>ERZ890604.94-NODE-94-length-33503-cov-13.054891_pt1 | contig 33503 bp, 57 predicted proteins | sample MGYA00521097_ERZ890604 | MGnify/ENA primary metagenome ERZ890604 (study PRJEB32303, sample SAMEA104408625) | aquatic metagenome | biome: Brackish water; feature: Chemocline; material: water | place: Baltic Sea | collected 2014-10-26T21:54:00 | depth 120 m ... | reverse complement strand
ATTTTGATCCTGTTAAAAACATCCCACAATAAACAGTGCTGTGTATTGCCATTAATGCCAAAAATACTGGAGAGACTAAGCAGCACCCCACAAGTTCCGCCAAAATGCAAACAATAAATAAATCATTCATACTGGTTCCTACCACTGTGGTCCAAAGTAATATACTGCCCAATACATTAGTGTGGCCTGTATTTTACCCACCCCAGCCTCGATCATAGCGTCGTAAAACATCAACGATACTGTCTCAGTATTACCGGTCTTTTGCACACAGGCCACATCATGGAATACAGATGCCTTTCTGTATTTTCCTCTTAGTGGAGAACCTATAATTCTCCAGAAAAACCTTGGTACTGAAGCACCATCAACCCAATCACCCTTGCGACAGGTCCACTTGACCCCGCCTTTATCGATGAAGTGGATATCTTCGAGTAACTCCATTGTTACTCCATCGTCTAACCACCTAGTTTTGATTTCGCCATAAAACATAAGGACACCTCATTAGGAATTATACCAACTCGCACGCTCCACCGGAACATGCCACGGTCTCTTCCAGCTTTGTATTATCCTTATCCTCAAACATATTCTCGTAGTTGACGTTTTGATAATTTGACTGAAGTTCGGTCCAAAGCTTATAATTATCAATGTCTTTCATTGCGTAGGTTAGTTTTTTGAGATCGCCATCAAAATAGTTTGCCGCAAACTTTTCACACTTTGCTAGCCATTTTTTCTTTTCTTGACCTCTACTCTTGACAACACCCATGATTGAATCTGATGCAACCCACAGATTATCATCCCAAAGTTTTTTGCCTTCTTCAATAAGCCCACTACAAAATACAATACCGTCTCCATACTGCTTGAGCATTTGAGTTGGTAGGTAGACTGATGTAAATGGTGCTTGTGCAAAGTCTTTGTCTCCACTAATTGGGAGTAACGAGATTCCGCAGAAGTGTTCTCTGTTCTTGTAGATAAATTTGGCAACTTCGTCCCACTCTTCTGGTTTTACATTGATGGTATTGCTAACATTATGATTTAGCCAGGGCTTAACACACAGGCTTTCGTCTTTTCCGTTAGTGACCCAATTTTTTTGAGTAGATCGTACACTTTTTAATAGGTCGATTGCACTCATCTGGTTTTTGATCTTAGCACCATCAGGCACCTCAATACAAAAGGAAATAACATCATCGCTATCATTTGCTGACCAAACGCTCTCGGTGCAGGCTTTTGGGTTCGTTCTATTGAAATGTTTGTACACTTCGTCTAGCTTATTCGCCTGAACGCGTCTGATGTACCGTCTAGCGTGATGAGGATGAATCCCTGAGCTTGTCCCTAAGACGCAGCTTGCCGTCCCTTCCGGCTTAATACAGGTCGTTCTGGCGGCAGGATTGATCCCTATTAGTTCTGCGATCATCCGATTCGTCTTTTTGATCAGTTTTGCACCCTGTTTCTGGATGCGGGGATCAAGGCAGATATCTGGATTTTCCATGATTCCGGTCATACTGACACCAATAAGAGCTTCACGCTCCATAATCTCCTGACTAACCTCAGTTAGATAGCCCGGATCTGTAAAACCAGCCTGTAAGGTGCCGATAATTGCTGCGGCCCTACACGATTGGTAAAACTCTTCTTCTGTCTTTACGGCTTTACAGTTAATAGTGGAGAGATTACAGGCTTCCCAGCCAGACTCTCCCTTTTCGTTATAGCCATAAAGATTGATCTCAACACAGTTATGGACATAAGCCCCGTTTGCGTCAAACGCATGAATATTTTCTACTGTGCAGTCGTAAACACTCTCGGCACCGTCATTACTCTTGTTTATCAATTTATCAGTGAAGCTCGTTCTGTTTGGTGTACGTCTGTACGACTCAACGATATCGTTTAACTTACTGATCTTGCTCTTATTCTTAATTGGTATGAATCGCTCAAACCTCTGAATATTATCACAGGAGATAACTAGATCGTGTGTTGCCTCACACCAGAATTCCGCTAGTCCGCCAGAGCCATCTGGTAATTTGTAGTATCCAGCAACTCTTCTATCTTTGTAGATTTTGCTATAGATACCAAATGCATTCAGCACTATCTGAATATTTTCCAGATTCTCCAACTGAGAAGAACAAATTCTTAACGACGAGCCCTTTTTGGGGTTAAAGATCACTGTTCCATCAGCGTCAAAATAGCCAGCAACAAGTCCAGCCAAGTAATCCCAAGACCCAACGATGGTCTTTTTACGTAGTGCTTTCCCCATAGGTTTGTCGCCCTCACAAGAAGGATAGTAGCACTCCTTACTTATAGCAAAGTCAAGAAGCTTTACTGATCCCAGACTAGAATAAACAGACTTAGTATCCTGTTCGTCTTTTGTGTGAGAGCTATCAAAACCCGCATCTCTCAATATAGAGACCGCTTGATCGCGATATTCTTTCTTGTCTGCTCCCCACCATTTTAGCTGGGCTACATTATTAGAAATGTTACCATCGCCCAGTAAAGAACCCAACAAGTACCCCTGGGCACTTTCTTTAACGGTAAGTGTTGAACTCTTCCCAAGCTCAAAGTTTCTATGATTATTGATTACAATCTCGTCATTAAGAGATAGGTCTTCGGCCTCTTTCCACCCATCTGTTGTCATAATCTTATGATTACCAGTGACCCTTAATGAGCGACCAGACTCAAGTTCTAGCTTAATAACATCTTGGTGTCCTGTACGCCAGAACCCCTTCTTTGATTCAAATCCTTTCCCGTCCACCAATGCGGTGAATGGTTTGTTAATCAAGTCTGTGGCCAATGCTAGACCGCTGTCTGTTGTAATTACCGTATTACCCACCACACAGGGATTGAATAACGACTCAAGATCATCTACCAGAACAAAGCCTGGTTCACCAAACTCTTTAATCTTATCAATAATGTCTAGGAATTGCTGCTCTGTGCATTCATCTCTAAGTAAAACTACTGAGTTGTTTGATCGTCCACGCTGTGGATTCTCATAGAACCAGTTTCCGGTCTTAGCATTTAGCATCTCTTCATCATCAGGAGAGAACATACAAATGGTTGCTGACCGTCTTACGCCGCCAGAAATAACACTATCCGCTGCGTGCATGATAATATCATAGCATTGGATGGGTGTTAGCCTGTCTCCATTAGAGTGAGCGTTTTCAAGCACCTCCTCCATGTTCTTCAACGCTTTTTTTAGAGGCTTTGGTCCTGGTGCTTTTCCTCCGCTTGAGGATAGTTCTGCACCCGCCGGTCTAATTTCTGAAAAATCAAACTCAACTTTTCGACCCTTATACTCTGGGAATAGATCACAGTCTAAGTATGACCCGATCAGAACTCCAATTGCGTCTGACCATCCCTCAATAGTGTCTTTGATCACAAACTTCTTAGTGTACTTAATCTCGTCCACAAAGGGCGGAAGTTTAGCGATGTGGTGTTTTTGAACAGAAAACCCTGTTCCGCATCCACATAGCAGTAGATACATACACTCCTGGAAAAAGCGTGGTCTATCACAATAAGATGAGATACAGTTAAAAATCCTCATGTTTGTTTTGAGGATAGGTTTTCCACCAAACTGTAATGCTCGCTGAGAGCCTAAGACTCTCTTCTTTCTCATTTGTGAATAAGCCCACGTAATATCTTCATGTACGTCAGGAAAGTCTGCATACTTCTCCAACATCATCGCTTCTACTCTGTCACATGCTTCGCCCCACGTCTCCCGTCGTTGTTTAGCTTGGTTCCATCGAGCATATTTGCTCGTAAACGTATAGGTTTTTAGTTCCGCCAGTGACATCTATACTCCAAATTGTTCGTCTTGTTCGTCTTGTTCGTCTTGTGGATTTTCTTCTTCAAGAATAATTTCTTCCTCTTCTTCGTTTTCTGTTACGAATTCGTCAAGAAGGTACTTATTAATGTCTCGATCTTCGAATCTTTCGCACTTAACGCCGATTAGTTTACAAAAATCCTCAATCGTAGGGTCCGGATTTTTGATAACAACAAGGTTGGGTTTAACTTTGTTGATTACGGTCATTAGGTCTGATCGAACATTAAGTCTACAGGTGTCGTCGGCCCTGCCTACTTTAATAATTATTCCCGCAGCGTTTAGATTTTTCACGTCTGTAACGATAGTCGTTTCATTTAGTTTGTTATATGCGAGACTAAAATAGTCTAGTTCTACTTGTGGCATTAAATTTCTTTCATGTTAATGATATAGAATTCTTGTGTTGTTAGATACTGTACAGATATCTTGATCCTTCTATCGAATAAGTCAATGGCTTTATCCATCAGTTTAGGAGGTAGCTTTTGGTTCGTTAAATAGTTTTTGTGTGATTGAACTTGTTCTTTAGGCATAAAACTAAATATAGAATGATTCTCACTTATAGTCCCCAATACTGCTGGTGGGATATTCAATAAAATTTCTGCCCCGGTAGTCATATCTACTATTTTTCCCTCTTTGTCACATACTACAATTCCTGACAATAGTTCGGGGGCAACCTCTATCTGTTTTTGTATAAAAGGAACACTATACACGTTCTTAGTTCTTTTTATTTGCTCCGCCTGAATCTCTCTTGTTAGAGAGTCAACCGTTTTTAATAATTCTGTGTTGTAAGATATGTTTTCAATGTTTGTAACAACGTCTTTTTGTAGACTGTAAATTAATTTTGTTGAATATCCGATTGAAAAGCAGATCATAAATATTAGAAGAATACTAGTTTTTGCCATGCATTAGCTCCACCTGCGATTCGAGCCTAGTTAGACGCTTTAGTAAATCATCTTGAACTGGTCGCACGTATTTATCATAGTCTGGCATATTGAATCTAATGCCTCGTCTAGATTGTACATCTTCCATATTTAGTTGGACTGATACTGACAAAGCTCTAATGTCTGACTCTAGTTTATGAATTCTATTTGTTGCTTCTAAATTTTCTTTTAGGCGAGTATCAATCGAGACCACCATTCCTTTTACCTCTGCCATTGCGACTTGGCTATGTACCATTTGGGTATTAATTGATGTCGCCCAGGCCCCGATTCCTAATACTAATGCTCCGAGTAAAGTTGTTATTAGCCAGAAATTGAATTTGGAAATTTCGATCTTTTCATTGGGCATCTCTCATCTTTCGTCTATTGTTATATTCTTTTGCTGTAGATATACTGCCCTTGTCTTTGTATCTTCCGATTCAATAATCAATGACGCATATCCTTTTGGATACACTATTCTGGCCACACCTGCTTGGCCTAAGTTCACAAGACAATTAATACAAGGTTGTCCTGTAATATACGCTGTAAAACCCCTGCTCGCATTGGTTCTGTTAGCAAGAGCGTTAATCTCTGAATGGAGAATAATGCCCGGCTCATACTTTGCTGGACGCTCTAGGTACTCTTCTCCCCAATTGACCCCTTCTGGCCATCCGTTATAGCCCGTTCCAATAATCCTATTATCCAAGGTAAGAACACAACCATGCTGTGTATGAATATCATGGCTTCTTGTGCTAACCAGTTTGCACATTTCTAAAAAATACTCATCCCAGGTTGGCCTCATTAAAAATCCTCGTCGGTAACACTAGATACTTTTACAGTTTCTGGTTTTGTTTCTGGTTTATTTGAAGCAAACGGTTTGTCCCCGAAGATAATTTTTTCTGAGACGTACATTAACCCATTAGTTCTCTGATCTGTTTCAATTTTTGCTTCAATTTCTACAGAGCGTGCCTTAGTGAGATACTTGCAGCTAATTTCTGCGTCCTTCCCAAATACCATAACGGCTAAGTTAACCGGAACCTTGTTGTCCTTGTTGACCACATTCAGAGTGGTATAAGACAGTCCGCTTTTCCCCGTTTTTAGTACTGGGTCTTGTGTTAGATATCCGCTCACTATAAGTTTGTTCATTTAGTTTCCTTGGTTTTTGCCTCAGTACACATTTGACAAAACGAATATGATTTTGTCTTAACTATTCGTGTAACTGCACCATCCTTCATTTCCGCGATAACATACTTTTTCTTACACGCATAACAAGTTTTTTTAATCTTCATTATTCTCCTATAAAAAAATAGCCCCCCGTATTATCGGAGGGCTACTTGTTAGCCTCTGTTACGGTCTAGCACCTGGTTTAGCAACTAGACCCGTTCCACCGTTGGAAAATGCAGCTTCGTGTGCACCACCATCGCCATAGAAACCCTCTGCTTCAGGCCATCGTTTGCCCCAGACGTTTGCTACGTTTGCGGCGACTCCCGCAATTGGAGTTAAGTCGTTCGCTTGCGGCCACCATTGTTCTGGCATCCGCTCTTCAATTAGTTCCGCTGAAGTAAATAGCTGACCGGGATCATAAGTCCCCTTGCTAAACTTCATCTCATCGATCTGAAAGCCTGGAACTTCTACTTCGGCTCTTATGTATCCAAGGTACTTCATAGCCATATCTTGCTGGACACGGGCTAGTTGTCCCTGAATATAGCTCGTAGACAAATCGGTTACATTATCGTCGTAATCATTATCTGAATGCTGTTGAACCTCACTCAGAAGACGCAATATAATACCGCACCACTTAGATGCATCAGCCTGTCTAATCCGTGGACCAAAGAATGGCACCGGGTAATATAGGAAAGCTTTAGGCGTATTGAGGGCGTGTAACGCATCCCCATTACGGTCATCGGTCCAACTAACCGAATAGTCCCCAAGCCGCTTAATGCCCAACTTGAGCATTTTATTGAGTTCAAATAGCCACTCAGCATTGAATGGTCGACTCATCTTTACATCGGGTCGATGCATAAGATTAAATAGTTCTCGACCAATAAAAGCGTGGATTCGCCACATTGTTTCATTAGAAGTTGTCGGCTTGCCGCCGTCATTAGGAATGGCATATCCTGCCTGTCCCCAAATCCCGTTGTCCCACCAAAGAATCTCTGATGTGCCGTATTTTTGAATATCGCCGTTTGGATTTACACCATCTGGTTGAAATCGTGGTTCTGGTGTTTCTGCCATTATCTTACTCCTGATTTAAAGATTGGGTACGCCGCTTCAATCATCTTGATAGCGTGTCCTGTTTCCGGGTATTTTCTTGAAACTGCTTCCATTGCTTGCCTGAAGTGTAATTCATCATTACCAGCGGGTGCCACCGTATAATTAATTTCTGTTGGTGATGGCAATGGTTGCGAACTAAATGTTTGAGGTGTTGCCACAAATGATTGAGCCTGTTTACTCATCTCTTGACGCACTAAGTTCATTACTGCGTTATGATCAAGTTGAGGCTGTACTGGTGAGGGCGTCTGAGGATAAACCGAAGACGTTCCTTGTGTTACAACTTCTGGCTTCTTCTTTCTTCTAGAAAAAGCGTAGAGACCTGTTGCAATACCACCAACACCTAACGATCCTAATGTTCCCCATCCTGGGATAAAATTTAGAAGTGGTGCTACTTTTCCCGCTACCACAGCTACTTTTTCTAGTCGTGCATCAAATGCAGACTGCTTGTCTGAAGTTGCGTCAATTTTTGCATGAACCTCGGACTGGACAGTGTCAACCTTGTTTTGAATGTTAGATTCAACGCTGTTAATTTTCTCTGTGACAATACTGGTTACACCGTTTGTCATTTCAGATAGGGTATTCTTTTGTTCCGTTACAAGTTCTGACCTGGTAACATAGTTACCGAATGCGTCTCTCGTTGCGTAATCTTTAAGTTTTGAGTCAAAAGTAACGCCTAATTTTTGTAATTGTTCTTTAACGTCATTAGCTGTTGAAATTACCACATCTACTTTTGTGTTAACAGACTTCATGTCTGCTTCTAATAATTTTAGCCGCTTCTCATGATCTGAGACTGCTAATGGCGGTGAAGGTAATGGATCATTATCCTTAGGAGTAACTAATCCTGGCGTTTTAATCCAGGGATTATTGGGATTAATTGCTTGGCCCGCACTCCCATTTGGCTTATTCCAATTTCCAAAGAATCTATTCAATGGTGGTGGACACTGTTGTCCTGGTGGACAGTACTGTTGTTGTACTGGCGTTCCAGTATATCCACTAATAGGAGTCCCAAGAGCAACATCTTCTCCACGCAAGATTGCGTAAATCTGAGAAATATCCATTGCCCGACCTAATCCGGTCTCTTCATTTCTCCAACCAATCACACCAATAGCAAATCTTTGACCCGTGCTGGGCTTATATCCAACAATAGGGCTACCAGAGCGTCCACTCTTAGGTGGTGGACTAAAGTGTAGTCCCGGCTCTGTTCTAGCGTGTATTGTTCCTACAAACATACTTGGATGTAGTGAAGTGCCAGCATGGCCCACAGTATAAATTGTGGACGAATCATAGTTTACGTTCTCATAAAGAGGTAAAACCTTTGGAGCCAGTCCACCAAGTTTCTTTTTCTCTAGAGCAAGAATAGCTAGATCGCGTTTTCCAGCAGCGTAACTTTTATAGACGGTTTCAACCGGAACGGGATCACTCATAAAGCCATCCCGCTGGAATTGTACCGTTACACCGTTTTCTTTCACAACATGATAACAGGTCATGATATAAGAGGTTGTTTCATCTTCCGCGAAGACAAAGCCCGAACCATAACCTTTTTCTCTACCGTCTGTCGATGTAATCCTACACACAGTGTCGAACAAGTCTTCCTGACTAACTTGAGCACTTGCGTTCAGCGTAAGGCACAGGGCCAGTAGGGGTGCTAGTAAAAATCTCATATTAGTCTTTCAAAAAAAGAGCTGGCGTCCCAGCTCTAAATTGGTCAGCATTAGTCTGATCCTCGTTTATCGTTTCTCGTTTCTTCTGACTAGTAACTAATGTACCGGTCTAATAAAATATAGCCAATTAGGCACATTATTTTCAATATAGTTTTTAAAGGATGCTTACTTAGTAGCTAGTAGTAGTGGTTACAGGAGTATTACTTCCCGTTTGGTATGTGAGTCGCTTAGTTCTCGAAGCGGCCTCATCAGTACCACCACTCATGGTCTTTGCGGACTGAGTATGGGTGTATGCTGGAAGGTCTTCAGAAACCGAAGTCCAAGATGAAGCGGACAAGAAGCCCGTTTTCATAGTCTCGATCTTAGCAAAACTAACCTCTCCGACCGTAGAAGGGCGGCCAGGTGAGCGAAAAGTGTTATCCGTAACTCCGGCAATCTTGGTGCTGAAAGAACGAATAATATATTGTCCAGCCCTTGTTTTGCCAAAGGCCCTTCCGGAAATTCCCGCCCGATTTCCCAAAGTCGAGGAAACTGTGGGTGATCCATTTTTATGACTATCGCTCGCCGTATCAGCAAGTGAAAGATTCACAAATTTGGAACCCGAAGGATTACCCTGTACTACTCGTCCAGTGTCGTTGTTTGTGCCGGTTGAGGCAACTGCGTACGTTGATGCCATTAGTTCTCTTTCTTATGATTAGAACGGCGATGGTCGCCAGTTTAAGTGATTCATTTATTTTGATCACACCAATATAATACAGAGATTTTGGGTCAAAATGTGAAAAATTGGTTTCTGGGCAGTTTTGTTTCTGGGTTTTGTTATTTTATCGATATTCGTACTTCAGCAAACGCCATCGTTTTGAGTCTGTTGGAATCGACCCATCATCAATCCCCCTAAGGACTTGTACGATTTCATCCACCGAATTATACATATATTTATGAGGACATAAGGAATAAAGCCAAAGGGGGGCTTTTCTTTTTCCGCCCTCAACACAGATAAAGACTGGCCGATTTAAGCTTTCCGCCATAACCAACTCATCAATAGTACCATATGTGGGAACCAGTGGGTCAATTTTACAGATTATAAAATCACTTTTGTCCACCATTGAGAGGTCATATCTCCTAATTTCCTTCATTCTTTCTTGAAGGTTGTTTAGGTCTTCTTTCTCTCTTAGTCGTTGGAGCTTGACCTGTTGCCCCTCGTCTATTTGGCGGATAAAGGGGTGAGAATAAGGATTGAAGCAGGTAACCCCCATTTTTTGCAGTTCCATCTCTAAGGCATGTCTCCAAGAGACGTTATCATCTCCGTTCTCCATAGAGCCAATAGAGTAACATTTGGTTTTCTTAAGGAGGTTAAGTCTATTCAATCTCCACCCCACATTCAGTCTCCACCCAACAATGTGCCCCACAACTGAGAGGAGCATTAGGCTTATACACGATTTTTGCGACAACCACACCATCTTTCATGATCTTAACCTCATTAGCATACTGGTTTGTCTTGTAGGTCTTACAGGTTAAAACCGGGTCTAGCCTATTGTGTTTTCTGTTTGATTTGATTATGTGCTGATTTACGTGAACTATCGTTTTCATTGACTACCTCCACTACAATGTCATTATTGATGAAAAACTCCACAACCTTATATCCACCGTAACCTATTACTAGGGCAGTACTTATAGCTCCGATACTAGCAAATAGCATCATTCCATTTAGAACGTCACTCATGAAATCATATCGGCTGCTCATTCTCCCACCAAATCTACAGAGTTCTCAAAAATCTGAATTAGTTGCGGAGACATTTGAAATCGTGTCCCGTTAATTTCAATAGATTTGCGAATGTTTCCATCGTTATGGCGAGTCGAGGCCGCCTTCCAATCACAAAGCATTTCTACAAGGTCAATCAAATTCATATCGTTCACACCGTTCTTATGGTGTTCGGGATGATGTCGATTGTTTGCATAGTGATGCTGTAAAGCGGGTCCAATAGCTGTCTTAAGGTCTTCATACTCTTGACTACCAAAGGTTGATTCCGCCAATTTCTCTGTGTATTCTGTAAACAACTCAACTTCGGGTGCGGCCAACTTAGACTGGTCATGTTTTTTGGCTCGGTCCAGTAACACAATCACAACATTATTAAGTAGGTTACGAACCATCTCAATGTGACGCATTGTCTCAAAGTTTACCGCCTGTTGCTCCTCAGTTAGTCCCTCAATAGGTTTCATTTTATGTTTTTCCTTAGGCAAAGCTCAGACTTTGAGTAGCCCAACTTAGAATAAAAATTCTCATAGTTACCAATGCTAGTATCAAGAATAATCTTATAGCAGTTCTCTTCTTCAGCAATCCTATGTAAAGCTTTTATTGCGGCGGTACCATAGCCATTGCCCCGTTTATTTGTGCGTGTCGCACAATCTTCGATGTGCATTACTCTTGAACCAGTGTTCTTAGCTTTGTATTTTTCTACACCGGCATGGATAAGTTTTTGCTCTACAAAACCTGTAGCTGTAGCGACGACTTCGTCGTTTACAATAGTCATCGTAACAAAGTGACCAGAAGCAACCTTATTTAATAGGACCGGAATTCCATACTCCTTTGATATAGATATTGTTCCAAATCCGTCTGATAAACAGTCTACAATTCCATCATATCTATCGTGGATATTGTACATATCTAATAAATCTACACGCATAATCCCAACACCCCAAAAAATAAGATCGTAAACAGGGACAAGAAATAGAGCCTAACTACAAACTGCTCCGCTCTCAAGTCGTTCCAAATAATTAATAGCATATTCGAGGCCCTCGTTAAAAGAGCTTGACTTAATCGTCTCAAGGCTTACCCCCATTTTCCTCTGGTCCTGTCTCTGCTGGTGTCGCCTGTTCAACAATAGCTGCTTCAATTCTGTCAAATCGCTCATTAATTTCCTCTGTTTGTTGTATGGATGTTACATATATAAGAAACCCCAATAAAAAAGTGTAACATGTTACGCCTATAATATCTATCCTGTTCACGCAAATCCTACCTTTCGTTCCTGTTTGATTTCTCGAATCTGTTCCCAATCAATCTCTGGCTTCTTCTTTAAGAGAAGCTTCATGCCAATCTGCTGTTTGATTTCTTCGATCTCAGCAAAGGACCACTCATCCGTCTTACTAACAGTGTCCTCGGTGTCGATATACTGTTTGATATCGTCCTTCCAGGAATTAACAAAGCGGCGTCTTAGTTCCTCATCTGGTGCGGTGATGGAAACCTTCACATCAATTCTACCGGGTCGAAGGAAGGCTGGGTCAATATCCGCAGTATTTTCATTCGTAGAGAAGATGTAAACCGTAGGCTTGGAGGATTTCTCAATACTATCCAACTGAGCCAGCAACTCACAGGCCGCTGCTCCAGCAACCTTTCGGTTGAACACGTTAATATCAACATCATCAACAATGATAAGTCCACCACCGCTCATATGGAAGGGGTTACTTGCTCCGCTACGCTTCCGTCCTAGATCTGCAATAGAGGAGGCATGAACTACGGCCTTCCCCCTCTTGTTAAACAAGTTCTTAACGTAGCGTGTTAATGAAGTCTTTCCATTTCCCGGAGGTCCATAAAGCAAAATCCCACGAGTCAGCTTCAAGTCCTTAGATTTTAGTTTACTGAAACCCACCGTGTTGTCTAGGACAAGGTCAATTGTTTCCTGGGGCAAAATCGGTGCAACAATATCATTGTTCTCACGAAGGTGCTTTATGTGGCGAGTCAAGATTTTGGAAAGGTCACCCTTCTCGAAGAGGACGTTAGAGTATTCTCCAATGTCAATACAGCCAAACTCAATGCCAAACTCTTTCTTAACGGCCAGAGAGAAGCATGTTTTGTGTGACTCGACAGTAATGAGGCGAGTCTGAACACGACTTAGATGAGGGTTCCAATCAAACTTACGAATCCAGCCAGGACAAGATACGTCAGATGGATCGATGCCTTTGTACTCGGCAAACTTCTCAATCGCACGATCTAAAATCTCTCGTTCGTTTTTAAGCATTGATTCCCTCATATATCTCGGTGATAATTTTTGATTTCTTAGCCTCTTTTGCGGTAAACCAAGTTCCCTCTTTAACCTTTTTGATAAAGATCGATATTTGCCGCGTAGACATTTCACAGTTTACACATACTGTTTTTAGTAGGTTCGTGTATGTGGTTTCACAAAACGCTCCATACGCCATGTTGTTTTCATGAGAGTCTTCCACTCCACCATAGGAGCAGGAGTGGAACATGACACAAGAGTTCGGGTACGAATAACGATTGACTCCTGCAGCAAGAATTATAGCACTGATTGAATATGCTTTGCCAATTACGCATGTGTCTGCTCCTAACTCAGTTATTTTGTCGACTATGGCCGCACCACACTCTACGTCTCCCCCATCACTACAAATGTAAATTGTTGGGTGTAGGTCTTCAATTTCACAGTGACACAGCTTTTCATACACGTCTTGTGTGATCTCTTCATTTATCTCTCCGAAGAGAAGAATTTTTCCCTTTTTTAGCAACAGGTCTGACATACTTACCCTTCGTGAATTTCACCACCAAATTTCTTTTGTGATTCTTTGTACACAGCCACCATTGATTCAAAAGTAGGGTCATCATCGGTGACAGTGTGGAGTTTACCGTCTCGAATGTAAATACAGTACTTGGTATCAGTAAGTCCCGCTTTGATCTCCGTAAGATCAAACTCTGGCTCTGAGTTAACGCCTAGCACTAGCTCAATCCTATCCTTAACCACATTCTCATCAAACGCTTTTCCGCAGCTAAATATAAATGAGTATCGGCTAACCCCCCGATAAAAGTCTACCCCCTCTGTCTTCATTATAAGTTTTGCTCGTCGTTCGCTGATATTAAAGGTCGTATGACCTATTACAGGTTTGTGACGTTTAGAGAACCCCATAGGGTCCATAACAGACTCTACAGAAAACGGCCCCTGAAACAGAGTGCTAGGAATATCATCTCCGTCATAGCTCTTTTTAGTAATAGCGTCAAGCAGTTCTTGCTCGTTGAACTCGATTGTTTCCCACTCTATTTTCATCTCCACTCCTCTTTACCATCAACTAAATTTAATAGATACTCCATACCAATACCCACACATAAAATCCCAGCTAGAATCTCCTGTAGCCTGTCTCCGGTATCCATAAATAAATTTCCCCCCATATAGAAAGATCCCAGAGCACATATAACTCTAATTACAGCCGTAGCATATCTTTTATCGAACGGCATGTTTTTTCCTTAAAATGTAATGACCAATAAAGCCCCGAATCTCAGGCAACCCCAACCTTGTCCGAAAGAAGTTCTCTATTTGGGTCAAAGGACAGGGTGCTCGATTAAAGGTCAGATAGAATATTATAGAGACACAAGGGGCTGAAACATACCAAGGCTCTAAGAAGGGTAGCACAAAAAACGCCAATAGATTAAGAAGAACTATCATTAAGTGTATGCTCACACTGAGGATAAGTCCCAGCCACAAAATCAAGGTACTCGTGGTGAGAAATCCCCACGTATTCCTCCGGCCTTTGGTCTTGTAAGAGTGAATCATTGTTGTACTCCATTACTAATCGTGCAACCTCATGGCGAGGGATCATGTAGCTAGGCTGATATAACTGTCGTAACATTAGTAATGAGGTACGAAGAGAATAGTTCTGTGTAGCGAGTCCTACCTCATCAAACATTTCTGAAATTAATGATCGCATTTTTTCAGGCTCAATGTATCGATTTACAACCTGATTGATTTTGCGTGCTTCTTCTTGTGTCGTAGGCATTAAGACTCCCTTTTTGTATTCCGTGCTGGGTCCGCTAATCCGTTATCTAATCGGTCAGCAAACGTTTCATATTCGCCTCTATCGTCTTTACAAATAACTTTTTCGCCCAAGTCCTTAACCACCATAGACTTATGACTACCATAAAAACTGGGGGTAGTAATAGTAAGAACTGCTTTAGACGAGTGGTTTGCGTATTTGTTTTTTGCCATAATAATTCTTTCTAGTAATTAATTTCCGTATACGCATCTATTTAACATAGCTATCCGCATTAATAGTGTAGCAGAATTCACAACGAGAATACCCACATCTAATTTTAGATGGTCTGATCCCTCCATTAGAGATACCGTCGACCACCAAATTAAAAACACGGTAATAAATATCCAAACAAGGTTCCACACTAATTCACCAACCGAACCGACTTCTTTGTTATTCATACCAAATCGCTCCTAGCGTAAATTCTGGTAGTGGGTATACTTTCCGTGCTGCCTTATGAGCTTCTTGGCGGGTGCCTGGAAAACTCTCATTGAAGTAGTTAATTGTTTCAGGCCGCTTTGTTTCTTCGTTCCATTTGCGATGGATAATTCTAACGATCAATTTTGTACTCCTTTGTAAAGTCTAGTGTAAAGTCCTGGTGCTCAACAGGTTTAATCTTATCCCAAAACTCAGTAAGCTCCCGCTTGCCCATACCAATTTTTTCAGCATAGCCCGCATAGTCGGCACCGCCCTCATTTGCTGATCTTACGGCCTCAATTTCGAATCTAAGCATCAACTTATCAAGTCGGGTTAAATTAGAGCTAGTGTAATGATAATCGTACCATGCTTCAAAACTAATAGGAAATAGCTCTTGTACTGCTCCAGCCATGATGTTTGCATACTGTCGAATTTCCCATTGAGCATGACTATCACAGCGTAATCGAAGGAACCCAAACAAGTTCTTAAGATCAACCTTAGCATACATTTCCGTGTAATTAGAGACCGGTAGGTCTTTACGGGCTTGTTCTTTAGCTATTCCGGCATTAAGTCTTTCTTGATAGGAATTTCTAATATCTTCATGTAGCGTGGCTTCTTTTCTAGAAAGTCTTCCGCCGTCAGGCTCAAAACTATCCCCTTCCAGCTTTAGAAATCCGTCACTTCCCTGCTTATTACTTCCCGACTGCAATCTCCACTTAGAAGGGTCGGTCTTCTCCATAGAGTCAATCATCTCAGAGTATCGTCCTGAGTACTCATTGTATGACCAAGTCCTATGACGATGCCACTGACGAATCACATAGATAGGGGCACGAATATGAAACTTCAACTCACCCATTTCAAATGGTGTGGTGTGATGGTGTCTGAGCAAGAACCGCAAAAGATTCTTCGTATCAGACACTTTTCTGGTGCCCTTACCATAGCTGACTCGTGCGGCCTGCTCAATCTCATCGTCTGACCCCATAAAACCCTTTAGGGCACAGAAGCCATCATCTAGCACTGGAAAATAATGTTCTAACGCTTTACTCATTTTTACCCCTTAAGTTTAATGCCCAGCTTAGCAGTCTTTTGCCAAGATTTTCTAATGCGACCCAATTATGGTTATCGCTAACTATAATGCTTTCACATTTTACTTTGCAGTAATGTTTGGTGGCAAGTTTTTCAGTCACTCTACAGTGGCGACATTTATATTTCATGATTATTTCTTTACTAGATACTGTACTCCACCCACGATCAGCTCACTAATTGTGCGGTGGTCCACCAGACGTGTTCTGTGACTGTCTGATGTGTCCAAATCTTCTACATAGGAACGTCCCAAAAGCTGCTCGGAACTCATTAAGCGTCCACGTAGGGTTCGTGGTGAACCGTCCTTCTTAGTAAACTTAACAGTGAGTGGACGATTATGGCTTTTGACAAGCTGTTCAGCAATCTGGGTGTGAGTTACTTTTTCTACAGTGTTAAAGTCGTCAGCACTAAAGGCGGCATCCAAAAGGGGCTTTCCCTTAACTTCAAATTTTTCGCCCGTATCAACATCTTCAGCAGTAACTTTATCTTTGCTAGCATTTGTAATGCGTGTATAATAAACAAACGCAACTAAATCATTCGTCTTCATCTATATTCTCCCACAGTGTACTGTTTGGATAAATCATCGGTGTCTCGTCTCCCCAACTTGGAAAGAGAGGCTTCAGTTTTGGCACAACATCTAAAATGTTAGTGTCAAGGTCCCCCTTAAACAAGGCGGAAAGCAGTGCTACCATTAACGCGTCGTTCTCTCCATCAGACTGAACAGATATCCCTTCTTCTATGGACAGCCCTATAGTAATAAATACCGGATCAATTTTGAACTTCTTAATGAGTTCTTCTGAAAAAGTTTCAACTGCTTCGTTTGGTTCTTCTACAAGCTCTGGATATAGCTCGTCCAGTATGGCCTGCCACTCATCATACTCTTCATGCATAGGTGTCCCGATCCAATCTATCAGCAAGTATATCTAACGCCTTACTAAACTCTCGTATTGTTTTGTTAAGGGTCAGCCCCTCCTCTTTGGCAATCTTTGTATAGTTCATTCGATCAATGAAAAAGCTATAGAGCATTCGATAATGCAGCGGCTCAAGTAACTCTTCACAAAACTCAAACAGGTCCATGTTTAAGTCAACGCCGTGTTTTGTTGTCTCCGTGTCTAGGTCTTCGGTGGGAAGAGAAATAAGGTCTGGCTCTTTACCAAACACCGATAATGACTTCTTAAAACAGTAGGAGCGAAATCCTCCAAGGTTACCATTCCCGTTAAACTTGTCGTCCGCTCGCAGTATAGCCCGCGAACCAATGTCAAAGGCTTCTTTGTTGTTCATGAGTTTAGGAAAGTGATGATACATCAAACGCTTAACCGTACTGTCTAGTTCAGACAGGTTACTAATTTTTTTGCGGACTCTTGCCATGAAAACTCCTCTGCTCGAAGGCGTGCCGTCTTATTCAGTACGCCCTCGGTAATGTTATTGTAAATTGATCTTAGGTGCTGTTTAAACTGTGTGGTTTGTTTTTCTCCTATTGTGTACCACTTTCCAACTTTACCATCAAAGAAAACACCATCAAATGCCCAATCCATTTCGGACACTTCTACCTGGTGAACCGAACCATCTATAAACTCAGTCTGTCCTGTGCAGTTTGTTGCAATTATCCATTTACCACACGCCATTCCTTCTAAGATGGGTAAGTTCCACCCCTCTGCAGAACTCAAAGATATCACAGCATCTGAGGCCTGAATCATTTTAGCCACTTGTGTATAATCCATACGGGGCATAATGCGAACTTTATCGCCAAGTCTCTGTTGTGCGTAGCGATTCCAATCATCATTTCCCGTAAAGATATTGTCCCAGGCCAACCACAGCTCAACATCGTCATTAGCAAACTCTTCTGCGAAGCAATCAACAATTTCCTTTGAGTGCTTCCTTACCTCGACTTTTCCTACGTGGAGGAATACTGGTTTTTTGTTAAAGGTTGGTGCTGGTTTAAACAGCTCCAGGTCTACTCCGAGAGGAACAAGGCTGGATTCACGAGGCACTAATTCCTGTGCCCATTTTGAACAAGAGATTAATTGTTCGCAATTGTTTAGGTGGTGGGTCTCTTGGGGGGTAAAGCGATCTAATTCGAAGATTGGAAAACCAAAAGAGCGACCACAAAATAAATCAAGTGAGTGCTGATGAAAAATTCTAACGCACGGAACATCTCTTTTAGCAAATTTCCCACGCTCAAGTGCTTTTTCAATTGGGAAGTAAGGATGTTGTTCAGGTTGTCCGATAGGGATCAGGGCAACTTCGTGTTCGCGGCACAACTCCTTTGTTAGGTTGAGTACGACAAGACCGTAGCTCGTCTGTGTTGTTACTGGACCGACGATATTAAGTTCCATTTATTTCCAATCTAATTTTCACATCAATATTAATAACCAAGAATATCTGATAAGAATTGTGCCTCAGAACTAGGCGTAAATTTTTTCAATTGTCTAGGCGGAGGATCAAAACCACCTCGTGGATTATCCACTTTGATTTTATATCCTAAGAAATCAGAGATTCGTTTGATCGTTTGGTCGATATCTGGTCCAATGTCCTCATATCTAATTAGAATCAGATTAGCACCGAACGGAATAATCTTGCCAACGTCTTCTATCATTTTGCAATTTTGCAACAACCAAAACTTTTGAGCCTCGGCAACTGTTTCAAATGTCCATCCTGCCCTTACACCTTTATTGTAGTGATTAGTGGAAGAAGTAACAAAATGTTGAACGCCTCTTAGGGTGATAATATAATAGGCGTCTTTATTGGCGTGGTAGATATCGTATAAAGAATTAATATATCCTGGCATTTTATCACCTACCACCTCTATCCCATACTCCTTATGAATAGTCTCGCTATACCGTGTGGGATTTTTAGAGAGTTTATTAATAAAGTCTTTTGGATCAATTTTTTTTAGGTCTAGTAACCACTTGATATAGTGTCTACTAGAAATCTCATTAAGTCTCTCAGGAAAGTCGCTCTCTTCCCAAGTAAAGTTCCCCGCCTCATTTGTGATAAACACATTGGGGTCGTGACTAAGTAGTGTACATAGTGCCGTTGTTCCACTTCTAGGACACCCCGTCATGATTACTTTTTTCATAGGGTATACGGATTATCTCCAAACAATACTATTTGAGAAGGATTCATGTAAACCCTTGGTAAGATACGATTAATTGTAACGTGGTCACAATCATCATTAAGATATTCTTTTCCCTCTAAAGAGCCCGTTCTATAGATAGACAGTCCGCCGAAACAAGACTGTACCTTGTTCAGTTTTTCGCCACGATTAAAATTCATTAAGTTTAGTTCTTCTCCAGGATGAGGACTACCCCATTTTCTATTGGGACGGCGATAAGCAAGCGTATCGTAATAAAGACGCTGTACTCGTCCTTCGTGTTCTCTATATAGTAGGCTGTTCGACCCAATACAGTCAATGTCTTGGGTCTGCATGAAATATATGGACTGAGCAAGTCCATCATAGCTAAAACCGTCTGTATCGAGGTCCATTACAATTGTATAGTCTGTGCCCCTAATATGTTCTAGGTACTTGTTTCTATAGTAGGCCATATCAGCGTATCTATTGCCACACTCAACGGAGCCGTGAAACTTGTTGTCTAGTGTTTCGTGGACGACTATGTCCTTCTTGGTCTTTCTGTCTTGTAGAATTTCTAGTGTTTTGTCATCATTGTCGTTGGTATAAATAACCCAGAACAAACAACAGTGATCTCTTAGTGCCTCTATTCTATCTAAGCTAAGACTAACCTCTTTCTCAATATTGCGAGCTAAACCAACAACACAAAAAGAAAGAGAGGGCATGAAACCATACCCCCTCCTTACTTGTTCATTGTATATGGCTCTATCTTCCTTATCTCTTATCTGCCACAAGTCCTCAGGAAATCTAGCAGATAGTTTCATAAAGCTCATACATTATCCAAATTCATACAGTATCCACACCAGAAAAGAAATATAAATCACACATATCTCACATTATCTATATCGTCATAATCAAATTCATATTCATCAAAGTACTCAGAGTCATCTTCACCAATAAGACAAAGGTAATCTTCACCAACAAAAGAAACCCGGCCCCGATAATCTCGTCCTTTAGACGACAACTCAACTTCGTCATCATCAACAAGATCCTCTGGATCAATATACTTCCCACCAATAGAGATAGCTGATGTTTCAACCACCTCAAGTGGTTTCTTGTACTCTCCAATAACCTCATACTTGCATACACGGAGCTTCTGGAAATTATGATCTCCAGGAACCGAAACTGCGTCGGCAGGATCAACAGCCACAATCATAACGCGATCTCCAGAGCTATTGTACCAGCCACCAGGACCAGCATATTCTAGAGACCCAACATGGAAACCATGAGAACAGTTATTATTGGGATTATCGTCTACCTGATTTCGTGGCACCTCACAAACACTACCCACAGAGTTATCGAATCGACCACTGTACTTATCCCTATAGTCAGAACGAACAGTCTTGTACGCCCAAAAGCGACCGTCTGGACCGATGGCAATATTACGATGCTGTAGGAATCTAAACAGTTGATCAACGCTATTCTTAGAAGGGTTCTTCTGAAGGCGTGTCATGAAGTTCATTAGGAACTTATAGTCCAGACCAGCGTGATAGAAATCAATGATCTTATCACAGACATCGGTGTGCATTTCTTGACCATTGAAGTAGATTGACCCATTACGGATCTCAAAGCCCCCATCGGAAACATCAAGGCTCTCTTGGAGCTGATCTGTGATACAGTAAAGCTCACGAAATCCGTCCGTGTCCTGAGAAGATACACACTCCATCAAGTCGTCAAAGTTTACGTGGTCTTCGGTAAAGGTAAACATGTCTAGGGTTTCATTAAAGATAACCGTGTACTGCTCACCATCAACAATTAGTCCAATGTTATTCATTTTGTCTCCAGTCGGGGGAAGGACGTGACGTATTTGTCACAAAGTAGGTTAAACGCTTCGCGGTGCTTTGGTTCGTTTAATTGATGAGAGAACATATCCCAGAAGAATACTTCTTCCATAACGGCTTTCCAGGTATTTTTTTCTACCGGTAGCTTAGGAAGAGTAAACCAGTTCTGTAATAGCTGTCCATAAACATTACTTCTTCGAGTTGTCTTACGCACAGCAGAAAGATCAAATATCTTACTCATTTTTGTATATTCGTGGCCCGGAATATACGGGGCGTTAATCTCCTTAACATAGGTTTCAAGGTGTTTCTTGATATTTTTGTTGAGGAAAGACTCTAAGGGGTTCCAGCCGGGCTCTGGTTTTCCGCCCTTCTTTACTCCATAAATAGTGGGGGTCTTAACACCATAGATATTTAAAAAGCAGATAAGCTGATTAAGCTCAACGGGAGAAAGCGATTTACCGTTAAGGGTTGTACTGTGTCGAGTCATGTCACAATAAAGGGCGGTTTTTTCTAGACTGCTTACATCGATATTCTCCCAACAATAAGTAACGCGATTGGTGCTAGTTAGCCTCAGCCTTTGAATCTTCTGAGTGTTCTTTTGTTGTGGGGTACGTTTAGCAACCTGTCGCTTAATAGAGGAGGCTTTAATAATATGGTCTGGCTTGATACCAAAGTCAATAAGTGCTTGTTTTTCCTGGTCTGCAGGGATCAGCACCGTATCCCCCATTCCCTTCTTTAGGTCTTCACACCTAACAATCGCTCCACGCTCTAAGTCATCAAGAACAAAACGAATCCCACCAACCTCATTAAGGTCTTTGATGGGGTGAAGACGAAGTCCAGAAGAATTAAAAAAGCCACGAAAATTAACTTTCCGACGACTATCAAAAGCCGGAGGGTACCGAATCTTAGTTCCAAACATATCATAAAAGGTTTTGGACTTTATTCCTTTGTTCCAATCACAATCCTCATTAGCAATCATGGAGTCAATTTTGGTTTCAACGTCTACCATCATTGCTTTATAAGCCTTAATGATCGCATCTTTAGTCTTTTCGCTATATTGAAGTGTTTCTCTTGAAGAGTTGATATCAACTGCTCCAATAGGTACTTCAATCTCAAATCCAAAGTTATTGCTAATTCTATGGTTATAGCCCAACTGATAGGTCTCAACAGGATAACCTATCTGGCCCATAACAACGGTATACTCTTTGTTGTCATAGCGATTCTTAGGTTTCGCAATTTTGTAACCGGGACCCTCAACGGCAACATCCATCTTGTCCCAAGAAATACTGTGGCCACTAATGATTGGTTTAGTTTTAAAGTGAGCCAAAGCAGGCTTTAGTCCATCAATAAAACGGTGATACTCATTTGAGGGAACGTCAAACTTAACGGTAAAACCATTAGGGTCTGATGTAGATACGCCATTGTTTGGTGCCTCAGAAAGACAGGGGATACCGTCTTGATCTAAGTGACAGATGTATGAGAACTTCTTACCGTTAAAGCTGCTCTGGATAGTAAAGATATTCGTAACGGCGTAAGCAGCCTTTGAGCCTACGCCAAATGCCCCAGTCAGATCATTTGATCCTCGCTTAGATGACTTACCAATAACGCTATAAAGTTCATGAATCTCGTCCTCTGACATTCCAATGCCAAAGTCTTGAATAGCAAACCAAGGTTCAAGCTTAGTAGGCATATGAACAAGAAAAGGTTCGTCTGGTTTACCAGCTAAGAAATGAGCTTCGTAGGCATTAACACATAGTTCACGAATACAGCTTTCGTGTGGTCGTGAGTAGTTAGCAATCAGGTTCTTAATTGTTTGAGCATCAACAGCAACTTGCATCTTAGTAGTTGTAAGACCAGCAGTGGTGACGTTTCTTTTGTCTGTGTCAAGAATCAATTTTGTTTCTCCAATATTCGAAGTCTACTAATTCCCAAGCTGTTTGTTTATTGCTTGAGATGTTCAATGTATTTATGTCAATCATCGTAGTGAGATCATTGTATGGTGACCACTCATCTGACATAATTAAAGGAATAGTACCACTATACAATGATTGTAATATACGGTATGAGTCACGTCCATTACCCTCAGGACATAAACAATACTTACTATTACTCAATTCATAAATGAATTCCTCTTTATCTAATTTATCAAAATTTACAAACCCCCCAACCCCCCTTAATCTCATCATTAAGGAGTGTCGTTCGTTTGTATTATTACTCCAGCAACAAAACACGCGTTCTTGCTTAGGTAGATCCTTGTATTTCTGGATCAATGCCCAGCTTTCACGATCTACACCAAACGGTATTTTGTTTTCGACACAGTCAGTGTTGGTACAATACCAATCAATGTCTGGTATCTTAGGGAAGGTTGCATTCATCCAAGAATATGAGCGGATTGCATATTCATCAGCAATTAGACATTTGTCTTGATTAAGACGTGCTGGCATATACAAATCACGGTAACCAATTCCCTTTAGAGGCTGCATCGGAACCCAACGCCTTATGTCTTCATCTGGTGGATGATCCTTTTGGCGAAATACTCCATAGTCTGATGCAGCTGAAACTATCGTTCTACCGGCAATCTCATCAAAGTGGTTTCTAAACAAACTATCGATGTGATCACACGTCACAAACAATACTTTGTCGTCGGGTAACCTATCTCCTGTTTCCCACTTAAATCCTAAAGTTTCCCATTCGTCATAGATAATCGGCTCCACACGGTCCTCCTATTAGTATACGGCTGAAACGCAAAAATATCCCAGAAAATCCGGGCAAGTTCTCAATTTTGTCGAAAATCGGATTACGCGATGAACAGATGATCAGGCCCCGAACATCTCTAGATATTTTTCCGGAAAATCAATGTATTTGTGCTTAGATAAGGCCTCTAAGTATTCAAGAGACTCGTTGTATTTCCAGCCAAACTCTTCCATAATTTCATCAACTGTGATCACTCTAATTGGCTCGGGAAATTCTACGGTATAGTAGTTATCGTCAGTATCGAACTTTCGAAGGTTCGCCCACTTAATATGTTTTACTTTTTCTTTACAGGCCCAAGAATAGAAGTCACAATAGTAAGCGGCTCTAACGATTCCAGTGCCCGGAGGTCCTTTTTCTTTTGTAGCAACGATATCCCCTACGTTAAAGTTCATCATTTAAAATCCAGTTTCATTCTTTAGTAGGCTCTTATAGAACCTGAGGTTTTTTTGTGAGGATGTTTCAGGAGTAAACCGAACAAACGGGTGTTTCTTCTTAAGCTTGTCTAGCATCAATCGTCCAATACCTTTTTTTCGATGTGTTTTTTTAACAAAAACCTGAACGTTGAACGGGTGACCGGGAACATACATACAGCAACCAACACACTCGCCATCGACACGAGCTAAGATTACCGTACCAATATATTTTGGGTCGGATTTAAAACTATGAATTGAGTTGTATATTCCCCAAGTCCGAAAAACATACAGTTTGTTATGAAGGATTCTTTGGGTGAATCGTTGAATCCTTTTGTGTGATTGTGCCACTTCTAATTTAGTCAACTGGATCTCCGTAGCTTCTTTTTAATTTACTAACAATGAAGTGTTCTTGTTCCATTTCCTTCTCGGTCATTTTTTCAACTGAGAATTTAGTGGGAACAAACTCGACGTCATTACACTCAATAATCTCTCGTAACTGTTTGGCTTTGACAACAGCGTCAGCAGAGAAAGTGATGCACGATCTAGTATACGTTCCGGTTTCTGTGACTATAACTATATGATCGTTCTCAATTCGCTTGGGTTTGTCCTTTTTGATTCCGAGCTTCTTAGCTTTCAGCTGCATATAAGCGGCTGAAATGCCCAACTTTTCTGACTTTTGCTCATCCGACAGATTAGAATTGTAGATTTTAGTGAACTGTGCTTTTGTAAACTTAGAAACCCTCATTCTTACTCCTACAGCTCAAAGATCGTAACGTCGTGATTGCTCCAAATTTCCTCAATTAGTTCATGAATAAACTCCCAATTTCCGCCAGCTAATGCTGAGCCAAATTTTGGAGCTAGAATGGGCTGCGGATATTCGTTAACGTAACGTGCTACATCCTCCATAGCGTGAACCAGGGCGGCGTATCGAATTGGTTTAGTAACTCTAAGGTCTCCTGTGCTGCCAGCACCAACCCCATGCTGACCACACATATTGGCGACAGTAATTGCTATAGATGATCCCGGCACCTTTACTGGTCCACCAACCGTTGCACGGGTCTCATGTTTCACAACTCTACAGTAGTCAACATCCCCAAGATCATACAATAGATTTTGACTCGCATTAATGAATGAATTACGTGGCGTCATCCCTAAGTTCTTATTAATGGCTAATACGAAGCCCGCTCCCCACGCTCCAGAATCATTGCAGCAGTGGCTAATAATACAGTCTTCCTCAATGTGTTCGAATAGGTCACCCTTTATATACTTAATCATTCTATCGTTCCTTATCCTATGTACCGTTTACCATCAATCTGTGCAGACTCTAAAGTGTCTAGGTTAATATATCTGTATCCTTTAACATGCATATCGTACACGTTCAATAGATGTTTGGGATGATTCCTGCCCACCCCCTTTAAGAACTTCTTAACTCCAGCCCTACAATTAATGGTTCTTTTTGTACCGTCAGCCTTTGTAAAGCGTGCAGAAAAGATTCTACCGTTTGCCTGAATAATTGCGTCAATAATCTGTTTTCGTTTAGTGTTCATGTTTTTAACCCTTAATTTTCTAAAATTAGTTGGTCAGTATAAATCCTATATCTTTCCCCATCAATTCCATCATCTGCATCATGGTGTCGAGAAACACCCTTTCCAGAAAATAAAAATAATTCTCCATCCGTTACAACAAAAACAGTATTTTGATATGGACCAGATTCAAATTGATACAGTGTGCCGTCCTTTAGTTGCGGAAATCTGATGTATATATTTTTCTGTTGTATTTTCATGGTCTATTCTCCAAATCTCTTATCAGGTAAAACATCCCCGACCAATTTGCCGCGTACCCAATAGATAGGTGCGTCATATTCAAGGCTTTCCCACTCTCTATAAATACACTCAAGTTCTTCTGTGGCTCTCTTTAGTTCTAGGGTTGCGGTAGCAATACGCATTCTAGCATAGTGTTCTGCTTTTACTCGTCCTTGTTTGGGTACAGCTTGGAACTTCTTGCAGTCTTCTTTCAGATTGAGAGCTGCTTCTTCTGCCTCTGTGGAAGTAGAAATTACTGAAAGGTGCCACTGGAACTGTGCTAGGTCTGAAGCGTCTAGTTTTTCACAGCTGTCTAATAGGGCTTTAACTTGTGGGGATACCGACTTCATTAAGACCTTTCTTTAATTCGTCGTCTATTAATTAGGAGAGCTTCTTCTGTTGGGGGCTACACTCAAATTGATACAGCATACCTTCCTTTAGTTGTGGACAAGGGGTAATGTATAGGTCTTGCTGCTCTATTTTCATTCATTATCCTCATAAATATCAAGTGCAGACTGAGGCCATGAAGTACCGCTGTCCCACTCTGTCTCTGTTTCATAAATCCAGCACTCAACCTCCTCACCATCAACAATAAGTGTTGGTAAAGCCCAAGTTGATGCAAGATAGGTGTATCCTTTAGTGGGTTTACCATCATCAAGAATAGTGCCTCCAGTACAAGACCAATCATTAGCAAGTCCTGCTTCAGCATATACAGCATTTTTCTCCTTCATAAGGCGTGCCGCTTTGTCCCAATCAAATACCCTCATGGTATTTCCCTGGTTAGCTCGTGCCTTAGCAAACATATCTGGGCCAGCAAATGAAATAGTGTCTTTTTTAGCAGTCATAATTTATTCCTTTTATTGTGGGTTTCCGAAAAGAAAAATATCTTGTAATATTTCAGTTATGTTTGTCTCTCGTACTAATCCAATGCATATTTAAAGTCATCAAAAAAGCAATTATTGCTCCATCAACGCCATCAATTCCTATTCTATGACAAGAGACACCTATATGGTTAATGAATTACAGAAGTGCGTTCCTTTGTGCTCAAATTGTCATAGGTTACTACACAGCTAATTTTATTTTCTGAAGTGCCTTAGAAGCATCAGAGCCAGCAGATTGTTGACCATGAATAAGGAGGCAAAATGATTTATTTGTGGTACGCAGTGCGTGCCAATCATTATCGTCAAGCTCCAGGTTAAGCTTCTTAGCTTCTTTTTTTGAAAAGACGACTCGTGCCTCGCGTAACCCCTCAGAGTCGATTAGGTGATCATATCGACCGCCTCTGGATGCGGTAAGTCTAAAATTTTGGGGGATTAGAGATAGGTCTCGTGCCTTAATCCACTGCGGTAAGCTCTTTGTATATAGATAAAACCAAATTTGTGGATGCTGTTTTGCTATATTACAGAGTGTCAGCATATAATTCCAGTTGATTATATCTCCTGCAACATGCCACCTAATTATACCAGCATCTGATGGTAATGATGTTTTCAACGCTCCAAGTAACAGCTTTGGTGATCGAGCCAAAGACTTAACTATATCTGAATTATTCTTTCTTAGGTTATAGACTCCAGTGTATAAAGCCTCTTGGCTTGCACTAAAGCACCTAAACTTCGTGAACGGTCCATCTTTTATTGTGCGTTTTCCGTCTTGGATGATTACCTGTGACTTGCAGTCTCTAGCTCCCGGACAGCAAGACCCACTCAACATATCAAACGAGTAAATCTTACGCCTCTTAAGGTGTTTTTGGACGACGGGAACATCGTACAGCTTCTTTAGTTTTGTGTTTGCTTCACTGAATCTTAGCATTTTAGTTCCTTTATTGGGCGAAATATATAAACCACATAGCTATTGCTATTATCGGCATAACTACTGGTGCTCCGAGACTTCCGGCCATAATAAGACAGCGTATATCTTCGTCTGGTTGATATGCTATTATTAGCCACAAGACAATTGAAAATACAGTGTCTGCTATAGGAAACCAAATAGGCATACTAACTCCAAAGTACAATGCATGGAATTGTGTCTTCTTGTGTGGGGTCTTCTTGTTTATAAACTTGAATAACGTCTTCGTCCAGATACTTTGTACTTGTTGTAACTGTATCTACTTTAAGATGACCAGCCCAGCGTGCAGAAATAATGATTTCATGATCATTATAACCTGGCCCCAAACTATTAATCCGTTCTTTAAGTTCTTTAAGCGTCATGGATATCCCCAACCTTTCTGTCCACAAACCGGACAAGTAAACTCTATCATTGTTTCATTTCTGTCGTATACCGTTCTACCCTCAGATTGTTTTGCTTTTAGAATAGAACCACAACAACGACATGTCCATTCTAGCTGTTTGTCGGCTGGTGGTGTACCGCGTTTAATGATTTCCATTAGTCCCCACATTCCTCTGGATAAAACTCTTTATTAAAAGCTTTTATCTCGTCATCGTCTAGGTCTTGACAAACTCGCTCCGATATCTCGTTATATTCACAAACGAAAGTACCGTACTCTTCTCCAGAGCATAGATTATCCAAAATTACTTGTGCGGCATCATCACAAATATCTTTGACATGTATATCACACAGGAAATCCTCTTTGGTTTCCCACTCTAGAGCTTCATTAGTACCGAAATACCACTCTACAGGAAATTCCACCATATCAACCAACTTAAGCCATTTATTATACTTATCGTCGCTATAAACAGCAAAACCACACACGTCAAATTCGTCTGCCCAACAGGAAGATAATTTAATTAGTTTCATTTTTTAATCCTTTTTTACTCCTTAAATATCACAATATATTTTTCAACAAGGTCTTCAACGATCTCATAATAAGCCTCATCTGAAATATCACGCTCTAAGTAACCACGCTCTGCAAAAACTGCCTCAATATGAGACAAGAAAACACACATTGCGGATGCTTCTGGCGTTACTTCATCGCTCATTCAAATTCTCCAGGCCAGCAATCTTCACAGGTGCCAGTGATTAGGTATTCTCTTTCTGTGGTTGAAAGATGAGGAAACACGCTCTGAACAAATTCTCCGCTTTGCCAGCGTTCAAACTCGTCCGCTGTTACTCTAACTGTGTTAACAGAGTGACAAAAGGGACATTGATTAGCAACTTCAAGAGGCATCTTTATTTGGTCCATTCGAATTCTCCACTTTTTGGGTTAAATTGTGCAACGCCACTTGAGATAGCTTCGTTTTTAATGGTGCGAAGATGATTTATTTCTATCCTTGCGAAAGAACAGGTCAGAAACACTCCCAAAAAGAAACCAAAAACCATCCCCATTAAAAAACACTTGCCCTCATCCATCATAAGGTCTCCCTAACCCGTGCCCTAATACCTTCTAGCGTTTCCTCTTTTGCTAGTTTACCATCGACAAACACCTCTTCCAACGCTCCCCCTTCCTGTTCTTCCCAAGATACTCCGTCTCGGAAAGTATAGTTTCCATTAGTTCCCTCTATCACAACTAATCCCTTAGCACTTTTCTTAGTGCCGTCATCGGTAATTGGGTCCTTAAAGAGGTTGTATTCGTTACCATTATTAACTGCCCAGGTTCCCTTAATGGCCCAACCTAAGCTGTCTCGGGTCTTCATTTGAAAACCATAAGAACCAAGCCCCAACACTACATTAGTGGAGGCAAACCCCTTAGCTTCAAGACGCTCAAAGATTTCACGCTGGCGTTCAGGAGTAATGGCCTCTCCATAGATCAGACCAATGTGTGGGTCCAGTTCTTTGTACCCCTTCTCATTAACTGTGCCACCAAACAAATCCCAGAGAACCTGAATAGACCCCTTACTTTCTGGTGTGTCATCAATCTCATTATACTCAAAATTAAAACCGGAGTGCGATATTACAGTGTATAACTTACCGTTTACTCTAAAGAGATTAGAGCTGCCGACCGCACCACGAAAATACCTTTGTGCATCACCATGAGTAGAAAATTCTGGAATTGGCTCACCGCAAATAATCTCTACTGGATTACCACTATCAGGACGAATTACTACTTTACCATCCCTAGCCATGATCTGATCTTTTAGTCTAGGTAGGAATTCGGTAAGCACGCCCCAATAATCATAAGTATCACTAACAAGACTAACAATTCCGGCTGGATGAATCTTAGTAATGAGGTCTTCAAAGTAACTATACTCCCCATTCATTGCTGTATATAGACAAGCCAATGCGTGTTCAGTGGCTGGAACTGAGTGTCCAATCGAATCACTGAAGGAAGCATTGTAGTATTTCACAAGAGCAGGTAAAGCAGGGATACAGTCAGTTCCCTTAAAGCATGTAAGAAAAGCCATACCGCTGAGAATCGCAGACTCAGGTGAACTAAAGCCACGAAAGCTAAAGTCATGCCCTTGGAAGTCAACAAAGTCAGGAGAACCTGTTTTTTCTGCGTACTCATTAAAAGTTTGCCGATACATAAAAGCCGTAGTTAGACTCGTTGAAGGCATCCATAACAAACTACTCAACAATGTTTCAATGTAGTTGGTCAACCAAAAGAAATCATCGTGAGTGTTATGAACCGTCATTACTGGCGTTCGGAGCGGTACTTTACTACCCTCTGGTAACGCTTTAATCCTAATTGGTAGAAAGCCCAAATCGTGAAGGGCGGCAATGTGACTTGTATCAAAGCCTGGCCCCAAATAAGAAGTAATTGTTCCATCGATTTCCTCCATTACCTCATCTTTAGGTCGGTCAAAGAAATCCTCATTGAATCGAGTGATAAGGTATTCTTTAACTGCATACTGCAAACCAAACCACATAGCGTATGTCGTGCCTATCCTACTACCTCTAGGGGTGAGATTTGAGTAAGTTAAGGTCGTTCCCGCAGGTGTTTCAGATTTGTGACCGAGTTTGTATCCGTCGCTTAGTAACATAGGATTAATTCTCATTAAAAACATTCCCACTTTCTAATACTTAGGGGTAAATTTAATTTATTTATATGGCCAAAGTAAGCTATAATAGAATACGTGAAAATTCGTATCAAACCCTATAAACAGAGAGATAATCTGAAGACTCCCAATTTTTATAGGATGTTGTAGTATAAATTTTATCGATTCCCTCCACAGGTAACCTTTTACTAAAAATGCCATGACACACGGCTAATTCTACTCGTTTCGCCCCACTTTCTCTAAGAGTCTTAGCTAAACCAACAAAGGTACCCAAACCATCTCCGAGATCGTCCAAGATAAGACAGGTCTCATTTACTTGTTCTGGCACCACAAAGGACGAAAGTTTGCCAGTCTGCATATCTCGCTTTTTTGAGCACTCAACAGTGCTAACTTCATACTTGTTAAGCATAGAGCTAAAGTAACCAGCAAAGTTATTGTACCAACGTTTACCCGCTCCCGCGTCTGGTATAATCAGCGATAGACTGCCAGTATTGTAGGTTGTGTCACTTTTAGCGTTATAATCCTTAACTAGCGAATTCTCTAAAATGACCCTTTCAAATACTCGATAGTAAAAGTTTTTCTCCGAGTCCAAAAACTCCTTATAGTTCTTCAGGAGTAAGGACACGGCTTCCGAGTGAGGACAAAACACAGTAACTGGTGAATTTGGAAAACTATTGTTGATCATATCACAAACAAGTTTAAGTGTGAAGGGCTGCCTTTGGTCGATTGCCCTGTCCATCCTAGCACCCATTAGATACTTAATGTGTAGGCGAGACCCTACATCATTAGCATCTAGAACGTTTCCAAGCATTAAGAGCTTAAAAAGTTCTTCAGGTGACCGAATCTTGCAGCGTATATCAACAGGATGGTCTGATTTTATCTTGTAACCTAAATCAATATGTGTTTGACCATCAGGAAAAGTAATCTGTTTAACATCATCTAAATTAATATCCATCAATGTTCTCCAATTCTTGCTCGAAACTCTTCACGTGAACCAAAGTCCCAGTCTTTAGGTGACTCCTGATTACCGCGACTTCTTTCTCGTTTTAAGATGTCTAGTATCTGTTTTGCTGTTTTATCTGTATACTTATCGTCCACATGCCAGTCTTCAGCACTCGGATGCTCTTTAGTATTATAGAACTTACCGTCCCTATTCCAGAAAATGGTTCGTGACTCAATAATCCAGCCACGCTTCTTTTTGGCTTTATAGTAGGCTTTTGTAATATTATATTGCTCATCCTCAGATACGCCTAAGCCATAAACCCAGCGTGGAGTATAGGTATCCCTACATTCTAGCTGACCTTCCCATTTAACTCCACACACAGGACAGAAATTGTACTTAGGACAATACCTAAATTCCATCTGAGCATAACAGGATAAACACTGATATAGATCACACCCTTCATCTGTGTAGTGCATATGTCGATACTTAGGTATCATCGGTTTCCCTTAGTTTTGCGGCAACAAAAGTACCTACGAAAATACCTGCCAAAGCCGAAACTAAGGCGGGATTAGACTTATCTGCAATAATTATCCGCTGCATCCAGATACCAATAGCAAAGAATGCGGTATCTATTAAAGAGGTTCTCCAGGCATTTCCTTTTAAGTAGTGCTCGAAGGAGCGATATCCAAATACTATCATTATAACCTTAGTAAGAAAGATCATGGAGTAGTTTTGAATAGGGCTCATTGTTTCCTAACATGCACACCTAAAAGAAACGTTGTAACTATCAAACAGTTCTCCAGTCAGAAGATAATAAAGCTCAGCAATTCTTTTGCCCTCTTCATACATCATGTCTGGACCATTATCTCCCCAAAAAGTAAAGTCTTCTCCGCTAGTAAATGCTTCACATGCCTCAATTAGCTGCTCATAACTGGTATGATATTCACTAGCTATAGACTGTAATTGAGACTTAACACTTGCAAGATCATCAAATGCTGGATGGCCCCACTCATGTCGCATACCCGTAACTGTTTCGGGGTAAAGACATAGATAGAAATTTTGACCTGTTTCGATATCGCTTCTCAAAAACGGGTCCACAATCCCAATAGGCTTGAACTCATCGCTATGGGGATCTTTCATAATGGCTTTACCATGTTTCAGTTCAACGTGAGTTCCCGGCCTTAGCTGTTGTCCCGCCTCAACAGAAACAATAGCAACATGGACAGCGTCTTTTTCTGTAGAAATTGGTCTTTGACCTAGCATTCTTTTACCTCAATTCTTGGATCAAGTCCGTCATGGTTAATAAGAGAGCTCTTAATATATTCCTGATCGCAGGCTACAGTAAACCAAACCGTATCAATTAGTTCGTCATTTAAATATACTTCCCACTTTTTACCGTTTATTGGGCTCATGATTTGTCCTCAGTTTTTACGTCTTAAATTTTAACGCCTGTGATTTCTTCAAAAACCCCCGAGTCAAAATTGGGCAACTTTTTTATATCGTTAATAAGTTCAGGACGATCTTTGATCAATTTTTCCCAGGCGTCTTTGTACGCCCTTGTTTTATAAACTCCTCCTAGGGACTCATTTCGTTTATCAGGCTCTAATTCTGAATTTGGCACGAAATATGTTAGCTCAAGGGGAAAATACGGAACCCTTATTTCTGATCTTTTGAGTCCGGTATCCCTATTAAACATGTAAACGGTTTGTTCTTCTGAATTAAAGTGTCCAGCGGAATACTTACATGAGTTTCCGTCTCCAGAGTTTCCGTCTCCAGAGTTTCCGTCTCCAGAGTTTCTGTTTCCAGAGTTTACGTATCCAGAGTTT
>ERZ890604.92-NODE-92-length-33892-cov-13.396430_pt1 | contig 33892 bp, 12 predicted proteins | sample MGYA00521097_ERZ890604 | MGnify/ENA primary metagenome ERZ890604 (study PRJEB32303, sample SAMEA104408625) | aquatic metagenome | biome: Brackish water; feature: Chemocline; material: water | place: Baltic Sea | collected 2014-10-26T21:54:00 | depth 120 m ... | reverse complement strand
GAATCATCAGACTCACATTTTATCAAATAGAGGCAGATTTCTTTGTCAATTAATTGATGATGCCAAGTACCAACATGACTAACTGCCCTGACATTGATTGCCAGTTCCTCTTTTATTTCTCGCTCGATTGCCATGAATGGAGTTTCTCCAAGTTCTAATTTTCCACCAGGAAACTCCCATTTATTCTCAAAGGTATCACCCTCAATACGCTTTGCTATCAAAAAAGAATCAGCATTTTCTATCAATGCCGCTGCAACTTCTACAACTGGTGGAAAGAGCATATGTGCTATGCAATCCTTTACTATTTCACGACAATCAATTATTGAATAATTCTTCTCTAGAGGAAGATGAAGGAACAAGCAAGGCAGTTCTCTCTCATATTGATCTTTTATCTGAAACTCTTGTATTGTGTCCAGAGTTCTGTATAGCGTTTCATTACACAAAAATTCTCCAGCATCATCACTGAATACTAATTGTTTTGAAAAGTTTTCAAGTTTCCAATAAGAGTGCTGAATATTTGATGGTAAATCGCCCTTTCCTGATATAGTTGCCAATGTGACTTTGCGGCCGCTATTATCTTCAATTCGCATATCAATAATATCTTTAGCAATCCTTTCAATCCGTGGTAATAATGATTTTTCTGCGAGACCAATATGAATTATCGCATCATATTTATTTCCATTTATTAGTAATTGTGAAACCATTTTTGAACCATCTAAATCAACTGATAATTCATTGACATCAATTCTAACATCCAAATCATCAAGTTTTGACTCCCTTTGTTGTAACCATGGATCGGTTACAATTACGTTTTCTGTGAATGATTTCGCAACCTGCCAAGAAATATTTGTCTGGTGATGAGCGAAAGGATGGAAGCCTGTTAGAAGAACTCTCATCACTGCACCCGGTCATTGCTATTAGTCTCAGTTTTTGATATATTAGGCTTCAAATAACCGTCATATTGACAAAGCCCCTGCTACAGTTGATGTTTGAGGCGGATAATCGTGGATGACATAGTCGTACAATTTCCAGCCAAAAAAAAAGGACTAAGACTGTTCTCCCTCATTAAAGAAATTTGGCGAGAAATCACTTTTGGAGTTGGAATGTGGGGAACATTACGCCCGATAGTCGCAGCATTAGCAGCAGCAGTTCCGTTCCTCTTTTTAGGTCAACATTTCAACCGTAATCATCGAAGAGCAGTAGATTGGACTTTACTACAAATACCACTCGCATTAACTGTTGTTCTTTGGGTTGCACTATGGCTATATTCTATATTTGATGCTTGGAGAGAAGCATCCATAATCGTAGCTGCTAATTCTTGATTCAATCTTAAATTTGATTAGTAACTTCAATCGTTCCATCAGCCATCCCAGCAAGGTCATCTTTGTCATCTTGGTCGAAATCATTCGGTAAATCACCTGAAATAAAACTGCCCACATTCATTGATTCAATCGCCCAATACATTACAGAGTCATCATTATCAGAATGTCCAGGTTTATCAGTAGATTCATGATTGACTGGTGAAGTATATACTAAATTGACTAGTCCCAATAAATGGCCAACCTCATGGACCATTACACTGTTTTCAACATCCTCTGCACTTGGCCGATTGAGAAAACCTGCAGCACCATCAACTGATTCGCCAAAAATTGCAATTGTTGAAGCATCAACTGCGACACCCAATACACTATCATCTTCATATGATTCTGCAGGGAATATTAATTGCCATCGAAGAGTCTTACCTACGGTTGGATCTGCTTTCTTATTGTCCCAACCTTGCTCTCTAACATCATCAGCACTCCAAGTGCCGACATCTGCAAAATTAGTTTCAGTGAATTCTGTTGAAATCCCTTGAGAAAAACTGCACACTTCACTAATCCTTTGTTTTAGAAGATCAGTACTGGAGGTTTCAGGCTTATATCCAGATTCAAAATCTATCTCAATAATCAGTTCTGTGTAAGAGTTTGTCAAGCAGGCCATTGTTAATCCACCTGGTATTCCCTTTTTTTGAGGAATTATATCATCCAAAACACCATCACTTAAGCAACCAGAAAGAACAGGAGTGAGCAATAAAATACTCAGCAATACAATGAGTGGCCTACTGTGCATGAATAATCGCCTACTTCCTCACATTTCAAAGTCATCTATATTAGTTTACCAATCCTCTGGTATTTCAATTGGAGAAAATAGTTGCCCTGGACCATTTGCTTTTGATAATTGAGTACGTGCTATTTGTTCCCATGGGCGTAACGCTAGTAGAGCATCAACCAAATTAGCATCAGTCTCAATCAAAGTAACTCTGATCAGAGTTTCAAGAATATCCATTCTTTGCTCATCGACTATAGACATTACTTTCTCCAGTTCAAACGATGATTGTTTTTGAGAATCTGGTGTGTCATCTTCAGTTAATTGCCATGCTTGAGTAGCATTGTTTGGAAAGGTTTCATTGGTAAGTTCAATATGTTCATTAAGGGATTTCATCAATCCCAAAATTTGTTTTGAAATTACCATGCTGACTTCTACTAATGGCATGCCCAATTGTTGAATCAAGTGAACCATTCTTTCTTGCAGAGTAACCATACCCTCCAAGGCAGTTTCAATATCTTCTTCAGCCATTTCCACACATCCAATAAGAGAGTATTCAGGTCGTTATCAGTCGTTTAGAGCATCTAAATACTGCCAACCAAAACTTTCCCATTGGTCTGGTGACCAACCATCTGGAAGACCACTTGGAGGAAGAGGAGGTGCTCCTCGGGAGTTCTCAGCATCCACGACTGCGTTCTTTTCAACCAAAGGAGCAGCGGTAGGTAGAGGTGCTATTGGTGCAGGGATATTTGCATTGAATCCAATTGGAGGAGGTAATACCAATCCAGCCGGTGGTGGTATGCTGAGTTCGATTGAAGGTAGTTCCTTCACATCAAGTTCGGCTAACACTTCAGCAGTTTGGTCACTCTCATCCACTTCTTCACCTTTTAGGATTTTTCTACTCATGACCATCGTATAGACTCCAAATCCAATAGAGAGCATAGCAATAACGAACAAGGCTATCGTAAATTGACCTTCACTTGCTTGTTCCTTTAATGCATCAACATCTCGAGAGGTTTGATGCTTGATGATAAGAGGTTCGACTGTTTTTCTATCCATTTCAACACCATCGACTAGAACTAGAACTCTAAATTCAATTTGCTCTCCAGCAGCAACATCAGCGATGGCTCCTAGTGAGGCTTGAACTTCTGCACCTGCACCTACTTCTAGCTCTACGATACTAATTTCAGCCCAGTTTCCACCAACAACCAACCTTTGTAGAACGAAAGAAACATCACCCTTGCCACCATCATTCTTAGCATTGATGACCATATTGACTTGCTGTTCTGTAGTTGGACTCGGTTCGTCCCACTTCAATGAAGTAGTATCGGCATCCAAATCAAAACTTGGCCCTAATAATGCAAGAGGCCAAGAAGCAAAGGGTTCATTGACAGAATTTTGGAAGGTATCAAACGGATTTCCTGATTCATCAGAACCTGAAATCCACACATCAACAACATATGATGGCAACAACATAGTCGCTCCTGAATCGGTCAAGTCCAAATGACCTGTCCAAAAGAATTGATATCCGAAAGGAGTGGTCTCAGGTAGTGGTACACTTCCTCGTGAAATTTCAGCCTCACCAGCTCTTACTCGGTAATGTAGTACTGCTGGTTCATCCAAATCAAAACCGTGGTCATCGATGGTCTCTAACATCACTAATAGGTTACCACAATCACCGATGGAAAGTTCCCCTCCAGAAGAAACTTCATTCAAAGCAATTGATGAAATTGTAGGTCTACTGCTATCAACTGCAAGTCTAACGCGAGGAATAATATTTGTTTCATCGTAGGCAATTCCTGGTAAATCATCCATCTTTAGTCTTAGATCAAGATGTCCTGAGCGTACTGCTGGAATCAACAGATCCAAACTAAATTCACCATCAAGTCTAGTAGATGTTCTCCACTCATAGTCATAATCTCCAAAGACAACATCAAATGCACCGGCTGGTGCTGGCATTTCATCTTCCGAGAATAATATTCGACCACTAACTCTCAATGCTTGACCTGCACCAATCAAAGTCTCAGACACTTCAGAATTGTAATGGTTAGTGCTATCTCTTAATTCAATAGCACGAATATGACCTTCCATTGTGTCGAATCGGAAATCATTATCTAAACTCCACCAATCATTACCTAATCCGACTTCTGCTTCAAAACAAGGAGTTAGTTCTCCATCATTACAAGGTAAATCAGTGACCAATATTTTAGGAATGAATTGATCTACTCCATTGGTGTCAAATATTTCGGGGAAGGTCCAAGTCAATTGAAACCTTGCTTTGATAATAATAATAGATTCATTAAATGAATCAAGTTCAACTGTTGAATATATATTTGATACTGCAATATTAGATGAACCAGATTCCATAATCGCCATCGGTTTACCAGTTCCATCATCTTGTAGAGTGATAAAAATTGAATTATCATCGTCGGAGAAATCCCCGCCTAATGCTAATTGAACAGTTTGAAGATCTTCCCATCCATTTCTATCACTCAAAACTATTTGAGCAGTATAGGCAATTCCCGGGTGCAATGGTTCTTGGTCATTATGCCCTATGATAGTGGAATTGCTCAAATCTAATGTTGGTTCAAATTCTTCTCTAATTCTATATGTTGATAAATCTGCAGACCAATCTGGGATTGCTTGACCCGGTGCGAAACCACATGGATTAGTGGAATCCGGACAAACTGGCCCTCCACCCATCGCAACCTCATTTTGTTGTGCATCCTTACCAGTGATGAAGAAAGAGACATATTGACCGTGTGTTAGCATCGAATCATCTAACGAACCTTGGAATATATTCAACCCACCAGTTCTGGTTTCAGGTGAAGAAAGAGTCTTGAGTTCATATTCATCTGCATTAGGAAGGCCATCGAAATTGTAATCGGTGCATCCCAATGCTACGCTGGCTTTACATCCAATCCAATAATTCAAAGTTATTTGAGTCGGAGGATCTACAGAATCTTGGATAAATACATTCACTGATTGACCACTGCCCGGAGGTGAAGCATGGAGTTCAACGCCATCCACAGGAGTCACTGACAATAATAGTGGAGAATTTCCATCAAGAACAAGTCTCATGCTATTGTAACCGGGATTGACAAATGTTGAACCATTAACCAAATTCACCGCCTGCATATAGAAAACCATACCTCCAGGGGAGGATTCTAGTGGTGATTGAATTGTAATATTATATTCTCCAAATCCAGGGTTTGCTTCTTCTGCTAAGAGAACTGCTTCGCCCATTGGTACGCCATCGTGGGTTACATTTTGTCCAAGTAATCTCAAATTAAAATTACCAGCCTCTGGGCTCAATTGTGACTCTTGGAAGTTTATTTGGCCACTAAAGGAAAGATTAAACCCTCCGCGAACCCAATCTAAAACATATAATTCTCTTCCAGTTTCTTCCCAAACCCTTAGCCCATCAAGTTGGATATCATTTTCAATCTTAAGGTCTAATGATTCAGTTTCCCAAGAACTTACCGCTACTCCCAGATCATCTTCAACTGTAATAAATGCTTGAGCACTACCCTCATCATCCCAAGTCCAATTAACTTTCATTGGCATTCTAATAGTTAGAATCCCGTTGGCATCTAACATCGATGTACAATTGGCCGTATCAAATTGAACTATTCCTCCAACATCATCAATCGTTGAGCAGCTATCTCCTCTAACCCATGAAAATGTAGGGTTCTCTCCATATGAATGTTCAAGAGCAACCACTGTTTTTGTAACTCTATCGACTTCATCACCATTAGCAACTCTAACCACTAGATTCCTGTATATTCCATCTGGTGATGCCTTTCCACCTTCCAAATTAGCATCTATTGCACGTGTTTGCATTTTGTAGGCAATATCGATGTTTGAAATTTTTATTCGACCAGAAGTTGCGGCCTTAATACCAAGGGATACAAGTACATCACCAAAACCATTTTCCGGAATTGCATCATTGAATGCTTGAACCATAGTAGGAGTAAACTTGACATCTACACCAACAACAGAATCATCACTTGCTTCGACTGATGATTCATTAAGGAATTGAAGGGATTCCCAATCCCATTGCCCATCGTTACCAATATCAATATTGGGTCGGTCTGGATATCCTTCTTCATAATGTAGAGTGAAGGAATCTATCAGTGGAGTGCTAGTAGAGTCACTGGTGGTCATATCAATCGTGTAGCGTAGAATATCACCAGCACCATCGGTTGAGAAACTTGTTTCTTGGCCATTGACCACTGGTAACCAAGTGGTCCCATTATCATTGGAAACCATTACTTGTACGGTTGAACTACTCGGTTCGTCTGCAACCCACACGGGCCTAACCTTACCAACTTTAGTACCGGTTGGGAAGAATGGTGAAAGCCAAGAACCTGAAGTGGTGTAGTCAGTTGAATATTCTAAATTAACCCACCATGAAACTGCTGTTGAACCTATTAATTGCGCCTTCCAAACCAGTTCGTTACCAGGAAAATCAAAATGAATCGTTTCATTTGATTCAACTTGCTGCCAATGAGTACCATTGTCTGCAGATATCCAGTAATCAACTCTATCTCCAATAGAGGCTGCTGAAGAATAGGTAATCATATTTGCAGCCACAACATCATCTGAACTGTAAGTTACTGGTCCATACCAAGTTGTTGTTCCAGGGGCTGGTGTTGTTTCGTATTGCCAACCAGTTCCATACTCACGATAGTAGAGTGTGTTACTACTCCAAGTAGAATATCCACTGTCAACTGTTACGAACCTCGCTCCATCAAACTGCAATCCATAGCCAAGTGCTGAAACTTGCTTTATTCCTGCTTGAGGTACTAGTGATGATGATTGTCCGGATACTGACCAGGTTTCTAATTGATCTTTATCATTGTATACTGTTCCTTTTTGGCAGCGCATGAAGAATGATGTACCATTGACTTCTAAGCCTCTAACTATTTGACCTGTAGTACCACATTCCCAAGTTGAACCGCTTGTAGTTGAATAGGAATAACTTTCCTGACCTCTTGTGTATTGACCTGGTAAGTTGCCATCGAAGGTATAGGGTACAATTCTTCTTTGTGAATTGTGCAATATCCATACAAGGTCTTGGTCACGGTCATATGCAATACCTGTATAATCACCATATTGCGGTGATACATCGTAAGAATCAATACATGTCCAAACATCATCCCGTGAAATATCCATTTCAATTACTCTATGGTATTGTGTTGGCGCCGATGAACTGTATGTGTATTTGTATCCAGATAGAATTCCAAATAATCTTTCATCATCAGTTATAGTCCAATCTCTAAATCCATATTGTCCATAATAACTAGAACTATGTTTTTGTGGAAGAGTACATTGAGCTTCGTCTAATACTATTGTTGAATGACGGCTTGCATTGTTAGGATATAATTTCTGAACAATATTGCTGAATTTTGTTGAGGACCAAGTTGACAAAAATAGCCAATCATGGTGTTTTAATACCGCACCTTGACCTTGAGCCATCAAACTAGATGATGTCTTTGTCACCTGTGTGGAAAATTTAGACTCTGTAGAATTTGATGTGTGCGGTTGGCGCAGTGAATATGAGCCATTATCTAACCAGGCATCAGAATTTGGATTTACAGTTTCATCGTATCCATGCGGAAAAAATTCTTCCTGTGGTGAAGCTAAGGCGAGACTTAGATCACCGCTTCTAGAATCGGTCATTGAATCAGTACCCCTAATCCAATCAGCACGGTTATCTGTCACCTTTTGACTCCATCCAGTAGCACTAGCACCAGAAAGTGTCATCGTAACATCGGTAACTAAAGCACCTTTTGGAAGAGAAATTTGAGCGCCAGTGTCTGGGTTAGCGCCTTGGTAGAGAGCAATATATTCAGTAGAACCATCACTAAATTCATAGACATGCCGAGCAACTCCAGCAGCTTCTGCTTCATCTACAAAAACGTCCGCTAATGGACTCATTGGGGATAAAACAAGAATGGCAAATAATACAAACATTATGCCGCGACCGGGAGGGAATGATGATGACATAAGACTCACGCGACCTTGCCACTACCGATTGAGCCTTTGAAGCATCCCCCTAGAGGACATTATCAAATCTTTTTAAAAAAGATTCTAATTTCCTTCAATTAGTACTTTTTAAGTAATCTAGGATGATTTATGCAGTTTGACGCGAATCATATCGAATTGGGGAAGAATCTCCCCTCAACCCATCGTTCTCGTCATTGTTAACTTCAAACCAATCTACCATCCAATCGCCATCGGTATCCCAGTTCATTGGGTCACTACCCTCAGCAATATGGTCGTTGTCTAAATCAAGATAATACCATCCCAATTCATGCTCACCTACATTTCTAACTGGAGATGTATTAGGAGATCCTGCGTAATATATCTCCCATTGATCGGTTCTATTTCCTGCTAGCATTATTTGGTCATCAGATGAATCTAATAAGAGGAAATTTGTGTCTTTATCATTAACCACGTAGGCATATCTAATATCCATACTATTTGATTGGTCCATCTTCAAATAATTACTTGTCGATTCATCAAATAATCCAATGTGGAGTAAAGCACCTCGCAATTGCCACCATTCTGTAACCGGGGTTCCTTGGTAAACCATACCACTTAACCGAACTGCATTTGGACTAGTCAAATCGTTGTCAGATATAGCAAAGAATTCTTGGAAATTAGTATATGGCTCATAGTTACATCCTGCACCAGAACAATCCCAATTACCATCCATATCTGGGTCGAAATTTGCATCTACAGGATCAGTTGGGTCCAAGGTGAACCAAGTAAATGCCAAATCAGGTCGACCCAATGTTCCATTTGCACCTTGTTGGGATAGTGGTAAACAGGACATAGTAGAAGTGTCGCATGCGCCACCGGTTGCAGCATCTATCCAAATCACTTCAATCTGCATAAATGTACTGTAATTATCATTATCTTCATTCCATCCCTTATTGTATTCATACCAGTCTGGCAACATATCACCATCACTGTCATTATCACTTGGGTTTGTGCCATATTTGAACACTTCACGGCCGTCTGAAAGATTGAAATCTTGGCTATGTGAAGTAACAATGCCATTCACAACTACAGTTGTGTAAGTAACACTATCCTCGTCGCTATCATTTTGGTCAGGGCGGGTTGAATTGTCCCACTCCATCCAATTAGTAAATGGTAAATCCCCTATACCAGGTTGAACAATTACCCCTGAAGGTGTGAAGTCTCTTTGATCCCAATTACCTTGGTCTGCAGGCATATCAAATGCTGTGCGGTTATACCACCCATCATTATCTCCATCATAATCGACATCCCAAGGATTAACTGGATTACTTGCCCAATGATCTTGAGTGCTTAATCCAGGCATTCCATATGTTGCGTAGCAATATTCCCAGCCATCAGGAATCCCATCTCCATCAGAGTCGGAGTGCGTAGGGTCTGATACACCGATTAGTGTACGGTTAAAATTATCAGAATCAATTGAATTCAATTTTGTCATTCTGTCTGCACTGTCTTGGCCCTTTTCTATGAAATCATTGTACAAAGCAAGTTGTGCTTGATATTGAGAAAATCCTAATTCTTCTTTGTAAGCATTAATCGCATCTTCACCGAAATCAATAATTCCAACATTAGCTGGAACTGAATCTCTGTTGAGGTACTTACCCCATGTTCTTGATTCCCATTCTCTCAAATTTGAAAATCGTTCATCAGTCGAGATATTTCCATCCCCGTCACAGTCAAACGAATCATTATCTGAGTCTAAAAATACATCATTGTCGATTAGAGGATTCATACTCCAACGGTTTTCCTCCAAATCCCATTCCGCAAACCAATATTCGAATCCGTCATACATTCCATCATCATCAGTATCAGGTAAAGTTGGGTCGGTTATTCCCATTAGCATTGAGATGAATGAATTCGGTGGTTCTCCTTGTTGCCAGTCATTGAAATCATCGAGTAATCTCTTACCTCTAGTTTCCTTTGTGATTAAGATATTGAAGACTCTTTGAGCTTTTTCAGTTGGTTGTTGTTGGTCACCATCTTCGTGCATTAAAGGTGCATCGAAGGGATGATCTCCACCATTATCTGGATTTGAATTTACTAGTTCAAACTCTTGTTTGTCGATTAAACCATCACCGTCACCATCGAAATTTCCATCACCACTAACAAGAGGATTTAACGTCCATGTTTGTGCTGAATTATTCCAAGAAGTGAATAGAAGTTCCACACCATCTAGCATGCCATCGCCATCGGTATCAACATTATTTGGATCAGATGTTAATCCAGTCAAATTAATTTGTTCTGAAGTCAGGAAACTTCCAAACGATTCCGGATTGAGGATGCTTGGCCACTGTTGTAATGCAAAAGCGCTACCAACGGTAGTAACGAACCATTGAGGTGAAGTTCGGTTTTCATTTGTTTCTGAAAATTGTGGTGCAATCGAATTGTATTCTTCCCAATTAGTCATCCCGTCCTCGTCAGCATCTTGCCATCTATCTGCTCCATCTAGTGGATTAAGAGTCCACTCGTCGGCCAATATATCCCAACGTGCATACCAAATCTCCCAGCCATCAGGCATTCCATCTGAATCTGAGTCTGCACTAAGAGGGTCTGCAGCACCAGATATTTCTGAACTCTGTGTGGAAGTAATAGCACCACTTGCCCTTTCACCAAAGTTAGCCTCTGGATTGCCATAATCGCTGATATGTTGGAATAGATCAGTGGTTAGACCTTCTGGTAGAGTAACGCCATCTAAGGTTTGATTTCCATCAAACAAATTATTGCGAACATGGAATTCTAACCAGTTAACAAACGCTTCATTTTGCTGTATGATTCCATCGTGATTAATATCAAAACCATCACCGTCTGGATTTCCCAGTATATCAGAAGAGTTTAGAGGATTAATTCCTATTCGTGAAGGATCCCATGTACAGGCACCCTTAGATTCCCAACCATCTGGTAAACTATCTCCATCGGAATCGGCATTGTTTGGGTCGGCAATAAACCACTGCTCAGCAGATTCTGAAGATTCTCCATGAGTTTCTAATAACAATCCTTCAATTGCTGCACCCCGTACTAAGGACCATTGATATTCACAAATATTTGCCAAACCGTCTCCATCTGCATCCCATTCAGCATCATCAGGACGCATCGGGTCCAAAGTCCAATTATTTCCTCCAGTATATGATGAACCAATCCATCGCCTGTGGTTAATTTCCCAACCATCAGGCATCCCATCACCATCAGAATCCCAATTCATTGGATCTGAGCTAGCGTCTGAACTTGACAAACTAAGATAGGTTGCATTTGCATTTAATCCGGCTGAATCGTTACAGATATACTCATTTTGTACACTGTAGTGGCACCATAAATTACTTTGTTCATAATAGTAGCCGAAATATTCTGCTCCATCTGGTAAGCCATCTCCATCACTATCACCAACTCGAGGATTTGTAGAATTATATCCATTATTAGTTGTTTTGACATAACGGAATTCATCTAGATTGGTCCAAAGACGGTCTAAGAATCCATCTTGAGTAAGGTCTAACCCATCTCCGTCAGTGTCTAAATGGGCATCCCAAGGGTCTGTTGGGTCAAGTCCATGCGCAATTTCCCAACCATCGGGCATACCATCATTATCAGAATCATTTGCACCTGGGTCAATCAATTCTAAATTGGCAAATCTTCCAGGGCTTGCTCCTGCAAAAATTGTGTTATTGCCAGCAATATCCATTACGCTGATTGCAACAATTTCTCCAGGAATTCTTTCTTGATTTTGTAGCCCATAAATTGCTGAGTAATCCCCTGCAAGAGCCCAAACACCCCAGGCACTGCCAATCAGTATTTCATCTCCTGTTGGGTATATTGAATAGACATCATTGGTTTCTTTGATCGCAACTCCATCTATTCCGGGATGTTGATATTCACCACTATGAGTAATAGTGTCGGTTAGAAGGTCGATGCGATGCAATCCCGCTGGAGTTCCAAACCATAGAACCTGGGAATTAGATGAATCTGAACCATCGAGGACGACATCTCTTACTTCTGCTGGATTGCCAATGACTCCCAAAGGTAAACTTCGAAGTTCATCTACTATCACAGATATACCGGTTGTTTCTGGTGTGTAAAAGAATCTCCATGTGGCTGTTGAGTCGTCCCTTGCTGAAGCGGTTTCTGAAACCAATAATCCCCTATCAGTTCCAATATAGAGAGTTAATGCCCCACCGCCAGGAGAACCATGAGCGATTGAAGACACACTTGCATTAGCTTCGAATAATGCACTCTTGATACCATTTCCAAGTTCGTAAATATTAATTATGTTTGCTCCACTATCAAGTTCCACTACATTACCCAACCCAGCATCACCAAGAGCCAATATCTGCTGATTTTGACCCTCGATTTCCAAATGCTGTAAAGAATTAATGTGGCCGATTTCTGCCCAATTCCATGACGCTAGTGGGGATAAGCCACCATCCACTTGCAGAGGTGCTATTACCAAACCAACCGATGTAGCAATCGCCATTGCATATGCTACGGAATCTTGTGTCAATATAATTGAATCATGTAATTCTACTCCTTGCGGCATCCATTGATCAGTACTTGTTTCTGCATCATAATCTAGAACGGTAACACCATATTTTGTAGTGACATACATCTGCTCACCATTAAGGTCCAAATCGACAACGTCATGGTGAATAATACTCATTTCACCTTCAGTTGCAGTGAAGGTTAGAGGGAACTGTGATGAAGTAGATGCTTCAGCTCCGAGATATGCCGTTTTTAATCCAGGTGTGATCATATTGCCATTATCAAAATGAATTAAATATTCTTCAAAATTAGATAATTCTTCTCCGATTTTAAGAGCCGTAAGTGTACGGCTAACATCTGGTGAAATTACTCCATCACGATTAAAATCCCACCCATCAAAATCAGGATCAAGAAGTGCATCGGTTCTGTTTAATGGGTCTAGGCCAAAATGTGCTTCCCATCCATCAGGCATTCCATCACCATAACTTGGGAATAGTCTTCGGATAGAAAATCCATCCCAGTGATAACGGTCTGAATCTTCCAACAATGGGTCTGAACCGAGCCATAAATCTTCATCGACAACATTGGTAGCATTTGTAGTGCATGCTGACAAGAGATTTTGGAATGTAGCATTGTCACCTGATGGCAAATAAGGCCAACTCTTCAAGATAGAGCCCCCTGGCAATGTTGCAGAACACCAAAGCCCATCTAGTTCGGTGGTATAATTTGCAGGTGCTCCGAATCTATATTCCTCCGAAGAAGTAAACATTTCAGATAATGAAAGTACACCATCTCCATCAACGTCAAAACCATCTTCGTCTGGGTCCTCATACAAATCTGATGCATTTAGTGGATCAAATCTAAAACAATCAAAACGAAGGTTGGAGAAATCAAAACCACCTATTCTCGCACACATATATGCTTCATAGCCATCGGGCATTCCATCGCCATCTGTGTCGGAAACGCGAGGGTCTAGGTATTGCCTATTACCCTCTTCATCAATCACACCGGTAAGTCCGCGAGCAAAACCCGCTTCGGTACAATTTGCTGGATATGGCCAACAATATTCTTCCGTAGCATTTAGTCCATCTTTATCGACATCGATTAATGCATCTGCAGCATTATCCCTATCCATGCCTTGAATAATAATATCTCTACCATCAATTGTAGTCCAATTCATCCAATCTTCAAACAAATTCTCATGCACATCGGGAATTCCATCTTTATCAGTATCCGTCTCTGGTGGCTTAGCACCTTCTGTATCGTCCGGGTGAATACTAGAAACCGGAGAAACCGCTGGAAATTGTGACATAAATAGCAAACTAGCTATGACTGCCAATGTTGTGAGCAATGTTGTTTGACTGCGACGCAATTTATTCACCCTGACTAAGCATACGCTTCGCTAAATTGTCAACCTCAAAACACTACTTATGAGGGTGGTGGTGCACTGTTCGTACTTTACATCAAGGAATTAAGAGTTTTTTTGGCAAATAAATCAAATCGTTAGCCTGTATTCGCCTTATGAATACAGATTATTTATTCAATAAACGCATCATCTTGATGAAGTTCAAGGGGTTTGTTGAAAGCCCGTACGCGTCCGCCTGCATTTGGTTGCAATGTCATTATCAATAACCCATTTAGGAACTGGTAGTCGTGGAAACTCCACACTGCTGGAATCTGATGGTGCAAAGATACTCATTGACCAAGGGTTTAGTGGGGCACAGTTAAAGAAAAGACTGGGAATTCTTGGAATCACTCCACAAGAAATAGATTGTATCGTCATTTCACACCACCATGGCGATCATGGTGGAGGGGCACGCGTTGCTCAGAACAAATGGGACATACCGGTTATTGCCAATGAAAGAACGGTACAAGAACTTGGCTTGGACCCTATGAAAACCCAATATTTTGAATCATTAGATATCATAAAAGTTGGTGCTGATTTGTCCATATTAGCTGTTCCAGTTCCGCACGCCGGAGCAGACAATGTCGCGTTTGTAATCAGCCACGCTGGAGAGAGAGCCGCCATCATTACCGACCTCGGTTCTTGGACAGATGAATTAGTACAACATGTAAGAGGATGCGAGTACATTTCTGTTGAGGCAAACTATGACACTAATCGGCTGATGAACGGACCATACCCCTACTCTTTGAAGGAAAGAATTAGTGGCAGAGGAGGTCACCTTTCCAATGATCAAACCGGCGAGTTTTTGGCTATGGTTTGCACAGACAAAACCAGGAGTATTACCCTGACACATTTGAGTGGGAAAAATAACCAACCACATCTTGCAGAATCTACTGTACTGTATCATATTGACGAGATTTTTGATGGAGACATTCATGTCTCTTCTCAAGACGGTCCTGAAATAACTCACTTCATTGGCAAAGATGCTTCGGAGAAAACCCAAATGCTTGCTGAATTGAACCGATGAAGATTGAACCAACGTCATATTATCACCCCCTAAGGGGGGTGAAAGGGTCAAGTGCTAAATGTGGTCAGGGGCGTGGGCTGTTTGTGAAGTCGCTACCCGATGCTCGTATTCGCACTTCATCTCGCGATGAAAGAGCGGTCAGCGAAGTTCTTGGAGTCATTATGATGATGGCGATGGTCGTCACGATAATGGGGGGGGTGTGGGTGTTCCTAAACCCATATCTCGTAGATTTCCAAGATAATACAAATTGGAAATCGGCTGTTTCTATTGCAGATAGAATCGATGACAGAATCGACGTTGCCGGTTCCTCTCCAGCAGAGACTGGTATTCGCAACACCTATTCACTGAAATCAACAATTATAATGCCTGTTGAAAATATTGAGCAATGGTCTATATCAGCAGATTTAGTTAGTTCCGATAGGATTACGACGAGTCATATAAATTATACTGCAATGTCAATCTTATCGGCTAATGAAACTGCTCGCAGTGTAACAATTGAAAATGAAGAAACGAGTATTACTTATTCATTTCAAGCATCGCATGAAGCAGTCATTATCAATCACAATCTCAGCCGGCAACATTGGCTACTAGTAACTGTATATGATGAAGATAATACTCCAATCCATAGACAATTTGAGATCTATCTATCTGGATTAACAGTCATAACATCATTCGGTGAAGGTGAACACCAGATAGCGTTAATGAATAATGCAAGGACAACAAGATTCCCCAATGAAGCATGGCAAGTGACACGTTTACCAAATATGGAAATCGATTCATTGGCCAATGGAGAATATAGATTCTCAATCCTACTAACCGATATTACATTGAATGGAAGTCTTGGATCATCCAATACTATGGCGATTAACTTTGATTCATTGGGCGCCCTGACTTTGTTCACGGGTGATGCGTACAATGTGCGATTCGTTGTTAACAATCATCTGCACGACGTCATTACTCCACAATACCATGATAGCTGGTTAACTGATTATAAAATAAATCGCGCTAGTGGAACTCTTGACACCTATACTGGTTATGCCCCTTACCAAAGGGCAAGTGGTTCAGATGGTATTACAATTGAAACACAAGATGCAAAAATTAACTTTGAAGTAGACTTACAAAGAATTGAGGTGAGTCGGTGAAGTACGACTTGGTTAGAGACGAAGAGGCTGTTAGTGCTGCCGTGGCTACCGTCTTATTATTCGGCGGAGTATTGTCCATCATTGGGATGATGATGATCTCAATGATTCCAGTCATAGAAGAATTACAGGGTTCTGTTGAAAGACATGACATGTCATCTCAAATGACATTGTTGGCTAAACAGACTGCTGAATTAAGCGAAACGGGAATGCCAGGAGATTCAACAGAAGTTAAATTAATTCCCCTTGATGGAGACATTGTATGGGATAAAATGCGCGGAGGAATGTGGTATTCTGCTACTTGGTATAAGGAAAACACATTACGAATGAGAGGAGCATTAGATTTTGATGACACCATTGATATCCGTCATTCGGAAAGCGAAGTAAAATCAATTTGTATTGATGACCTTAGACTTGGACCATTGAATCCTTACATTTATTCGATACCAAGTTGGGTGGATGAAGCACTCTTTTCTGCCGCACCAGGTCTAGCGATCCCATTGGGTCCAATCGATATTGAGATTTACCAAAATGGCATCAAGCAAGAACTCTCATTAGCACTTGATGAATCTCATTCCTTAGATCTACGAGATAGTGGAGAAATGACCTTGAAATCCTCACATCAATTATCACTTATATTCTCCAAAGGAGATGGTGGGGCAACTATTGTATCTGCAAATGATGCATCACCCGTAGACAAAACAGGGCGCTCTTGGTCAATTCCATTACCAGCAGGGCAATCGCAAATTCATGTTATTAGTGATATTGCAAACCAAGTTAGGATTTCTGGCAATATTGAAACTACTACAAGTTACGCTCTACCGAGCGGTTCATCTCGTGTAGCAGTTGCTTCAACCCACACTATAGATTTACAAACACCCGAGGTGATTCATGTCTCAACAAGTACCAATTCCCGTTTACTATTACGCACCAATGTAGATGGGGGAATCGGAGCAACTTCATGGCCATCTAATAATGGTGCATTGCTAGGACATGAGTTCAACACTCCGGGGCTATCAGGTGAATTAGCGATTACCAACCCCTCTACAGATTCAGTCACTATTACTTGGAAAGGTGGTGGCACTTCAGTAGCAGGACAATCAACATCTTTTGTTTCATGGCCACCAGCATCAATAGATGGTTCTCCAATAATCGATGCTAGTTCTGATATTTTTGTCTCATGGTATGCCTCCAATATTTCATCAATGCAGCAAAATGTCAGTTCCATCACATTACTTCCGGCGTATGACACCGGTGCAAGTTCAGGAAACTCTTACCTATATCATCAAGCAGAAAGTAGTATTCAACATACATTATCAGTATCACTACAAGGAACTCAAACCAATTACAACGCAACTATGACTGCCAATCAATCAGCACTACTTACCCTCGAATCTCCAGTAGCCACGATAATAACAACTGAAGGGACGAGTAAAATCATTGCAGATGAAAATCCAATTAGAGTCCATCATTTATCAGGAGATGATGGACTAATACAAGCAATGCATGATGGTGAACAGCGATGTGTAGCAGTTCATATTCAAGCTAGTGGATGGATTACAACCTCATTACCATGGAAATCATTCTCTGGACGTTCGGAAGTTGATCTAGTCGCTGGTTGGAAGAATGGTTTACATCCTGCTAGTATGGCAATATCAGTATTAGGGGTTGAAGGAGCTAATTCATATTCGACTATAGGTACTGCATGGGCATTCCATCTCTCAAGATTGACATATCAATTCTCCTCTTCTATTACCGGAATGGAAGTTGCATATAGTGGTGGAGCAGTTGTCACCAATCACCCAGAATTCAATGCATTCATAGTATCATCACCTTCTGATAGAGGAGGACCTGGTCCACGTTTTGCTGCTACCATTCCGTCATTGCACCCAGCGGCAAATAGCATTAGTGGCGGTGGTACAATGACTCTTGACATTGAACTGGAGCACCGTCAATCATTAGCATCAACTACTGCTTATGAAGTACGGAGGGGTTGGTCTTCACCCTATGGTGAAGCAATCGCAATAGAATCAGCAGATGGCCTCGAATCGAGTGAGGATTGGACTATTTACCCAGGAAGAATTGATCTATTAACAGATTATGTTGGCTGGGTACCAGACCCTAGTTACGGTACTTCGGAATCAATTTGGCATACAAATGGTGATGCAATTCAATTCACATTACAAATGTCATCTCTTACTGTTGAGATTAGGGAGGAAATCTAATGAAAGAACTCCAACTTAGACGAGATATACATGCTGCAGCCACTGAATTGGGCTATGTCTTTACTTTCCTACTGGGAGTCTTGTTGCTGACAATGTTTTCAGTATGGGCTTGGGATATTGAGACTGCAACACGTACCAGATGGAATGAAAATGCAATTGAAGCAAATATGGATGATATTGCTGCTGCAATTGAAAGAGCTGATGAAGCGAGTAGAATTGAAGGTGCATCATATGCTGAATCGGTTGAATGGAGACATTCTGAAGCGGATGAATCAAGATTCAAGTTAGTTCTAAATGATATTCAAATTACATTGGTTGATGAAGGTGGTACATTGGATACAAGTGTATTAATTTCTGGAACGGGTAGTGGCTCTCACGAAGGTGAGATTTATCTCGGTGGGGCAGACAAAGTTTGGATAGTCCACGATAATGGAATTACTTCTATTCAACTGGATAGGCCTCAATAATAACTAGAATCACCTTGACATTACTGCTCGGTGAACTTGTGCTTGAACTTCTCGCATTCTCGACTTCGCACCTAATTCCCTAAATACGGATAAAGCCCTTTGAAGATATTCCATTCTTCTTTGCTTATCTGGTGCTACACCGCCAAGGCGGGACAGAAGTTCACCAATTTGCATTCGCAAGTCATTTGCTTCTGCCAAAACAAGAGCTTCACGGTAATGCTCCATTGCTTCTTCAGTTCTACCTGCATCTTGCAATACTTCTCCGAGTAATGTGGTAATTTCTACTAATGAAATCAAATCACCTGCATCTCCCATTGTATCCAAAGCGGATGAATAATGGTGTAATGCGACATCTGAATCACCAACCTTTGCATAGTAGCGACCAAGAACTGCTTGGGCTCTTGCATGTAATTGAATGTCCGAACTATCAACGGTCTTTTCGAATGCAGTAAGGGCGTGATCTCTAGCCCTATCAATTTCACCCAATTCTAAAAATGCTCTTGCTAAAATCAATTGACTACCAATCAATTCTTTAGAATCTGATTGCGAAAGAATCTTTTCAACTTCCGCATATGCCTCTAATGCCTTGCCCTTATCATTGCGCCTTCTTAACAAATACCCCATGTTATTATACGAGCGAGCTGCGCCTTTGGCATCATCTAATTCGATAAACTTCGTGAGAGCATCACGATGCATGGAAAGCGCATCATCTGAATTTCCTTGCTTCAGTGCAATATCTGCTAATGCGGATAAAACTTCAGCCTCAATAACCGTTGATCTATCCGATTTGGCAAATCTCATTGTCTGCTGGAGAATCTCCTTTGCTTCCAAAAACCGCCCAAGCAGAACCAAAACTTCTCCTCTCAATTGGTATAATTTTGTCTTGATTGCACTTGTCAAATTATCATCTGGAATTGATTCAATTAAGCCAAGAAGTTCCATATGCCCTGTGTTAACGATTTCTCTTCCCTTATCCACAACTAAGTCTGCTGCCTCTTCTCCACAATCGCATTTTGTTAGATGGAAAATTAATTCAATTGATGAATCGGGTGTTGATTTTTGTGAACGGTACCAATCACAGCATTTGTTATGAACTTCTTTTCTAGTAGATTCATCTAATGAGCGAAGTAAAAACTCACGGATTAAATCGTGTAAGTCATATGTTTCAGTATCAACATCACGAGCCAATCCTTGTTCAACCAATGAATCTAATTCATCTGTATCCAATCCTTGCGCCGCCAAGGCCTCTAATTTAACAGGCTCTCTAAAAATTGCAAGACAAGTGAGTACTTGCTTTTGCTTTGAACTCAATTTGGAAAAAATCTCTACTGAAACATAGTTTTCCAATGTTTCGTGGAATGCTCCAGCACTTGCACCACGGTTAATCAATTCAAGAACCAAAGGATGGCCTCGAGATAATCCGTGAATATGCAACCATTGTTCATTTTCAAGTGATTCAAAACTTGTTAATAGATTTCTTCCTGCTTCACTATCTAAACCATCAAGTGGCAATACCAAACTCGCAATTCGTCCTTCAGCGTCTTTGGCTGGAACTACAGGCTTGAATGAACGTGAAAATATCACTAAACCGATTTCTTCTTCACTACCCAAAAGAGCGAGTGACATCGCTTGGAAAGTCTTGTGAAGAGTTGAGTCGGCGATTTTATGGAAGTCATCAATTACTATCAGCGCTGCAGTTCCCTCAAGTGCGTCAACTAACAAACGAGCGGCTTCTGAAGGATTTGGAACTGGAGTTGCTGCAAGATAATCAGCGAAGTTAGGGTTACCTATATTTGCCAACCAATCTGCAACTGATTCAAAGAATGAGCGTGAGCCTTCCCAATCTTGACAACGATGATACAAAAGATTCCTACGATGCATGAACCTTTCAATCAATTTACTGGCAATAGTAGTCTTTCCAATACCCGCAATACCTGGAATAAGCAAAGTTGTTGCCCTTGCATCTAGTAAACTGACCATGTTGTCAAGTTCTTTTTCCCTGCCGTAAAAGTGTCTCAATCTAGGCAAGTCGCCAAGAGCAGTTACCAATTGTTTCTCAACGTGCTTTGAAAGATCCCTCTCAACTAATTCCTTTGAAAGTAATCTTGTGTCTAATACACCATTGTCATCTAAGTATCGGATGAGGTCAACTGGCCTCATCGAAAATGGTAACTCTTGGTTAGCATTTCCAAGAGTTGTAGAAACAATATTTCCATCCACTAAAATAGCTCTAAAGGAAAATCCTCTCAACCGTTTCCATGTATCATCGGCTAAATGCATACCCGATTCGGTGAGAAAGTATGCTTTACGTTTCCGTGAAACACCCTTGACGTGTGCCTGCCTCTCCACTAAAAGACCTTGATCTTTGAGCCCTGCAATAGCACGTGGAACATTCGAACGAGCAATTGAAACCGCATTTGCAATTCCCATTTGAGAAAGGGAGAAAGGAACTTCCACACTACCTTTGTAATCCGAATAATCAAGCAAGTGCAAGAGGATTCGTTCTTGCACGCCGGGTTTCTGAGTACTAGTCATATTAACCCCTACTGTGCAAACCCTTTCAATAGTGTTGGTTCAATATGTCATTCAAACTTCAACTCAAGGTTGATAATTTGGGTCTGCGACCCATTGGTTAGATTCAGTATCCCACAACCATCCTGGATGCTGAGATGCTTCCGCCGTTGCAACTTGTTGAACCGCTACTGATGGAGCTGGAATCTCTGGAGTTAGTTTCGCCTTACCCCAAGCATATGGGTCTTCTTTGGTTTCACTAACTTGTTCGACCGCTGATTCCTCTTCATCAAAATCTTCAAATTCAATGAAGAAAAATGCTCCTGCTGCTAGTATTGCGATCAAAGCAATAACTCCGAAAACTATCAACATCATTCCACTTGTTTCACCTTCTGCGTTAGCGACCTTCAAAGACCATGATTGGTCTTTAGAAGTTGAAGCATCCTGGAAGACTTGCCCATCCATTTCAAAGATTATATTTCTTGAGCCCTCTGTGTTTAATTGATTCAGTGAAATATGCATTTCCCAAGTACCATCAGAAAGAACTCTTGTTGAGTTAACTCTCAATCCACCTTGTTGGATAAGTGCTTCAACTGTGCTACCAGGTAATCCTTGGCCTCTGAATACTGCTGGGTGGTCGAAGGAAAGGTCTCCTGAATCGACTCTTTCTACTGAGAATGAAACTGATTTCACTACGAAATTGATTTTGTGAGAGTATACCACTGAGTCATGTATGTCTCTTGCTTCAAACATTACTCCAATCAATGACCATTCAGTAACAGAACTACCGGATTGAACATATGGTGGATTATATGTTGCAACTCCTTGTGCATCTAAATTGATATAATACATGTAATCATCATCATCTAAATTAGACAAGTCATCATAAATATCAAACACCAATGCATCAGCAGTGCTTCCAATACCGTCTGGGTCACTAAAGAATTGTGTCAAATCAATAACTGCACCAGATCCACATCTATCGATGGAGGATGATTCTGCATCACAGAAGATAGTCACTGTAGTCGCCCATCCAGTATCATTGAATATTGGTGCTAGGTTATTGAGGTCAGTAGGATTGTCAATGACAATACGGTTTCTAACTTCCTGTGAATAATCTTCACCGTCATATGCACGAACGACTACGTCATATTGTTGATCGTGAATCAAATCAGAAGTATCCCATGTAGTAGACCATGCGCCATTCGGTGCAAAGGTGGTAACAGGGTTTGGTCCATTATTTAATTCAAAACCGCTAGCCAAGTCAAAAATTCTTATTTCAACTCTTGTAACTTGACCATCATTATCTCTTGCGACACCTTGAATCAAGGTATTCTCAGATGCCCTGATACTATCCATGTTTAGTGGTTCACTCAGTTGGACAATCGGTTCCTGATTATCGTTGTTGATTTGTAGAGTCCTCGTTTCGGATGAACATATATCTACTACGTCAATACAGAAATCACTATCACTTGCCCAAATTTCAAATGTATATTGTCCTGATGGTAATTCATCAAAATGCCATTCATAGGACCATGTAGTGGAACCTGTAACGTCAAAGTGAGAACGGTATGGGTCTCCTGCTGAATTAAGCGGTCCTGTTATGTCAAACCAAATACCTTGGATATCACTACCCCATGTCCCAGAGTATGGGTCAGAAGCAGTTCCAGAGAAAATTACTCTTCCAGAATCATGACTTGAACCATCATTCGGAGTATCAACCAATATAATTGGAGCGACAAGATTCAACTTATACTTTCTAACTTCAACAGGCGAATAATCAAGTCCATCATATGAACGTACACGGAAAGTAACATCGCCTTCACCTTCTGGGTGAGCTGATAAATCCCAAGTAAAAGACCAAGTCTTGAAAGGGTGATTGGACAGAGTGATCACGTTACCAGCACCAGATGTATCTACTGCTGGATACCAATCCTCTGAGCCAGGAGGTTGGACTTCGACCTTCTTAACCAATCCGAATTGTGACTCATATGCAATGATATCCTTTGCATATGGACCTGATAGTCCATCCCATGCAGATCCAGATAGAACTGCTGTTGTTGCGAATGAGAATCCATCAGCTTGTTCTAAAGTCACACTTGGTTTGATATTATCTAAGTTGATTACATCGTCTATAGGCCCTGAAAGAACATAACTGAATTCCTTTGTACCCTTTCCAAACATGTATGCATTTACACTGTAGAATGGCATTTCACGATTTCCAATTTCGCAATTGGATACACCAGGTGAGTTTGTAGCATTATCATTGGAATCAGTAAATGTGTCTCCATCATTATCATATCCATCAGCACATGAGTTTTCATCAATGAAAACCGGAGGTGTAATACCTGGAATCTGGACATTGGTCTCCCCGACTTGATGATTCCAGTTTCTATCTAGTAGGAAGTTGCTAGGGAGTGAAACCTGAGGAGTGAAACCAAAGGCATCGGTTTCAAGTGTATACAGTGGCAAGCCAGTTGCATCACTGATGACTACTGTGGCACCTGCAACATTGCTGTTCTTGGCCTTGACTTGATACCTAACAAGTTCACCTTCTCTAACTTGTGCGCCCCAAGCAGAATTTTGTGCTTGAGTGTGCACCTTACTAACATCAAAGTTTTGCAAATCAGCAAAAGAAAAGACTGTTGAATTATGAATTACTTCTAGCGCGAGTGGCATGAAACGAGGAGGCAATACCTTGGTTTGTGGTACCTGTAAACACTCATCTAGAACATATGGACATTCTGCACCTAGCCATCTAATGTTAATAGGGTATAATTCTCCTGCACCAGGGTCTGGAATAAACTCGGATTGAACTGTGACTCTTGATTCTGTGATGTTGTAGATTTGAGATGCATTAGTCCATGTATTACCCGAGAAATATCCAATACTACCAAATTTGTTTCCATATCCATCATCATAGTGTGAGATGTTGACTGCAAAAGCACCTGCAGTATCTGCAACATTGCGTTGAACGTTAACAATCGAACCCTTTGCCCGAATAATATCTCCCTGATTTCCAGAGATTGTATTGTCATAAATCGTTGCTGATGACATAAAGATGTGTACTGCTGGACAAGGGAAATCTCCTCCATACATTGTCGCTGAATTACATATACCAGCATTATCTGAAATTATGTTATTTGCTAGATAGATTCGTGCAGCAGTAGGAGTTGGTACTTGCCATCCTTGATCTTTAAAGTGGTATTCACCGACAAGAACTGCCTCTTTGGCAGTACCCTGAATTGTATTGTTTTCAGCAACTACATCCGATGTACCGTAAACCCATATTCCGTTCCATCCACCAATCGGCCCGATAGTGCTGCGATGTATTTCCAATGTAGACGAACTTACTCCAACTCCTGAACCTTCTGCAGCACCCGATATATCAACATCCGTCACATAGACAATCGCATCATCATAGGCAGTAAGTCCTGCACCTTCCCCGGTAGTAATTACCGTGTTATCGATGTATAGTGTATGTTTGATATTACCAGTCTCTTTGTGAGAGTTTGTGTCGATTGCGTTACATTTTGTAGTTACAGTTGAATTTGAGAGGTATCCTGATGAACCCTTCAAAAATAATCCATAAGTGTTATCTTTGATTTCCAAATTATCTAATCCGATGTATGAATCTTCAACGTAAATTACTGAACGTCCTCCATCGTCGGAACCACAATCTGGTTCAACTGTTCCAGTAAATACTGAATTTTCAATCCGGAAGGTCGCAAGAATACCCGCTCCAGCCCCATATGCACGCACTGCAGCGGCATCATACTCTCTTCCATCTATACCTAATGTAAATGTGGAATCTTTTAGTGTTGGGGCGGCAAAGTCAACCGCTAAAACATTGGAAGTGTTGATATCTTGGAAAGAAAGCCCAGTTGCAGTGGTTGATGATCCATCAAAAACTAATGCCCCATATTGAACTGATGAAAGCGATTGAACATATATTGGATATCCATACGCATTTTCAAAGTGAGCATAATTAAGTGAAGTTAGTGCTTGGTTAATAGTGCTCCTAATAATCATTCCAGAACCGCATGCAGCATCGACATTGGTGAGATATGTCGTGCTATTATCGTAGCATCTACCTGTAATGGTGTAATCGGAAGGAAGACTCCAAACAAAGCGAGCCTTATTGGATGCTGAACCAGATGATGCACCGCAAGAAGTATCACCGACACAGATAGCGCCTGCTACATCGATAAAGTTACCAGGAGGAATATTGATCGTAGTTCCTGCATTGACAATTAGTTTAGAACCTTCAGCAACAAGAATATCACCATTTAGATTCACAGTTCCAGACCAGATTTCTTCCCCAGTAATAGTACCTGAAGTAGTTGCAGCTGATGCTGATGGTAATGTGATTAATCCAGTAAAACTGGAGAGTAATAATAGCATTACCAATGTTAGGCTCTTGTGTGATGATTGTATTGACAAATTGTCACCTCGTAACAGTGCCATTATCCACTCGAATATAACACTGCGCCTCAGCCACCACAATAATAATATCAAATAGCGGTAAAAATATCACGAAATACCGACTAATAGTATCATAATTTCACTAAAATATCACTTATGACAAGAGATTATCAGTTCTAAATGTGGCGCAGCACTTTATTTCCCACTAAACAACAGCGAATGTTGAATCTGTTAATTGAATCAACACTGCGCCGAAGTGGATATTTCTTGAAGCCACGATTGAGATCTTAATTCCCCATATCCAAGATGATTATCATGCTGTGAAACTAAATCTGTTTGATGGGCCGAATTCATCAATGCCACTTTAACTGAATCAATACAAGAACCGTTGGAATTCTCTGTTGGTTTTAATTCCGGATGTGCCTGTAGAATCAGTGCTAAAGCACCTGAAACAAATACCGTAGAAACCGAAGTGCCGCTACTGGAGTACCAATCGCCATCATTACCGGTGCTAATAATCATGTGGCCAGGAGAAACTATTTCTGGTTTTAAATTGGGATTTTGGCGGGGATTCTCTGTTTCGGTCAATTGAGAACCAATAGATGAATTCGACCAAATCAGACCACCTCTTGTTGTGGCACCGACTGTTATCACTCGTGCAACATTGCCAGGCGCCGAAACCATTCCATCATCATCGCCTCCCCCATCATTACCTGCAGCCGCTACGACAAAGATTCCCGAGTCAACAGCCATCCTTGTTGCTGACACGCTAGCTCCTTCACGTTCAGAATCTGGTTTTTGTTGCCCACCAAGGGATAATGAGATAATATCGGCGTTAAACTCTTGATGGCACCATCTTATTGCATCAGCAACTACTGCCTCATCTCCTGAATTCACGCCATCGCCATTGTCGCTGAGCGCTGCAACAACTGCCAGTGTGACATTGGGAGAAATTCCAATTTGATGACTTTGACTAATCAATAATCCTGCCATCATCGTGCCATGACCTATAGTGCCATAATCTACTGGCTCTGTAGAATCTCCAACCATGTCCTTGAAAACGATTTCAACACCATCAAATGCTGAATGTGTTGGAGAAAACCCTGTATCGACCATACAAATTCTAACACCTTGTCCGTCAAGCCCTTGCTCTTGTAATTGACGTATTTCCGTAACCTCAAAAGCCCACTCTGATTTAGGCGGCGATAATTCAATGAATAGTAAACCAGATTGCCAAACCAGTAGGAGTATTACTGACAATATTGCAAATATCGTAACATTGCTAGCAATGAGCCGCTTTCTTCGTATCCTTACAATCGGCTCTGCATAATGCGGTGCCCACCCAGTAACCTCTGCCCTCCATTCATCATGATAGCCTGAAGTCGAAGGATCGATTGCAGATAGTATTCGCCTGTCAGTGGGTTCTGGGAGGAAGTCAATTCTGTCTATCCCATCCATACCGACCACTCCTCATTCACAGTGAACGCAATTTAGCGTTTCAATGCTTGTTTCGTTCGCTCGATATGATTTAATCAATTACCCTTGCTTGCGCTAGGATAACGCACAACCGATTGATTACTATGCTGCATCAGAACTTGCCAGATTTCTTATTACGTCCCATTTTAACGGCACCGTATATTATCAAGACAACCAATGCAAGAATACCTATTTGCATAAGGATTGATTCATCCCCGAGATCTTCATTAATTTGGTATACCAGTGCGAAATCAAAGTCCTCGACTTCGATATCAACATCATCAGCATCATCACCAATTACATCAACTCTCACATCATAACGATGTTTTCCTGCCACAGTTCCATTCAAAGCAAATACTGCATCAACTGTTTGACCCGCTGGAATAATTATACCAATTTGTAATTCAATACCAGTATCTTGTGGAGTTAGATACACAATTACCCCTGTAGCATCTAAGGTTCCAAAGTTTTCAACTGGAACTACAAGGTTACCAGGTTGGTCAGCAAGTTGGTCAGATTTCACGATAATCTCGCCTTGGTCGACTCTCAACTTGATACGAGCAGAGGAAATAATGACATCAAAGGAATCAGATGTTATTCCATCTTCACTAGTGGCAGTAACTGTTACAGTAAAACTACCTTCAGTGAAATTAGCCGGTGCGAATGCCGTAAACATTTGAACTCTGCTAGTATCCTTAGAAATAGTAATAATAGAATTCGTAGGAGTAATTTCCCAACCAGCAGGAATATTATCTGCAAGTTCTATTGTGAATGTGTCATCACCATTTCCAACATTGGTCAAAGTAAACTCAAAGTTTCTACTACCGCTTGGTGCGATTCCTAACTCTTCTGTAGAATCAGTAATGTTGAACCCATAGGTTTGTGGAACTTGGACATTGATTGATACAGCACTTCCATCACCAGTTTCAGTATTTAAATTAACATTGATTGTATGTCCATTCTCCAAATGCCAAACTGTTGCAATATTTGGAAGTATTAACTTAGCCTTAACCACTGAGTTGTTAGAAACACTGTCGTCAGATGAATTTACGCCTATTCCGAGATTAATCTCTAGTGAGTCAACCCATTCCGAACCATTCCAGAATTGAATATTCCAATCTGCTCCATCAGGAGAAACCTCTACTGTTCCGGTAACTGTGAATGAATCTAGTGACTCTGTTCCAAGATAATCTGCTTGAACTTCGAATTCGATTGCATTAAGTAATTCATCAGCCATCAATTTATTGTCATCGTCATCAATAGAGGTTGCATTTGTAATGCTTCCACTGACCACTTGAATACTAGATCCTGAATTGATTCTTCTGTTGAACTCAAGTGTCAGTGATTGACTGTCTGCATCAATATTACTGTTTACACCAGCGTTGTACTTCATTTCAAGTTCGTCCTCGTGTTGGATGGTAACGAAAGATGAATCAATATCAAAGTCACCCGAAGGTAGCAGAATACGTAGTGTTCCATCTGCTGCAATAGGCATTTCCCAAACTAATCCACTTCCAATACTCACTTCAACCACTACCGGTTCTGTGATCATAGAGTAACCTGCGTCATCTGAACCTGCATGATGCGGTTCAAAGCCTATATCTGCCCATGTAGTTGTTAATACAGCCCAGCCACCTAGAGACATCTCTAAGTCCAAAGTCCCACCATCAGCAACACTTGCTTCTAGTAGTCCAACTGCAATTCCACCGCCGTTTTCACCAGGGTTTGCTTCAGCAACTACAACTATCCATTTACCTGGTGTAATTACTGCATTCCAAGTTAGTATATCATCGACCATAGTTCCAGTGAGTGAGATGGTGTCTCGCTCAAGATCTAGAGCTGGATATAGAGTAATTGTTGCATTCGTTAATCTGTTTAAACCTTGTATATCGGTTACATTTCCACTAACCGATACATTTCCTGCATTCATTTCAATATCATGCGAAGCCATAGTATCGTAAACAGGGAATCCACCTGTTTCATCGATATCGTATATTTCACTTGCGAATCCTTCCTTGTCAATTGACACCGAATAAATATCTCTTAGTGGAACAAATAGACTCCAGACACCTTCACTATCGGTGATGATGGTTTCATTGATGACCGTATTATTGGATCCCATGATTGTAACATTGACATCAGGAACTCCCTCAAACAAACTGGCAGCATCGTCTTCATTCAAATCCCAGAAGATCTTTCCGCCAATTTCCACAACTAAATCTGCATAAACTGTTCCGATTTCCATTGTACCATTAGAATCTGTAATATTGTACACATCGCTTGATGTATCAAGAGTCCACTGCTTCTGTGGCATAGTACTGTTCAAGAATAAACTCCATTGCCCTGGATATGCATCAAAGGTCACATTACCATCTGCATCAGTCTTCTCCAATGTGATATTGCCCAATCCCTCATGACTTACTAGAGTTACACGAGTATCTGCTAAATTAACTTCGGTTATCGCTTCACTCAAAGTGAATGAAACTTCAATGGAAGTACTAGTCTGTAATACTAGTTCAGTACGTGACGACTGCGCATTAACGCTCAATACACTGCGTAATTGCTCAGTACCATTGTCATCATCAAGGAATGGTGCGACTACAACAATCCAGTCTCCTTCTTCAACATAATCAGTAAATGAACCATTCTCATCAGATTCAATATTTATCCAATCAGAACCATCAGAATCCCATAACTGGAATATTGTTGACATACCACTTCCGTTTGAATCTGTTAAAGTTCCAGAAACTAGGAATTTGTTAGTCAAAGCAACAGTATAGTTCTCCATTTCTTCGAGTCCCACATAAACATTAAACGGTGAGTTGGAAGAAGATAATGAATAATCTGTAGCATTCTCATCACTAGCAAGGGTAATATTGAACATCAAACTGTAAGCACCAGGCTGCAATTCTATTTCTACGATACCAGGTGCAGTATAATTTGCAGATGTGATATTGATGTCATCTATGAATTCATAACTAGATGATAATGTGAAATCTGGTGAAACCAATGTTCCATTCACCATTTCACCATCGCCTCCTGCATCCATAAAGACATGGAATCTCACTATTTGTGAATCAGGATTAACAATTAACTGAAGCATTGATAAGTCCCCATTTGCAATCACATTAAATCCTTCAATATTGACACTGTTCAACTTGCCTTCTGGCAAGGATACATTTGTCAATCCTGCCTGAATATATAGACCAAATTTACCATATGCATCTAATTCAGTAGTCCATTCGACACCACTAGAATCTGTAGCAGTAACCGTCACTTGCTCAAATCCAGGATTAGATGAATCCCAAAGAGTTGTGTTATCGTATAAGAATACTTGACCATGAACGTATCCGGTTGGAGCCAAATACAAGATTCCAAGTTCTACCATATCAGGTTCTGCATTTACAATTTGACCGGCACTCATTGCTGAGAACAGTGACATTGCAGTCATTTGGAACACACTTCCTGCTGGCAAACGAACACTGTAACTTCCATTTGTATCAGTAGAAGTAGTGAAGAGAAGATCTCCTGATGTGAAATTAACTGTTAGACCTGAAGCAGGCTGTGAATTAGCTTCCCACTGCTCTTCATCTTGGTACCAAACATCGTAATCCATTGTACCGTTAACTGCTCTAATGGTTCCATTTGCCCAAGTAGCTATTGCATATGACAACTCAAATGCATCATCATCAAGAGTGACTTCATATGAATTGAATAGTACATAATCATCATCAGATTCATCTGAAATTGTGAATGGACCTTGTGCAAGTTCCACTGTTATAGTACCATTTTCATCAGAGGTTGCTTCAACAGTCATCAAATCATCTAAGTCATTAGAGAATCTTAGAGTCCTATTTGCAACATCTGTTAGTGCTTCACCATTGATGTCTGTTGGAGATACAAGAGTTATTGACAAATCAGTCATTGTAGGTACTGCGAAAGCCAAACTAAAGTTTTCAGAATCACCACGAACCAATAGAGTCTCGTTTAACTCATACCATCCATCAGAATCAAGGTCGATACGATAGAAATATTCTCCGCTTGTAATAGGGCCATATGAGAAGTTACCATTCTCATCGGTAGTGATCTCAACAGCCTTTTCAATCCCAAGTATTGTGTCGATTAACTCGAATGTAAGATTAGCAATCACCTCATCGTCCATACCCTTCATTGTGTCAAAGAAGATTGAACCAGGTAAATCTAATTGCAAATCATACGATGGATTGATACCAACTTCAACTGGGTCTGGAAGTAATACTTCCTTGCCGTTATCTAAGACTGCAATCATGTTGTACATACCTGGAACCAAACCGGTTTGATAGAATGAACCTGCTTGAACCATTGGTCCTGAGAAGTAACCAGAACCAACGAACAATCCTGTTCCGTTAATTGTACCAATACCAGCAAAGGAACCTGTTCCTTCAAAGGTAGCACCTTCAAGGGTCTTGATAAGAGTCGAGGTTCCTTGAGAGGTCAAACTACCCGTTGCGTTAACTTCACCCGATAGTAAGTAAACTGTTAATTGTCCTGTATCATCAGATACACAAACGGTTTCATTTACAGGCATCACTGAATCAGTGTTATTATCAGTAGTACAAGGAACAACAGAAGATGAATTCTCAAGCCATGAAGATTCGAGCAATCCATTTCCGTTCCATGTACCGTTACCGAAGTATGTTCTAGAATCTGCGATAGTTCTCGTAAATGTTCCAGTGAAATCTTCCGCGTAAGCAACTCCTGTGCTATCAAAGGTACCTTCATCAGAAAATGTAACTTCTCCAGTTCCCTGTAAAATTCTAGTTTCTTCGGTGGTGAAAGAACCGCTAGTTGTTGTAATCGAATAGTTATCGGTCATTGACCAAATATTACGCATAATGAATTCTGCATCTTCAATCGCTTCACCTTCGAACGATTCATGACCGCTCCAAGTGATTAAACCAGATACACCACTGCTCTTTACTTCAATGTCAAGTGCAACTTCAATCGGTACAATTCGATCTGCTTGATTTCCTGTAACATTCAATTCATTCTCTCCGAGCCAACTCATGTTTGCGACTTGTCCTAGGATTGAGGTAATATCATAGACGGATCTATCTTCATTATTATCATTGAATAAATCTTGAAGGTTATTGGCTGCATCGCCTGAGCGAATATTTGCATCTGCCATTGTAGGGTCGAATTCACCAGCAAAAGCGCTTACACGTATTCTTCCTGCTGGAACTGTATAGGACCAATCACCATTCTCATCAGCATCAGTAAATCCAATTGGAATCCAATATGTGTCTTCGTCCAAGTCAGATGTACCCTCGCCGGAGAATGCATCTCTTTCTATTAAGATTCTAACATTAGGTAGGCCTTGACCGTCATCGGTCATTTTTACTTGCCCTGAAACTTCTGCTCCAGAATAGTACTTTAGAATCTTGACGTAGGTATTTGCCTGACCTGCAACATCTGCTGGGTCTTCACTATACCAATTTGAGATTACGAAATGGTTCAGCATTGCACCAGGCAAAGGCACTGACTGTGCGAAATAACTTCCAGGGCTACCTTGCAAATCAAAGTGCTGTGCAGGTTGAGGATTGCTATCAGCAGTATCCATCCCGAGAGTACTTGCACCATATCCAATATAGGAACGTGCTAGCATAGTATCAAAGAAGGCTGCTGAGTGGTCAACTCTCACATCACTAATCGATAAGATGTCTACATCTGCACCTGCTTGCTGATTTAGCATATCTTGGTACATTGCTTCATCAACTTCAGCTACTGTCATCTCTTGTGCAAAGCCACCACGGGTGGTTTCATAGACTGTACTCATGAATGTTCCAACATCTTGTCCAGATAATGTAGATGGAGCACCAAAGATACCCATGGGTTGCCCCCTATTGTAATTCTGATCTGCAGTATATCGTCCTGCTCTTGGGTATAGTCTGTTGTCAACTGCTAAATATCTAATTTCGTGGTCACGTGATACTGTTTCACCTGGGGCTCCATCGTAATCTTGAACATCATAGTAGCCTTCCATTCCGATAATATCATCGTATAGGTTAATTATTTGTGATGAGGTTAATGATTCATTCAATAACTGTACAGTCAATGCTAATCGTGCATTCTTCCTGTGGATGTTGGTTGAAACTGAGTCAAATTCTTCGACTAAATCTGCAGTATACCAATAATCACCAATAATATAGTGAGTTGTTGCCAATACTGTATCTTGACCAGTTCTAACATTGTTAGAGAAAGTACGATTTGCTTCGAATTCTTGAGACCAATCACCATCAATACAAGTCTCAGATAAAACAGTAGTACAAAGCATTCTTTCACCATCTTCATAGATACGATATAACGTACTAGAACCAGCTGATTGTTTAGCCATTGCAACATCTCTGTTAGTCTTGTAAACCTCAAAGGAGTTTGCTTCGATAAAGTCAATCATCTGGCCATTATTTATATTGGTTTCAATCTTAACAAATTCATCGAATTGAGCAGGTGTTAGGTGATTCTCTATAATACCAGAGAATGTAGTAGTCATTTGATATTCATCAGTCCGATCTTCGTTATATGCAATATCACCTTCGGCTAGTTGCCAAATAAACATTGAAACCAAATCTTCCTGGCTT
>ERZ890604.67-NODE-67-length-39373-cov-7.101150_pt1 | contig 39373 bp, 31 predicted proteins | sample MGYA00521097_ERZ890604 | MGnify/ENA primary metagenome ERZ890604 (study PRJEB32303, sample SAMEA104408625) | aquatic metagenome | biome: Brackish water; feature: Chemocline; material: water | place: Baltic Sea | collected 2014-10-26T21:54:00 | depth 120 m ... | reverse complement strand
GATTATCAGTTAGTTACATATATCAAATCAACACAAAATCAACACATTAATGACACAGATAGTCACGATATTCAAGAATATCAAAGAAACAGAGGCTCCCTTTCACAGAGATGTACAACTTGTACTTAATAGAATCAAGGACGGAGCGACAAAAGATTTAATAAAAAGAATCAGACAAGAGAAAAATAAACAAGAGAGAAACGAACTAAAGAAACAACTCCCTGCTATTTGTTTTAGTGGTGTCTTCAATAAGAGAGCAGACAGTGCGCTACAAACTCATAGCGGTTTAATCTGTTTAGACTTCGATGGGTATTCAAAAACTAAAGACCTACTTCAAGACAAAGAAACTCTTTGCAAGGACAAGTATGTTATGGCGGTCTTTATATCTCCATCAGGAGATGGATTAAAAGTTTTAGTTAAGATACCCGCAGATGTAGATAACCACGTAAACTACTTCAACGCGCTTAACACTCACTTCAACTCACCGAACTTCGATAAGGTAACAAAGAACGTATCAAGGGTATGCTATGAGTCTTACGACCCATTAACTCACATCAATCTAAATTCCTCAGTGTGGGATAAGATTTCTGAACCTGAGTACACAGAGGTTAATAAAAATAGAGACGCACCGACTATACCAATTACCGATGAAAACAAAGTGGTTGACATCTTAGTTAAGTGGTGGCTTAAAAAGTATCCAATGATTGAGGGGCAACGCAATCAGAATGTGTACATTCTTGCTATGGCCTTCAATGATTATGGAATCAACAAGAGTCTTGCAGGTTATGTGTTGAGTCAATATCAAACAGAAAACTTTACTATTAGTGAGATAAACACAACTATTGATTCTGCATATTCACAGACAAGAAACTTCGGAACTAAGTACTACGAAGATGAGGAGCGCATCAATCAAATAAGACTCAAACTAAAAAGAGGTGTATCAAAAAAAGAAATCCGCCATCAATTAGCGGAGTCTCGAGTTGATGGTGATGTGATTGATTCTGTATTAAACAGAATAGAAGACCAAGATACAAGCCTATCCTTTTGGAGTAAGAACGAAAAGGGGGTGATAAGAATAATTCACATTTTATTTAAGGACTTCCTTGAGGAGAATGGATTTTATAAGTATTGTCCTGAGGGGAGTAAGAACTACGTGTTCGTTAAGGTAACCAACAACTTAATTGACCACACATCAGAGAAAGAAATAAAAGATTTTATACTTAAATATTTAGAAAAGTTAGATGACCTAAGTATTTATAATTACTTCGCTGACCAAACAAGATTTTTCCGTGAGGAATTCCTAACCCTACTGTCTACTATAGATATTTACTTTATAGAAGACACAAGGGAAACATCATACTTGTACTACAGAAACTGTGCAGTGAAAATAACAGGGACAAAAATTGAACCTATAGATTATTTAGACTTAGGAGGTTATGTTTGGAAAGAACACGTTATTGATAGAAAGTTTAAAATATGTAACAACACCCTATGTGACTACCAAACATTTATATCCCGAATCTGTGCTGACAATCAGCCACGAATACATACAATGGAGTCTACGATTGGATTCTTAATGCACGGATATAAGAACTTATCTTATTGCCCTGCGGTAATTTTAAACGATGAGGTAATTAGTGATAACCCTGAAGGAGGAACAGGGAAGGGTGTGTTTATGAATGCACTTAACCAAATGAAAAAGTTAGTAGTCATTGACGGTAAGGCATTTGCTTTTGAGAAATCATTTCCATACCAACTTGTATCAGTAGATACGCAGATACTTTGCTTTGATGATGTTAAGAAACATTTTGACTTTGAGAGATTGTTTTCTGTCGTTACAGAGGGACTAACTCTTGAGAAGAAAAACAAGGATGCCATCAAGATACCATTCAGCAAGTCTCCGAAGATTGCAATCACAACGAACTATGCCATCAAGGGAAGCGGCAACTCTTTTGCAAGACGTAAGTGGGAGGTAGAACTACATCAGCACTACAACAAGAACTTCACACCGCTTGATGAATTCGGAAAACACTTCTTTGCGGATTGGGATGATGATGAGTGGTGTCAGTTTGATAACTATATGGTCTCGTGTCTTCAGAAATATTTACGTGAAGGATTGGTAAAGTCTTTATTTGTAAACTTAGGCATCAGACAATTGTCCGCAGAAACATCACACGATTTTATAGAGTGGTGTGGATTGATTGGAGATATGCAAGAGAACCCATCGTTAATTGTTGGCATAAAGATTCACCAACAAGACAGGTACTTTGAATTTATTGCAGAGTATCCTGACTACGCGCCTAAGTCGCGTATGAGTATAAGTCGTATGAGATTCTATCAATGGTTAGTCTCCTACGCTATATACAAAACGAATCAACAACCCGAAGAGGGAAGGGACGCAGCAGGAAAGTGGATGAGAATCAAACCTAAACTTACTCCTCAACAAAGTATGCCAATATAATGTAGTGGATTATCGGGGGACTGTGGATGTAATGGATGATGGAAGCAGCCCCCCACCACTTATTTAGTAACAAGATGAGCAGTAATACGGATAATATCCGAGTAATGGTGCGTTAATTGGCACTTTGCGGTGTAATAGTTTATAAAACGGACAATAGTTATACTAATAGTGCAATTAAAGGCACATTATTAAATAGACAACATATTATCTATTTAAGACAAAAACAATTAAAATAGACAATATATTAACCATTAAAAAAAACGTAATTATGAGAAAAAAGAGAATTGAAACAACAATAAGCCACAAAGTGAAAAACACTTAATCTTTGTGAAAAACACTTATTATCCATTTGGTTTTGTGATTTATAATTACGACAGAATTTACACCAAGAGTGCAACATAAGGCACATTATTAAACTGCCTGAATTTTTCCGAAAACTTCAGGCAATAAAAAAACAAACCGATACGAATATTTACGACTAAATACGTATAAAACAAAACAAATGAAGTACCGAGTACACTATACATTCCTCGACCAAACTACAAGCAAGGTTTTGAATTGGATTCAAAGAGAGAAAGATTTTAAAACAAAACTTGATGCACAGAGATTTGTTATGAGGATTGCTGAGAATGTAGCAGTCAGAAACATTAGCATTCAACCCGTACTATGACAAAAGATATATTAGAAAGAACCCCGGGATACTCCAACGAGATGATGTACAAGCAATGCGGCATCTTAGCGTCTGTAGTAAACCAAACAATTGATATTAAAGTAGGCAGAGGTAAGAACGCCACTATTATAAAAAGATTAAAACACAACACGCCTACTGAAACCATAGACAGAATAAACAGAAGCGTAGATTATTACAAAAACTTAATGGAAAAAACACAAATAGAATACAGAGACTATCAGAAAGAAATCATACATCAAGGGACTGAAGTATTAAATAAATATAGATTCCTTTACTTAGCGATGGAGGTACGCACAGGTAAGACACTCACGAGCCTTGGGATAGCCGATAAGATAGGATGTGCCACTGTCTTATTCATAACTAAAAAGAAGGCTATTAGCAGCATCGAGAATGATTTTAATATGTTGAAACCTAATTACACAATAGCCGTTGTTAATTATGAGTCTCTGCACAAGTTAGAGGGAATGTATTATGACTTAATTATATGTGATGAGGCTCACAGTATGGGTGCATTCCCCAAAGCAAGCCTACGTGCCAAGCAAGTAGGGAATATAATAAAAGCCTACAACCCGTATGTTATATTTTTATCAGGTACACCAACCCCTGAGTCTTATAGTCAGATGTATCATCAAGTATATAGGATTCCAACCAACCCGTTTATAGCGTATGGTAATTTCTATAAATTCTGTAAAGACTTTGTTAATGTAAAGCAGCGAAAGATAAACGGGCTAATGATTAATGATTACTCCGATGGTTTACCAACCATACTTGAGGCGATGAACCCATACACAATAGACTACACACAGAAAGAAGCGGGGTTTAAAGTGAATACAAAAGAACACGTACTTGAGGTAGAACTTAAACCCCTTACATATAAGATTGCGGCTCAACTAAAAAAGAATTTAGTAGTGGAGGGGAAAGACGAAACCATCTTAGCAGACACCCCCGTAAAACTAATGATGAAACTTCATCAGATATACTCGGGCACGGTTAAATTTGAATCAGGTAATTCAAAAGTATTAGATTTATCTAAGGCGAAATATATATACGACAACTTTGGAGATGTGAAGATTGGAATCTTCTATAAGTTTAAGGAGGAATTAAATGCATTGAAGCAAGTATATGGAGACCAACTATGTACAGACCTTAGTGTCTTTGAAGACACAAGTAAGTCTATAGCCTTACAAATTGTTAGCGGGCGTGAAGGTATATCATTACAGAAAGCAGCGGCTCTTGTGTATTATAACATAGACTTTAGTGCTACAAGTTATTGGCAGTCAAGAGACAGGATGACAACTAAAGAAAGGTTAGAGTCAGATGTGTATTGGATATTTTCTAAGGGGGGCATTGAAAAAGATATATATAAAGCGGTGTCAAAAAAGAAAGACTTTACAATTAATCATTTTAAAAAACTATTATGATTATACCTAACTACTTTAAGGAATACGCCAATGACCTAACATTAATTAGGATTGAGGAAAATAAAAAAAGATATAACGGGACTCATAGAGAAAGGAAAGGCCCTATGAATTCGGTCTTACTCGGCCAAGTAGATAGAGAATACTACACGGAGTACATAGGTATTCTTGCTGAGATTATTATTCGTGACTACTGCGATAGAGATGTAGATTGTTCAGACTATAATGTATCAACATTTATTAAAGAGAAAACTTTAGTTACACACGACCAAGACATAACAATAAAAAAGAAAGGTGAACTTAAAAAGATATCTATAAAGGCTTGTGAAAATTCTTTAAAGGCAAACAAATATGCTATAGACAATGAGGATGTTGACTTGGTTGTTTTTGTTCTATTTAAAAGCACAAGCGACTATGCTTTTTATTCATTTACGCCTGATGAAATAAAAGAATGGTACGTCAACGAATGGTTCACAGACTACTATGAATTAAAAGTAATTTAATTAAATTTGTAGATGGCAACTGAGCAACAGATACAGACCAAACGAATAAAGCAACTTGAGGCAGAGGGTTACTATGTAATCAAACTAATCAAGACTAATAAGAATGGCATCCCCGACATCGTTGCCATCCCCCCTGATGCTAAGGTTATATTTAGCGAAGTGAAAACGCCTATAGGAAAAGTATCTCCCTTACAGGAATACAGGCTTAAAGAGTTAAACGAATATGGATTTATCACAGAGGTATATAGGGGCGAATGAGATAGAGTTTTCTACTCAGCCTGTTTTTGAACTAAAGGTTCGTGCATACGAGCCCTATGTGCACTTTGATATTATCGAGAACCTTTTGACTTGCATAGACTTCCTTCCTAAAAATGATGCAGTGCAATACATAGGTGGGGTTACATCGGTAGGAACACCCGTGTTCTATGTAATAGAATATTATAATGAAATAAGCACTATAATTTTAGACTTTCACGAAATAGAATGTGATGAGTACTTAGACTTAATAAACGAATCAAATACAATCGAATCATATGGAAGAAATTAAAATAGAAAGAGACCTGCCCTTGTTTTTAAGAGACTTGATAAAGTCATTATTAAAGGTTGATGTAAAACTATCTCGAACCCGGAAAAGAGAAGTCGTTAATGCCCGTATGATTTATTCGTACATCTTACGCAATTGCGGTTGGGGATACAGTGCAATAGGAAGGAGTGTCGTTAAAGACCACGCTACTATTATGCACTACGTAAGATGTTTTGAGAATTATATGAAGTCCGACTCGGAACTAAGAAACTCTTACAATTTAATTCTAAGTGAGTTTAACTCTCGCGACCAATCAGTTGTGTTCCTGACGGAAGATGAACTAAAAAAAGAACTAATTCAATTACGCAATGAAAATAAAAAACTATCTTTGAAAATAATAGACTTAAACAAGGAACTAAAAAGCCGTGTAGAAAAAGACGATAGATTAGAAAATATTTATAAAATTATAACCCAAAGAACTATTAAGGGACAAGAAGATAAAATCGAGTCATTAATAAATAGAATGTATAATGGAGTATACTCTTGACGGAATCGAAAAAATACTTAACTTTAAAACTTGGTCAGACAAAAAAAAGGTTGATGAGTTATTGAGAATTGATTGTTGGTTGTACTGTAATCTTGGAATGGATTCTTCAAAGCAAGAAAAGTTAGAGGTTAGAAAAAAATCAAGAGTAATATATGTTAAAATTAAAAAAATAAATCCATTGATGGGGGAGATGTTCTTACAGAACTTAGATAAAGGATAAACACATATGCCAAAACCACCTGCCTACGACATAGAAAGGATTACTTACATCAATAATCTGATGGGCGGGATACACGACTCTTGTGATAGCATATATGAAAGTTTAATTGATAGAGATTTCGTGTCGCTTGTTAGCGACATTGATGGCCTTATGGCCACCCTAAGGGGTATAAAAGAATCTTTGGAGGATGATATTGAATAAATGTACAGAAGAAAGTTTATATCAATTGTTAAAAGACAAATTCTTAGAGGATTTGTCTATGACAAAAAAAACTAATGCTCGTACTGATTGTTACTCAGAAAGATTCAATTTAGATATAGAACTAAAATGCAGACGAACTCATTATGATGAGTTACTTATAGAAAAGAAAAAGCACGATGCATTAATGCATAGATGTAAAATAAACAATACCACTCCATTATATATCAACTGTACGCCCAAAGGAATTTGGGCGTTTTACATTTCAGATATACGTATAATTTGGAGCGAAAAAATGCTCCCCGCAGAGACGGATTTTTCAAATCGTAAGTTCATAAAGAAGACCGTTGGATATCTAAAATTAAAATCAGGAGTAGACCTCACCGATTCTCTTTAAGATTTCCTGCGATTTTTTTTAGGAGTAAGACGCTCGGGTAAACTTCCGCTTACCCTGTCCCATTTCTCTTCTTGCTCCCACTTCTTTGCAACTTCAGGTTTGTTGGCATACATCCACGCTTTCTGTGCTTTACTTTTAAATGGCATAGTTATATATATTTATTTCCAAAGTTCAGGATTGTTAGGGAAAAGAGATTTAAGTTCTGCTTTCGTAGGCTGCTTAACCTTAGTAGACGAACCCTTAGATGGGTTCTGACCATACCCCGGACGATAAGAAGGAGATATGCCTGTCAAATCATAGAAACTCTCATCGTCTCCCTGTCCTAATATCATCTCCCCAAAACCAATGAACGGGTCTACCTGAGTTCCAATTGCCATTTCAAATACAGGTTGAATAATCTTTAAAGGTTCTCCTGTCTTCACTCCTTTTTCTACTTTTCTAAGAACTGATGCAATAGGGTTTACAATATCGCTTGTAGGGCTCCTGTCTCCTCTTGATTTTTTAATTGCATCTTCTATTGCGGCACCGAGTAAAGGGATTTGGTACACTAAGTTCAGCCCCACCATTGCATCTTTCATTGACTGCAGTGCTGCCTCTTTATCTTTATCATTGCCTTTTGCGAACTTCATAATGTTTGCCGCGAAAGCAAATGCTACGTTGGCTACTGCTAAGTTTAAGGTAAATGCTCTAATGTCTTTTGTCTTAACTTCCCCCGGCTTACCTTTTAAAATAGGTTGCATAATACGTGCGGCAGACTGCATAACCTTATTCATTTGCAAATAAATAGTACTACCAAACATTGTGACCGCCCTAAACGCAAAGTTTTGTTGCAGTTGTAATTGGTTCTTTTCAGTTGCTCGCCTTGTTTGCTGCGTTGCGTTGTAGTTATTGAACCTCTCTAACGCCTCAGCCTTACTCATTCCATTGGAAATATCTCTATTGTAGTTAGCCATATAGCCCATAACACCGAGCATATCTCCTGCGACAGTTGGCGCACCCCCCGCTTTTTTAAACCCACGAGAAAACTTTGCACTTCTTGAGTTGCCACGCGAAAGCGAAGGAACTACATTACGTCCTGATTCTAATCCGTAAACCTCTCCTTCCATTCCTTTTTCAAGACGATTTCTAAATGTAGCAGAAATTTCTGTTGCTTTTTTGACTTCGCTTCTGAGTTTAAATATAACTTTAGCATAGTCAAACGCAAACATAGGTATATCAATAAGAGTATCTACTCCTCGAATACGTTTATTTCTTGGTCTATAACTATAGTCTTCAAACGCCTGTACAAATGATGTTGCTTGTTTAAGAACTTGTATAGACTTAAATGCCAATGCAAAGCCTGTAAACCTACGGGCCAACCATTCAGCAACAGATTGAATTTTTGAAGCATCAGGGCCTGCGTTTGGATTTATAGCCGAATTAATTGAAAGTTTATACAATGACTTCATCCCTGTTTGCTCAAGTAAAGTATTAACGGCAGGGTCACTCATTAAAGCATTTAACTTCTTCACTCCTTCAGCGTATGCCTTGTATCTTTCCATTGACTGAAAATGATTCTCGACTACGTTAATGAATCCGGGTTCAATATCAATGTCGTTTGTTCTATCTGTACGTTCTTTTAACGCAGGAGCATTCTCCGCATCAAAGACTCCATTAAAGTTTCCGTCTTGTAATAGTTTAACAGTAGCCTTTGAACTTATAGTACGGGTTGGAAAATAATTAGGGACATATCCTAAGTTAGTATCGTTAACAGTCCTATAGACATCGTTTACCTCATCAAAATAAGTATCACTAAAATATTCAACCATCATATCAGCCATCTGCACCGCTTCAGGTCCAATGAAATCTTTAATGTCTTGAATTTTAGCATCTGAAAATCCCATCTTATTTAACTTCTCCATCTGAATACTGTTCTTTGAAAGAGCATAGATGCGCATCAATTGGTCTACGTTAAGTGAATCAGAGAATGTATCCCCTGTTTTTAAATTAGTAATACCATCAACCTTTAGTGTTTCATCAGAAAGGTTTTCTCTAAACTGTGTGTATCCTTTGGTATTCCCGGGAATAGAATTTGCCATTCTATCCATCTGCTCTCGTTGTCTATAGTAACCCTTCAAGTAATTCTCATCCATTTGGTTTAGATACTGATAGACATTCTTTGTAAAGAATCCATCAGTATTTTTATCTAATATATTAGAGTAAGTGCCAAGATGTTGAATATAGTTTCTAAAGAAAGCCGCTACTCCAACACCATTGGTGAAATCGTACTGCTCAAAATAAGAACGGATGCCTTCCCATATTTTTAAACTTTTAAAGTTTTGCCAAATCTGTTTACGTTCTGCGTTTAGTTGAGTTATATTTTTAAGATTACCATTAGCGTTAAATAAAAACCCATAGTTTTTAGAGATTGAATTTTTGGCTTCTTGCGCCAACTCTAAGTTGTCCTGTGCGCGTAACGCTCTATTAGACTTGAGTCTTGCAATGGATTCTCCACGAGTAGATTTTAAATCTGCTAATATTTCTTTAGTCTCCTCAAGAGATAAGTTATCTAAATCTGAAAAAGTATCAAGAGCGAGGGCTTGGTTCAATATTTTTTGTTCTTTAACACTAAGCCTTTCTCCACGAACATCTTTGTTAATGGCTTCATCAACTATTAAGTTGCCGGTCTCTTCATTTATTTCTTGAGTGCTTAGAATAAGTTGATTAAGAGCATCTACATCACCTTTAAGGATTGCGCGTAACACAGGTTTTGCTGCAGCAAAGAATGATTGTCCTTTGGCATCTAACCCTGCGCTTCTTCTTTTACCCGAATCGCTTACCGCTGCTTGAGATTTTTTGCTAACTAAATCAAAGATGTTTTTAACGACTTCTTTTTTCATCTTCGCTCTCTGCTGCTCAACAATTTTTAAAACCTTTTCAGTGTTTGCTTCAAACTTTGCAACATTAGTACCGGACACTAATGATACTAATTTATTAATATCAGCCTGAGAATATATATTTGACTTAGGTAGATTGGCACGAATGAAATTCTTCAATCTAATCTGAGCAGATTTTAAATTATTTTCCCCAATCCTTCTCTGCTTTAAATCGTTTCTAATGGCAGATATCTGTCTTTGTACGTTAGGGTTTGCCCTAATGCCTAAAGACTTATCAAACGCGCTTAGAATTTCTTTCTGAGTCTGTTCGGGTTGGTTTTTAAATATTTCATTTGCCTTCATTAATTCCATTCCCTTCTGACGAATGTCTGCATAGGTCTTTGTTCTTACCGTTCCTACACCACCTCGAGGTCCCGTCACCGACCAATTGTTTAGAGCATTTCGCACTTCATTAAATAAAGTTCTTCCTTCTACAACACCGCCTTCAAGGTTCCCAAATTCGTAAGGCATTACAGTAAACAAGTCAAGCATATATTCAGGGCTCATTGCTGCAGTTATATCAGCGGCCTTAAATCCACGCCCTAATAAAACTTGCTTAATAGATGCATCCGAGAAACCGTTCTGCCGACCTTTTGCAACAATTGAATCCATAGATAGCCCCCTGCTAAAAGCAGCGTCAGGATTTTTTAATTGCTTTAACTGTTCGTCAGTCATCTTAATTTCCTTCCCATTAAAGATATCCGCCAAGGCAGTCCCAATAAATTCATCGAGAGTAAGGTCTTGAATTTCTTGCTCACTCAAGTCTTTAGACATCTTAAACTGTTGCTTGATGTACTTCCACATTCCAAGAAGCCACTCTTCAAACTTACTTTGTATAGAGGCATCTGCAATTGTTTGGCCTTTGTTCCCAATAAGAACTGCTAAAGTTTCATTAGCCGCTTTTATAGAATCACCGTTAAACTTTTTTAATTGTCTTTGATACTCATCTGTCTGCTTTGCAAGTTCAAGTCCTTTAGCATATATCTGTTTACCTTTCTCTGTAGTTTTAAGATAGTCTGTCCATACGTGACCCATCTCGTGAATCGTTGTATTAAACAATGCAGACTCACTACTGTGCACATCAGGATTAATATAGATATCTCCATTAGTAGTTACACCATAGATAACCTCATCACCTTTTAAGTATTGCTGAACCCCCTCTGAATTGATTACATTATTAAATGTCTCTGAGTCTGTCGATATAACAACACTTGGGAAAGCAGTATTTAAAAAATTTGTTAGTTTGGTTGCATTACTTATGTCTCCATTAGCAACTGCCCCTACAAACTCTAAGCCCGGCAATCCATTTTGAACACCAACAGTTTCTACTAATATAGTATCAAGACTTGATGGTTTAAGTTGACCCTCTTCTAAAGTCTCTACATTTTTTTTTGTTTTACTTTTCTCAACTTGTTTTTCAGTGTATGTCTTACCTTGTGACTCATCCTTTACAAGTCCTTTCAATGCGGCATTGTAAGCCTCAGGGTATACATCTTGAATTGCAGCAGACTCGTTAAGTATACCAATACTTTTACCCGCCACACCGTATTTATAGTTTGGATGAGTTGTCTCTATAATCTTTGGATTCAATACATCAACTCCCTGAATAGAAACAATACTACGCTGAGGTACATTTTTTAATTGCGGCTCAGTAATTAAATCTGTTATAAACCCAAGATTTAGAAGTTCTTTCATTTGTTTATCTTGGTTCTTCATTAACGCTACAGAAACTATGCTTTTTGGCTCACCTGCAGACTTTGTCTGACCGGGTTCGTTTGGAGTCCCATACGCTATAGCCTTTAACAGTAATGCTTTTGTTGGAAGAGAAAATTTGTCAAGTGTTTCTTTAGATAGAACATCTTCTATAGATTTTAAACTTGGATTATTAAGTACTTTTAAAACATCTTGAAATCCTTTTGCTTCTTTTGCATAATTTTTTACAGTATTAGGCTTAGTGTTTTTACTTGGATTTAACTTCGTATCTATGATATCTTGTAGGTTTTTCTTTAATGCACTTAATGCTTCTATTCTGTTCTCCTCGGGGAACTTAGTTAAGTTATCCTGAAGAACTCTAAACGTAGCCTCATTAGAAAGAATTGAGCCAGGCCCCATCTTTACTACATTCATTGGTACAAGTCCATTGTACTCAGGATTGGCCGCCCACCATTTTTCAAATAAAGGTTTATTATTTTCGTACACACTTAGTGCTTTTGTAATAATAATACCCGCTTCTTTTTCAGTAGTATTAGCCCACGCTGCATCTTCTATAAAAGTATATCCAACCCCACCTTTTAGATTACTTATTGTATTTCCTGTATTTGGGTTTACCACATCTCCCGTAGTGAGTTGGTCTGTGATTGTGAATATAGAAGGGATGCCATTTGTAACATCTATGGAGATTGATTTTGGGGCCTTCGTTGTTCTGCTCCCTAATTCCACTGCATCAATTTTTACTCCTTGTGTCCTTGAAGACACAGTAGTAGACACATTACCTGATGGCATAGCATTTATTGCTCTAACTTCTGCTTCTACTTCATCAGCAGCCGGACCCACTTCATCTTCACTCTTTAATCTAAAGTCCACTCTTCCCTCAGGTTGAGACAATACGGTCTCAAGGTCTGAGACCTCGCTTAATAATGCTTGACTTCCTTCCGGGGTTAAGTCTACAGGAGTCTCAACAACCCCTGCTTCTAATGCCTCTTCAGAAATTAAATCAACCCCCTCAGCCACCGGTGTTTCCACAAGTGTCCCGGTTTCATCAAGAGTTGTTTCGACACTTGGAGTCTTTTGATAGGGTAGTAATTTTTCCATTACCATATTAAGAACCTCCTCATCATTCTCAACTCTGCCATTAAAGTTTTTCAGTTCATCAACTGACATATTTTTAAGGCTCGCTAAGAACTGTTCTTTAGTAACTTTCTTCTTGCCAATTTGATATAGCGCAGGGGCCTGTCTAATGTCAGTCCCTGTTGATTGTTCTTCTGCAGACAACACACCCGTGCCCGCAAGCAGAGTTTGTTGGTCTCTGCCACGTACTTTTTTAGTAGTAGCAATCTCTTCCAACTCCGCGTTTATCTCAGATATTTTATTTGAGAAAACAGATTTTCTATTTGGAGTTGAACTTAACTCTTCTCTCGCAGCCAATAAAGTCATAACACGAGACTCTACTGCTCCACTATATTTCTTGCTATTCCCGCCAACATCTAAAAGGTTACGAGCCTCTGCTCTTAGCCCTACGTTTTCTTGGATTCGTTGGTTTTGGTCTGCGTCAATTTTACCGAGTTTATGCATATTATTTGCCCAATCCGCAATACTCTTATCAGAGGATACTTCACGAGACATAAAATCTAAGTTCATTAGATTTGTTGCTATACCAAGATTGGTTTTAGCCCTTGCGTTCTTTAACATATTTATCGCAACGTAAGATGAGTTGTTTCCAATACCCCCACCTGCTTCGGCAATAATTTCTTTATAATCAAGTTCATCTCCAACATTAATTTGAGCAAGAGTTTCTCCCAATGCTTCTGCCGCAGGGTCAACAAGCATACGCTCTGCTGCAACCGCGCCTATTCTTGCTCCTTTAGTTGCAACACTACCAACTTTAAACAACTTACCTACTGTTCCGGCTGATACGAAATCAACTAACGCAATTGGAATACCACGCTTTAAGCCTCGCTCTCTACCTAATTCCCAAACACTTTCATCCCCTAACGCTGCGGCTACAGACTCAGGGTCAGTGATGTCATATCCTTGAGTGGTGATGGCATCAATCATTTCATTTCCATATTCCATAGCCAAAGAAGCCAAACCCATTCCTGTTCTGAACCCATACATCCCCCCTGTAACGGCACCGGCCCCTGTGGTAACTACACCCCCGGGCCCTGTTGCAAATCCTGTCGCTCCAATCCCGGCTCCAATTCCGACTCCGGCTATAGTTGTAGTCGGCACAATCTTCATCCCATAAGGTAATAGTTGTGCCAAACTACCAAAAGCCCAAGCCCCAAATAATTCCGCAGGGTCACTTTTAATTACATCCCAAACTTCTTTACCCCCTGTGGCTTGAGCATATCTCGCTAATGCTCTTGACTGAGTATCGCCTTCAGCATTTGAATACTCAACAAGTTTCTCTGCTGCTTTTCTCTTTAGGTCGGGGTCGTTCATATCGTACTCAATGCCAAGAGTAGCCATAAGGATTACCTCAGCCGCAAGGCCACGGCTCCATCCTGTAGAAACTTCATCTACGACACCCGCTAAATTATCAGAGAACTCTTTACTAATAGTTTTATTTGCTTTAGCGTCATAGTAAGTGTTTGCAATTTCATATTTATCAGCAGCATCTTGTTGTATTGACTGTAAAGACAGATAGTCTTTTAGTAATGCACTTGCTTGTTGTTGTTTTCTTGGGTCTTCTAATGGTAGATTAATTAACTCTGCAGGGGAAACACCAAACTGCTTATACGAATCAATGGCAACTTGTTCAGCCTTTTGTTTTGCAAAATAGTTTTGTGTTACTGCAGTTTTGGAAAGTTCTATTTGTCGTTTAGATAGTTGTAAATCCCACGCCTCACGTTCTCTTTGAGAATCGTCATCCATTACTATATCATAAAGTTTGTCTTCTTTATACTTTAAATCTTGTAATACTTTTTCATAATCGTCACGAAGAACACCATTAACAAAAAGGTTAGGATATTTCTTTTTACCGCTTGGGTCGAAATACCCATTCGCTGCGTCTTCAATAAAGTCGATTTTGTCTCTGACACTTATATATTCATCGTATCTTTTCTTTTCTTGGATGTAATCTTTATCAAACTGCTTATAGAAAATCTGCCCTTCCGCGTCTAATTTACTAACGTCTTTCCAAGAACCTTCAGCAAATTTCTGCGCTTCTTCTTCACTCTTAAAAGAAAATACTTCGCCTCTTTTTTTAGCGAGTTCGTAAGCCTCCATCCCATCTAACTCTTGCCACCAATCAGGGTCTGAGCCATACGCACCTTCCCCATCATAAGGGAATAATGTAGGGTATACTACTTCTTTTCCGTCAATATTTGCGGATTGGAATTTAACAGTAGACACTGTGCCGTCTTCGTTTCTTCTGCCATTAGTCCGAAGTTGTTTGGCTCTCATTGCCTTACTTATCTCATCGTCAACTACAGACCTTTCATCGGCAATATCTGCATTAACTCTAATGAACTCACGGAGTTTTTCTGACTCTGCAATTTCTCCTGAATCTGTCCAAGCATCAAGGTCAATTTGCATTGACTTACTGCCGTCTTTATTTTTTACTATAATATTATCTCCAAACCCAAGGAAGCCACCCTCTTCAAAAACAAACCCATACATCCCAAACTTTTCTCTAAGAATAGGTAATACCTCTGTATCGTTTTGGCCTATAAGGTTGGCATCTATAAGATTTAATTTTGCCGCAAAAGTGGGGTCTTGCCATAAACCTTCGCGTTGTGCTTTTTCAACACCACGAATTTCTTGTTTCTTTTTTTCTTCACCTTCTGCAAAGGCCGCCATATCAATGGGCCTTTGTTTCTCGTAGGCTTCTGTGGCTGCTTTTTGTTCAGCAAATTGTCTTGGGTCTATAACCGGACGAGACGCAACACGCGTATTGTCCTGAGCCACAACAGGTCTATCAAACCCTTGAGGCTCCAATGAACCATCTCCCAACCACGATACCATACCATCTTTTTTTTTTACAGGCTCACCTGTTGATGATATTCTTTTCATAAATGCATCGACAGGAAGGGCCTGACTAAATGAAGCATCCTTACCCACAATCCACTCATACATCTTTGCAGCATACGCTTTGTCTGCCGAAATCTTTTGTGCAAAAGATTCGGGAGTATGAGCCGCCTTAAACGTCTCGTCTTGCGAGGTAATCCAAGTGTATAAACTATTTAAGTATTCTTCGTTCATAATGTTTTATTAATGAGGTGCCGGGTCCGTGGCTTCTGTTTGTTGAGGAGTAGTCGCAGTTGTTCTTATTCTTGATGATTTTCCGGTAGGTTTATTCGTTGTTTTTTGGCCTTTACCAATCAGTAGGCTTTTACCCGCAGCGTCTGTAGCAGCAGCAATAGTGTTTTTCAGTTGCTTCATTGCGTTTGCTTGGCCCTCCGCAGTCATACCGTCAAGGTCAATTTTCATAACTAATTGTTGTTTATCATCGAAAATCTCTACAACATCTGACCCATCCCAATCAACGTCCACGGTCCAACTTGAACTCGCGGGAACACCTTTCAGCACTGCCTGTAAATTTGTTTTTGTTTTAGACTCATCGTCAGCCACAAGAACACTTGGGGTAAATCCTTTATTCTCAGTAAGTATTCTTGTGAAAGCCTCATCAACACCCTCTGTCTGAGAAATTGTTCCTGCGTACTCCTTACTATAGGTTTTGTTTAATCCCTTACTTGGGTCTGCCCCACTTGATGCCCACGTTTTATCTATGTCTGTAATCTTGTTTGCTACAGGAAGAAAGAAGTTTGCATTCCCTTTAACCCATTGTTCTTGACTAAGAGTGCCTGTATCATTTGCAAATTTAAGAATTTCTTCGTGACCATCTGCATAAACAACAATAACATCAGTTCCCGCCCTGTCTATAGAGGCGATATCCGGGTTCTGACTTCTTAACCAAGCACCCGCTTCGTCTATTTCTTGGGCAGTGCCATAATAAAGTTTGGCCACATTACCCATAAAACTTTGTTGTGCTTTTAGCCTATCTCCTCTTCCGGGGTCAGGTGGTGCGGGAGGAGTATTACCTCCTACTACTTGGCCTTTAACTTCAATATCTAAAGCACCACGCATTCTGTTAATGAGTCCTTTCTTAGCATTCTCGTAGTGTTCGTACCCTTGGCCTGAATCAAAGTTAGGCACCATTTGACCGTCAATTTGCGTAAGCAAAATAGTGTTCTCATCCTCTAAATCAGGGTTGTCCGTAAACGTATAAGCCACTCCGTTAGGGGCGTAGCCTCCTAAGTTATTTGTAAGTAAAGAAGATACATTATAAGGGTTTGATAGTTGGCTTTCAGCCCAAGAGTCTTCTGTGGTCTGTATGTCACTAAGTAACTTAGCCTCTTCAGCCGTCATAATGCCTTGCTTAACCAACTCTTGAAGACCTGACGCATTTCTAAGTTGCGGGCCATTAGCCGTCATCTGCGTACCCTTTTGATATAGGCCGCCTAAATTATTACTTACAACTGAAAACGTACCAAACGCACCTGCCTTCGCATCTGCAATTGAAGCGTCCATATCATAGGCATCAATCTTCCCTTTAATTCTATTGCGTAAGTTATTGATACCAACTAATTTACTTGGGTCTTTCTCTATCTCTCCATTAGCCCCTATAAACCCTACCATTACTTTCCCTGTTGTCGGGCTAATCATAAGTTTAGATTTAGTGAAATTACCAAAGCCTTCAGCAGTCCCCATAAGAAAAGTTTCTAATGCTTGAGCACCAACAATCGGCTTACCATCAGGACCAATAGTGCTCCCGGGCTTTGCTTTAGCGCGAGCCATCTTCTCAGCAAATTCATTTTGATATTCTTGTTGTAACGTAAACGCTTGGTCTGTACCGTCTGCTAAATTCTGACGGATAACAGTATAATCTTTTGGTTTTAACTGACCATTTTTTAAAAGGGCATTAGTCATCAACAACTGACTCTGAGCATCAGAAGCAAAATCTAATGACCACTCGTTCATATTCTTAGAATCTCCCATAGGGGAATTTTTAAGAACATTCTCCATTTCACGGGTAGCCCTATCTATCTCTGCTTTCTTTTCTTCACGGACACGAACTTCCTCTTGAAGCATCCCCGAGAAGTTAGCACCAACCTCAGCCCAATTTATATTTTCAGAGGGGTCTCTCCTTACGTAACCTATTTTAGTAGCCATATATTATATTTTATTGACCCCAAGGTCTTCCTGTCATTGGGTTTATACCCGGGATATTAAGGGTAGGGTTTTGTAAACTAAATGGATTTTGTTGATAATTATAGAGACCCGAGCCAAACGATGGAGATGGATTCATTAAACTTAGTTTTGTCTGCGGTGCTACCGCAGGAGCAACCTGTGGGGGTGGCTGATTTACACTCAACCCTGCTAAGGCTCTTTGATAATTAGTGTTTACGTCAAAACTTGGATTTTGTCTTTGCATCTGTCTATACTGTTTACCCGTTGCAGTTGTTGGGTCATACCCCTGTAAGTATGTAGGGTCAGCACCCTGTGCTTGTAAAATAGCATTGTTAGTTGCGGTTTTACTTTGGCTATAAAGAGGGACCATTGCTAATCCTGCTTGTGCCGTTTGGCCAATGCCTTGAATGCCTGCCTGCGTTGCATCCGCTGCCGCAATACGAGCATCTGCTGCTGCATTCATCTGCCCTTCAACCTCTTGCATATCCAAGTCTACATTGATATCGCGAAGTCTTGACTCTTCTTCTAAGATGGCGTTCTCAATGTTAATAAGTTCATCCGACTGACGGTTTGTGATATCTGCCTGACTTGATTGTTGCCCCATTAAGACTTGACCTGCCGCTGATGCAGCACCCCTATCGCTATCCGAAGCAGCGTCAATAACTTGCTGACCCTGACTAAGCATAGCCAACCTTTCTTGGTTATATGGTTCTTTTTTGATGGACATCTGTTTAGCATAGTTTACCTGCAATGCTCTACGTGCCTCAGCAAGAGCCTTGTCAGCATCTGCTTCATAACCCTCTTGAAGTCTCCTTTGTTTCCCCGCTTGTATAAACGAAGTTGCAGTCGTACCTGCACTGATTGCTAAACCTGCAATTGCCAATCCTGTTAATAATCCTGCCATAATAATTTTTTCTTTTCTATAATGTGTTTAGGCAATTCCAAATACGTATCTACATACACATCAGATTCTGCCTCTTCAAATGTTTTTGCGTCTGTCTTATACACGCAACACCAATCGGTATCTTCGTGTACAAAAAAAACTCTTTGCGCTCCTTCTTTTGTTTGAATAACTTTCGGAGCAGTTATTGTTTCGACCACTCCCTCGTCAGTCAAATACGATACCTTTCCTCTAAGTAAAAAAGAGGGATGGCTTTGTTTATGTATCATTGAGATTATTAAATGTCCCGCAGGCATAAACATTTCTCTTGTGTATATTCCATTTTCAATATGTTGCTTTAAAGGGTATACTTCTTGTAACTCTTTACTTTGTTTTTCCCCTGCTTTATGCGTCAAAGACTCATCAAGAGAATTTATTTGTTCTTGAAAGTTTTTAATTTTTTCCCATAACATCCCTGTTCCTTGTGGAATACTACTTAAAACCTGAATAGGATACTCACTTTCAACCATAATAACAAAGATAATATTTTTATGGGAATGATTTCATAACTTCTGACTCAACCGCAAACAGTTCTGTTTTGGCCGTATTGCCGTTCTCTATATCAAAAATACAATAATGTCCTAACACTCCGTGCGATTCTGCCACTGCATTTTTTATATAAAGAAAATAAGCATCTTGGATGGGAATAGGGACAGTAACAGGTGGCGGTGTAACAGTAGGAATGAAGGTTGCACCAACTGTATTTATCACAACTTGATTTATTCCCGCACGTAGATTAATATTTACCTGAGTAACTTGACCTGCAAGTTGTGGGCTATTGTAATTTGGTGGTAGTCCAAAATAAAACATATCCCCTATGCTTAGGATGTTGCCGATTTGAACCGTCAAAGGGAAATCAATCGTTGCGGTGCCTGCACCAATTACAACTACAGAACTTCTGCCGATACCATTCAAAGAACGCAATGCATACTCAGAGATATTTGCAGGAACAGTTCCCAAATTGCGAACAAATGCAAACCAAGCCCCCTCCTTTTTTTCAAACCAAGCATCGTCAATATATCCTGAGTCTTGTATATCTGTCCTCATATACGCTTCCCACGAATCATCACCCTCTAAATTTAATGTTTTAAATAATTTATTTTCTAATGGTAAATCATTAAATACACTTTGGATTTTAGAGGTATACTGAGTCCCATAAAAATTATTCCTTGTAGCGTTTACATTATGACGATAAAGATTGCCGTTTTTAAATGTATAAAAATAGTTGTTCATCCCAATCATAAAATCAGGGGCATATGAGTAAAAGGACGGCCATCCTTGTACTCCTTCATCGTATGTTAATGTATAGTTTGGCATATTATATTTTTATTAGTTTCTTCAAAGACACGCTTTTTTACTCCGGAAAACATTGCCCGGCCCCACACAATAATATACTAATAACCTCATTGTTTTCTACCTGCATAATTTTATATATTCCCGTTGCGGTGTCTGTTTGTGAACCCGCATAAGCATAGAATCCATCAACAATAACAGACCCAAAAATATTATCTCCAAGAGTAATATTTGCATAACTATGGTTCTGTACTGTGGTTTTCTGAGTAACAATAGTGTAGTTTGTTCCCTCACAGAAATCATAACATAAACTTCTAACTGTAGACAAGTAAATGTATTCAGTAGGTGGAGGGGGGATGCTGCAAGTGCTTATTGCCACTATAATTCCGTTTTGAACAGTCATACACTCAAATCCACTACCTCCTATAAATCCATAGAAACCATCAGTTAAAATAAACTGACCATTAGCGTCACTAAATACCCAATCGTATACCGCAGGCGACCCCGGAGTTCCTGTAACGGGAGCATTGTAATATGTTTGTGTTAGAGGGAATCCACACGCTTCAGTACAAGCAGGTTGTTGGGTTGTTGAACTGTAACCCGTTAGAAGTTCAGCACATTGCACATCTATAGTCCAAGCCGTAGAGCCACAAGGCCCCACCACTGCCACCTGTAAAAGTGTAGGGGTAGCAGATATTTTTGGCACAACCATAACACAGTTTCCGGGAGCCACTCCTAATGACAATGACACATCACCGGGAGCAACGGTAACAGACTGAGTATTCCCTGTTGCAACAAAAGAACTTCCGTTATAATTAGACTCCGTTAGTGCAGGATAAGTAGTTCCTGCAATCCCGCAGTCGTTATCCGTATTCCCTATAAAAGTATAGTTATTTGCATTTGTACTTGCGTGATATCCATCAACAGGACTACTTAGTTTATTATAAGTTCCGCTATTATAAGTAACTCTAATACCATCAGGGATGCTTTGAGGGTTAAATGTAATTATAACTGCACCTGTATCAGAGCCTAAGTCTAAACTAACCAAGTAAATCCCTTGGCTACCGCCTGCTGAAATAAGGTCTCCACAAGCCACGGCACACGTTCCACATACCTGTGATGGCAGTAATACGCAGTTGACCTGCTCTCTTGAGTTTGTGCCGTCTGAATAGAATCCGTCATCTGCACACGTTGTCAGCCCCGCATCTATGAATATTGATGTAGAATTTAATAAAGTACTCCCGTCTGTATAATATGTTGTTGGCATTTTTTATTTTATTTTATTAAGTACAAGGACCATATTGGTCTAATGTTAATCCGCTTGCATTAACTGTTCCCGCTTGAGCACAGAACACATCTGAGTCAAATCCATTTGCTCCTCCAATTGCACCCCCTGCAGGTTGACCTTCACAGTCAATATAAGTGTACGGTACGCCTGAACTACTGTAAGTAGATACCTGATACGATAAACATACCGGACAATTCACCGCATCATCACACGCATAAGTGGTGCCACTCTGAATGCTTGCAGTCGGTGTTGTTGCCCCTACGCTTTGTATAGTACCACATAATGTAGCCCCTGCGCCTCCATTTAAACCTACTCTATATTGTATTACATCTCCTATATTTAGATTTAAAGCACCTTTCTCTGCGATATAATCAAATCCCGAATAGCAATCACGCACTACATAGGTAGCCGCAGGACCACTACCGCCACCGCCACCGCCTTCACACGCACAACACGCAGTTAGTGCGCTTGTCGCATCGTAGCACAACTCAAGAGGAGTTGAATTCCTATAATCCCATACCAAGTATAAATACGCTCCTGTTGTTGGCATTTGAAATTGCGAAAAGAAAGCAGTGTTCCCATTTGTTGGGGGAATTATCGGCATAGCCGTAGTTACTGTCGCTAATAACGCCTGAATGTCCGTGGGTGTATTTTGATATAGTGTGTTTGTTCTAAGATATTTAAAATCATCTGCATTAATATCAAAAGAAAAATCATCAGGACTAATTGTATTATTAAACATTGAAACTGTTGCATTGTTAGATGGTATAACACCACCACCTTGCAGCCCCGTTATGCTTGAATACTGACTAACAAGGGGACTGCTTGTTCCTCCTAAAAACTCAACTCTTTGAGTATGTAGTGGAGATAAAAATGTCGCATCATTCCATCTGTATTGGTTTGTTGTAAATAGACCCTCTTCATTATTACTTGTCACAGTTATTAAAAATATTGTGATAGAATCTGCTTCAGGACAATTAACGGTTAATTCTATAGACACAGTATCTGTAGCGGATATAGAAATTTGTGCCGTATCTATATTTACCGCATACTTGTTAAAGGTCAATCTTCCACTTGTACTTGTTGGACCAACTACTGTTGAATTGCCATTGTATACCGCACCTATAGTAAAGGTCCCGACTATGGAAGTCACTGTATAATCAACGTGCACATCACCAACTAATTCCCCAAGGTCATAGCAAGTAGAATAATTAACCCCTGCAGGAACCTGAATAGAGGTCGTTATACCACAGTTTTCACAAACAATTGGTACAGGTAGTGAAATCTCATTTGAAGACAACACATATTCGTTCATATAAGGGTCAAACCCTCCAAGTTTTTGCGTGTTGAATGACGTATTGAAAAGGTCTCTAAACCAAGTTCTCATACCCATCATTGAAACCGCAACCAATTGCTCTGACTCAGCCCCTTTTAAGTTGATTACAGAGCCTCTCTTTGCGTCCGTGAAGTATTTGTCCGGCCCCCATTGAACGAAACTCTCAGGGTTGTTTGAGATGCCATACTTTTCAGCACGAGCAACTTGACTTCCTAATACTTTTGGTATAGACACAACAACTCCTTGCCCGCCTCCTGCATCTGACAATAGATTTATATCTGTTTGAACGTATGATATTCTATCTTCTTGCAAGGTAAGTATGTCTCGTTCTCTTGAAAATAATTTATTAATAGGACCAAATGATTGCTCAAGAGATTTAAAATTTAGTAGTCCAAGGTTAAACTCATTAAGTTTATTTGTGTTAGACTCTTCATTGTAAACACCGCTATATGTAATATCAGAAAATCTACGGGTTTCTTCAAACTCAGTCGTAGTAGTAATTAAAGCCCTGTTTCCAAGTTCTAATTTCTTACCTGTTATAGCATCTTCTATTTTATAACTTTCTACACCATTTCCAAAAGCGTAACAATTATAAAAATCAGTAAGTACTAACGCAGGGGTATTAGAAAGAAAAACTTGATTTTGAGGGTTCCCTTGGTGCTCTCCGTTTGCATTAATATTAAATACCTCTGAAGACTCATACCATAAATTAGGAGCAGAGTCAATAGGCTTTGTTTCAAAAACAACAAGACTATTACTACGTTGAACAACAATCTCTGCCTTATTGTTTGTTCTTGCTCTTCTTCCTGAATACCCTTGAATCCCGCTAAAGACAAGATACATTTGAGAGGTAGCACTCAATTGCTGAAACTGCCACGCAACATCAAGGTTACAAGGCGGGGCCCCTGCTATAAGTATCGATGGATAAAACGTAGCCTCCGGAGCACTCTGAGCACAATCTGCTTCTCTTGTTACAAAATCTGCGTTTAGTGTGCCTTCTACATTATCGCCAATAAACCACTCATAAAAACTATCGTAGTCTTGAGAGGAAGTGAAATTGTTTTCATATCTATAAAGTCTTTTCTCTATATTACATTTACGCCCAATCCTATAACTCTCATACTTAATTAGTATTCTTGTCCCCGCAGGGATTTTCAAGTCTACATAAGCCCCGGCAGTAGTGGGGTCCGGTACATTTACCTGATACCATATAGGGGCGCATTGAGAACTGCTTTTCTTTGAATTATTTGTCTTTTCCCCCGAAGTTAAAGTATTGGGAAGTCCATCTCCTATATCTGATGTGGTGCTAAAGTTATTAGCCCATAACTTCATATATACACCTCCCGGAACGGCTATATCGTTTCCGGCAGAATCTACAGGCTCTAACCAACCTGCTTGTTGCGCTACCTTGTCCAATACAGTTGTGTATACACAACTATTCATAGGTCCTGTAGTATCTGTCTTTACAATTAACTCATCTCCAACTTCAACCTTCTGTGAGTTTTGTCCGTCAAGTAGAAACCAATCCGCCCCCGAAGCGGCTTCTCTAAAAAAGAAACTTGAATAAACAGTTTCATAAGTATCTTCATCTGCCTTTATGCAGAACTTATATCTTTTTGCCCAAAACGGTGCGCGTTGCCCCGTTGGAATAGTGACTTGAATTTTGTTTTGGAGTTCTGACGATGCACAAGGGATGTGAACAGAATTGTTATCACTAACTAAAGCAGTAGTGGCCCTATTAAACTCATCCATATAAACAATACCAACCTCATAACCTCTATTGCTATGTAAACTTGATGGGTTGCCAATCTCCGCATAAGTGGCATCTGCCCCCTCTATGTCGTAATAAGCGTATACAGTTTGTGTGATGTTTGCAAAAAGAGGGTCGTCAACATATTTCATTGCGGGCATTTGAAACCCAATCTTAGTTGACGCAGGTGATGAGATAATATTTATAGGTTGCCCCGGGGCAGAAATACCACTCTCATACTTGTAAAGGGTAATGTTGCCGGGAGCCTCAAGTGTCTGCTCTACAGAACAGTTAAAGGCATCTGTAAATGTAGTTCCGTCACAAGCGAGTGCAACAGTTTTAATTGTTCCCGGAGGATTAGGTAGTGCCGTACCTACTTTTTCTAAAAAGTCAGTATCAATAGATAAAGCATAAACACTACTAAACGGTTGTTGTAAAACATACGTAAACGATATAGTAGTTGATACTTGTTCATCTGTAGGGAAAGGTGCTTGTCCTGTATACTCTACAAAGCCATATCTCAAGTCAACAGTAATTATACCTCCTGCAACCAAATCCACTCCATTAAAATCTACATAAGCAACGGCTTCAGAAATGATATTACTTCCGTCAATGCTATATGTTCCATTTTCTAATTGATATTCTAAATCAACAGAACCAATGTCGCTTGAAATAGTATTTGTTAAATACTCTAATCGAACAGGGCTATTGCCAACATCAACCATATCATAACCATCAACATAGTTACCATACATAAGCCTATTCCCCATCATAGTTTGGGCTTTAGCAAGACGTGGTACGTTGTCGTATAGTCTTAATATTTCTGAGTTTCCGAGGATAGTAAAGATTTGACTGTTCTGAAATTCAAACGTATAATTTGTGTTATCCGCAAGACCTTCTGTGGCTTTGTTTATTTTTTCAATAACTCTTATTGTAGGAAATTCCATTTCCTTAAACAACAACTCAACAGATTTCACGAGTGGCCCTCCTGAATTATAGGTGACAATTGCCATATTAGCAATACCATTCATACCTGAGTTTAGAGCAGTACTAAAATTATATCTAAAACTTCCGGGTAAAAAAGCGGGTTTGCTCCATTGTGAAGTTGCTGAATACTCCCCATCTTCATATCTATATCTGTATGCAAAACATATAAATCTTTCTTCTAAAAATTTATCTTGAGAACTTGTAACAGTTGGGACAACACTTGGGGCTTGTAATGGTGGTTGTTTAATTACAAGGATAGACTCAGCACTAAAGCCGTCCACGCCCGCGACAGGATTTGAATAGTTTCTTTTTACATTAATCTGTCTTGGCTGATTAAGGTTATCAGTCCAAAACAACAAATCTTCTACTTTTGAAATTCCCGTAATTAAATAATCGTTGTCAAAATTTAATGTAGTGCTATTGGTAATCCCCTCTCTGATGCTAATTAAATGATAAACAAGAGTATTTGTGTTGGTATTAAACGAAACAACTAAATCTATTTTAGATGTAGGGGATGAAGGATAATTCTCATCGTGAACAAACCAATAAAGAGTTTCTTCAGACCCGTCTTCAAAAGCACCTATACACCTTGCGTTATTACTAAGGGCCGTGCCATTATACGAAAGAGTAGTTAGCCCGATGTTTCCTTTTGCGTTTTCTATAACGCCCACCTCTGAACCCTCAGTAGACCCCATACGAATATTAAGAGCATTAACATACTCTCCGTTTGGAACAAGCCGTTCATCAACGGTCTTGTTCATTTTACCTGTTATAAAATTTCTTGTAAGGTTTGCCATATTATTTTAGCCACTTATCTTTTCCTCTTAGATTCATTAACAATCTACCGGGATGAATATTACTTATTCTTATTTTTGCATTTCTCAATAAAGCACTTCTTCTTTTTCTTGCTCTATTGATAACATACTCTTGAACTCCAAATTTAGAATTTAGAATAGCAAACTCGATGGCCGCATATACATAATCCTCAAACATTTTATTCACTGTGACTGTACTATCGTTGCCGTTTTCCATCCCGTCAGAAACATACTCAAGAACAACTAATTCATTCTGAATACCTGAACTAAAATTGATAACACCCCCTTTAGAGTTTATACTAAAAGTAGGATTAGCATTGGCGGTCTCTGTATTTAAACCGAATCTTGCTCCTATGCCTTTTTCAAAATACCAATTCCCCCCATCATTATACCCATTATACCCATTGAAAGGAGATTGTGAGTTTAAATAAATAGTAGGTTGAATAGAAAAAATCCTTCCATAATCTAATTTTGAAAATTGTGGAGAAAGAGCATTTCCATCTTGGTCAAACAAAATCTTACCTGTGTTATCTTGCAGATACGCTGAAGACCAATTGGTTTGGATATTCTCACTAAGAGGGTATAAGATGCCTTGTCTTTCCACTGAGATTCTTACCCAATTGACATAGTCAGAAGGTAAGATATATCTAAGTTGGTCATCTACACTCAACTCTAATATTTTAATTTCTTTAAAAGCATCGTAGTTTAGTTCTTGAATAGCGCGTTTAGCGTGAAATAGAATCTTAAACCTTTCCTCATTGTTTATTAAACTATGGTTTCCTGCATACATCAACATAAAATTGTTGACTATGTCGTATAGGGATACATATTGATAAGACCCCCAATTAGAATTTTCAGGAGCAACCCCCCCGTTTTCGTAATACTGATATTGTGAAATATATGCCATCGTATGTTATTGTTCTGATTGGTTATCTAATTGTTCAAGTCCTTGTGCAAATTGAACTGCGCTCACCTCACGGATAGACATACCTGCATATTGAAGTATCTTATTTATCAAGTCCGGTTCACAATCAAGTGGTAACTCAAAATCTTGATAATCAGGTTGTGATTGGTCAAATGAAGGCTCTCCACTTACCAAGGTAATAAATGTCCATTTAGGGTCTAAAGGATATCTAAAATACTGTGCTGCCACTTGTCCAACATTAGTTATAGTTTTTGGAAACGCAAACATAGTATTGTCCTGCTGACTATACGCGGGGAATGTGAGTGTAGGCTTTGTTAAAATAGAGTTGTTTAACATAGTAATCTTACTATGCGTCACCTTCTCTGCTTCTTCTTGGTTTTCTTTATAGATATTATAACCAATACCTATTGCATTCCAAGGGATTGCGCTTACAGTGCTTTGTGTTGTTAGTATAGTGGTTTCTGTTTCTACTGTTAATACTGTAACATATTGAGTAATCCCACCACTAACAAATCCCACCACATAACCCGGTAGTATCCCGTTAGTTATGAATGTAGCATTAGAATCTATTATTTTAATACCACCCCCCACTGTAGCGGTGGTAGTGCCTGATACAACTAAATCTGTGTGTATAAGAACTTTATTTAAAAGATAATAGTCATCTCCTGTTGTTGTTTGAGACGGCAATGAATACACATTGAAATTAGTTGGAGGAGTATTAGTAAGCGTAAGGGGATTGTATACAGAAAACACTTCAATGAGTTCTTCTAATCCCTTTGTTATATCGGCATACCCCGTCCCTGACTGCCGTCCATTTTCTTTATTTATCTGATAGTTGTACTGATAAAAATATGTCTCGAATAAATCTAACTGCGCCTGCTTTGCAAATAAATTGAAATCAGAAGGCGAAACGTATCCGTAATTATTCTTGTTCAGTACAGACAGAACTGTATTTCTTACTGAGTTAATCATCTATGAACCTTTTTACAAAGATAACAAAAAAAAAAGACCTCTTCTTTTTTGGAAGAGGTCTCATTATTAAAGCATACCATTTGAATTATAGTAGTTTTTCAAGTAGTTTATAGTTCTCAATTCCATCATCTGACTGAAGAAACGATGACACTATCATCATAGGGTCTTCGCCATAGGGAATATTCAACATTTTAGTTTTATTGGTATTGGTACTAAACCACACTTCTTTTTGGTTTTTTCTAAAGGCTAAATGTCCCTTTTCAAACATCAATGAAATATTGGCCTGCAACTTTAAAGAAGGGTCATTAACTATATCGAGAAAAGTTGATGGATATGACTTTGCATAAACAAAGATATCTCTACGAAGTTCTGATGTAGAAACTTTTGTTACGTCTCTATTAAATAGAACTCTTGACACCATTTCTATTTGGTCAACATTCATTTCCTTTGCAGCAATTAAAGCGTCAACCTCAGCGTTAAGTCTTTCTACTTCAGCGGTAGCATCACGTTCTTCGTTAACCTCTTCAAAACCAATCCCATTTAAAGGGTGGTAATAGAGAAATTGTTGTAGAACAGGATTATTTCTTAAAACGCTTAAAAACCCATCTTCAAAAATGATTGGTTCTAAAATCGCATTCCCATCTTGCTCATCCTCAAAAGGAGTTTTTTGATTTCTTGCGTAGCGTAGCGCACGATTAGTCCCTTGCTCTTCATCAAAATATAAAAGAGGGAATTGTGCGGTGTGTCTTGTCGGCAACATAAAAGATAAAGGAGCCGCTGCTTTTGTTAGTTTGTACACCTTATCGGTTAATACATTTAGTTTGTTGTTCATTAGATATAATTTAAGATTAAAGTTAAAATTTTAAAAAAAGGGAGTGTGTCTTTAAAGACACACCCCCAATATTTATTCCTCTTAGTTAGAGAACAAGAAGAAGTTGTTAGCACCTAAAGTACATACTGCTCTTTCAGAAAGGAAGTTAACTTCCATTGCATCAAGGTCAGAATTTTCAGCACCACCGGCAGAACCTGTAATCCAAGTCTTGTAACGTCTGTCTTCAGTTTCTGAAGCACGGTAACGCACGTGTAGGAAAGGACGCTTTGCGTTCTTACCAAGGATTTGGTCATACACAGTAGTAGAACCCGCAGGAACCAACAAACCGCTTACTTTACCTGAACCCGCTGCTGCAGGAAGACCTCCACGCATTGTTGGGTCATTCAAGTACTTCCAATCAGATTTGTAGAAATCATAACCTCTACGGAATCCGGTGAAACCTAAATTAAGAGCCATCTCTTTGTCGTTTTCAAAAAGACCATAAGAAGACCCACCTGCTCCATAAGAGTTTTGTGCAGCCAACATATCGTCAATAGAGAAACTGAAGTTTCTGTCAACAAAGATTACGTTCTCTTCAATAGAACCTTGCTTATCCAAACGAGATACGATAGTATCAAAGTCAGCAAGAGTAGTTGGGTAACCACCGCCCCATACGTTACCACGTAAGTTAACAACGTAGAATACACCTTGTGAACCTTTGTTACCAACGTCTCCGGCTGCTGCTGCTGCACCTGAAAGTGCTTCTGCAGGAACTGCTTCAATCATTGCAGTCTCAAGATAATCGTCAAAACGTAATCTTGTTTCGTGCTCAGACTTCAAATACCAAAGATATCCGTTTGCTCCGTTTTCAGTAGTTACTTCAACCCAACCAATTTGAGCCATATCAGAACCTGATACTGAATACTTGTCTTTGATGATGATTGGCGAATTCTCAAAGATTTCGTCATCAGCCTCTAAAGAACCTTGCATTCCGTTAGTTCCTTTTTTGAACTCAGAACCGTAAATGAATACTGTCCATTTGTTTGCTGCTGCTGCGTTAGTGATACCTAATGCATTGTAGAACGCTACATCAAAAGTTTTAAGTGCAGTATCAACTGCAGTAACGATTGCTTTGTAGTTTGCTCCACCTGCATTAGCGGTAAACATAACTGTTTGTCCAACACGGATAGCGATAGAACCTTGTCCTGAAGGACCACCTCCTAATGGTATCAATACATCGTTAACTGTGAATACTGCCGTATCAGAGTTAGCAAGAACAGATGTAGTACAATCAACATACTTAGTATGAAGACGACCCTGCTCTGCCCATTTGATAAGGTCAGAATTAGAAGGCATCTCTGCTCCTACCATACGTAGGAAAGATGCGACTGTTCTATTACCGTAACGCTCAAATTCCTTTTCATAGGTATCAGGAAGATACTGATTCAAGAAATCGAAGTTGGTTATGTAATTTGTTGATAATGGGACTTGTTGCGCGCTCGGCTGCAACTGAAATCCCGGTACTGCTTGTACTGCCATTTTTTAGTTTTTTTATAAATTATTTTTTACTTTTAATTCGTAGCCCCCGACCTGTGTCTTGGGATACTGCTCTAATCGTTGTTCCTCCTGCAGTAGTAACTTGAGGGATGCTACGTGTAGACATATCAATATTCTTTGTCTTACGCATTACATCATCAACTGCTTCTGATTTGCCTTGCTCATAAAAGAACTTAGCAAACTTTTCAGGATTCATTGCGACTGCCAATGCTTTGTGATAACCAACAGGGTCAGTTAAAAGTCCATCATCACTCAAGAATTTCTTTGTGAAATTATTTGGGTCAAGATGAATTTTCTTCAACTCTGCGCCATCTCCGGGGACATACACAACATTTTTGCCTTCGTTTAACGCAAACTCAAAACCTTTGAACTCACTACCGAAAACTTCACTTGTCTTGTCTTTAAACCATTGGTCCCTTTTTTGGTAGGCTTCTCCTAAAGTCTTGGACTCTTCAACATATTGCCTATACTCATCTAATCCTTTTGAATCTTCCTGAGAAAGAGATGTACCCATCGACTCGACAGGGACTCTATATTTTTCTTTTTCAGACTCAAAATAATCCTTTGCTTTGGCAATTATTTTCTTTTTAGCCAACCTCGCTTTCTTAATGGTAGACTCATCATCTAATTCTTCATCATATGAATAATCTTCCATCATCGAATCAATATCCTCTGCATCAAGACCTTTCTCGGTAGCAGTTAGATAATCACGAAGTAACTTATCAGGGTTGACATCATCAAGGTCTCTATTTATTTTTACAAAGTCCTCAATTCCACGCCCCGTTTCTTTTTTATACCTAAAGTAAGCAGCGACATCTTCAGGTAGAGGCTCGGCCTCTTCCCTTTCTCGGGTAAACTCTTCAAGAGAGTTAATCTGCTTACCGTATTTATTTCCTATATATGCAAGAACGTCTTCCTCACTTAACTCTGAGGCTTGAGTTCTATCAACTTGTAGGTTAATATTTTGCTCTTCTTCTTTAACTTGTAGGTTTACAGATTCATTTTGTTGCTCTGCGTGTTTGCTAAGAAGGTCTTGTTCAACTTGCTGAACAGACTTTGCTTCGATTACACCTACTTCTTTTACTTTAAATTCCATATTAGATTTGATTTATATTACAAAGTTAGTCAAAAATTAATTATATAATAGACCCTTTATCTCGGGTTAAATTCAGCAAAGTCAAACCCATCTAAACTGTCTTCATTAGATTCAAAAGTCATAGGAGGCAAGTTATTCTTTCTTTGATTGATTAACTTAGACTGTTCTGAGTTTTGTTGACTAATTCTGTCAGACTTAGCAGTTTCTCTTTTACCTTCTCTTTCCTGCAGTCCTTGCACTTCAACCCCTTTTAATTGCATCTGCATTTGGAATTCAGTCTGCATTAACTGTTGTTTAAGCATAGCCTCTTGTTTCATTTTTTCAATTTCAAAAGAAATCTCCGCCTGTTTGAGTTGCATTTTGCCTTGAAGTATTTGCTGCTCTTTTTGCATAGATGCTTCTGCAGCCATTTGTTGAGACTGCATTTGACCTTGCTGCTGCATTGCCTGCTGCTGCATTGCCATTTTCTCTTCTCTTACTTGTTTAGACTTACGTTTTGCTTTTAGTAATTGATTAGCAAGTTTAATATTCCTAATCTCTCTAATGTCAATAGCGTCTTCTAAATCTATACCACCTTTTGACAATGCCATTTGAATGTTTTGTTCAAGCATTGCTTTTTGTTCTTCATCCGGAGCGACTTCAATAAAAATACCAAAATCATATATATACAAATCGTTAATACTGTTTAAGATATTAATATTGTATTTGCCGATTTGGTTTATAAACTCTTCTTTAAAGTCTGCATATTCAAGAATATCTCCTACTCTATAAGTTAAAGCCTCTGCCATTGACCTGTACATATAAAGACTTGCGTCAAGAATATGTCGGGTAGCGGTATTTGAATTTAGTGCCGCTAATTTTTGAAGACCAATTAAAGAGTTAGGGTCAGGCATACTTGCATCTCTTGCTTCATTAAGACCTGTTACCTGTCTAATTTGATTTAGGTAATGGTTGTAATTAGTTAAAAGCATCTGTGTCTTAGCAGAGCCTGAGTTAGCGGTTAACTGAGTAATAGGCACTCGTGCGTTGTTATAGTCCCCGTCTTGAGTAAAACTTCTACCAATAACACTACCTGTTTGGAAGTATAATCTTAAAGCATCTTCAGGATTATACGCATTGCCTGTTCCAAGGTCAACCTCATTTAAACCGTCAGCATCAATAAAGACACCATCAGGCACTACGCGAGAAATAACTTGTTGTAGTTTAAGGTGAGTAATTTGAATCAAATCAGCAAAGGGAATCATCCTTCGAGTCAATGATTCAATTGTACCCTTATACATTCTTGGGGCACACGCAACATAATTGGGGATAGCGTGTTGTGTAGCAGACTTTGGTCTTACCATATTCTTTGCCATCTCCCATTTCAATATGATGTTGGTCCCCATAACCATTACTCCTTCATACCAAACATCAATAGTTTTAGAAACCTTTTCAAAGTTCCCTTCTTGCATCATATCATCAGGCGGATTAAAGGAGTCATCCTTTTCAACCATACTGACATTACCGTTATCTTTTACCTTTTTCTTATATACAATATTTTTTGTAGTCTTGTAGTTGAAATACAATATTGTAGCAGAGTCTCTATAGAATATATCATTCTGTTGCATCTGCGCTACATTAAAGTAGTCGTACCAACCTTGACCATACTTAGATATTTCTTCTAAGTCAGTATTGGTTAATGTTGGGTCAATCTTTTTTAATTCTGTAATTGATACAGTTTTGATTTCTCCCCAATAAAAACAATCTTTAAAATAAGGGTCTTCTGTATAACTATAGACCACGTTAGCGGGGTCTACATATGATAACCTAACACCATCCCCCTTTAGGAATTCGTGTTTAGCCATCGCAACTCCAAGAACGGTTTGGTCGTAATCAAGTTGTTTCCTAATGTCATCATAATGATTGGCATCAAAAATAGTATTGATAGCAGTTTCTTCTGCAATTTCAATAGCAGGTTTGTAGTTCATTTCCATATACAATGCCAACTCTTCATCTGAATTTGGTAATTCATCCGGTTCGGTGACAAACGGATTTGCGCCCGTTTTCTGCATAATAGTCTCAAGGATTGGTTTAGCAACCATTTGTCCCTCAATCATATCCTGATAAGCACTTCTTTTTTCTTGAGACATTGCATCTTGTGCATATGCTTTTACTTTAAAAAGTCTATCAGACATTCCGTTGACTACAATGTCAACAAACTTTGGTATAATAGGAACGGGTGTCCAATCTAAATTAAGATAAGATAAGTCACCGTCTATGGCTAATTCATTTTTATATTTTGCCACGGATTGCTCTCCACGGGCATAAAGTCTTAGGCGGTGAAAATCCCTCCATTGACCGTAGTACCTGCAGCCGTTTCCATCTTTTCTAAACCACTCATACTGAATGGCTTGTCCAATTTGCAAACCGAACTCTTCCGAAGCCTTCTCTTTGTCAGAAACAAATTGGCTTGGGAACCCTGCAGATGTGATATTTATATTAACATCCTTCATCTAATAATTTCGCTAATTGTTCCTTTATTACTATATCTTGCAAAGTTAATCTTTATTTTTGATTCTTTTTTCTCTCCTAAATACATAGACTTTTGAGTTGCCATTATTGCCAATCCTGAACTTATCGAAGCATCGTGCTTAGTTCTGTTGGTAATATCAAACTTTGCCCAATCTTCTAAGGTCCTTATAAATATCATATCTCCCATATCCCCTGCGTCTCTATATGAGCCCTCTAAGTCTAACCCTACATATTTTTCAATATACGATTCAATTGCAGAAGCGTGTGCTTGTTTGATATCTTCACTTGTGTTAGGTATACCTCCAAGTTCTTTTTCTGTTTTAGAAAGTTTTATATATTGCTTGTCAGGTCTGTTCATACAGAACCCTCTATATCCCCTGTTTTTAAAGTGATATAACAATCTCGGCTTGTTATTTTCAATAAGGATGGGCATACCATAAAACACACAGGCCATTAGTACGTCTTCATAAAATATCTCTGCCGTCTGAGGACGAGCAATGTACTCTAAGAAAAAAGTATTTATAGGGGCTTCATCCATATGGTAAGTCGTTAACCCGTGAAGTGCTCCATTAGAGCCTCCCCCACCAACAACTCCTGATATGTCATAACTGTCACACCCAAACGCCCCAATGTGTTCATTGCCCGGAAACTTTATTCCGTTTCTTTGAATAACATTGTTTTGTAGTTGTGGCTTAGGGTTCCATCCTATATAAAACCTACCATTGTTATTAGGACTAAAAAGAACTTTTGAATCTTTTATACCATCTTTCCAAGAAAATGACCCCCTTGTCATATGATGTTCTTTGATTAAAGAATCGTTATAGTCTATCTGTTGATATATCTTTGTAAGATTAAATAAAGACATTTTACTTTCATCCCTAAAGGCGTGAGATTCAGTTCTTGGAAATTGACGATAAAATTCATTCAAAGCATCTGCGTCATTCTTTAAAGAGTCCACCTCTGCTTGCCAATATGTTAATGCGCTTTGGTAAATCGTTTCCCCATTTATACCTTGAATTGGTGAGTCTAAATATTCTATAACAGGATGGCCGTATCTATCAATAAACCCTTCCATATTCCATTCCATTGGGATAAAAAGTGAATACATACCACTTTTAGTCTGACCGTTCCCACTACGCTTATTCACATTAGAGTCTTCATATAACTTTTTAAAGTTATCTCCTCCTTTACTCAAAGCATTTGAAGTTGAGCCCATCATACATTTCCCGATGATTCTGCTACCAAGTCTTAAACAGGTTTTTGTAACTCGCCAATTGTTTTGAATGTTGTTTGGCTTAATCCACTTTCCACTTTCATCGTGTACTAATAGCAAAAGTTTTTCCCCATCATAACTGTTGTCGTCAGTGTTCTTCCAATCTATTGTAGTGTCTAATCCGTACAATTCATTAGTGTCTGCATTGTACATATTTTTTTTAGTAATCTTAGCGGCAGGAATTCGGAACGCTAACTCTGTTTTTGGTTTATCCATACCATCTTGAATAGGTTTAAAAAAGAATGGTAACCTATTTGCAATTGGAACAACCTTATCGGTAAACATTGTTTTAGCATCGCCACCCGTCTTTGACAAGATACCAACCCTTGCGTTTTTTGCAAGAGTTCCTGTGTTTACGCATTCAGATGAGGACATAAAAGAAAATCCTGAACGTCTTATCTTTAGATACACCATACCAAAAGACCTACTATCTGCCTTGCAAGCCTCCCAAAAAATATATAAAATTCTATTAGCCTCTCTATAGTCGGGATACCCAACATCAATAGATGTCCATTGGAGATACATATAATGAGCACCTGTTATATAGGTTGGGATACCGTTATTAAAATACCATACCCCATTGTCTCTTCTGTCAAATTCTGTCTCAATATAATCTACCCACCTGTCTTTAAACTCAGAAGGCATAGTGTTCCATTGAAATATGGTTTGAAGTTTACTTAACTCAGCAGGGAGTTCTTGTCGTTCCCAATATTGTTGTTCTTTTTTTTTGTGTCTTTGAAGACACATACTTGGGGTTTTAGGAAGCCCAATCTTTAATCCTTGGATATCAATTACTTCTCCTATAGTTCCATCTTTAGATATAACAACAAGGTTATTTTTGTGGTCATAGCCATACACCCAACTCTTTGCTTTATTTTTATTAGCAAGGACTGTGCTTTGTATATAGTTATCTACGACTCTATATATTATACTATTTTGACCTTCGTTCTGCAAATCCTTGTTTTGTGTTTGTTTTGCTTTCTCCTTTATCTAAAGATTCAATTGCCTCTTGCTCTGTATCTATTCTACTTAAAATTTCAAATGCATCAAAGATTGCCAATCTTTTTGTTGCTGCCGCGTTTTTTAATCTATCGGCAGACAACCCATCCTCAAGGTCGTGTTTAATAATTTCTTCTCGAGCAACTTTAATCAGTTGCTCCACTGCTCGGTGACCCGCCTCGATTATTTTTAATTTTATTTCTTTTGAATTCATCTTTAATACGTTTTATTTTTTTTATAGGGACGTGATTCCATTCATCATTAAAATAAGTTCTATTGTCCTTTGGCCTCATAACACCATACTTATATGATGGTCGTACATCCTATATAGTTTTTCCCCATCAACATTAAACTCATATTCCGTTTCAGGTAGAAAGGTAACTAAATCCCCCACCTTTACTCCTTGACTTTTTAAGTACTCATTTGGGTACTTCATTTTGCCAATAAGAGGTTCTTCGCTAAATGGTTTGTAGATATAAGATTCAATGGTAGGGATAGGCTCAATAAAACAAAACCTATCATATGGATGCCACTCTTCCCCATCGTAATGCATAAAAAATTGTTCTACATCAACAAAAAAAAGGTCATCCTTAAAGTAACTTTTGCCACTTCTTTGTCCGCCTTTTATGTCGTTGTAAAACTTAAATACGTTGTGATGGACAAGCAATATATCGCTTGGTTTGATAGGGCCTTTATATAAGATAGGGACCTCGACAACCTCAGCGTATCGGTTAGAGTGTTTAAAGTCCTCTTCCGATGTGCTCACAATAAAATCAGTTCCCCCGATTTTTTTTATGTTATCATAACGCTTGCCTCCTACCGGTTTTACTATAAATTCAAATGGAGATTTCATATATATGTTTATGAGCCACACCCTATACAGTCAACATACGTATCCATCGGCTTAACGCCATCAAGAATCATCTGAAGGTTGTGTATTTTGTCTGCTATATTCATCTCTTCATCGAAAGAAGTAGCATCTGACTTGCGTTTCTTTAAAAGAGTAATTTCTTGAGTAATGTCTAAATAGTTTTGCTCAGTCATAGGGCTAAAAGTTTATGTTGTATTCAATAGATATGGGCATCGTATGGGTAAACTCTTTCCAAAGTACAATTTCTTTTGAATTGTTTCTTTCAATCCAAATTTTAATTGATTCCAATATAGCGTCAAAACGAATTAGATGAATAGTATGACTACCACCTAAAACGTCTTGACCAACGATGTAATGCATAGCCCCTCCTTTGTAATCGGGACCAATGCTTATTTTTCTTATATCCATTTTATGTGTGTCTTAATAGACAACACACACAACACTTGAACTTCCTGCAGACCCTGCGTTACGATAAAGATTTCCCGCCACCAATCCACCTGCTAAAGCAGCGGTGTTAGTTGCGTATATCGGCAACGTAACTACGGCTTCATTTAACAAAGAAAGAATTTGAGATATCTCAAAATTCTTTGTTGCATTTAAACTTTCGACATCAGTGCCAATTAATTTATCATCAACAGTTGCTAAGGTGACTATGCCATATGTGCTTATTAGTCCCATTTATTTAGCAACCTCCATCTTTGTTTCTTCAGGAAGTTTTACATCTCCTGTTTCAACATTGATTACGGCATCTTTACCATATGTCTCCATAAGTTCTTCCTCTAATTTAGAGTACGCCTCTTTTACTTCTTCAATTTTTTTCATAATTGCTTGCTGATTCATATACGTATCACCAAGTTGCATTTTAAGAATGTTGAATTCAGAAACCATTTTAGTGATTTCAGTTTTTTCTGTGTCAGTTAATTGTGCCATTTTTTTTTAGATTAAATTATTATTTATACAAAGATAATTATTTTTTTTTATTATAACTAACAAGTGAATGCTTTTGACCAATTCCCGCCATTCCAATAAGAATACCGAACCGCACCGAAACCACTATCTAACATAGCATAATACCCCGGAGGTGAAGGTTGTTCACATCCGTCTCCATCATATATTTGAGAAGCATTTATCCAAGGTGGCAAATAAGCGGGGAGAGTGTCTACTGATAGATAATGGATTTCCGTATTACCTGTATTCCAATTTAAACAAGCAGAAAAAGGGTCAGCGGGGTCATAGCCTACGTAAAATGGACAACAATCCCCAATTTCACACAAACAAATTGCAGTTTGGTCATACGAGTACCACGATGCCATACTGTAATTAGGAATAACACCACAAGTGTTTAGAGCAGGGAAACCATTGGCCCCCCCGCCATTGACTAAGTCAAAAAGAGTAATAGGGTAAGCAGGAATTCCCACAGAGCCATATGAACCATATAATCTCTCCCGTGCTAACCCCAACATTGTAATCGCTCCTGAACCCGGTACTGCCATATTAATTTAATTTTCTTTTCAATTCTTCAACCTCGTTAGTCAGTTCCTTTATTGCCTCGATTAATACACCGACAATGTTCCCGTAAGCAACTGACTTGTATTCTTCACCCTCTATCACTACTTCAGGTAAAATCTTCTCTACCTCTTGTGCGATGACTCCTAAGCCACGTACTCCGTCTTTATCAAAGGTAACGCCTCTAAGTGAATTAACCTTCTCTAAAGCGTTAGGAATAGTCTCTATGTTTGTTTTAAGTCTCTCGTCAGAGTAAGCAGTTATGTTTTGTGTTGCAGTGAAGTTTCCTGTATAAGAACCCGACATAGAAACAGTAACCGCACCTGAAGTTCCACCACCCGTTAAACCATTACCTACTCCTACTGATGTAATGTCACCCGCGTTAGTGGTATACCCTGCACCGTTGGTAATAGCATTGTTATTCAGAGATATATTAGCACTCCCATTAAAAGATACACCTGCAATTGTTCTTGGTGTTTGCAATACAGTAGCACTTCCTGCATTACCTGTAATTGTTGTTTGCACAACATTAGGTGCAGCGTTACTAAATACTGTACCTGTTAGTGTTATGCCTGAACCTGCAGAGTAAGTTGTATTGGTGTTAGTAGCACTAATAGTTACAATCTTAGTTGCAGCGTCTGCTGAAAAACTTACATTAG
>ERZ890604.61-NODE-61-length-41256-cov-10.581418_pt1 | contig 41256 bp, 39 predicted proteins | sample MGYA00521097_ERZ890604 | MGnify/ENA primary metagenome ERZ890604 (study PRJEB32303, sample SAMEA104408625) | aquatic metagenome | biome: Brackish water; feature: Chemocline; material: water | place: Baltic Sea | collected 2014-10-26T21:54:00 | depth 120 m ... | reverse complement strand
AATAAAGATTCCTTTCCATCAGGACATACTTCAAGTGCATTTGCAGGTGCAAGTTACATACATATGAAATATGGTCTTAAATATGCTATCATCCCTTATTTAGCAGCAGCTTATACAGGATATAGTAGAGTAAACTCTAATAAGCATCATACCCAAGATGTTGTAGCTAGTGCTGCTATCGGGATATTATCAAGCTGGTATTTTGTTACTCCATATAAAAACCTGACTATAACTCCATTGTATGGGAGTGATTTTAAAGGTTTGAACCTTAGTTACAGGTGGTAAATTTATTTATTTTCAAGTGAGACAAAAGCATTTTTATAAATTTCATTTTCTCCTTATTGTCGCTTTTGCCTCACTTGAGAATACACAAATTAAATCTAGGGTACAATTAAAATATGAAACTCTTAATAATAGAAGACGATACTAACATTCTCTCTTTTTTAAAGAGAGGATTTGAAGAAGATGGTTACATTGTTGATAGTGCAACCGATGGTGAAGATGGCGAATACTTAGCAACTACCAATAGTTATGATGTCATTATCTTAGATTGGATGTTGCCATTAAAAAATGGTATCGAAGTATTAAAATCATTACGAAAAAAGAAACTTACAACTCCTACAATAATGTTAAGTGCCAAGGGAGAAATACAAGATAAAATATCAGGTTTAAGTGTTGGGGCAGATGATTATCTCTCTAAGCCTTTTTCTTTTGAGGAGTTAGATGCTAGAGTACAAGCTCTTCATCGTAGAAATATTTCAAGTGGTGTAAATGAAATTTTAATAAAAAATATAACTATAAATCTTGATGACAAAATTGTAGTTCAAAATAATGAAAAGATAGAACTTACAGCAAAAGAGTATGAACTTCTAACTTTTCTCATAAAACATAAAAATGCAATGGTATCTAATATAATGATAGAAGAACAGTTATGGAATAATCAAGAGTATATAAACTCAAATGTCATTCAGGTGACCATCTATCATCTACGAAAAAAACTTGGAAAAGAGTTTATAAAAAGTAGTAGAGGATTAGGGTATAAAATTGAAACATTATAGTTTAAAGAGACGAGTATTATTGTGGTTTGGTAGTAGCAGCACCATTGTTTTACTCTTTTTTAGTTTGTCATTTAATTATTTTTTAGATGAGAGCATAAACAGCAGTATTAAAGCTAAGATGCAAAAAGGTTTGCAAAATATTGAATTTGCAGTTGTAAAAGAAAACAAAATTATTGAACAGAGTAAAAACTTTACTCTTAACAATTTTAAAGATTATTTAAATCAAGAGAGTGATTTTTTTATCATAAAACACAAACATGACGATGATTATATAGATGCTTTGTATATCACTCAAGAAAAGGAGAGTCTTCTTCTTTTGTACAAAACAAATATTGACAATAAAATAGAAGAGTTTCAAGATGTACTACTTTTGTTAGTGCCTATTTTACTGCTTCTTCTCATAATGTTGGCAAGTAGAATGATAGATAAAATCCTGCTTCCTATTAACAAGCTTATACAAGTAATAAATAGTACTTCCGTTTCAGAATTTTCACAAAATATCGTGCTTCCTCAAGAGCATGATGAGCTCAGAGAACTAGTGGTGTCGTTTAACAATATGATAGAAAGACTACGAGAAGGAGTGGAGAGATTAGATAGATTTAATAGTGATGTTTCACACGAACTTAAAACGCCGCTTACAGTTATACAAGGTGAGATAGAAATTACACTTAGAAAACTTAGAGAACCCAAAGTATATAAAAAGAGTATGCAGACCATTTTTGAGCAGTCTAAGCAAATAGAGAGTATCGTAGAACAATTATTACTTCTTACAAAATACTCCAAAGACAATATCAAAGAATCGTTCGAATTATGCAATCTTGATTCTATTCTTTTAGCTTGCATCGATAATTATGATGAACAGTTAAAAGCTAAAAATTTGCATTTAGAGATAAGGAGATTAGAAGTAATTTTGCTAAATGCAAACCCTATTTTAATGAACTCAATTTTTTCCAATCTGCTAGATAATGCCATAAAATATACTCCTAAGGGTAAAAATATTTATATCGAACTGTATCAATCAGATAAGATTGTCTTTAGTGTAAAAGATGAAGGTATTGGTATAGCAAAAGAGCAATTAAATAAAGTTACAGATAGGTTCTATAGGGTCGATGAGTCTCGACATATTAAGGGTTTTGGATTAGGACTTAGCATAGTGAAAAATAGTGTTGAGTTACACGAGGGAAGTTTGATTTTTGACTCTTCTTTGGAGCGAGGAGTACATGTTACAGTATTTTTATAATTGCTTTTAAAACATCCATAGAGTAACTAATTTAAAGTATAATTATTAAATGATTAAATTTTTAGAATATTTTATAAACAATAGCCGACTCAATTATGCTCTTTTGGTTTTTTTACTCTTTTTGGGAGTAAAGGCTTATATAGATATTCCAAAAGAGATGTTCCCCGTTGTGGAACTTGACAAGATACTTGTTCGTGGGAATTATGCAGGAACGAGTGCTTCAAACATGGATAAGATGGCAGTTCGTGACATTGAAGATGAAATGAGTAATATCAGTGGTATAGATAAAACGGAGACAACTATCTCTCCAGGTGCTTTTACTATGGTACTAACTCTTAATGAAAACGCAGATAAAATCAATCTTCTTAATAATATTAAAGATGCAATTACTCTCTCAAAACAGTACCTTCCATCAGACATGAATGAGCCAACGGTAACCATAGCGGAGAAGAACAAACCTCTTATAAAACTCTCCTTGTCATCGCAAAACCTTACAAGAGCACAGATGATAGAAACAGCTAAAGAGGTAAAGTCAAAAATCTCTAAACTTAAGGGGATTAGCGATGTTGAGATTCGTGGGGATGCTGATGAAGAGGTCTCTATCAAGATTAACTCCGAGGCTATTATGGCTTATGGCTTACAGCCAGCGAGTATTATAAATGCCATAAAAAATCTCTCTTATATCTACCCCATAGGAGATATTGAAGAGCGAGGTGAGTTTGTATTTATTTCTACAGTAAATGGTAAAACAGATGCAAAAGATTGGCAGGAGAGTATCTTAAGTATTGATGACAAATATTTAAGACTTGGGGATATAGCGAGAGTGGAACTAACCTTTCCTCAAACCTCTACTATTTCGACTTTTAATAACAACGAAACGTTAACCCTTGTCCTCTCAAAAAGTGAAGAAGCAAATGCAATCGCTCTCTCAACAGAGATACAAAAGTTTGTACAAAAGTTGCAGCCAAGTTATAAGGATGTGATTTTTGATTTTTATACTGATAGTTCAGTGCCTATTAAAGAACGGTTAAATACAGTTATATCAAACCTTATGCTTGGGCTTATTTTGGTGTTTTTGTCTTTGTATATACTCATAAATCTTCGAATCGCATTTATCGTTGCTATGGGGATTCCTTTTTCGTTTATCATTGGGCTTTTGTTTATCTACTATCTTGGTTACTCCATCAACATTGTTTCTCTTTTGGGGGCACTTATTGTCATAGGTATAGTCGTGGATGATGCTATAGTTGTGAGTGAGAACATACAGCGCCATATAGATGAGGGCATGGAGATTAATGAGGCTTCTATCGTAGGTGTAAAAGAGATGATGCTTCCTGTTTCTTTAGCAACCATAACAACAGCGGCTGCGTTTTTACCGATGTTTTTGATGCATGGAGAGATAGCACTATTTTTAATACTTGTTCCTATAGTTGTTGTCATGATACTTATAGGTTCACTTCTTGAGAGTTTTTTCTTCTTGCCTCTGCATGCAAGAGAGTTTTTAAAAAAGAGTAATAACTTTGTAGATTGGACTGCAACACAAAATTTTTATGAAAAACTGCTCTCTTTTCATATTCACTACAAGAAGACATTTTTACTGATTTTTTTGATTCTAATTCCTATGCTTACAGTTGTCACAGCAAAGTCCATGAAGTTTCAGTTCTTCCCTAACTTCGATGGAAACAACCTCTACATTTCTGCAAAACTAGATATAAATACACCTATAGAAGATACATTTATAGTGGCAAAGGCAATAGAGTCTGAGATAATGAAACATGCTGAGGAGTTTTCACTCAAGTCAACCTCTGCCACAGCAGGGTACAGAAGAAGTCTCTCTGGTGAGACAGAGTTTAACAACAATGTTATCTATATCACCCTTGAACTCTATGATAGAAAAGATACTAACTGGATAAGTGAATATATCAGCCCAGTTTTAAACTTTAGTTTTGATTTTCACAATGCAGATAAACGCAGAGAGAAGCAAACCTTTGAACTCTCCCCGCGTTTAAGAGAGATAATAGAACCATTTAAAGAGAAGTACTCTATGCTTGAGCTTGGTGTAAGTGAAGATAAACCAGGACTTATAAGAAGTGACATACAGATAAATCTCTCTGGAAGTGAAGATGCTGTTTTAGAAAAAGGTATAAAAAGACTTGAAGATGCACTAAGAAAGATAGAACATGTTGCAAACTTTAGCGACAACATTAAGTATGGAAAGATGGAGTATAAGATAAAGATAAACTCTTATGGAGAGAGTTTAGGACTGAGTGAAGCATCAATATCGAAGCTTTTGAGTGACTTTTTTCTTGAACGCAGACAATCAACTACATTAAATAATCGTGGTGTTATGGAGATAAAAACGGAAGATGAGAACAAAGATAAAATAGCTACTCTTTTAAACTTTAACATCACTCTAAATGATGGCAGATTTGTAAAACTTACAGATGTAGCAGAGATAATAAAGATACGAGATTATGAGATAATGAACAAACTAAATGGCAACATAGTTAAAACAGTTTATGCTAACCTAGATAAACGCCATATCACTCCAGAAGAAGTTCTCCAAAAGCTCCAACCTATCTTAGATGAGATAGCTAAATCTGGCATTTATGTTGATTTATTAGGAGAAAAAGAGAAGAGTAATCAACTCAAAGGAGATATGAAAAGTAGTCTTATATTGGCTATGTTTCTTATCTTCATAACACTACTGTTTATCTTTTCAAAAGTAAAGTATGTACTCATGGTTATGAGTGTTATACCATTATCAATACTTGGAGCACTACTTGGGCATAAACTCTTAGGTATTCCACTTACTATGCCTTCTATTATTGGTATTTTAGGACTTGCTGGAGTTGTTATAAACGATGGTATCATTATGTTAGACTTTTTGCACGGAACACATAAGAGTGAAGAGTTTTTTACTCGTGCAAAACATAGACTACGTCCCATACTCATAACTAGTATTACGACATTTTTAGGACTTTTTACTCTTATATTTTATGCGAGTGGACAGGCTGTTATACTCCAACCTATTGCAATATCTATCGGTTTTGGGCTTATTTGGGGAACTGTTTTGAACTTGTTCTTTTTACCAACACTTTATGCTTTGGTAAATGGTATAAAACCTAGAAGTTAATCCGTTAAAGCAGAAGATTACTCTTCTTCTTTAACCATTTTATCTTTAGCTTCGATACCCATTAAAGAGAGTCCAGTCTTTATGCTAAGAGCAACTACTAAAAGAAGTTTTAGTAGTTTTGCCTCATCTTCAGTTCCAATCATTCTAACATCATAGTAAAATTTATGAAGAGATGCGGCAAGAGTTTTGAGATACTCTGGGAGCTTTTGTACTTGACGTGAACTAAAAGCATCTTCAACAATTTCAGGAAGCAAAAGTGCATCAAAAAGAAGTGTATCTGCATTTTCTCCTAAGTTTTTAAGAGTTGCTGCGTTTATCTCTTCTTTTGTTAGGGTAGCTTTACTAAGTAGCGTTTGAATACGAGCATGAGCATACTGAATGTAAAAGATAGGATTTGAACTATCTTGCTTTTTAAACTCAGCAAGGTCAAATTCTAGTGCAGTATCGCTCTTTTTAGAAGCAAAAATAAAACGCAGTGCATCACTACCTATCTCTTCAACTATATCACTCATGAGTATAACATTACCAGCACGTTTACTCATCTTGTAAGGCTCACCATCTTTTAAAAGAGAAACCATTTGAGAAAGAAGAACTTCAAGTTTGTTTGAGTCGTATCCTAAAAAGTCTATAGCTGCGTTTACACGAGGGATGTAACCATGATGGTCAGCTCCCCAAATGTTTATGTAGTGGTCAAACCCACGTTCAAACTTTTGGTTGTGATACACAATATCACCAGCCAAGTAAGTAGGACGTCCATCATCACGAACAACAACTCTATCGTGATCATCGCCTTTAGATTCTGACTTTATCCAGAGTTTGTTCTCTTTTTCATAAACATTATCGCCCATTTTTTTCATGACTCTATCCCAGTCATCATAAAGAGAAGACTCATGAACAAAAGTATCAAAGTGGATGTTTGTGTCGGCTAATGTAGCAACAACTATCTCCATTACTTTATCTTTAGCCCACATAGCAAGCTCTTTTTGACGAGACTCATCATTTAAAATCTCAACTCCAAAATGTTCTTGTGCCCCCGTAGCTAAACTTTCAAGATATTCACCTCTATAGTAGGCTTCAGGATACTCAACATTTTCTTCTTTTAAGATGTTTTCACGAGCATAAAGTTGTATGGAAAGACCAAGTAAATCTATCTGATTTCCAGCATCATTTACATAATACTCAGCGGTTATGTCATAACCTAAGTGTTTTGCTAAACGATAAAGAGTATCTCCATAAACAGCCCCACGAGCATGACCAATATGAAGTGGTCCAGTTGGATTTGCTGAAACAAACTCTAAAAGTATTTTTTGATTTTTTTCTTGTTTTGCAAACGCAGAAGGGTTATCTAAAGCCCAAGATGCATACTCTGCTAAAAAGTTCTCACTTAAACGAAAGTTTAAGTAACCTTTTACTGACTCAACAGCTGAAAATTCGGGAGACTCACCAAAAGATGATGAAAGTTCTTCAGCTATAGTCATAGGTGATTTACGAAGTTCTTTAGCAAGAGAAAAAGCAATCGGAGTAGCAAAGTGACCAAAAGAACGGTCACGTGGCTTTTCTAAAACAACCTCACGACCTATTTTTTCGCGCAATAGCGCCGATACACGTTGTTTCAAAGTATTATGCTTGTGTTGTTGTTTTTGGAGCTTCTGTTGATGCAGTTTTATCACTACCTTCAACTTCTTTTAGAACATCTGCTTCTACAGTCTCTATTCCATCATCTTTCATCTCAGATTTGAAATTTTTGATTCCTTTTCCAAGACCTTTTGCTAAATCAGGTATCTTTTTAGCACCAAATAGTAAAACTACAATTCCTAATATTAATAATAATTCAGTTGTTCCAGGCATTCCCATGAAAAATCCTTAGTTAATTTTTTTGTAATTATAGCGAATTTTGCTTAACTCTCTAAATCTTCCCATCTATAAACAAAGTCATTGATTTGATCAAGTGGTTTTTTGAGTCTTGCTGTATGTGCTATTTGTAAAAGTTTTGCCGCTGCTTCTTCAATTTTGTCATTGATAATCAAAAAATCATATTCAGAGACTCGTTGTATTTCTAGTCGTGCCGTTTTTAAACGACGATTAATAATATCTTGGGTGTCAGTTGAACGATTAGTAAGACGATTTTTGAGTTCAGATAATGTAGGAGGTGAGATAAAAACAGAAGTTGTAATATCTCCAAGTCTGTTATTAACGGCATTGTTTCCTTGAACATCAATATCAAAAAGAACTAATTTTCCTTCTTCTAAAGCTTTACGTACAGGTTTAAGGGAAGTTCCATAGTAGTTTCCATGAACAAGTGCATACTCTAAAAACATATCTTCTTCTATGTCTTTTCTGAACTCTTCCTCATCTACAAAGTAGTACTCAACACCGTGGGTTTCACCTTCTCTTTTGGGTCTTGTAGTAGTAGAAATAGAAAAATAGTATGGACCTATATCATGTTCTATCTCTTTAATAAGTGAACTTTTACCAGCACCACTTGGACCTGACAAAACAAGAACAGCACCATTTACAAAACTCATTTAGTTGTCACCTAATGTAATGTTGATACTGATTTTCATCCCTTTCATTGATGCTGCTACATTTTCATTTGTAAGAGCAGTTAAAAGGTTTTTAAGAGCTTCTACACCATCTGTTGATGAAACACTTTTTTTAGTGCTTTTTTCTTTTTCTAAAGGAACTTCTGTAATATCATCTTCACTTGTGTCTTCTAAAATGATTTCTTCTTCAACTTCTTGAACTTCTTCACCGATAGCTAATTTTAAATCTTTAGAATTAAGGGTATCAAATGAGTCGATTTCAGTTTCCGCGATTTCTAAGAGTGTCTCATCGCTGACTTCTCCTTCTAAATCTTCTTCACTAAGTTCACTTACAGCAGTTTTTATTTGATCTTCTATATTAACATCATCAAGTGAAATTTCTTCTTCAATTTCATCCTCACTCTCAAGCTCCAAACTATCTTCAAGGTCAAAATTTAGTTCATTGTCTAGTTCATCATCAAGTGAAAATTCTTCTTCATCTTCAACCTCTTCTTCGATTGTATCTTTTATATCATCCTCACTCTCAAGCTCCAAACTATCTTCAAGGTCAAAATCTAGTTCATCGTCACTCTCAAGCTCTAAACTGTCTTCAAGGTCAAAATCTATTTCATCGTCAAGTGAAAGTTCTTTTTCTGATTCAAAGCTTAAATCAATATCACTTAAATCAAGTTCATCATCTAAATCTTCAAGTTCTTCAAGTTCTTCAAGTTCTTCACTTGTTTCATCAAGAAGCTCTTTGACTTTTTGTGCTTCATCGTTGTCTAAAACACTTTGTGTTATATCTGTGTCCAAATCAATATCTTCACCAAAATCATCATCCAAATCTTCAAATTCATCATCAGGAGTTAGCTCATCCTCTTCTTGTTTGCTTGAAAGGTCAATAGCATTTATTTCTCTTGAGATAGAAGAGAAGAGTTCAACTAAGTCTGTAGGCAAAAATGGCTTTTTTAATACAGAATCAAATGTATATACTTCTTCTGCATCTCTTGAACAGATAAATAAAGATTTTGTGTAAGAAATTTTTTTCTTTATATCATTAAGAATATCATCATGATAAATTGTATCGTCTACTATTAAAAGGTCATATGAATTTTTTGAAATATTATCAAGTGAGCTTGTGACATCAAGTTCATCAGAAGTTTTTTGAGCACTGAGAGTTACAAGTTTATTGACTACAGGATTATCATTGAGAAGCAATATTTTCATGCATATACCTTTAATTTTTTAATTAAAATCATCATTTCTATATTGTAGCAAAAAAAAACTAAAATAGTATCTCTAATGCATTAAAAGCTTCTTGCATTTGCCCTTTTACGATTAGCATAGTTGCTGTAATAGTGGCAATTAGAACAGCGAATGACACCATGATTTTAATTGGAAAACCAATTACAAGTAGATTAAATTGTGGCATGGTTTTCATAAGCATACCAAATATAACATCTGCTAGCCAAGAAAGAGCAATAATAGGAAAAGCAATCATAAACCCTACTAAAAACATATTTGCTGCTGCATGGATGACATAATGAAATAAGTTAGGGCTTAGTACAAATCCACCAAGTGGTACAGTTCTTAAAGAACTATCTATAAAGAGTAGCATCCAGTGATGTAGGTTTAAAGCTAGGAGTATCATAAGAGCTAAAAGAGATAAAAATTGAGAGATAATTGGCATAGAAACACCCGATTGTGGGTCAATAGCACTCGCCATTGAAAAACCCATCATAAAAGAGATTTGACCACCTGCAAAAGTAATAACATTATAGGCGAGTTGTAAGATGATGCCAACGGCTAATCCTAATAATAATTCACTTAGTATCGCAAGAACAATACTCGGTACATCGATACTGATTGCAAGTGGAGGCATTGAGTTGTAAAACACAACAGTAAAAAAGAAAGCTAAAGAAGCTTTGATATTCATCGGAATATTTTTATGTGAAAAAATAGGAGTTGCTACAAAAAGAGCTGCAAAACGAAAAAAGAGTAAGATAAATCCAACAATATTTGTTTCGTTAAATATAACTGCCCATTGCATTACTTCACCTGAATAAGTGCTTTGTCTTCTAGCTTATAGACTTTATCGCATAGATGTGCTAACTGTTCATCATGGGTTACAAGTATCATACCAGCATCATGCTCTTGAGTATACTCAAAAAAGAGTTGCATTACCTCATGAGCTGTTGAAGTGTCTAAGTTTCCAGTAGGTTCATCAGCAAAAATGAGTGTAGGCTTTTTTGTTAAAACACGAGCGATTGAGACTCGTTGTTGTTGTCCACCTGAGAGTTCTGTTACTTTTTGATGGATACACTCTTGGATATTTAAACGACTTAAAAGTGTTTCATTTATAGTCTGTTTTGATAAAATTTCTGCGACTTCCAAGTTTTCATAAGCACTAAAACCTTTAAAAAGATAGTGTGATTGAAACACAAGACCAAGATAGTTGCGTTTAAGTGTTGCTAGTTTGGAGCTTTTGAGTTGGTAAATATTTTCACCTAAAATAAAAACTTCACCTTTTTCTGGTTTTAATAAGCTTGACAAGATGTGTAAAAGAGTTGACTTTCCGCTTCCACTCATTCCTACAATGGCAATAGATTCATGTGTATTTAGTTCTAAAGAAACATCTGAGAATAGTTCACATTCAAAGGTATGAGATAAGTTTTTAGCAGATAATAAGTTCATGTGAGAATTATAGCGAATGTAGGTAAAAAAAATAGCTTAGAAACGCACCCCTAAGCTTTTATGATTTTCTAAAATTAAATCTCGTACCTCTCTTTGTGGTTCACAAAGATAATAACCCTGAGTACGTGTAACTTTGAGTCTTTTGACACGTTTAAAAACCGCTTCATTATGCACATACTCTGCTATTGTAAAAATATTGAGTTTATTTGCAAAATCTACAATCGTTTGTGTAATGATTTGGCTATTTTTATCTGTATCTATATTCTTGATGAGTGTTCCATCTATCTTAACATAATCAATATTTAATTTTATAAGATACTCAAAATTTGAATATCCAGAGCCAAAATCATCAATAGCAATTTTACAACCTAAAGATTTCATATCATTAATAAAGAGTGATATCTCTTCATAATTTTCAATTCCCTCTGTCTCAAGTATCTCTAAAATAATTTTGTTTGAAACATTATGTTTATTGATTTTGTATTTAAGATATGTGATAATTTCATCATCTAGTATATCAGAGATGGATAAATTCACTGAAAAATCACAATCAATATTTTCAAAGTATTCACAACTTTTTTTAAGCATAATTCTTGTCAACTTACTATAAACTCTACTTTTTTGAGCAACTGCCAAAAATTTAAAGGGTGGTATTACATTATTCTCTTCATCTATCAAACGAATTAAAGATTCACAGCTGATAATTTTTCCACTTTTATTATCATAAATTGGTTGAAAAAATGGAACTATTTTATCTTGACTAATAGCAAGCTTTAATTTTTTTATCCACTGCATATTATTTTCATACTGTTTTTCTATATTGAGGTTTTCATCATAAATCATATAGGTTAAATGTTTTTTCTTCGCGAATTTCAAAGCAATATCCGCTTTTTCTAAAGCACCTTCCAATCCATATACTGCTCCAATGGTAACCCTTATTCCTAATTCATTATTTTCATAATGAAAGGTCATATTCTCAATATCATTGAGTACATTTTGAATGATTTTTATAAAATCTTCCAATGATGGTCGTATCTTAATCAAAATACCAAACTCATCCCCATGCAGATGTTTAAGTTCTAAGTTCTTATCATTATTTAATGTATAGCCTAACTTATTTGCAAGACTTATTAAAGCACTATCTCCTATTACATTCCCAAAATAATCATTTATTTCTTTGAAGTCATCTATATTAATTATCAGCAATGCTCCGTAGTCAAAATCGGCAATATCATTAACCAAACTCAATCTATTTGGTAAGCCTGTTAAATCATTTGTATAAAGTTGTGTTTGTAGTTTTAAAGTTTTTTCATCTACAATTTTTTCAAGATATTTATTGATATTTTCCTGTTCCTTAGAGTATGCAATAATTTTTTGTTGCATGTCATTAAGAGCATTTGAAATCTGACCTATTTCATTATCTTCATCTGTAAAGGGAAAATGAATATTTGATTTTGGAGTATAATTTTTTAATGTTTTGCCCATCTTACGCAGTGGTCTGAGGATTCTCTTAATATATAAACCAAGTATTACGAAAAGAAAAACTAACACTATAAGCACACTGACTGTTAAGTTAGTATATCTATTTTGCAACTCTTTGTAGTTTTCACTAGAGTAAGTGAGTACAATTTTACCTATCTTTTTTTGAGAATTAGGCTGAAAAACAGTTTTTTCAACAACAAAAGAGTTTTCTATATCTTTTTTTTGACTTTCTGCCTGATACATCATCTTGTTGTTTTTAAAAATTTTTACTGAAAGTATATTTGGATTTATTATTAAGTTATCTACAATTTTTTCTGCATTAGTATTCATTTGAAGATACAGATTAATTGCTATAAGTGGTTCTATAGTAGTTACGATTATGTTTGCTTTTTCTATTTCTACATTATAAAAAGCATCTTTATTGATTCTTTCCAAAACAAAAAATACAATTAAAATCATCAAAATAGAGACAAGAGTTATAGAAAAAACAATCCTTGAAGATAAGGAGTGTGTATTGTGCTTTTTCATAGATTCATCAACTTTTTTTCCAACAATCTTAGCTATTTTCTTTGGTCACAAACTTGACCATTTGCAACAGAGGAGTGACAAAATCTACATTACTTGAAGAAGCTTTCTCTTTATTGAGGTAAAAAACGGTGGATCTTTCTATATTGAGTGAAAATAACAATCCTTTTCCTAAATTGTTAATGTCATATGCAAAGGATATGATTCCTTTCTCTTTTGCAATCTCGGCTAGATACTTTACATCAATACATGTGTTTAATACATAAATAGCAGTTGCATCAGTTTCTGTAGACAAATCAACACAGTGAATTAATTTAATCTCATATGGGTATGTATCAAAAAAACCATTATATGTTTTATCTATAAATGCCTTGATATTTAAAGCTGTTTGATAATCTTCATGATCATAAATAATCGTATATATAATTTTCCCATTTACTAATTTATTATTTAAATTTTTATCTAAAAGTATAATTTTTGGATAAATAGTTGCTTGTGTTTTTAACAAAATTTCATTATAATCAAATCCAAAGGCAGTAATACTTAAAAAAAATAGGGAAAGAATAATTTTTTTCATCTAAAACTCCTTTGTAAAAGTTATTAAAAAATTTCTATGCTCTTGCATATAATCTTCTATATAGGTGTTTGGGGCCGATGGGTATACAACTTTTTGGTCAAATAAATTTTTTACAGTTGCTGTAACAGTATAATCATACTTGCTGTTTTTATAATACAAGGATGTATCGACTGTTAAGTAGTCATCTACTTTTTGACGCGATTCAGAGGAAGCTCTTGTCTTTGGTCCAACATATTTTATAACACTACTCAAAGTGATGGCATTGTTAAACTCATGCATAAGATACCCTTTGGCTAAATGGTGTGCCACATTCGCTAAAGGTATATCACTAGTACCATTTTTGAGTTTACTTTTCCCATTTACATAAGAGTAATTGAGGTACACACTATCGCTTGATGAAAGTTTCCCTTTATATTCAAACTCAAGTCCGTATAAATCCGTATCTAAAATATTTTTATATATGGGGTCTGTAGCTGAATTATATATTTGATCTTTATTTAATAGATAAAAAAGATTGCTTTGTAAATAAGAGTCGCTTGAAAACTTTTTGATATAAACTAGTTCAAAAGCATCCACTTTTTCAGGTTTTAAATCACTACTTCCAACTCTTGCGGCATTGTTTGCTGTGAACATTTCCTGCCAAGATGGATTTCTATGTGATTGGCTATATATTGCTTTAAGGATATTATTTGTGTCAATCTGATACACTATAGAAACTCTAGGCTCAAAGCCTGCATCTTTATAAGATGTAGTTTCATAATTAAATCCATAAAGGAAACTTAACTGATTACTAAAAGTAAAATCATCTTGTAACGATAAAATAGTAACATCTCTTTTAGCATTTTTGTCAAAAAATGGTAATCTATTCGTATAATCTACTAGTGCGGTATCACCTGTTGTCCAGTTCGAGAGTTTTGAGACCATATCTGTGGTCTTCTCTTTGATTAAACGGTAACCAGTTGTGATAATATGACGGTCGATTCCACTATATTTTAAGTAAGATGATTGATAAAGTGTTCTTTGCTTAGCAAGATGTTCTCCATAGATGCCATTTGGAAAATTAACATTAGTGATACCTCCACCGTTTAGGAACTTTTCATAATCCATAAACTGTTCTCCATCAGGACCAAGTTTAGCTTTTGAATCAAATGAATCGTATTTTACACCGGCTTTAATATCAAAGGTAAAATCATCGATATTTTTGCTATATCCAAGTTCTAAATAGTAACTTGGCAATTTTAAGCGATCATCATGCTCTGCTAATGAAAGGTTGATACCATAAGCACTTCCTTGAGAGTGCTCAAGCACTCTTGCTTTTATGGTGAAATCTTTATAGGAAAGATTTACTCCTAAAGAATAATCTTTTAACCATACTGGAGCGTAGCCTGTTTGAGCTAAACCAGTATTATCGTAAAGGCCGGGAATACTCATGGAACCCTGAGAAAATCCATCAATACCCGCATACAATTTTTTATCATCTTCTTGGTAGTAAAAATCTACAAAAGCTTTAAAATCATCTTGTTTAAAAGTTTTAACAAAACCACCCATCTTATAGTTATAAGAGCCTCCTTTAAAAATCAACTTATCACTTGATTCAAAACCTTCAAAACTCTCAGCATAAGTGATAATATTGATAGAACCTGCATAAGCATTCACACCATCAGTTTTACTTCCTGGACCACGAACGACTTCGATTCTTTTTATCATTTCAATAGGCATATTAAGATATTCTGAAAATGCATCAAAAAAGAGGTTATTTACCACTACCCCATCGATAAAAAGTTTTGTTTGTCCATAAGCTGCAGGATTTGAACCCCTGAAGATAGGGGTTTTATTATTAAAATTATCTGTTGCCATATCAACACCAGGTACAAGTTCTAATGCCTCTTTAAGGTTGGATACACCAATTTTTTCTAACTCTTCTCCCTTAAAAACAGAAATGATATAGGGCTGATAGGCTTCATTTTGCTTTGTCACAGTTGCAACTTCGGAAAATCTGGTCATATCTTTTGAAAGCGATGCCAAAACATCATCTTTTTGAGCATATAAATTTATTGTAAAAAATAATATTAGTAATAATAACTTAAATTTCACTAAGATTATCTCCTGATAGCTTTGTTTTAATAAAAATTGATAGTACATTTCAAGCTGAAAAATCTTAAGAGTACATAAAATTTTTATTGCATAAATTATAGCTTGCGTTTACTTAATACTTTCTATTTGGAGTGTAAGTAATGGCTAAAATAGGGGAAGGGAGAGGATATGATATGGAATATAGTTTAAAAAACTGGCAAAAAAAAAGCTTAGGAGGAAACCCCTAAGCTTTGAAGTAAAAAGAAAAATTAATCCTAAGGATTAAGCCATTTGTGCAGCAACTTCCGCAGCAAAATCATCTTCTTTTTTCTCAATTCCTTCACCAACTTCAAGGCGAACAAATTCAGTAATCTCAGCAGTTCCACCAAGAGCTTTAGCAGCTGCTGTAACAGCTTGCGCTACAGTTTTCTTCTCATCTAAAACATAGTTTTGGTCAAGAAGAGCTTGTTCTTTGTCTAAAGTAGTATTATCAGAGATAAAACGAGCTAATGAACCAGGAACAATTTTATCCCAAATTTTTTCAGGTTTACCTTGAGCAGCTAAATCAGCTTTGATATCAGCTTCAGCCTGTGCTAAAATTTCATCAGTTAATTGGCTCATAGAGATGTAAGTTGGTACATTTTTAAGAGGTTTTTTAAGACGAGCTAACTCTTCATTCTCTTTTTTGATAACTTCAATTCTACCAACAGTTTCACTTGCAACATACTCAGCATCAAAATCTTTGTAAGAAAGTGTTGTTGGTTTCATTGCAGATGCATGCATAGCAACTTGCTTAAGCATATCTCTCATACCCTCGGCAGTCTTTTCGCTATCACATTTTGCAGTAATGATAACAGCAATTCTACTATTAGAGTGAATATAACCGTTGAGTGCAGTAGTAGCATCGGCAGTTAAAGTGTTGAAACGTCTAAGTTCAATTTTTTCACCGATTTTGATTACTTCTGATTGAAAAATTTTACCAAATTCACTTGCATTAAATGTAGCAACATCTGCTGGTTGGTTAGTATAGATGTCTTGTGCAGTATCTTTTACTAATTTTTTAAAACCTTCATTTTGTGCAACAAAGTCTGTTTCTGAGTTTATCTCAATAACAGTTGCTTTAGAAAAATCATCAGCAATAACGATTCCAGCAAGACCTTCAGCAGCAACACGATCTGCTTTTTTAGCTGCTTTAGCGATACCGCGTTCTTTTAAAAGTTCAGTTGCTTTTACCATGTCTCCATCAGCTTCAACAAGAACTTTTTTACAATCCATCATAGGAGCATCAGTTGCTTGACGCAACTCTTTAACCATTGCTGCTGTAACTGCTGCCATGATTATACTTCCTCTGTTACTGCAACTTCTTCAGTCACAGGAGATTTTGTAACTACTTCTTCTTCAGTTTGCTCTTCTTCAGCTGGTGCATCACGAAGTGCTTTACCTTCATTGATAGCTGCAGTCATTTCACGACAGAAAAGCTGAATAGAACGGATAGCATCATCGTTACCAGGAATTGGGTAAGTGATAAGGTCTGGATCACAGTTAGTATCAAGTGGAGCTACAACTGGAATGTTTAAGCAACGTGCTTCTAAAACAGCGATGTGCTCTTTTACTGCATCTACAACAAATAACATATCAGGAAGTTTTTTCATATTACGGATACCACCGAAATACATTTCAAGTTTTTCTTTTTTACGAGAAAGCATTAATGCTTCTTTTTTTGTAAGAAGATCAATTTGACCATTTTCTTGCATTTCAGAAATAATATCAAGTTTACGGATAGATTTTTGAATAGTTGGGAAGTTAGTAAGCATACCACCTAACCATCTGTTGTCTACATATGGCATATTACAAGCGATAGCAGCATCTCTTACAGAGTTACGAGCTTGTTTCTTAGTACCAACGAAAAGAACAGTTTGCCCTTCAGCCGCTGCATCCATAACGATTGTATAAGTGTTACGGAAATAACGTAAAGTCTTTTGTAAATCAATGATATAAATGTTTTTACGAACACCGAAGATATATTTTTTCATTTTCGGGTTCCAACGACGAGTTTGGTGTCCGAAGTGTACACCACATTCTAATAGGTCTTTCATAGTTACCATAGGGTAATCCTTAAAGGCTGCGTTTATCGAGCCAGAGTTTTACTGGTTAGCTTTGAAGATGTCGGACAAATACCACTAAAGAGTGGTTTGCACCAGTTTTTGACATAATCTGTTAATTGTTTATTGTGCAAAAAAACATAATAAAAATCGCGAAATTATACCGAATATTTGTTTAAAGTTTCTTGTAAGTTATATAATCAGTGTTGCTTTTTCAAACTCAAATAGATTAAGACACTCTTGTATCTCTGTTAGTTTATTCTCTTCAATAGGAGATAATTTAGACTCTTGAAGTGTTTTTATAGCATCATAACAATTTTTTGGAAGTTCATTTTCTAGTGCTATTTTGAGTTTGTGAAATAACTCATCTCTGTGTTCTTGTGTAGTCTCCTTAAGTATTTGGGTTGTCATTTTAGTGTTTTGTATATCTTGTAAGGTTTTGAGTTCTTCTATGACTAGATTGAGTCTTATGTAAAATTGAGGTAACAACATCTCATTGTGTGTTTTATCTAGGGCAGTTGTTATAGTATATAAAGATTTTGCACCTATATTTGCAGATAAACTATTTATAGTGTGTATCTCTCTGATAATATCTTCTTCATTTAGGTGCTCAAGATTGAAATCTTTGTAATGATTATAAAAATTATGTAAAATTTTAAAGTAAAGTTCTTCATCCCCTGCCATATGCATAAGCCCAATATCTACATCTATGTTTGAAAAGTGCGATGTATCTATATATGTTTTTTTTATCAAGTTATCTACTTTTAATATTTATTGAGTGCATACTCTGTTTCTACCACTTATTTTTGCCTCATAAAGAGCATTGTCCGCTCGTGTTAAGGCAGATTCAATTCCTCGAGTATCTTCTATATTGATTTGTGACAAACCTAAACTAATTGTATATTTTACTGTTTGATTTGTATCTGTAGTGACTTTTGAGTTTTCTACATCATTTTTTATTTTTAAAGCTACATTTTTTGCACCTTGTAATGGTGTGTTTGGTAAAAGTATTACAAATTCTTCGCCACCAAACCTACAAATAACATCACTTTTTCTTTGATTTGATATGAGCTTATTTGCTAAGTTAATAATAACATTATCACCAACTTTATGTCCGTATGTATCATTGATATTTTTAAATTTATCAATATCAATCATTATGACAGAAGTTTTTTGATTGTTTCTTTGTGCTAAATCAAATATGTGTTCTGATATTTTTGAGAAATACCTTCTATTGTATAGTTTTGTCATTGGATCTGTCGAAGCTAAGAGTGTTAACTCTTTTTGGAGTGTTTGTAACTTTAACTCTCGTTTAATTTTTGCTAACAATTCTTTTGGTTTAAATGGTTTAGTAACATAATCAATACCACCTATTTCATAAGCTTTTTCTATGCTATCTTCATCTGTTTTTGCAGTGATAAATATAATAGGAATATCTTTTGTATCTACTTTAGACTTTAAGAGATTACAGATTCCAAAACCATCGATATCTGGCATAAGAATATCAAGGAGTATTAAATCAATAGCTTTTTTTTCTACTATTTGGAAAGCTTTTGTGGCATTGAGTGCTACAGTGACATTATAAGTAGTACCTAAAAGTCCTACAACTATATCTAGATTTATTTTTTTGTCGTCAATTATTAAAATTGTAGGCTTGTCCATTGATAGGTTTCCTTCTCTTGTTCTTAACACGAATCTTACCAAAGATTACTTTTATTGTTCTTATCTTTATGCTTTAGGTTTTCTTAAATGTTAAAAAGTGTAGTTGTTTAAATAGATTAGCTATAATTTATAGTAAGTATTTTAAAGGAACTATAATATGAAAAAATCAGGAAAAAATATATTTATAATTACAGCACTAATTTTGGGCATAAATCCACTTTATGCACAAGAGAATAAGATTCATGTTAAAGATGAATTGTATATAAAAGCGAAGCATGAGCATAATCACTCTTGTGCTTCTAAAGTGGAATTATCCAAAAAAGATATACAAAGAGCTGCACGAAAAAGACTTTGGATGTTAGTACAAACCAAGAAGATAGATGCCTCTTGGTTGGAAGTCCCTATTGTAAGTACAGATAAAAAACAGTTTGTGGATAAGGTAGAATGGGTAGTTAACTATCAAAATTTAAATGTTCAAGATTTAGCAAAACAAAATATTTACATCTTTGTAGATTTTTACGGTCATGTACAAGGTGTAAATTATATTGGTAGATAATATTTTGAAATATTATCTACATATACTATTTTTGTAATTCTTCTAACTTCGCTTGAACTTTAGCAACATGCTCTTTAACACGCACTTTTTCAAAGACAGCTTTTATAACTCCATCTGGATTGATTATAAAAGTTGTACGAACAATCCCCATATACTCTTTGCCATAGTTTTTCTTGAGTTGCCAAACGCCATACTCTTGCATCATACTTGTCTCTTCATCACTTAAGAGTGTAATTCCAAGCTCTTTTTTCTCGATAAAATTACGATGTTTTTTAGTACTATCAGCACTTACACCTAAGATAATAGCATCTAGGTCTGAGAAGTCTGGTGCAGCCTCGGTAAATTCACAAGCTTCTGTTGTACATCCAGGTGTGTTGTCTTTAGGGTAGAAATAAAGTACTATCCATTTGCCTTTTAAATCTCGCAAACATATCTCTACATCATCTTGATTTGGTAGACAAAACTCAGGTGCTTTTTGGTTGATTTCTAACATTTAATTTCCTTTAAAAATTAATATACGAATAGTAATAAATAAACCCAAATACCACTAAAAGATGTAAAGATAATAGCGATAAAAGTTTTCGCAGCTAAGAGTTTATGCTGTCTTGCTTTTGGTCCAGGGATTAAACCTCTTTTGTATTGAATGTTCGCATTGAGAACAGTCATTATCCAGTAAAATAACATAACTACTGCTATAAGTATATGTAAAACTAGAACTATAGAAGCATAAGTATGTGAAACACTACTCCCTTGCATAAAAGCATCAAAACCACCACCTACACGAACACCAAGTTCAAAATAACCAAGAACGATGACCGCTGTAACAAAGATGATGTTTTGAGTTATTGCATGTAAAGCATACTTTCCTTTTCTAGCAAATAAGATTGAACTAAAGACTATAAGTGGTAAAAAAACTACAATTAAAGTTACAAAGTCCATAAAAAATGGTGCTCGTGTTCCAAGAAAACCAGCTTCAAACATATAATTTATATTTTCTTTCATAAAATTACCTTCTCTTTTTTTGATAATTGAAGTATACCAAAACTAGTATAAATAAAAATACTAAGACTACTAGAGTAATTTCTCTTAAGTACTCTGTAATAAGTGCTTGATTTTCACCTATAAAAAATCCTAAAAGTGTTAAAACTAAAGCCCAAATACCAGCACCTAAAGATGTAAAAAGAGAAAATTCAAGAAGATTCATTCGAGCAAGACCAGCGGGTATGGAGATGAGTTGACGAATGCCAGGAATCAAACGACCTGTAAAAGTAGAAATATGTCCATGTTTAGTAAAGAAGTTTTCCATTTTTAAAAGAGCTTCTTCTTTTATAAAAAAGTATTTTCCATACGAGAGTAAAAATTTTCTACCAAGTGTTAATGCAAGATAGTAGTTAATAAATGCACCAACTAAAGAACCACCAAGAGCAGAGAGCATAATCATAATAATACTCATATCTCCTTTGGAAGCTAAATATCCAGCAGGAATAAGTACAATTTCACTAGGAAAGGGGATAAAAGAAGACTCTATCGCCATCATAATAAAGATGCCAAGATATCCCCAGTCAAAGATTAAATCTACTAAATGTTGTGCGAGTTCATGCATGTGTTAGAGCCTTTTGTACTTCATCTATCATCTGAGAGGCAACATCTTTTGTGCTGTATGAGAGGAGTTTTTCACTTTTTTCTTTTAAGGGGTTATCTAAAAGAATAAGCAGTTGCGTTTGTAAGTCTGTACCTTCTCTTTGACACCAACCCATTTCATTTTTTACAATAAACGCAGCATTATGAAACTGATGGTCACCTGATGCATAAGGGTAGGGGATATACAGTGCTGGACAGCCATTGGCTGTGAGTTCCCAAAGAGTTGAAGCACCTGCTCGTGAGATTGCTAAATCCGCTTTTGTGATGAGGGTATCGAGCTCTTTTGTAAAGGCATAAAGCTCTACTGTAACACCAAGTTTTTCATACTCTTTTTTAACTCTCTTATAATCAGCTTCACCTGCTTGATGGATGATGTGTATGCTGCGCTCTGAGAGTTCTTCGGCAACACTTAAAGCTAAGTCATTGATAGCACGAGCTCCATGACTTCCGCCTAAAAATATAATAGTATTTAGACTTTCTCTAACTCTTGCATTTTTGTAAAAAACTTCTTGGACAGGGTAACCGTGTATGGAAGAGTTTTCATCATAAGCACAGATGAAACTTTTTGCATAGGGTTTTAAAAGGGCATTGAGTCGTCCAGTGACTGCATTTTGTTCATGTATAAAAAGAGGAATAGATCTACTAAGTGTTGCAAATGCAGCAGGTGCAGCAGAGAAACCACCAACACTGTATGTTGCATCAATATTATGTTTTTTTAAAAGAGTTCGAGATGTTAAAAAGGCTTTAAATATTTTAAAAAGTGCTTTAAGTTTACCAAGACCTCTTTGATTGACTACACCTGTTGTCTCAAGGAAATAGACATCAGAAAATGCACTGTTTGTTTCAAAGTATTTTCTATCTTGTCCGTGAGTTGAGCCGATAAAGATACACTCGTGTCCCTCTTTGTGAGCCGCTTCAAGAAGAGCATCTGCTATCATAAGGTGTCCACCTGTACCCCCACCTGTTATACATAACTTCATTTTAGTACTCCTTTGTCCATATTTGCTTTTTTAGAGGCCATTAGCACCATACCGATGCCAAACGCAGCTCCTAGCATAGCTGAACCACCATAACTTAAAAATGGAACTGAAAGTCCTTTAATAGGAGTAATTCCACTGATGCCGTAAGCATTAACCATAAAAGAAAATGCCAGTAAAAGACCGATACCTATACTAAAGAGATAAAGTGTCTGTTTTTTTGAGCGATTGGCGATTTTAAAGATACGATGCAAGATAAGTAAAAAGATAACAACTACAGTAAGAACACCTACAAAACCGAACTCTTCAGCAAGACCTGCTAAGATAAAATCGGTATGAACTTCTGATAAAAAGCCAAGTTTAAAAGTACCATTTCCAAGTCCCACACCAAAGAGCCCGCCATTATGAATAGCATTGAGTGAGTGACCGATTTGATAAGGTTCTACTTCTACGGGGACTCTTAGTTTATCGGCGATTGAAGCAGGTAAGAGTTCAAGTACTGAGTTTTGTGCAAGTGACCACCATGATTTTATGCGGAGTATTCTGTGCTCTTCAGTTAATATAAAGATAATTACAGCAGAAAAAATCCCAGCTAAGATGCTGATGAAGAACTTAAAACTGCTTCCTGCAAAAATAAGCATAAACAAAAGTGTAAGACCTAAAACAACTACTTGGCCTAAATCTTTTTGTAAAAATGCGATGATAAACATTGAGCCTACAAATACAACACCATAAGGGATGAATCGTTTAAACTCACTTATAACTCCCATACCTTTGTGATGTCCTAATCGTCGTGAAAAACTCCATGCTAAAAAGTAGATAAATCCAACTTTGAAAAATTCTACAGGTGCAAGAGAAAAACCAGCAAGCTTTATCCAGCGTTTTGCACCACCCACTTCTGAAACTAATGTTGCAGGTAAAAAAGGCATAGCAATCATTAAAGCGAGAGAACCTAAGAAGAGTGTAAAGCCTAAAGGACTGAGCCATTTGTCAGGGTTAAGAAGAGAAAGAATAAACATGATTGTTAAACTTAAAATTCCAAAGATGGCTTGTCTAAGTGCAAAATGAAATTCATTTGTATTAAAAAGTAATGTTGCATAGACTGATAAGGAGTAAGATAAAACAATACTAATACCAATCAAGATGGCAACTAAAGTAAATAATTTTCTGTCTGCATTCAAAGGAGACTCTATTGTAGTCGGTTGATTTTAAGAACAAATTCTACTTCAGGTTTTGAAATGTGCAACTCTTTAGAGATAGTATCAACAGAAACACTTTGTTTAAATAACGAGATAATTTTTGCATCATCATTTCCATGAATAGAAGAAGGAATGGAGATTTGTTTTACACCATTTTCAAGTTGAGAAACACGTGTGTTTAGTTCTGCCTCAAGATAGTTTATATTTTCTTGAAGCTGTTGCATTCCTTGTGTGAAAGGATTCATCATATCATAAACACTGCGTTCTATCTCTTCATAAATTTCACTATCGTTCATGCGTTGAGAATTTTTTGTAATATTTTTTTGTGTCTCTTCTAGCTTTTTTTTGAGATAAAATAGTTCTCTGTTCAGCTCTTCTGCAACGGTAGCAACGGAACGAATGTTTTTTGTATAATTTATATCTTTAGTAAAAACATAGTAGAGGAGATAAAGGATGATTCCTGCCATTAATACGACAACATACTCGATGTGAAAATTAGACAAGTCTATTTGTGGAATATTCATGCTTTTTTCTCTTTCATCTCACGGATAAGAACTCGTTCTCTGGCTGTCATATAAGAAGCCCACTCTTTTTCATCTCTCTCATGCATCTTTGTAAATTGTGCAAGCGTTTCACTAAGGGCTGTACAAAAGACACCGACATCGCGTTTAGGATGAACAGGCATCGCTATACGTGCATAGTATGTAGTGCCTTTTGTAAATAAAGACTCAGCAATACTAAAATGCTCAAAACCAATAGCATTAATATTAGCTTCATTCGTAAGTGAAATACGAGTTGGATGTTCATCTTTTAAAAACATTTCAAGCATATCTATTTTATTATGGAGTTCTACGACAAGTTGGAGTAACACAGGATCGGTATCTGAAGTCTCACCTCTAGCTTTTGCGAGTTTGAGCCACTGCTGAATGGCATTTTCATCTGATTCACTCAGTTGATGATACTCTCTATCATAAGCTTCTGTGTTTTGCGTGGCTTCACTAAAAACAAGGCTTATTGGTGCGGGGATTAAGCGAGGTGTACTCATACAAGCACCTTATCTAAAACTATAAATGCTAAAAATGCAACACCAAGATATCCGTTAACTGTAAAAAAAGCACGATCAATCTGAGTAAAATCTTTACGAACTAATTTTTGTTCATAAGCCAGAACAAGCCCACTAGCAAACGCAGCGAAAAAAGCAAAAAATCCAAGTCCAGCTACCCATACAAACATAATCCAAAAAATAACACTCAAAGCATGAAAAAGTGCTGATATAAATAGTGTCGCGTTTGCTCCAAATTTTGAGGGAATAGAGTGTAGATTTTTCTCTTTATCAAAATCAATATCTTGCAGAGAGTAGAGTAAATCAAATCCAGCCACCCAAAAGATAACACCAAGACTAAGAAGAACAGACCAAGGGGGAATGTTTGCTTCAACTGCGACAACACCAGCGATAGGGGCAAGACCTAAAGATATACCAAGAATAATATGGGCTAAAGAAGAAAAACGTTTAAAGTAGGAGTATGAACCTAGTATCAATAAAATTGGAACACTAAGAGCAAAGGCAAGAGAGTTGATCATATAAGCGATAATCACAAAAACAGCTGCGTTTACAAAGATGAAAATTAAGACACTTGCACTATCGAGTCTCCCATCAACATTTGGACGATTAGCAGTTCTTGGATTTTGTGCATCTATGTCACGGTCGGCATAACGGTTGACACCCATGGCAAAATTACGAGCACTAAGAGCTGCTCCAACACCCATGATAAGAAGCCAAAAACCAAACCAGCCATCGGCTGCTACAATCATGGCGATAAAAATAAAAGGAAGGGAGAAGATGGAGTGTTCAAACATGACAAGTTCATTAAAATCTTTTGCTTTTTTTATGAAATTTTCCAATCACTGCTCCCTGAATTATTCTTTTTCCTTATTCTATCCAAAGTTGTTTTAAAATGCTATAATATTTTTATGAAACAACTCGCACTCATTGGTCCAACTGCATCAGGAAAAAGTGATTTAGCAATTAAAATCGCCCAACAAATAGATGCCTATATACTCTCTATAGACTCTTTAAGTATCTACAAAGAGATAGATATAGTAAGTGCAAAACCCTCAAAAAAAGAACTCTCTTTGATAAAACATTTTGGTATCAACGAACTCTATCCAGATGAATATTTCAGTGTAGATATTTTTATAAAACTGTATCAAAAAGTGTTAAAAGAGTGTCAAAAGAATGGAAAAAATTTAGTGATAGTTGGAGGCACTTCCTTTTATCTAAAGTCACTCGTTGAAGGCTTGTCAAAAATCCCAAATGCAAATGATGCAATCAATAAAAAAGTTCAGATAAAACTACAAGATTTAGAGAAATGCTACCAAGACTTACTTAAAATAGATGAAGCATACATAAGTAAAATTTCACATACTGATAGTTACAGAATAGAAAAAGCACTTTTTATTTATGAAGCTTCAGGATTGACTCCCTCAGAATGGTTTTTGCAAAATCCACCTCAAGCTGTTATAGAAAATCTACCTATTTTTAATATTGATGTTTCACGAGAAGTTTTACGAGAACGAATTAAAAAACGAACTCAAAAAATGTTTGTGATGGGTTTGGTGGATGAAGTGAGTTTTCTTGAACAAAAATATTCTCGTCTGCCTCACGCTATGGGAGCGATAGGGATTGTAGAAGTTTTAGAATACCTTGATGCAAAAGTAACAAAAGAACAAATGCTTGAAAATATATCAATACACACAGCACAACTTGCCAAACGCCAACAAACTTTTAATAGAACTCAATTTCAAGGGGTGGTTTGCGCACCCCTTGAAACGATAGAGAATATAATTTTAAAGAGTATTACTCTCCGTTAGGTCCATTATGACAATCATAACAAGTGACTACTTGATTAGCTGTATAAGATTTTGTTCCATGTTCTACACTAAAACTTCTTGCACTGAATGTTTTAGAGAGAACACTTCCTCGATAATCTGTTCCATGACAAGCTGTACATTGAGCAACATTACTTCTTGCTGCTTGTTTGTGGTTACTTATCCAGCTTTGCCCTAGTTCATGCATCCCATGTGGTCCACCTGATGTAGTACTTGGCATAGTTGTATGACAAGCTGTACATTCCGCTATAGTCCCCTCATGTCCCTGAACTGCAATACTTTGTAAGTTGTCTTCTGCATGAGAGCTTGGATAGATCGCATGAGTAGAACCGTGACAAGCTGAACATTGCATATTTCCATGTCCTGTACTAAATCTATACATACTTATACCCGCTTGAGGAGTATTTGCATTTGTAGCAAATCTGTTGTCAAGTGATGCTCTTAATGTACCTGTACTTGTATTTGTAACTGCTGTTGTATATCTTTGTCCATTTTGGTGGCATGATTGACAGTTTGGCTCATCTAACCAACCCACTCTTCCATGTTTACCAACTGCATTCATATCTCCATGACAACTTTGACACTGAATATTTGACTGTTTGCCCATAGCCCCACGAAGACATTTTGTAGTAGCTCCTGGATGACATCTGTAACAGGCACTTCTATTTGTAGAGTCTCCAAGTTTTATCCCCTCTACAGGGTCTAGTACATTTGCATGAAGAGCATGCAAAGATTCTGTTAAAGGTTTGATTCCTGCTATTCCAGTTCCTGGAAGTGCATTACTTGCATGACATGTAGCACAAAGGCTAGGGGTACCATTTTTTGCACTGATATAAAGTCCTGCATTATCATAGGTATTGTATCCGGCAGCTTTGAGTACTGTTTGGTTATCTGATACTGCTGTTGGGAACTTTTGGTCGTGAAGTTTTAAAATATTAAACTTAAAATCTTTTTCTGCATTGGAATCATTTTCCCATCCAGATGTTGGTTTCGCTGACACATATCCACTAGTTGAACTATGGCATACTTTACAGTCCATTTCATCGCTGACTGGAAGAACCACTTTTGTTGTTGCAAGCGTATTTCCACTGGCATCTTTTGCCGTTACATTAACCATAGGATAATAATTTTTACTGCCGTCATCATTATATGGGGTAAGAGGAAGGCCAGTTGCTTCCCACCACTTATGTGTTGTGTTGTATGTTAGTGGTTGTGCTAGTAGACTTGGGGTCGCGTTGCCTGTAAGTCCTATATCATTTGTCAAGCTTGTGTTAAAGAGTTTACCGACATAGTCCCAAAAGTTTGTTTTTGGATTATTGCTAGTGTCTAGCATACTTGTTGTGTTGTATTTGCTAGTAAGACTTTGTGCCGCCGCATAAGTAATAGTAACACCCGAAGCTATATGTTTATTGCTTGTACCATTTTTTATGATGAGCTGCGCATTAAGATTATTGTATGGAGGAAGAATAGAAAATACCGAAAAATCAGAACCATCCATACAGTGCATACCTAAATCATTCCATGCTAAGAGTGTATAAGTAGATGTTGGATTTGGTGTATTAGAAGTCGTGTTTGTGTTATTGGAAACTGTATTTGTATTGTCATCACTTTCACTTCCCTCTGAATCTTCACTTCCTTCTGAACCTTCACTCCCCTCATTCTTCTGTGTTACTTCATTATTTTGTGAATCAGAATATGTTTGGTTTTCATTATCTGCTTCTGTTTGAGTTAATTCGTGAACCTTACTTTTTGCTACTAATTCTTGCATTAAGTCCTGTTCGACTTTCTGTGAGTCATGTGAACTGTTACTTTCATAAGAGTTGAACTCATCTTTTACTTCATTTTGAATATTGTCAAAAACAGCTGTAGATAAATTATTATCTTGTTCATGTTTATAAAGAATATTTGATATCGCTTCTATGGCCTTTGAATCGATTGGTGTCTTTTTATATAAATCATCTTGTGAAATATTTAAGTCATTTAGTGCTTGAGTAACAAGAGCTTTTGTTGTTGCATTTGCATCGTATGTAGTAGCAACCGTTACAACTGTGCCTTGTTGTGTTTTTAAAATCATAGTGTTATTAATATCACCAGCACTTACATTACCATCTCTATCTACATCAATAATTCCACCACTGGCTGTTATCGGATAATTTATAGAATTTAAAAATTTATAATATCCTTTTCCCTGTTCCACTCCAGATTGATTTGCATTATCTTTGACTGTAGCATGTAAGAGAGGGCCCCTCACAATCTGCACAATTGTACCAGCTGTACTAGCTGTTCCACCGTCACCACCGCCACCACAACCACTCAACAAGAAAGATAGTGCAGTCGCAAATGTTATAATTTTGTTCTTCTTCATAATAAACTCCTCAGTTAATATTGTGAAACTATAAAATATATTTGTGAAGATTATGTGAAGATATTTTTAAAGTAATATGATTGTTTTAATAAAAATGCTAAAATACTTCTTAAGGATTTAATAGTGAACATATTAATTGTAGAAGATGATGAACTCACAGCAAAACAACTTGCACAACTTCTTAAAAGTGAAAAGTATGGTTGTGATGTTGCTTATGGCTATAAAGAAGCTCAAAATTTTATAGATGATAATACATATGCCTTGATTTTGTTGGATTGGAATCTTGGTGATGGTGATGGTCTAAACTTGCTCCAAGAGATTCGAAAACTGGAGATTAAAACTCCTGTTTTTATGCTTTCAGCCAATGCTGGCATAGATGATAGAGTGGCTGTTTTGGATAGTGGTGCAGATGATTACCTTTGTAAGCCTTACTCTTCTGTTGAACTTTTGGCACGGATGCGAGCACTGCTTCGACGTGAGAGTTCTGAGAAAATATCTTCTATTGTTATTGGCTCTGTAAAACTTGACTTAGTAACACGAGAAGTTTTCGTCAATGATATAAATGTAAAATTGACAACAGCAGAGTTTGATCTCTTAGAACTCTTTATGCAAAATCCAAATCAAGTCTTAACTCGTTATCAACTAAGTGAACATATTAACAAAGATAATTATAGTGTTAAACATAGTAATTTAGTCGATGTACATATAAAAAATCTCCGTAAAAAATTAGATAACAAAGAGTTTATTTTAAATGTTCGTGGTGTCGGATATAAAGTAAATAAATCTTCATGAACTCTTCATCTTTAAACGGTAGCATATAAAAATATAATTTTAAGGCATTGTATAATGATTGCAAAACTTCTCCTCCTCTTTCTAGTGATAAGCTCTTTAACCGCTGATGATTTACAACAAAAAGAAGAGAGTTGTTACCAATTAGGTGAAGGGGTTAAAGTTGCTTCTCTTCCTCTGTATTTAGGAGGATATTTTTCGCTTGATTATCGAAATATGAAAGGAGAAAATCGTTATAGAGTTGATGACATAGCATTGCTCTCTTATGGAAATTACAATAAATTTTCTTACTTAGCAGAATTCGAATACAAGAGTCTGTATGTAGTCAATGAAAATGCAGGGAAGTACACAACAACTAAAGATGACTCACTCCATACAGAGAGACTTTATATTAACTACACTTTAGATGAAAATTATAACTTTAGAGTAGGAAAGTATAGTACACAAGCAGGGTTTTGGAATCTGCTCCCTATCAATGTTTTAAGAGATACAACATCACTTCCTATGAGTACTAATATTATTTTTCCAAAGTTTACAACAGGTGTTTTATTCTCATATAAATCATATTATGATGCAAGTTTAAATATTGATGTGATGATGCAACATAATGATGATTTAGATTCTGTTTATAACAACTATAAAATGGATGAACATTATGGAGTTGGAGTAGGGTATGAGAAAGATAATCTAGCAGTTAAATTCAATTTTGGATTATTTGATGGATTGTTTGCAAATAATCGTTCACAAAACTTATATTATTACATGGCATCTTTTAAATATGAAACTGAAAAAACAGAGTTGATAGGAGAAGTGGGTTCTCAAAAGACAAGCCAAGTCTATACAACAAATTATGCAGGATATTTGCAAGGGGCATATCATTTTACACAAGAGCATACAGGAGTACTGCGTTTAGAATCTTATGATGATAAAAGTTTAGCTACAAAAGAGGATATTGCTATCTTTGGATATTCATATAGACCTTTATATCCGGTATCATTAAAAGCAGAGTATCAGTTCCATTCAATCCATAAAAACAATCAAACCATGCTTTCAGTTTCGGTACTTTTTTAATGCTATATATTTTAAGATTTTCATTTTTACTGCTACTTTTGTTGCAAGTAAATCTAAATGCTAAAGAGTATGCAGTTGTAGCATCTTTTGCTTATGAAGATATGCCCATAAATAAAATTAAGGCACTCTTTTTAAAAAAAAGTGCTTATGTAGGGAGTTTTAAAATTGTTCCTCTTAATTTGTCTTTAGGAGATGCGGGACGAAATAGTTTTGAAAAAAATGTGTTAGGAATGAATTTTCCAACATTAAAGTCTTACTGGACTAAACAACATTATCTTGGGCATAGACCACCTATTAGTTTAAAATCTCAAAAAGCTATGAAAGCTTTTATTAAAAATGTTCAGGGTGCTATAGGATATATTGAACTCAAAAATGTAGACAGAGAACTAAATATTTTATATATATGGAGTGATAACTAATGCTAAGTGTATTTAAAAAAATAAAAAAATCACTTCGGTTAAAATTACTCTTGAGTTTCTTGTTTGTAAGTTTGGTTCCTTTTGCAATTTTAATTACCTATACACTTTTTCTAACTCAAGCGAAGATTGTTACTAAATCAATAAAAGAGCAGTACAATAGAGCAGATAATGTGGCACATCTTATGCATGCTCATCTTAATACTCTTGAAAAAGAGTTATCCTTTCTTGCTTCTTTGGACTTAATGGATGATATTTTAGCGGATGATATAGATAAAAGAGTTTCTATCTTACTTTCTAAAAAAGCAAGTGATTTAGGCTCTTATGTATGTTTATTTATTATTGATACTAAAAATAATATAATCGCAGCAAATCAAGATAATTTACTTTTCCAATCTTTTGCACTCCCTGAAAAATCTGCTAATAATTTTTTTATAGAAAAAGATAAATTATATATATATGTCAAAATTTATGCATCCTTTGATACAACAAAAGTTTTAGGTAATTTGGTACTTGAGTATGATTTAAACAATTTAGAGAGTTTTTTAACCCATCAAGAAGATATGCACTCTTATCTTAGCAGCAATAAAAAATTGCGTATTGGAGATAAAATACAACTCGATATAAACTTATCGGCAAGACGAGCAGATATTCTCACAGAAGAACATGTGGTTGTGTATGAAAAATTAGATTCATTTTTAGAAGATTACTATTTAGTGTATGCAGTAGATAAAAGTTTAGCATTGAAATTTTTATATGACTTTATCAGTTTTATGTTGTATGTTTCTACTGTTGTAGTGATTATTATCGTTTTTTTAGCATTTCGATACTCTAAAAATATTGTACTTCCTATAGAAAAATTAACAAATGCTACTCAGAGGATTAGAAAAAAGCAAGATTATTCGCATGTATTAGCAGTAGAATCAAATGATGAAATAGGTGTACTTACACGCTCTTTTAATGATATGCTCAAAACGACATCATTAGCACTAGAAAAACTAGAAGAGGAGAACAGACTGCGTTTACAACGCTTTATTCAGCTCATAGAAGTTTTTAATATGATTATACAAACACAGGATGAAGAAGAGTGTATAAATGTTGCGATGAAGGAAATTAAAAATATTACATCTCAGGATAACTTGGAATTTTTAAAAACAAAAACGCAGTATGGCGTTAATTTGTATGTGAGTGATTTTGAAGAGAAGAAAAAAGTATATTTTGGTTCTATCTCTTTAGCCTTAGATAATTTTAAAGATGAAAATGAACAAAGCTTTTATACCTCTATTGCAAATATGATTATGTTACAACTTGACAAGATAAGATTAACACAAAAAACAGAGGCTGTCTCCAATGCAAAGTCAGCTTTTATTTCCAATATGTCTCATGAGTTAAGAACACCACTTAATGCTATTATTGGTTCTACCCAATTTTTAATTGCTTATGAAAATATTACAGATGATCAGCAAGATACTGTTGCTAACATAGAAACATCAGCACACTACTTACTCAACATGATTAATGAGATTTTAGACATCGCAAAAATAGAAGCAGGCAAGATGGAAATTCATAAAGAAAAAGTAGATATTGCAGTTATAGCTATGAACAGTTACAATATGTTACAACCACTAGCAGAAGATAAAGGTTTAGAGTTTGAAGTTTTTGAGAGTGGGATTACAGACTTAATTGTCAATACTGACTTAAAAGTTGCACAACAAATTATTATTAATTTACTTTCAAATGCTATCAAATTTACAGACACAGGTTTTGTAAAAATAGAACTTTCTCAACTAAAAAATAAAATAATTTTTAAAATAATTGATAGTGGTATAGGAATAGCACAAGAGAATATACCTCTTTTGTTTCATGAATTTACACAAGTGGAAAGTGAAATGCAAAAAAAACATAAGGGAACGGGACTTGGACTCTCTTTAAGTAAAAAGATGGCTGATTTATTGGGAGCTGAGCTTACTTTAGAGAGTGATGGACTAGGTAAAGGAACAACAGCATGTTTGATTTTTTATACATAAATTTTCTTTTTATCTTTATGTTTTTTTGTTACACTATGGTACATAATATAAGTGAGTATAGCGATGTTTGAAAAAACAATAATTCGAAGTGATGAAGTAGGTGTCTCTAGTATAAAAACAATTGGTGATAACACTATAGTCTATAGTACACAAGCGAATGAGTTAAAATTTTTAAATATAGATAATATTAAAACAAGCATTATTATTAAAACATCTAAACAAAACAGAGCTCTTTTGTTTTGTTTTTCTCCTGAGAAAAGAAAGCTTGCTTATGTTGACAACGGTGTTATAATTATTTTAGATACTATTCTTAAAGATAATGCAAGTCGCCAAAGACAAGCTAAAAGACTTAACAAAATAGAACTCTCTTGCATGATAACAGCTATCTCTTTTGATACAAGTGGTCGCTACCTTTTTGTGGGCACTCAAGATAATATCGTATATCAATATAAATTTAACAGTGATGTTTTACTCTCAACATATGAGTTATTTCAGACCTTCAAAAAAAGAACAAAAGGTATAACAGCTCTAGAATTTAACAAATCAACGATGGCAGTTTCTGGAAATAGAGGTGACTTGTTTGTGGTTGATATCTATACAAAAATAAGTCAAAAAGTTTTTATAAATGAAAGCACTACTATAAATGATATAAAATTTATAGATGACAATACAATTATTACAGCTCATGAAAATGGTGATAGTAGAATAGCCAATATAAACAAGTTTAATGAGTATAAAAAATTAGATATTCCACTTACAAAAATAAAACAGACACTTTTCTTAGCCAACAAAGATTATATGTTGGTCTGTGGTAATGAAGATTATATTAGTCTTATTGATGTTAAAAATCAAAAAAATATTCGTTCGAGTTATCTCTCTTTTGAACATGAAGTAAAAGCAATGGTATTAGCTTCTGATTTTGTTTTAGTTGTAGTGCTTGTTGATAATAGCTTAGTAAGAGTGAACCTTCCTACTCCAAAACAACTAGAATCTCTGATTCTTCATGGGGCACTTGATCAGGCCTATGAACTTGTCCGTAAAGAGCCACAGTTGCTTCACTCACAAGAGTATAAAAATCTTGAAAATATGTATCAAAATATTTTAGAGAGAGTAGCTCAAGAAATCCCCCAAAATAATAAGAAATTTGCTATACAAACGGTTGATTTTTTTAAAGATGTCCTTGTAAAAAAGAATGAAATCATGCTTGTTTTAGAGGCTTTTGATAGATATGAAAAATTTCAAGATATGGTTATTCAAAGAGATTATGTGCCTGCATACAATCTCATAGAACGTTATCCTATTCTCAAAAAAACAAGAGAGTATAAGTTTATGGAGTCTAAATTTAGAAAAGAGATGACACAGGCTCAAGAGATGCTAATCAAAGGTAATAAAGATGGAGCTTATGTTCAGTTAGGTACTTATATCCGCATAAAGTCAAAACATAATATCGTAAAATTATTTTTAAATCACGGGGAAGAATTTTTACCATATTTAGATTTGTTAAGAAGTAAAGATATTGAGGGCATACAAGAAGCGATGAAAATAGATAAACATTTTTCAAAGTATGTTCAGTATTTAGGCATCGATTTAAAAATACGAGATATAAGAAAAGAAAAAATAGAGATGATTACAAATCTGATAGACAGTGAAGAGTTTGAAGAAGCAAGTAAAGTGCTTGAAGATTTAAAAGAGCATGTAGATATTAAAATATTTAATGAGCTAAAAATACAACTCCAAGATGGAGAAAAGTTATATAGTTTGTATCATAAAAAAGAGTTTGCCGAGTGTTATAACTTTATGGATACTCACCAAACAGTTGCACAAGCAAAGATTACTAAAATACTTGAGGCTTACTGGATGAAACTTATGATAAAGACTGAGGATTATTGTATTGAAGGGGATATAAAAAATTTAGAAAAAATAGTCTTGAAATATCAAACACTGCAGGCTAGAAAATCAAAACTTGATGATTTAACAAAAAATGTAATATTGCAAAGTGATACAGAAGAAGAACAAGAAGAAAAGCTAAAATATCATGAAAAACTTTTAAATCATGCACTTGTTAAAAAAATAAAATTATTTAACAGAGAATAATTTGTTTTCAAGATAATTTTAACAAAGTTATCTCACTTGGTGCTTTAAATCTATGATGAACACCCCATGTACCAAGTCCAGAGTTGACATAAATTGCCATCTTGTTTTTATAGTGTAAACCGCTAAGATAAGGCTGTACAAGTTTTACAAGATAGTGAAATGGAAAGATTTGACCACCATGTGTATGCCCACATAAGAAGAGTGAAGCATTCGCTTGTAGGGCGATTTTATAATCTTTTGGTTGATGCGCTAAAAAGATGATAGCTTCTTTTCCTTTGGCCAGTTCTAGGACTTTATCAACTTCTCTTGGGATATGAAAAAATTTGGAAAATCTATCTGCTAAACCAAGAAGATGGATATTTTGATTTTTAAATACAAATTTTTTTATTTGATTATCCAAAAAAGTAAAATTATTCAAGAGTTTTCTAAGTTTTTTTAATCCATAAAATATATCATGATTTCCGCTTATATAGTAAACATTTTGTAGTTTATTTAAGAGTTGCAATTGATAAATAATTTTATTTGGATTTGTATCGATAATATCGCCTGTAATGACAATAAAATCGTAACTAATACTATGGCATTTTGTGAGTAGATTTCGTACATACTTATCAGTCGTTTTTTGATTGAAATGTAAATCACTCAAATGGAGTATTTTTAATCCATTGAGATGATCATGATTGAGTGTAATATCTAAGGTGCTAATCTCTGGGAGTAAATTGATTATAATCTTTTCTCAACATCTTGAACAGTATCAACATACTCTATAGAACTTACTACACCATTATCTAAAGTATAAACAGTAATTTTATCTTCTTGGTATAAAAACTGATGATTCTCTTCATCATTGATAATTAAGATAGTATGTTTATACTTTTTCATTTTTGGCATCGCAAAAAGTTTTGTAATCAGAGAAGGCATTTCTGAAATGTTTGCAACAAAAACAGCATTGTGCTTTTGTAAATAATCAGGCTCATGTTCATTTAAAAATGAATTTACATCCGCTCCTGTGGATTTTTCAAAACTTACAATGATAGTACGGATACTTTTGTCTATCGTATGTGTTTTTTCAAATTGATCAGGGAGTGTAAAAGTTTGTAACTTTCCATCTATGATGTAATCGCTTGCGTTTAAAGATGTAATGAACATCAAAATTATAAAAATGTATTGCATGTTATTTCCTATAGTTTAAATTATATTTTATATCAACTTTATCTCTTACTGTAAAGAAAAGCATAGAAGGCGGCTCGATGTTATAGTCTGTCATATTTATATTAAAAGTTCCATCTAAGTTTAGTGTTGTTTCATCTTCTTTTATACTACAAATTGAAACTATCTGTTTTGTCACACCATGAAGTGTTAAATCTGCATATATTTTATATAAAGCATCACTTTTTTCTACTTTAGTGAGTTTTACTGAAATTAGTTTTTCAATTTCTGTATGCATTGCTTCATGCATATGCTCATCTCTTCCATTATGTTCACTTGCAAGACTGATACTTGGAATAGAAATATCTCCAGAGAGTTGAGCTAAATCAGAGCCTAAAGTTAAGTGTGATGTAATCTGTGTCGAAAATGGGTCAATAGTATCATCTCCAAAAACATCTGTATGTGCATTTATAGTGCCTTTAGTAAAGGTGAGTGTACCTGCACTCAGTAAACCACTAAGCATTACTGCCATGATTAATATTTTAAACATTGTATATCCTTTTGTTTGATTTTGTTTGTATATCTCAATAAAGAGAGGATGACGATTGTAGGCATGATAATAGTAAGACCGTTAAGAGCAACTACCAATCCTGCACCAGAGGCAATCCAGGCAATAAAGATCATAAAAATTCCTATTGTTTTTAACTCCTTTTGCAGTAATGTTTGTAAAATAAGTACATTGTAATATGAGATTACGACTGGATAAATAGCAGCCAAGAGAGTAGGCTCTTTTGTGAAATACAAAAGATAACTTAAGCTAAATAAAACAAAAGCAACTATCTCTTTATGGCGATGAGAAGCTTTTATGTAGAGTGCTAGAAAAATGCCAAGAAGATGAAAAAATATAATCTCACCACTAAGTCCTAAACGCCAAATAGGGATAATTGTATCTCGTGAGAGTGTTTCAAAAAGTGCAGAATCTAAAAAAATCCATGCCAGCATAATAAGTAAAGAGTGTTGCTTATTATGCTGTATTTTTTGTATTTTTGTAGGTAAAAATCTTGAAATAAGTAAAATAATAGCACTAAACGTAATAGCAATCCAAGTTCTGTTTGTTACATCATAATTAAAAAGTGCAGTCCCAATACTATAAGAGAGACCTAATGCCAATCCAATATCTATAAGTTGTGCTTTTTTGAGTTCGTTTATCATCAGTGGTGCTAAAGCTCCAGCTGAGAGACCAAGGAAGAAAAGCATAATAAATGAGAGATGTGGATAAAAAAAACTAATCAGAAGCTGAATGGATATAAAGAAACTAATCTTATTTTCATTATGTATATCTGTAAAATACACAAGTAAAGAACCAATAATGCCACCAATAGGGAGTGGGGCAATAAGCAGTAAATCTGATCTAAGATACTCAACTAAACCTGTTTGAACGATTAGGAGATAGTAAGAGAGTTCAAGTCCAATAAATAAAATTAACATAAATCTTTTCATTTGTTTGCCTCCTTGTGAAAAAAGATAAAGTAAATCGATGCATAGAGTAAATCAAACGCAGCAATGAAAGCTGCTTCTATGCCTAAAGCATGATTCATATAAAGAGAGAAAAATATACTGCTGATACTCACTCGAATAAGGGCAGTAAGTAGTGTTAAAAGATGAGAATGATCTTTAAAATAGAGTGCCATAAAGTGAATAAGTCCTGTCATGGCTACAAAACCAAAAACGACATAAGCATACCTAGCATCAAAATAAAAACCAAGTTTTGGGTAAAGGTAAGATGCGAATAAAATGAGTAAGAGACCACCCAAGCCATCATTTAAAAGACCAAAAAGGTTATAAGACTCTTTTTTTGTGTAGTTCCTTTTCCAAGGTACAAGCACAAATATACTTATAAGTACCAAGAAACCAAAAAAAGTTCTTAGTTGCCACATCATATCTGTTGTGATACCCTCAAGCATACCTGTTTGAACAAAACCACTAAGAGTTAAAACAGTGAAAATGCCTACAAGACCACCTACAAAAAGGTTAAAAAATGATTTTTTACTGATACTTTTAATATGTTGTGAAAACATTGCAATGACCATAAAAAAGACACCGATTCCAAGGGCTATATGTGAATGAGCTACTACTAAATCGTTACGGTGAAATACCCAGCGAATAGAAGGAATAAACAAAATATTTCCCTCAATATCGACAAATAAAAATCCTATAATAGAAGTGAGTAGGGCTTTTGCCGCAAAACCTTCTATATCAGAGTCTTTGTACCAACGGTATAAAATAGGGATATATAAAAGTGTTAAGTATTGAGCGAACCACTCTTCGTTATAAGTTAAGTCTGCAACAAAAGTACGGTATAAAACAGTTCCAAAATAATAAACTGTAGGAATTATCCATAAGATATTCCATCTTGGAACAAACTCTTCTTTGTTGAGAAGTTTGATTATGAGATAATAAAGAGGAATAAGTGCTAAACTCATACCTAAAGTGTTGTCACCATGTGGTCCTGTTACAGTTCTCTCAACTTGCCCAATGATAGGGTTCATTAAGATAAGTAGAGCAAAAGGAGAGATAAGAACTATACGAAAAGAGACTTTTACCCATAATGGAATGGTTTTATAAAGTTTGATAAATTTGTATAGAGCAATAGCATAAAAAAGTCCAGCAAACGCAAGGATGAAGTTAAGAGCATAAGCAAAATCATAAAAAGCCAAACCGCGATTGTTACCAAAAAGGAGTGACACAACCATATAAACTAAAAAGATATACCAAAATATAAAAAAGAGGTTAAGAAAATGTAGTCCCTCTTTTGAACTACCAACTTCTTTGTTAATGAGTAAGAATGGAAGCATAGAGAGCATTAGTGTGATAAAACCATAAAGCATCAAACTGATATGTAGTGAACGCATGTTGTAAGGGGCGAGTATTTGCGAGTCTATAGAATAACCTAAAAGATTAATAGAGTAGATAAGTCCAAAGAAAAGTCCAAGTGCTAAAAAGCTCAAAGAACGCATAAAATGGGCATGAATAAAAGTATTAAAGTTGTCCATCTCTGACCTCGTATATGTTATCTGCAAATTGTGCTAGTTTCTTGTTATGTGTTGTCACAATAATAGTTGTTCCCTCTTTTGAGAGTTGTTTAAAAAGTTCAAAAACAATGAGTGAATTTTTGGAGTCTAAATTACCTGTTGGCTCATCTGCAAATATAACTTTTGGCTTGTTTATAAGTGCTCGGACAATTGCAACACGTTGTCTTTCTCCTCCTGAAATTTCATTAGGATATTTATGTAAAAGTTTTTCTATACCTAAGTGTTTAGTAAGTGCTAAAATGGTTTCATCTTCTATGTACTCATTTGCAATTTTTAAGTTCTCTTTTACAGTAAGATAATCAATGAGATAGTGAAACTGAAAAATAAACCCAATATTTTCTTTTCTAAAGCTATCTATATCTTTAATATCTCTTACTCTCTGTCCTAAAAATATTACATTGCCCTCAGTTGGAGTTAAAAGAGTGGAAAGTATGGAAAGAAGTGTTGATTTCCCACTTCCACTCTCTCCAACAATAGCAATAAATTCACCTTCGCATATATGTAGAGTTGTTCCTCGAAGAGCAAGGTCGTTTTGATAATGATGCGATATGTTTATAGCTGTAATCATGATACATTTCCTTGTATAAGAAGGATAGGATCTGTTTTAGCTGCGTTTAATGCAGGTAGAATAGAACCGAGCATCACCATAAAGAGAGAACTGATAAATATCCATATAAGAAGTTCAAAAGAGATTTCTCCATTTACATAGCCTTGGAGCTGAGGTGCTTGTTTGATAAGAAAAAGAATGATAGATGCAAATAGATAAGCACTCACAAAACTACTGATACCTAAGATAAGACTTTCTGAAAGAATGCTATAAACTATTTTTTTCATAGAGATACCAAGTGCTCTTTTAATGCCAAATTCACTTCGTCTTTGATTGACCGTGATACTCATTATGCTAATAATCCCAATAAGTCCCATTGTAAATGCAAGCAGAGAGATGACTTTTGATGAGGTTTGAATAATTTTAAATTGATTATAATTTTTTACAAAACTTTTTGTTGATTTTACATCTATGTTTTTATCTAGTTTTTTGATACTCTCGATGATTGGTTTTATATCAGCATTGAGATTTGAATTTACAAGTAAGATAGAAGCACTTTTGTTGAAGATGTTTCCAGCATCTTGTATATTTAAAACTATGCCACCATTTTCAAAACCAATATCACTGTGAAAGACACCTGATATTTTAAAGACTTTATCAGCGATTTGTACTTCTCTTTTGTTGGAGAGTTTTTCATAAATTGATTCTCCAATAAGTGCTTCACTTGTTAGAGGATAAGAATTTTTGATGAGTTTATAATTTGTAAAACGATTTGAAGTGACTCCATATATAGCAACAATAGGCAATGATTCAACAGGAGATGCACCTAAAATCATGCCAGAAGCAGAGCGAACATCTTCAAGTTTTTCAATAGAATTAAGTAAGTTAATATTTACATTAGAGAAGAATGTATCAGAGATTTTTTTCTGAGTGACAATTATATCTCCATCTGTTTGAAGCATGGTACTGTACATACCAATGATACCATTTGAAATAGAGCTAATCAAAAAAATAGAAGCTATAGAAAAAGTAAGACTTACATATATTAAAAATGTTTTGAGTCTATTTTTACGTAAAGCTTGCCATGAGTTCTTAAACACCGTGTTACTCCTTTAATATGATAATGATAGAATAACTTAGAAAAATGAAGATTTTATGAAGAAAAATATCTTTTAGACAATATGGATATGTTTTGGTAAAACTAATTGAGGGTTGATAAGAAGTGCAGTGCTCCAAACTCCTGCATCTACCGTTGTTGGAGCGGTAACACTGATTTGTTGATTACTATTATTATGTATCTGTTGTGTTGATTGGATATGAGAAATTTTTTTATCATCAATTGTAGTGTATCGTAAGGTGTGTCCAGATGTGCA
>ERZ890604.59-NODE-59-length-41698-cov-10.806330_pt1 | contig 41698 bp, 47 predicted proteins | sample MGYA00521097_ERZ890604 | MGnify/ENA primary metagenome ERZ890604 (study PRJEB32303, sample SAMEA104408625) | aquatic metagenome | biome: Brackish water; feature: Chemocline; material: water | place: Baltic Sea | collected 2014-10-26T21:54:00 | depth 120 m ... | reverse complement strand
CAGGCGAAGGGTGCGTCAGGCGAAACGGTCAACTGGTGTGCAAAACTCGAATCAGTGGAAGTCGTCAATTAACCAAAGGAATAAAACAATGGCTAACTCAGTTCTGACAATCACGGCACCGAGCGACCTGATCGAGGCGACGATTGCAGCATACGCTGCGGAGAGTTCGGAAATCGACCACGCCACGGCCACGGCTGAAGAGACTAAAGCCGCAGCGATCGAAGCGATGCTGAACGGATTTCGGCAAAAGGTCGTGGCACATCTGGATCAGGCCGACGCGATAGCAGCACGCCAGGCACAGCGTGCGGCGTCGATTGCACGACACGAAGCAATGGAAGCCAGACGCGACGAAATCAGCGTCAAGATTGTGTAACTCATGGCGTCGTGGAATGTCATCACCTTTATGAATGCCCAGAACGGCACGACAGCCGACTGGGAAGTTGCGTCTGGTAGCAATTTCGGAGCAGTTGGCGCATTGACCTGGTCAGCGTCGAACGTACCGCCACACATTGACCGCCACCAGCCAGGGGTCTTTTCTATCAAGATTAACGTACCATCAGTTGGTACGCCTGAAGGTTGTGTTTGGGAAGTTGGCGGCAACCCTCGCGGTGGTTACTTGGTATTCAATGCCACGGGAGATTTAGTCTGGCGAGTTGGGACTGGTGCATTGGCGGGTCAGAAAGTGACTGTGCCGTATGCGGACATCCCAAAAGACCAGACGATCACAATTGTCACACAGACAAATTTCCTGTCGTCTCTTGCTGGCACCGTATTTGTTCCAGCGGAAAACATTATCCGAGAACCGGAAATTGCACGAATATGGGTCAACTTTCGTCCGTATCTATCCATAGCTGATCCACAACCTGGTGCGGGCGAAAAGGTGAACTGGGCGAATGGTGGCGGTGCATCATCAGGTCAAGTCAACGGTCAATCAGGGCGAATCTCCACTGGAGAGACAGGCAACTACGGTCAGGAAGTGACAATTAGTGGCGTGACGTTCGTGACCGGTTTGCGATACTGGCGTAATACGGTCGTTGAACAGCCTGCCAGGAATATCGACACAGTCAACGTGATTCAGGAGAATGTCGCGACTCGGAATGTGGCATGGGTGTATAAGCGTGAGAGCCGTGTTCCGTGGCTTCTGACAGGTTCCGCCCGAGTTGACTAGTCGAGCAGTGAGGTGATGGTGAAGGAACGAGTGGCGTGGGATCATAATCGGATTGCCGATGTAAAGTTTGAGGACGATGAGGAAGCCCAGGTCGTGTATGATCACAACCGGGAATCAATGGTCCTGCAGACTGAGGAAGAGACGGCGAGGGTGACTCAAGTGAACGAGAAGACGTGTTCGGTGCTTTGGTTGGATAGTCAAGAAGCAAGGGTGGTGTTCTGATGGCACAACTACCGTTTTTCAAGGTTGGCGACTTCGGTCAGACAATCCGCCGCACCATCGTCGATGAGAAGAACGACCCGGTGGACCTTCAAACGGCGACGTTGATGGAGTTCCATTTCAAAGATCCATCCGGGGCTGTAAGTACGAAGAACAATACGACACACGGTGTGGCCTTTACGAACGGCACGGGCGATGACGGTCAGGTTGAGTACGTGGTTGAGAGTGCCGTGCTGAATGCAGAGGGCGTCTGGATGTTGCAGGTGCAGATTACAGCGGTTGGATTTGTGATTTACACGGATCAGGAAGAGTTGACGGTTTCACCAGTTCTGGCATAGGCAAATCATGGCTGAACCTTATGAAGTGGAAGCAGGTTTTCCGATGAATGGGCTGTCAGAAGTGACGCCCTATTCGGATCAGGAATCCGGTACGTCTGCGGACATGCTCAATGTCTTCCCATTCGGCTCAGATGGACGCCTACGCGGTTCCCGGCGACCGGGTCTGGATAAGTTCTGTTCGACTCAGGTGAATGGCACAGCGAAGGTTGAGTGCGTTGTGACGGTGTCTGCGACAAAGGTTGACCCGGTACTCGGAGCGGCCAACGTCTTCATTAAAGGCAACGTCGGTTCAACTCTTGGCTTCAGTGTACTGGCTGCGGCGACTGGGGTTGAACAGTCACTTCACGGAACGGACGTCGCGTTCGGGGCGGTATTTGGACCCGATGAGCATGTCTATGTCGTGTTTGCGGACAGCAATCTCGTGAAGCTGGTGAAGTACAATATGACAGGGACTCAGCAATGGGAAACTCCAATGTTTACCGACAGCTCGACTCCAGCGGAAGTGAGTCTGCTGGGGATGGCGATTGATGAGGACACGGTCTTTGTCTGGTACGCGCTGATCGACAACATCGGTGAAGGAATCATGCGGTTCGACATTGCTGACGGTTCGAATCGTGACAGCACGACAAAGGGCGTGTTTGTGCGAGCTGAGGCGGATGCCACGTCGATTGAGCGTGCTTTCGGTGGCGTGACCGGTGGCGGCACACTGCCAGCAGCATCACCTGCGTGGAATGTGATCCCTACGACGTCACATAGCGGGATGAAGTTGTATCAGGGCAAGATGGCACTGATCGGCGCACCCTTGAAAGATGGCGGCACTAACCAAGAACATCAGCTTGTGCTTTACATCATGGACCTCAAGACAGGAATTATTGACGCGACTCATGAACTGTCCTTTGACGGAACAACGACATCAAACTTGCGTGGCATCTTCCTGGACATCGAATTCGGGCTGGATGGGTTCATCTACATTCTGTTTCAGGACGAAGACACAGTCGGTTCCAAAGACGTGTATTTGATTCGGAAGGTGGATTCCGCGGGGAACGGCATCTGGGAAATCAAGATGGACAACCCGGCAGCACCCAAATCCATCTGCTGGAATCCCGATCGTGGGATGCTGGTGATCGTGGGTGACACTCTGTTCGGTGACGCGCAGATCAGTCTGGCGGTGATTGAGCCGGACTCCAAAGGGATCGTGGATTACGCACGACCAGAGGCGTCAGACGATTGGGAATGCGTTCGCTGTGACAGTGATGGCAATTATTATCTCTGGAACAGCACGCACGCCACACTAAATGTCATCAAGTTAGCACCCGCCGACTTAGTGACTGCTGCATGGTCAAAGACGCTGACCAGTGTCGTCTCGCAGTCCAAGGTCGCGGTCAACCAGTTCTGGAACAGCGGTGCTGACGAGCAGGGTTCCACGCGGTATCAGGAAACCATCGCGATCAGTGGCGGCGCGGCATATGAATTGACGGAGAGTCTTGGTGTCGGCACCGGGTATGACACGTCAACAGTGATACCGGGAAGCCCCACGTTCTCGACGACGGTGAACACGATCTACTCAGCCAATTTCGGCGTGCTGGTGTTCTTTGCTGATGGCGAGAATGCCTGGTACTACGACCCGTCCGAGGGCGCCAATGGCACGATGATGGATTGGAAGGCGGAAGTCATCTATGGGATCTTGCCGAACGATTCGAACGGCGGGTTCCCCTACATTGAGTCGTGGGATCGACGGTTGATCATCTTCGGCCTGACGAACGATCCGTCCAACTGGTATATGTGCGCGGAGAACAATCCCTTCGATTGGAAACAACAGTCGAACGTCATCGGTGCTTCAATCAGTGGACGCACCAGTCCGGCTGGCTTGTACCCGCGTGGTGACCGAATCTACGGAGTCATCCCGTACAACGAGGATCTGGTGATCTTCGCTGGTGATCACACGATGTACCAACTGAGCGGTGATCCCGCGGTGGACTCTAAGTTCGATCTGATCACTGACACGGTCGGTATCGCCCCCGGCAGAGCATGGTGCAAGGACGGCTTCGGTGCCGTGTACTTCTTCGGCAACAACGGCGGCATTTACAAGATGTCGTTGAACTCGCCACCGCAGCGGATCAGTAACCGTTCGATCGACAAGCGGTTTGAGAACATTGATCTGCCGAACTCGATTGTGCATCTGATCTGGGATTCCTTGCTGCAGGGGATTCATGTCTTCATTACGCCTACCGATGGGACGACGAATACCACGCAGTATTACTTTGATTTCAGGACGGAAGGCTGGTTCCCGTATCAGTTTGCGAGTGTCAATTACCAGCCGTACTCGGTGAACGTCTTCGAGCAGGACTTGCCGCAGGACCAGAAGATCCTGTTGGGCTGCAAGGATGGATACATCCGCAAGTTCAACAACACGCTGAACACGGACGACAACACGCTGTTTTCCGGCCATTTCACGCTGGGACCGTGGATTCCGCGTGAAGGATCGAATCATCAATTGATGCTGCATCGCATGGATTTGGTGGTTGGGGCTGGCAGTTCATTGAAGTGCGAGGTACTTTCTGGGATCGACGCCGAAGATGTCGTGACTGATGGCCGTACTATCTATAGTACGAAGCTGAATGAGAAACGGTCGAACACGCATCATCCACGGGTTTCCGGTAAATCGCTGATGGTCAAGGTCAAGAGTGAGGATACGGTCGCCCGCGGGATGAATTTCGAAGCGTTCAAAGGACAGATGGCTGATGTCCGCAACCTTTAAGGAGCAAGCCAATGTCACGTTTGAGTAGCGACATCAAGTTCGCACAGAAGACGACCAGCTTTGCTCCATTGACCGGTGCGGCGGATTCCTTCTCGGCCCACACGTTTGCGCGGCCTGACTTCAAGAGCGGTCGAGTCGTGGTTGCCAACTTCGAGTTCCCTGAGACGCAGAAGATCACCAACTTCCGACCGAGCTACCGACGCATGGGCATGGAAGAAGAACAGCGACAGGAGCCGGCAACATGAGGAATCAACAATTCACCGGGACATTCGGCGGGAATGTTGGGACGAACGTCTTGAACCCAAGTCAGGGTCGTGATCCGTTTCTGGAGCCAACGCCTGCACCAAAGCCGCAGCACGCGACTCGTACAGGTCGGACGTTTGCTGGGACGGTTTCTGCACGTCTACCGCGAGCAGCGAATGAGAATCCGGGTTTCGGTCAGATGAATCTGCCGGTGGGCGGTGGGCGTGAACGGTTCGGACGCCTTGGTCGTCGTGCTGGCGATGAGGCGGTGGAGAATTACAACGCAGAAGCGACTACGTGGAACGAGCAGCAGGCGGCGGCTAAGGCGGCTGAGGTTTCCGCGTATGAGAGTGAAGTGAATCGACTGAATAGTACCTACACGAATTCAGTCAATACATACAACGGCCAAGTTACCACGTTTAACAATGAATCCGCAAACGCAAGTGGGTTCTACAATCAATACAGAGATACATTTACGCAGATGCGGGACGCCTACGCGGCGGCAGAGGCGGCAGTGCAACGAAATGATCAGCACAATACGAGTTATTGGAATGGATATGCGAATAACATTCGGTATTCAATTTTGCCTGGATATCAAGCTAATTGGCTTGTCAACAAGCCACACAAAGACTACGGCGTTCCCAATTACATTTACGAAGATGGGTATGACGGAACAACAGCATCCGGCCCACAACCTGGTTTTACAGCGCCGACTCGACCAACATTGCCTGGTGCCCCGGATCCTACATTTGACCAGCGTTTAATGAAGGAAGAATTGCCGGATTTACCGGGCGACAGGCGACTAGCTGGCAATCAACGTGAAATTTTAGGGGGCGACTTGCCACCGCAGGAAGCGAGTCTTACGGGAGACTCATTTGGTCAGGCACCAATAACCTATGGCAACATTCCGAATAGAGAACTTAGACAACTAAGTCAGATCAATGCGGTAGAGAAGAAAAGCCTCGGCAATCCCGTCGCCTATACGATACCTGCTAGCACTCGCATTCGTGGTGCCGTCTTCAGTACCGCCCCGCTGCAACCAAACGCTGGGATTTACCAAAGCGGCATAGAAAGACAATTATCGCCAGATCAGATTAACAACGAGACCGATACTCACTTCCACTTCCTTGGTCTTGGTTGGATAGCGAAAAGCGATTTGACGCCACTTTACTAGGAGCCAATCATGGCACTTGCATACAACCCATTCACTGAGGCTGGTCGCGATCGACGTCTGACTGATCCGCGTCCGTACTCGCAGTTTGCCGGTGGTGTGATCAATCCGAATGTCGCGAATCCAACTCCCGTGCGAGAGCCGGTGGCGTCGTTACCGAATCAGTTGAACGTCGATGAGAATCAGGCATATCCGATCTATGAGGACTTCGCGGAAGGGTACATTGACCGACTGGATGCAGGCTTAGGGTTCGTGCCGTTGCCGACACCGATGTTGACGGCGACCAGTGAGCGCGATCCAACGAACGGTGACTACCTCAGTCGTGGGTACGAAGGTGACTGGTCCGGCGTACAGCCGTGGCTGCGTCCGATGCAGGAGCTGTTCCTGGAGCCGGTGGTCGGTCGTCAGAATGCGTCGATTGAGGCACTGAATGCCGAGCGCGAACGTGTGCGTCAGGTGACGCAGCCAGTGTCGTACGGCACAGAACGCGCGGTTCAAAACGTCAATCCACAAACCGGTCAGTCTTACACGACGTTCACGCCCACAACGAAGATTCAGCCGTTCTTCCCGGTCGACGCGCTTTACATTTAAGGGATTACCATGTCACGTCTCAGTTCAGCAACAGGGTCTCTATACGACCGGCAACGTGGCACGTCCGTGTTCAACAATCTGTCGTACGGATTTAATCAAGGGCAGCAACCGTCACGTCTAGTTCGTCCTCAACCACAGTCAGCGGCACAGCAACCAGTATCTCAGCCGCAGTCAGCAGCACCTTATTCGCGAAGTAACCCAGACCCACGAACTTTAATGTTTCAACAGCAGGCAGCAGAGGCAGCAAAGAATGCAGGGGGTAAGGGAGCAAACCTCGCCAACCTGCCGAAGTTCGGACCACCACCACCACGAAGCCCTGCAAATCAAGCGATTTACGATCAGAGAATGAGTGTAATACATCAACAAAACAGGGAACGAAAACTGGCACAGGAAGAACACGCCAGACAGATGCGTGAATGGAATGAGCGTCGAGACGCGATCATCAACGAACATAATGCAAATCCGGTTCCTGAGCGGGCTGCACTCCTTGCTGAAATTAAAGCTGGCATTACAAGTCCATTTCAACGGTATACACCAGAGCAGATTACAGCATTAAGCAAGTATTCAATCGGATACACAAACAAACTGGACGCAGCAGGCCCAAAGCCGCAGGATTTACCACGTACGTCGTTTGACTTTGGTGCGTGGGAACGTTAGCAGGACGAATTAAATCCACCAAATGCGTTCACTATCCAGAACAGGCTTCGCCGCCAAGAAGCACACAACCAAGCGATTCAAAGAGAGTCACAACTTGTACCGTATCGAACCGGTCGTCAAGGTGAAGCAGCGGCATCAAATACTCAGCAACAAGGTCAATAATCATGTCACGTCTCAGTTCATCCAGCAACCTGTTCGGTTCGTTGTACGATCCCGATCGCAACCGTACATCTTCGGTCTTCAATCAGAATCCGACTGGTCGTGCTGGTCAGGCTGCATCGTTCGCTGCCGCACAACAGGCGGAGCGGGACAAGCAGGTACGGCAGCGTCAGGAAGCGATGGCAGCGGCTGAGGCACAGAATCAGGCGGTGATGCAGGAAGCGTCCGCGGCGGCACAGCGTCGTGAGCAGGCACGTCAGGAGGCGCTACAGGAACAAGAACTAAAGCTGCGACAGGCTCAGTTCGACAACCAGCGGGCGGTGGAAGCCCAGCAACTTGAAGAGCAGAAGCGGGCGGCAGCCGCGACACAGGCGTTCCAGCAGAATCAGACACGACTGTCGCAGCCATCAAGCAACCAGGCACAGTACCAGCGTGCGTTGGGCGGTGACAACATGGCAAAGTCGATGCAGAATCATAATGCTCGTCTGAGGGGCCAACTGTCGCCATTTCCTGAATTGAATACTGCTGCTGGCAATGCGATGGAGCAGTATTTTGCGGTTCCATTCAGTCAGCGAAGCCCATTCAGAAGTGCGGCTGGGACGGCGGCTGATCCACGATCTGGTCCAAGTTGGCAATCAAGCGGCCTCGCTAATTACAGCAGTGGTGCGTTTGCTAGTGGTGGCGGTGGCGGTGCGTTTGCTAGTGGTGGCGGTGGCGGTGCGTTTGGTCGTAGATAATCAAGGATTCGATAATGAGTCGTCTTTCACATCAAAATGTCAACAATCAACGTCGAGCGAACGAAGATCGATACTACGCTCGCAAAGCCCAACAGGCCGAGTTTCAGCGTGCGCAGATGCTTCAGGCTCAGGAAGCCAAAGAGCGTGAACGTCAGATGATCATGCAGGCGAACCTGCAGGCTCAGGCTCGCGCTGGTGAGATGTACGCCCAGCAGCAGTACGCCAAGCAAGCCGGTCGTTCGAAGATGGCTGACGACACAACACTGCGGCAGCGGAACCGGCAGGGCGACATCAAGGCAAACAATCGTCTGCAATATAATGCGGCGCAGGAAGCGTACCGGAAACAGGAAGCGGCAGAACAAGCGGCACGAATGCAGGCGGAACGAGATGCAGCACTGCACGGCTACGGGATGGAAGACGCCTCACAACTCAATCAGTTCAATCGTGGCATGGCGAACCTGACGCACGGCAACACGATGGTTCGTGACGATGCGTTGCACTGGCAGGGACAGGGTGATGCCCAGCAGCTTCAGGGGTACGCTCAGGACAACGCTCACCTGCAGAACAAGTTCAACATGGGAGCGGCACAGCAGAAGCACCTCTACGGTCAGGAAGACTCACGTCTGGAACACTCGCTGAATCTGGAGCGTGACAAGTTCGGTTTCGGACTGGATGAGCAGGGTGCCGATTTGCGTCAACGTCGTGGTCAGCAGGACGCGACGTTTGCGAATGACCTGAGTCGTGGCAATGAATTGGACCTGTATGTACGTGAGAAACTGGACGAAGGTTGGTCCTATAACCCACAGCAGCAACAGCGTTTGCAAAACTATGAAGTGCAAGAGAATTCGTTGAGAGATGCTCTTGAGGACGGATCGATTGGGGAGACTGATTTCACTGCGAAGATTCAAGAACTCCGACAGAAGAAACGACAAGTTCTACCGCGGGTCAAGCCGTCCATTCGCAATCCGAACGACGTGATTAAAGAGCAGTTAGGAACGTATCCAGGTGCTCCGGGTCTTGTCTTTGGTGTTAATCCTAAAGGCGGTCCACCGACCATGTACGACATACGGGAACGTCAAAGTGCGCAGCAGAAAGACCCGTTGATGACTGCGCGTGACGAGGTAATCTCAGCAGCGAACAAGGTGATGTACGACAACCCAGGTGGCGAAGGTCAGTATGGCCCGATGCGGAAGATTGAGCAGGACGAAGCAATCTGGAATGAGATTCGAAACCGTCCTGAGTTGCACGCGATGTTCCCTGGTGTCGTGCAGAAATTCATGCCAAAACAACCCGGCCCAACAAATGGGTCGATCGATCGCATTCGTAACAATCGTGAAGCGACTGCCGCTGAACACCAGATGATGGATCAGATGGGTTTGCCTGGTGGTCCACCGCCTTACTCGCAACAACAACAGATGCCACCGGGGAGTATGCCTGACGATCCAATGCAGGCGGCTGCAAATCAGCAGCGAATGAAGTCACAGACGACTGCGGCGCTGGTTGACTCGTTTTCTCAGGAACCAGAAGTAGTTGCCGCAATGCAGAGGAATCCGCAAATAGCGGGTCGGCTCATACAACAAATACAAACAAAATTACAAGAATACCACGCTATCCGAGCTTCAGGAAGAGACCCCAAGCAGAGGAAGCCTGAGTTGTTAGAAGAAATGAACCGACTGACGCAGTTACTCGACAACGTTCCACCAGCTAACGTTGATTACGGTCAAGGATATTCCTACTAATGACTCAGCTAAGTCCCTTTCGTCAATTCCTTGCGACGGAGAATCGGGAAGCGGCTGCTCGCAATACCAATCAACCAACGGAAGCGGATTGGGAAGGTGGCAGTCTACCGACGTTTCGTCAGTTCCTTGAAGAAGAGAATGAGGAACTGCGGAAGTTACGTGAGGGGTATTCCAAGTTCCGAGCAGAGTCTGCCCGTAAAAACCCAATCGCAGGCGGCAATGAAATCGGTGGGGTGCTGACTGGCTTAGGAACAGCCGGTGCAGGATTAGCCGCTCCAGTTGCGCGTGTCTTTTCTCGCGATGCCGCAGATTACCTTCAAGCACAGTCTGCCGCGGCATCGACGGCACAGCAGCAGAATGTCGAAGAGAACATCGCCCAAGGCGAACTGGGAGACATCCCTTACCTTGGCGGTGCCAGAAAGTGGCTGAATCGAAACCTACCAGGTGCCGTCAGTTCAATTGCTCAGGTTGCCATACTGGCTAGAGGTGGGATGCCTTTAATCGCTGCCGGGTTTGGTGCTGCTGCTGCTGACCGGTCGTTCTATGAGGGACGCCAGGCGGGGCTGACGGATGCTGATGCGGTCGTGTTTGCCGCGAAAGACGCGGCGGCTGAGACGGTCCCGATGTTGGTGTTTCATGGTCTGAGTAAGTTCGTGCCAGCAGCAGCCGGCCTCGAAGGCATGTTCCTGAAGCCGATCAACAAGCTCGGTGTGCGTGAGGCGATGGCGGCGGGCGCGATCAGTGTGGGATCTGAACTCACTGAAGAAGGTATCACGTCGATTGCTCAGGCGATTAACCGAGCAGGGACGTTACCAGGTCAGGAAGATGCAGCGAACTGGACTGGTCCAGACGGCACGTTTGGTTCATCGCCAATGGCGAACGAGCTGAAGCAGGTTGCCTCGCAGACCATCCTGACAATGGGGATCGGGAAGGCAATCCAGAACCTCAATCCAGTGGAGTTCCAGAAGACGGCTGATTTCGTATCGAGTGCGAGTCGCCGTAATCTTGAGAAGCTCCCCAATGCCATCAAGCCTCTCGTGAAGAAGTTGTTCCCGAATGACCGTAAAGCAGCGGCAGACGTGCTCGCTGAGAAACTCGCTGAGACAACCACCGCGTTTGACCAGATGGTTGAGCAGGAACGACAGCCAGAGGCACCGGATTCGCCCGTGGACGTTACGCAAGTACCGGACCCGAATAATGTGCCTCCTTCTGCTGAAGTGCCGTTAGAGACGCAGACAGAGGCTCCTGAGACGAAGCCGCCAGTGAGGCTTGATCCGGTGGCAGTGGATGCGACCCCGATTGGGACGGCTCCAGAGGGAGTGACGGCGTTCTGGGTTCCGAATCCGCAGAAGCCGGGCGAGGGGATGGTCCGGGTTGTCGATGATGAGACAATGAACATCATCGAGCCGGACACGTTCCGTCAGTTTGAGACGGCTGACGTCGCGGCTGACTGGATTAAGAAGAGCGGCTTTGAACCTGTTGCAGCAGAACCTCCCGCTCCGGCTGAGGCACCCCCTCCTGGTTTGTCCGAGCCAGCGTCTCAGTCGGAGTTGGTTGGTCCACCGACGCAGTCACCGGCGCCCGTGCTAGAGCCGAAGGGACCGCAGTCAGAAACGCTGGAGCCAACGTCGCCACTCGTGGATGCTGAACCACCCGTTAGCGATCCACTAGCGGATTTGCTGGACGCAGACGAGCCACAAACAACGACTCCTGACTGGAACACTCTCCCGGAAGAAGCGAAGTACGGCTTCGAGAGCAATGTACTGGAACCGTTACGTGATCAGGTCAACGAACTGGATAACGTCCGTGACAAGATGGGAGAACGGTATTCGTGGGAAGTTGCCGCCAAGAACAACACAAAGGTTGGTGACGACCACAAGGGTTCTGAAGGTCTTGCCCGCTGGAAGGAAGCGGCGGCGGAAGTTGGCATTCCAGCCGAGTTGGCGGATGCTAATCCCGAGTATCAGGATCTGATCAACCGTCTGAACAAGCATCGCGGCTGGGGTGATGAGGTCACAGCCGGCAAGCCTGATGCACCAAGCGTGGAAGCAGATCAGGAGACGTCTGACGAGGCGGCTCCTGTTACAGAAGGGCCGAGTCTGCGAGACAAGATTGATCAATCGGAACAGCCGACTGCGATTGAGGGTGTTCCAGAACGAGTCTTTCACGGGTCGAGGACGCGGTTCGACAAGTTCCGCAGGATGCCGGTGGAAGAAACCAATTCCGTTCTCGGTGCCGGGATCTGGTTCAGCGCTGACAAGGATGATGCGGGCAATTACTCGTCCACCAATCCGTACATTAACGTGGATGTCTCAGGTCAGATCGACAAGCTGGCGAAGGAGAGGGGCATCCCGTACGCCGAGGCAAAGCGGGAGTTCAACAAGTCGGCTGACCCCAATGTGAAGTCTGCCGGGCTGAACCTGCAGCGACCATTGATCCTGAAGAACGACACGTTGATTGAAGGGACTGAGGCACAATTCAATCTTGCTGCCGCGGAAGCCGACGTGACGCTACCGCCAGACTTCTATGACAGGTTCAACAGCAAGAAGACCGTCAAAGACCAGTTGGATTACCTGATTTCAAACAAGGCTGGTGGGCTGCTGACGCGATTGGCATCGATCAAAGGTCATGACGGGATTGTCTTCAAAGACAAGCTGGCACCACGCGCGGTGGGTGATCAGGTGGTGGTGTTCGATCCGGCAGTGATCGATGACGTGAAGGATGAGGACTATGCGGACGGCAGAGGGTTCTTTAAGCCGAAAGCGTTGAAGGAAGCGGAAGAGCAGTCTGGCAGCTACAAGAGCCGTGAGATGCTGGTCTACCTGAGTCCTGATGAGTTCCTGACGTTGGCTGAGACGCTGAAGGAACCAACCATCGACAAGCAGGAGACAGTTTCTGGCGTCCTGGACAAAGGCGAAAAGCTCAACAGTATTCCATACCTCGGGTTTGAGAACGACACCGAGGGAACCGCAAAGGTTGTCGGTCATGAGGGTCGTCACCGAGCGATGGCACTCAAGAAACGTGGCGTCAAGAAGATGCCCGTGATGATCAGGTCACAGGGTGGTGCTGGCGAGATTCGGTGGAGTGAACAAGGGCTGGATAACTTCGACCGAGTGAAGGGCGTTTGGCCGAAAGTCTTGAAGGGTGAGACGTCAGGTGAGATCGCGTTCCCGGTTGCCGATCCGGCAGTACCGGTCACAGAGAAGCCACCCCGCGCTGACTGGATCGACAAGCAGACTGAGGACGACCTCGCTGCTAAACCGTCCGACAAGGACGTGATGGGAATGCCGGCTGTTGGTCGTGAGAAGGAGCAGATGGCTGAGGAAGCGGCACGGATGGTCCTTGAGGATGGCGCGAACATCTGGAACGTGCTGGGTGAGAAGTTCGGTATCAAAGACCCTGCGAAGAAGCGAGCGATCGTCAAGCTGGCACAGCCGATTCTGGACAAGGCTCGTGCAGAAGAAGCTGCGGCCAAAGAAGCGGGAATGAACCCGGCGAGGAAGAAGGCTCGTGAACGTAGCCTGGCGAAGAATCAGCCACTGACCGCCGCGCAGTTCAAAGAGAAGTTGATCGCGACCGAACCTAAACCGGGAGTCGGTGAGGCTAACTACCAGTTGGTAGAAGCCCGCGCGAAGGCTGCTGGCGAGTCGGTTGACGAGTACGTTGGTCGTCGCATTGCAGACGTCCGGTCAAGCGAAGAAGCGGACATCAGTGATGACGCATTGCTACAGAACGAGGTGAAGGGTCCGTTGTGGCACATGAAGAGTCGTCAGGTCATCGAAGAGAAGATGGGGAACAAGGCGTTGCCCGGTCAGGTTCTCGCGATGCTGAAGAAGAACGGCGTCAAAGATGAAGAGCTTGAATGGTCTGGTCTGTCTGACTTACTCAAGGGCGGCGAGCGACTGACTAAGCAGCAGGCGTTGGACACCATCGATAATGGAATCCGCTTGGAAGAGACAACGCTGGGTGGTCCAGGTCGCGGGGAAGATGCTGAGATTGTTTCAGAATACACTGTTCGTGAGGTTACCGTTGATGAGATCCGTGAATCGCTTGGTCGTGCAGGGGAGTTATCAGAGGAGTTAGAAGACTTACTGGAGGAGTGGCGTAACGACGGGGAGAACGCTGATGTCGAGAGGCAAATCAATAAAGCCCTGAGCGATAACGTACTGACGGATTTGGATACGTGGGCAGATCAAGTCCGATCTGTCATGAAAGCGGACGCGAATTATTCAAACGCGACGAAGTACGAGTCGTACGCATTGCGGGGCGCTGAGGATGACAGCTACCGCGAACTTCTGATAACGATGCCACTTGCTCCAGATAGCGATGCCAAAAAGAAGCGGCATGATAAGCTGGAAGCAGCAGGCAATGAGTACGGATACAACTCTCCTGAATACGAGCAAGCCCGAGATGAGTTCTTGGAGGAAGAGAGCAAGACATCACTCGCTCCCAAAAATGAACCGTACGATTCGCCACATTACGATGAACAAAACATCGTGGGGCACATGCGATACGATTATCGCGTAGACGATGACGGCAAGCGTACGATGTTCATTCAAGAGAATCAGGGTGACTGGCAGCAGGCTGGCAGGAAGAAGGGTTACAGAAAGGGGTTGGTGCAGGAGAACTTCCAGACGTGGGCAAAGAGAGCATACGGCCTGAATGACGAAGAGGCGGCAAGGGCGTACGCTCTGCGGAGTCAGAGTCCGCTTTACAGAGACTGGCTAGAGGAAAGCACCGAGGCGTTCGAAGACACGAAGCGTGTGCCTGATGCGCCGTTCAAAAACTCGTGGCCGTTACTCGTGATGAAGCGGGCGATTCAGCACGCTGCAGAGAATGGCATTGATCGCATTTCCTGGACGCCCGGTGAGGTCCAGGCAGATCGTTACGACCTGAGCAAGCAGGTTGAAAAGATTGAATGGGACAGCACTGATGGAGGTAAGAAGTTCGTAACCATCAAGCCATTGTCTGGCAGCAGCATCCAATTTGATGTGAAAGACGGCAAAGTCTTCAATCCAAATGGCACAGCGACGTCAATGAACCTTGCCGGCAAGAACATTGATGATGTTGTGGGTAAAGAAATCGGCAAGCAGATCATCGACGGTGACTTCGGTAACTTAGCTGGCGAGGGTCTGAAGGTCGGCGGCGAGGGGATGAAGGAGTTCTATGACAAGATGCTGCCGAATATGGTCGGTAAGTTCATCAAGAAGTTCGGCGCGAAGGTGACACAGGCAGGTATCCCGCAAGAGGGTGAGCTTGATCACAAGTACGAGGGACCAACGCGAACGATTGAAGAAGTCCGAGACTTGGCTCAAAGGCTGAACGAGGTGTCATTGGCCGACGAGGCGACAGCAGACCAGATCAATGATGCAGCGAACGTGAATTCCGTATGGAACGCAATGAAGAACGGAGTGCCGTTTGAGGAAGCGGTATTAGCCCCACCTACCAGAATGGGGCAAATGCAAGTTGCGGATATGTTTGGTGGACGTGCCGCTGCAGTCAGGGCGAAATCGACACTGCAGGTACACTCGTTCGACATCACACCGGAGATGCGTGCTTCAGCGTTGAAGTACGGTCAGCCGATGTTCCAGAAGCCGAAGGGCGGTCCTGCAAAGGGTGCCATCGAGTTTCAGCGGGACGGTCGAGCGATCATCCATGCGTTCGAATCAGCCGACGCCAGTACCGGACTGCATGAACTGTTCCACCTGTTCCGTCGTGACCTGACGGGTAACGACAAGGTGATCGCTGAGGACTGGGCAGGAGCTAAAGACGGTCAGTGGTCACGCGAAGCGGAAGAGATGTTTGCTCGTGGCGGTGAGAAATACCTGCGGACTGGTGAGGCACCGAACTCGGCATTGAAGGATCTGTTTGAGCGATTCAAGACGTGGCTGCAGGACATCTACACGACGCTGACTGGCAGTGACATTGACGTGAAGATTTCCCCGGAGATGAAGGGCGTCTACGACCGGCTGTTCGCACTAGATGCGGAATCAAAATCGGATTCGGCGGCAGCGAATGGCATCAAGTCTCTTGAATCCCAACTAAAGAAACAGCATGGCGACTTGGAGATCCTGAGTCTCAGAGAGGGCGACAACTACATCGAGTTGTCGAACATGCGAGTTGATCCTGAGAAGCAGAGTCAGGGTACAGGCACCGCGGTAGTCACGGCATTGCAGGAGTACGCCACGAAGGTTGGTAAGCCGGTCGTTCTGACGACGCAGGCAAAGACAGGCAAGAAGGGTCTCCTCAACAAGTTCTACGAGAAGAAACTGAACTTCAAGAAGGTTGGCAAGAAGCGTGACTTCACGTTCCCGGCTGGGCATACGCACGTCTGGACGCCACCTGTTAAGCCGAGGGATCAGTCGAAGCCTGTTTCATGGGACGTGACGGAAGCCGAACTGGAAGGAATGTCCAATGCGGAATTGAAGAAGATCATCATAGATCGCGGCCTCAAGAACCTCGGTGGTAAGAACCGGACTGTCATGATCAAGGCGATCATGGAGAACAAGTCTGGCGAGAAGGTTGCGAAGCCGATGAAGGAGCCTCGCACGCTGATTCAGGCAATTCAGCAGTTGGGTGGCCTTAATAAGAACCTTGGCAAAATCACTTTGAACATGCAGGAGGACATTAATGAGTTCGGTCTGTTAGCAGCGTTCAAGAGCCATGACAATTATCCTGGTAAACTTGACCTGGAGCAGATGGCGACGGAGTTGAGTTCACCGGGGAATATGTATTGGATTCCGTCTGACAACACGATGAATCCTGGCGATGAGTTGTTGCAGGCGTTGAAGGCTGGTGCCTTAACGATTCAGGGTGAAGAACTGAAGGCGAAGGAAGACATCGCCAAGAGTGAAGCTGAGTCAGATGGATCACCATCAGTAAGCATCAAAGCGTTCCAAGGAAAAGACGCATCTCGTGGATTCTCAGGCGCAGCATCAGCAGGACTGGGAACATCTTTTGCAACCGATAGCCAGGAGTACGCTGCTGAGTATGGCGACGTCAGTGAAGTGGATGTTTCGTTTACGAAGCCGTATGAGATGCCGTTGTCCGAGTTTCGTGAGTTGGATCGCGGGCCGGAAGCGTCTTTCGAGAAGTCGCAGGATCGTGCTGCGGATTTGGCAAAACAAGGATACGACGGCATCGTTGTGACTCATGTCGACGGCGTCAAAGAATTCATCACGCTACCACAGCGTGACCTGACTGAAGAAGAGTTCGAAGAGGTGAAGGAGTCCGGGTTCTTCGAAGAGCCTGAAGACGCTGACACCAGCTTTGACTTTGGTGATGGGCCGACTGAAACGAAGAGCGAGCCGGAAGAGAAGTCTGCCGATGAGCAGGCATTGGATGCTGAACTCAAGAGTGCATTCAAGGATGCGTTCAAAGGCAAGTTGAAGAAGAAGCCGAAAGGGAAGCCACGAAAGAAGGCTGAACCGAAAGACCCGGACGCAGAACCTAGCGACGTCGGGAAGACGTTTCTTGAGAAGGCGAAGGCTCGTAAGGCGAAGACGTCTGCCAAGCGGAAGAAGAGCGTTGATGCGTTCAAGAAGGCGGCGAAGCTGAAGCCGTGGAAGCCGGGCGACGACGTTAAGAACAACATGGGGATTGACCCTGACGTCTTTAACGCTGCGGTCCAGATGACGGTGGACATCATTGACGACGGCATCTCGTCGTTCGCTGAGTACATCGCAGCAATCGCAGCGGACATCGGCATTGAGAACACACAGGACTTCGCCAACTACTTCGAGAATGCGTGGGAAACGGCGAGTGGTGAGATCGAGGAGCTGGACGCTGCCGGCAAGGTGCTGGACATCTTTCCGAAGGAGAAGAAAGAGACGGCACCAGAGCCGGACGCACCGGTTGCTGATGAGACAGCCGAGACAGCCACTGAGGATGCACCGGAGCCTGATGTCGAAGAGACAGCGGAAGCCCCGGAAATCAACACAGAGAAGGTGTTGGCGGATGCTGGGCTGGTGGTGACTGAGACGATTGATAGGGGCAAGAAGGGGTTCAAGGTCACTGGTGAAACGTTCAAGAACAAAAACGTTCTGAGAGAAGTGGGAGGCCAATACAATGGTCGAGAAAAGATTAAGTTCTGGACGTTCAGGGATGGCGACCCGTCAGAAAGGATTGCCGCCCGAATTGCGGGAGCAGCCCCGCCTGTCGGAGGAAGAAGCGTTGGAAGCGATCCTAAGAAAAAACGGAGTGATCAAGAAACAAGTGCTGAAGACGTGGAGCGAAAGCGACGACGAAGAAGCGCAGACGCGACTGCCGACGTTAGACGAGCAGATAGCGATCTTATTGACAATGTCGAAGGAAGTACCCAAGACCTGATCAAACGCGGGATCGAGTTTGGAATCCCGGAAGAGATCGTTCTGGAGCAGATCGCTGACATCGGTCAGATCACAGACGCCTACGACCGAGGAGAAGCAGCGTTCCTGCTGGCGAACGCACCTGGCACCGGTAAGACGTTCGTACTCGGCGGCACCATCCGTGAGATCCTGAAGAAGAATCCTCAGCAGCGTGTCATGTACGTGACGATGAATAAGGACTTGATCAGTCAGATCAAAGAAGACTTGAAGGACTACGGAATCAATTCAGTCGAGTTCATCACGTATGACTCGTTGAGTAGAGGGGCGAGGCCCGATGCGTCGGACACAGTCCTGATCTTCGACGAAGCCCACAACGTCAAGAACGTGAAGAAGTCAAAACGAGCGATAGCCGCTCAAGTAATGATGCGTGAGTCCAGGATGGCGATTCTTGCCAGTGCGACACCGTTTGAGAATCCGGTAGAAGCTGGTTACTTGGATGCGACAGGGATGTTTGCCGACGTGGGTGGTCATCATGAGTGGGCGAAGCTGTACGGTGCGGATGTCACTACCAGTGAGTATTACAACAGTCGCGGCGAGCTAATCGTCAGAGAGTTCCTGCAGTGGTCAGGCGGTAAAGCGAAGATCAAGCATGGCATTGCGGCTCGTGAATGGATGAAGCGACGTGGTGTGTTCGTGCAGCGGAAGATGAAGTTGCCGCCAGACACTGTGAAGACGCAGTTCCACAAGTCGCCGGTTGATGAGTATCACAAAGACCTAGTTGACCGTGTCGTCAAAGCATACGGTCGAGCTGGTAAGTTAGACAATGGTCAGGAACAGTACCAGAAGGACATCGGTCAGCATCAGGCGAACACACTCAAGCGTCTTCTTGAAGCCGGTAAAGTCGATCACGCTATTAGCCGAGCAAAAGAATTGATCGCTGAAGACAAGCAAGTGGTGCTGTTTGTTGAGACGAAGGGGGATCGACACATCGGTCGGTATCGCAAAAGCAATGACCTGAAAGGCGAATTGTATTCCTACCCGGAGATGCAGCCACTGCTGGCGGAATGGGGTCGCGCTGCTGCTGCGGCACGTCGGATGCAAGAGAAACCACCGCCGCGTCCGTTCGCTGATTTCATTGAAGAGATCGCACGGGTGATGCACGACGCGGGGATCGATGAGAACCTGCAGAGTGTGCCTGAGCGATTGGAAGCAGCATTCGATTCTAATGACGTTGTTTGGTATACCGGGAATCAGACTATCCCCAAGGCGAAGAAGAATGTGGACACTTGGAAAGCCGGTAAGAAGAAAGTGCTGATCGCCACGATGGCAAAGGGTGGCACCGGTCTGTCGTTGCATTCCACCGACCCCAACATGCCCGAGCGGGTGCAGATCGGACTGAACCTGCCGTGGAAGGGAACTGGCGTTGAACAGGTGTCGGGTCGCCTGGCCCGCTATGGCACTGCGAATCCCGTGATGGTCGAATGGTTGTTTGCAGACAACGTGGACTTCGAGAAGAAGATGGCCGGTCGGGTTGGCGGGCGAATGCGTGACATGGGAGCGGTGGTCTCCGGTGACGTGAACGTTGGTGCGGAAGCAATCGCTGATTTCGACTTCGAGACCGGTTTTAGACCGGACAAAGAATTCAGTGATGAGATTGCAGATGCAATACACGTCGTAACGACCGAGACAGATGAGCTGTACCGGGCGGCAGATTCGCTGGAGAACAATCGCAAGGCGGCGAAGGACACTTCAGACGGATTCTACGAGACTCCATTCCCGGTAGCGGCAATGATGCAGGAGATTGCGGCGATTCGTGAGGACGATTTCATACTGGAACCGGAAGCCGGCACCGGCAACCTGCTGAAGCTGTTGCCGAAGGGTACGTCGATCACTGCGAATGAGATGCGTGAATCGCGGCGTCAGGATCTAGAGAAGAACATCCCGAACGCGAAGACGCTGGGAGAGGACTTCCTTGAACTGACGAAGGGCGATGTTGGTGCGACTGATGTCGTGCTGATGAATCCGCCATTCGAGCGACAGTTGGGCGACGGTGGTGTCGGACCAATCGACGCGGCACATGTTCGTCATGCGTTTGACATGCTGGACGAAGGCGGTCGCTTGGTTTCATTGATGGGCGAAGGTGTATTCTTCCGAACCGCGGAGAAGGACACAGAGTTCCGTCAATGGTTGAACGAGCAGGGTGCGACGGTCATTCGGATGCCTAATGACACGTTCAAGAAGTCTGGCACCAGTGTGCGATCACGGCTTGTGGTAATCGACAAGGTTGCGAATCCGGTTTATGGACGGACGGACCTGACACTGGACAGCATGAAGACGAACGACCTGCGTGAGATGGCGGCGTCTGTCAATGCTCGACCGGCACCGACCGTGGAAGAGGATGACGGTCCTGCGATCTCCAAGGGTGCCAGACGTAGCGATGGGTCTGCCACAAAGCGAGGTTCAAGCAAGAGTTCGTCGAACAGGAAGCCTGCCGGTATTGCGAATCGACCGTTCACGAAGAAGCCACCGGAGACGGAGAAGGGTACGAAACTGGTCAACCGGATCAGTAACGACATCAAGAACGACACGCGGACGGTCGGGATGCGTTCAATCGTGGACTTCCTCAATGAGGCGGCACACACGGTGATGCTGGTCGGTCGGACGCAGTTGCGAAAGAGTCATCCGGCACACTTCGAAGGTGACCGTAAGAGTCGCGGTATCTATGGGCCGGCGATCATTCGCAGCATGGCGGGTAGCTGGCAGTTGAACTTCCATGAGGCGGGTCATGCCATCTCCAACTGGTTGCGTGACACTGATCCGAAGCTCCTGCACGGGTTCACTAAGAAGTTGAAAGAGGTGGCGAGAGTAAGCAACGGGAAGGATGGAACCGGTAACGCATCGGCCATCAGTCCAGAAGAGGGGTTCGCTGAGGTCATTCGTCGCTACGTGACCGGCGAGGAGATCCCAGCAGACTTGTGGACCGGTCTTGAAGCCCGAATGAAGAAGACGGCACCTGAGCTGTTGCAGGCTCTGAACGACGCACACAGGGCGTATGCGTTGCATCGAAGCCGACCGCTGGAGCATCAGTCACAGGCGAATCAGAACGATCAGCCAAGTAAGAAGACTCGGCAGTCGAAGATCAGTGAGTCGGTGTATCACCTGTTCAATGAGACGTTCGGCAACGATTGGGTGACACACTCATTGAACCGACAGATTTACCTGGGGATCGCCAAACCGGGCATCGTGAAGTATGACCCAACTGGTATTTCTGAACTGGTTCTCGGTGCATTCAGCAAGAAGCACGCAGCACAGCAGAAGTACGCTCGTGAAGTGATGAAGGGTCTGAAGAACAAGTCGACTGACTTTGAAGCGGCATATACGGCGAAGATGCACGTTACGAACGAAGTGGACCGCGCGATGGGTGGCGTGGCGACTGACCGTGAAGGTATCCGCGTACAGCTATTGTCCGATGGCTTCGATCAGTTTTCGGGTGGCGAACTCGCAGCGTTGAAGAGAGCGGGGTTCAACATCACGGATGAGATGCTGACTGCTCCGTACGGTGAGTTCCTGTACCTGAGCGAGCAGAGCTTCTCAACGATCAAACACAAGCTGAAGGACGACTACGCTTCGTTTGAAACTTACGTGCAGGACAAGGTGGCGTTGTACCGGTACAAGGAGAAGGGGCTGGACTATCCTGGCCGTACGGAACACAAGCCGCCGCGTGTACTGGAGCAGGGCGTCAAGGATTACGAGTCGGACAATCCGACGTGGAAAGGACACTTCAAGGAAGTCCAGACACTGATGGATCAGATGCTCTTGATTGGCGTAATATCCGGTGAGCATAGCGTTCAAGAAGCGATTGATATCAAACGCAAAAATGAAGATTACGCGCCGTTGCCACGTCAACGAGACGACGAAGGTGGTGGTTCGGGCAGGACTGATCCGGGTAGCTCGCCAACCAGTGGGGTGATGCGGGCGAAGGGTTCCGCTTTGGAATTCATGCCATTGGAAGTTGCTGTCGAGAAGCGAGTCAGGCGTTCGTATGAAGCGTACTACGAGAACACGAAGCGGATTTCGATTCTAAATATGACGAAGAAGATCAATTCAGATTCGCCAGTGACGGTCGAAGACACGAAGGTGCCTGGTCCAGATCGTTATCACGTCGTGCTGACTGATGAGAATGGGAGCAAGGTGCTCAGTAAGTTCGACGACAAATTTGATGCGGAACAGCAAGCGAAGAAGGAGCGAGTCGGTAAGGATTCGCGGATGGATTACGATTTCCGCAAATCCATCGGGCGTCTGATGTTGCCATTGCAACTGGAGACGAAGAAGGTTGCGACACTCAGTCCGAAAGAGCAGAAGGACATCATCGCTGACGGGATGAATCGGACACTGGCTGAAGAGTTGGGCCACCTTATCTCGGAAGACATGTCCGCGCAGGATGTACGGAATCTTCTGGAGATGGAAGGTGAAGAAGCTCTCACGGGCGAGATGATCAACCTTGAGATCACCGGCAAGCCGGTCTATCGCTCGGCAGCACCGAACGCACGCAACGTGGTGACGACGTTCCGAGGCGGCAAACTGCAGTATCACCAGGTGACAAATCAGCTCCTTTACAATTACTTCTCGGCATCGTCAAACATCAACAAGCACTTGCAGTGGGTGGCGACATTCCTTGGCAAGCCGCTACTGCCGTGGAAGCGACTGATCACCCAGAACCTGGCGTTCGCGTTCAAGAACGTGCCGCGTGACATGACTACGGCAATGCTGTTTGGGGAATCCCTTATTCCTGGGCTGGTGATGGGTGTTGCGGTTGTGAATCGTCTGAAGGGTGATCCTGACGGGCATCGGGCACAGGTGTCGACGGAGATGTTGTCGAAGTCATTGGACCACACACGGCGCGACGCACATGGCACGCTGGTTGATTCGTTCAAGAGCATGATGGCGGAAGGGATTACGGATCTGCCGTGGAGTGAGATGGGTGGCAGTCAGATAGCCGCGGAGCTACCGGGCGTCGTCATGTCAACGATCATGAAGCCGGCTGACATCATTAACTGGGCGACGGGTGGGCGTTATGTGTCAGCACTAAGTGAGTCACTCTCTCGTGAGGGTGCTTTCATTCTGTCAAAGAGGGCAGGGGACACGACAGCAAGAGCTTCGCGACAGTTTGACAGAGTGACTGGTCAGTTCATCCAGCGTCAACCGCGGGCAGATTTCGCAGCTCTGGTGCGGTTGGGTGGGTTCCTGAATCCGGCGTTGCAGGCGACGAGCCAGTATTTGCAGGTGTTCTCTGATCCTGATCCGAAAATGCGGGCGAAGGCGATTGCTCTCACGTTGCCGTCAGTGGCGTTGATGGGCGGTGTCTACGCGGCGATCAACTATCTCGTCTCGATGGCGATGATGGATGATGACGAAGAGAAGGAAGAGTTCATCGCTCGGATGAAGGAGCGGACGGAGAATGAGAAGCTGTCGTATATGTCGGTCCTCGGTGTCCTGAAGATCCCATTCGATCACGGATTGACCGGTGGTGTTGCCAGCTATGCGAGTAATTCAGTCGAAGACTGGCTGTTCGGTGTTTCACATCAGGAAGGAACGGATCGAGCGAACGGGTTAATGCGACGTGTCCTGTCGGACATCGCGTTGCCGACTGACTTCGTCCATCCGTTCTGGCAAATTTGGACGGACCTGGCTCGCAACCATTCTGAGTTCATGGATGCCGACATCGTTCCGAAGTACCTCGTCGAAGCCTACCCGAACAACCCCGAGCTGTGGTCAACGCCTGACGTGGCGGAAGGCTACAACACTGTCAGTCGCTCGGCTCTTGGCAAACTGTTTGGCGCATCGCCATTGAAGCTGCGATACGCAGTACGCGGTATCTTCACCAGCGATGCGTCTCGACTGGTCGGTTTGTTCGGAGACAAGGAGAAGAAACTCCTGAGCCGTGACACACCGATCATTGGCTCTCTGGTGTCGCGTGAACCGAAGGGTTGGGGTTCTCGGTCGATCCGCAGTGTCGTGGCGTTAGACGAGCAGTACGACGCCTTGATCAAGACGGCGGAAAACATGATCGAGCGTGGCGTGACCGGCAAAGAGCTGGACGACGTTCGGGAGAAGGCAGCGACTCTGGAGCTGTCACACCGTGCAATGCTGGAAGTCGAACACATCTGGCGTAAAGGGAAGGCAGTTGGCACCGACGAGGCGAAGGATGCGGCACAGCGCCAAATGACGAAGGTGGCGTCAGCGTTCCTGGGCGAAGACGATCTACCGAAGCGTCAACTCGGTTTGATGGTTTACTCAGCCACGTCACCGTCACAGGATGGCACACAGGTTTCGTTCGAAGCGCTGAAACGACTGAAGATGACGGTGTCGGATGCAAAGGATGCGTTGGACGATTACTGGCTGGGACGCGCTCAGGACACGGAAGACGCCAAGGCGAAGAAAAGTGGACGCAAACCGAGAACGGTGAAGAACTTCCGACGTTCCCCAACATACTTCACCAGATTGCGGTTGCTGAAAAAACATCTACCGGAATAAATGGTCGATACAGAGTAAGCGGTGAGGGCATTCACCAATCAAAACTAACGAGACCAGGGTAAGGTCGGTAGAAAGATGAGAGCAGTGTCACCAGAAACCGCACTATGGATGGCTGGAGCGGCATTTCTCCCTTGCATCGGCTGGGGGATTCATGTCACTCTCACCGTTAATCGGATCAGGGAAGACTCACAGATAATGGTACAGATACTTCGCCAGCCTGACGCTCATGGGTTCGGCACCGGTCGGACGAACAAGATCATTGAGGACAACACTCGTGCGATGCAGGCTTTAACGTACTACATTCAGTGGCTGGCGAAAAAGGACGGATCGAATCCGCCGCCGCCACTGCCTCCGGAATTAGGATCATCATCGAAATGATCATTCACGTTGATGACAACCCTAATGACTGGCTGATGAGCATAGTATGAAGAGGGGAGCAACTCATGCGATTACTTCTATGTTTATGCCTATGGCTAGTGCCTTCGGGCTACGCTCATTCACAGGCAACTAGGGCACAGGCAGATTACGAGCTGCTGTACTTCACTCAGGATTTGGCATTGTGCAAGCCGTGCATTCCGGTGAAGGCGATGGTTGATCAACTGAAAAAAGAGGGGCGAGCGGTCACGGTTTACAATTACCAGCAAGACCCGAAGCCGTTCCGATATTACTGGCCAGAGGGGGCGCAAACTCCATCATTCATTCTGCTGAAAGACGGCGACGTTTACCGGAGATATGTGCCGGACAAAGAGCGGAATCTGATCTTCACGATTGACTTCCTGAGAGGTATTGCACCACCGGACAGGAGCAGAGTGCTTGACGAACCAAGGCCATCGACATCACGGGACTGTGCGAGACCAAACAACCTGAGAAACATACTGACGCCGCCACCACCGCCGGCACCGGGGCTACCAAAGGATGTGCCGGACCGGGAAAAGGTGGAACGGATTCAGCGGCTGGAAGCAACGGTAAGAGACCTGCAACTGACACTGAGCGTACTGCAACAAGAGCTGGCAGACATCACGGGCAACAGCAAAGGCGAGACGGGACCAGCGGGACGTGACGGAGTGGACGGGAAAGACGGAGCAGACGGCAGACCAGGACCAGCGGGACGTGATGGAGTAGACGGCAAGCCCGGCGAACGCGGGGCAGATGGACGCGACGGAATCGACGGGCGGGATGGTTCGGCGTTGTCGGCTGACTCGCTGCGGGAGCTGAGACAATTGAGGGCCGATGTGGCAGCAATGAAATCACTTCAGCGGCGGTTTTTAATAGTGGACGGGAACAAAATACTTGGCGATTTGACGTACGAACCGGGGGAACCGGTTGTGATAGACCGCAAAGTCATTCTCTTGGGTGAATGACGCGGGGAAATTTTACTTAGGGAGAGCAGAACGATGGCGACAGACATTCCAGAGAACCTGGCACAGGCGACGATGGCACTGATTCAGAGCAACCTCGTGGCGAACAACCGCGATGGTCAGGCGATCTCGACCACGGCGTTGGGTGTGTTGCAGGTTGCAGCCGCACGGAACTTTGATGAATTGGGCGTGACTGAGTCACGAGCGAACTCGGGACTCATCGCGACTCCGTTTGCTGGTCCGACCACTAAGGCACCAGACTAACGATGAGTGACATTGAAACCATTCTTGCAGAGATGGTCGAAGAGAACAGGTTGAGCCGGGACAGGGCTACTGCGGACGTGTCCCGGCTTCTCTCTGTCACCGTGGGGGGTACGGATGATGAATTCGAAAGAGTCACCAGAGATTTGCTCGGACTCGACGGAGACGGTGCAGACAGAGGTGGTGGATTACCTGAAGAAGCGGGGTAGGCAGAAACTGTGGGCTGGCAGTATCGCGGCGAACAAGTTGCAGGACGAAGCCGACCGACAGCGGATCAGCCAGGCTCATGAGGCACGGGCTGCACGGAAGGCTATGGGGTGGGACGAGTCACCAGTCGAGGGGGAGGGTGATGATGTGAGTAACAGGCAAACGGTGCTGGGCGACTTCAACGCACCAACGCCAACGATTGTGTACCCGCCAGAGCGATCTGATCGTTCCCCGGTACTCGGCACGATTCTGGCAACAGCGCTGGCGGTTGGACTGCCTGGTGCCGGTCTGTTGGGCTTTGGGATTGCGAAGATGCTTGGCGACAAGGCTGAAAAGGTGATTATTGAGCGGGGAAAAGACACATCGATGACACTTGGATTAAAACGGATTGGTGATCTTGACCTCGGAGAGTAGTGATGGACGAGATTCAGTCGCGAGATGGCCTATTGGCTCCCACAAGCTACTGGGAAGCATCACCTGAAGTGCTGGCAAGGAACACTAACGGGGCCGGAACATCGGGCTGGAATGGTTTACTGGTCCCTGACACAGTCTGGGGTTTGAACATCAATGCTGCCGCCAATATTCACGATTTCGAATACTGTATTGGCGAAACGATCGAACACAAGCAGCAGGCGGACTTCCGATTCCAGCAGAATATGATCTCACTGATCCGGCGTGCTGCGACGAGGTCATGGATCGGCTGGATTCTGAAATTTCCGCGTGAGTATCGAGCCTTCACGTACTACTTGGCCGTCTCAGAGTCAGACGCGGCCCTGGTAGCATTTAGAGCATCGGAGTTGACGTGAGCGAGCAACCACCCATCGGCTGGACAACACCCTGCACGATCGTGGACGTCTACGATGGCGACACCGTGGTCGTGGACGTGACACGTCGGATTCGAGTGCGTCTGTACGACTGCTGGGCGCCAGAGATTCGCGGCGGTACGGATGAAACGAAAGCCAAAGGTCAGGATGCTCGCGCACACCTTGAGGATTTCATTGCTGGCGCTCAGAGTGTGGTGTTGCACATCCCGATCGAGGACAACGACGCCAAGGACTGGATGTCGATGGGTCGCGTGTTGGGCAGGCTGTTCTGCGACGAGCGTGACGTGAGCGTTGAGATGGTCGAGTCTGGTCACGCAACTGCGACTAAGCAGCGTTGATCAGTATGTGTTGAGCGTTCTCGACCATCTGATTTAACCGTCTCACAAATTGGACTCGCGAGATGCCGAGAATCTCACGCACAGCATCTTCATTCAGGTTCTCGACGGCCACATAATGCAGCAGCTCCTGATCATCGAACGGCAGGTACAGCGACAAGAGGTGAGTCGCATCAGCACACATGATCTCTGCAAACGCCTGATACTCACTGATCAGCACAGGCTCATCAAAGCCCGTGACCGTGATGCCGGACATCCGGGCACCGCGTGAGAGCAGATCCTGCTGCCGTAGCGAATCCATGATCGCTCCGAAGATCCTCGCGCCCACGAACGTCTCAAAACACGCTCCATGCCCGTATTTGTACCTGGGAATGGATTCAATCAGTGCCAGATAGGCGTCTGACTGGGCTTGTTCGATGCTGTAGGCTCTCGGGAGCTTCTGACAAATGCGTGCGGCAACGGAATCCGCAAACGGGACGTACAGTTCCAGCAATGCGTTGCGGTTGGCATCGCATTTTGAGGCTGACCAGTAAAGAGTCCATTCGTCACTTGCATCGATCATTCCTCAGAAGTTATTCACTAGAGGAGCAGCAATCAAGGCCAGATGCCGATACTGTGTCATCAGGAGTCATTAAGAGGCAACCATGAAGAAACACGCATTCCACATTGAAGATCGTGACTACAGCTCAGTTGAGATCGCTGAGATGGTTGGCCGGGATAAGTCTCGGATCAACCAGCTTGCGCGGCGTTTTACCGGCTGGGCACGTCGTGAGGTGCATGGTCACATGGTGATCTGGAAGTTCTCACCTGCCGGCGTTCATTCGCTGTTGAACTGGCTGGCGGATAACGGTCACCCGTTGAACGAAGAGTCCAAGCGGATCCAGGACGAGCGGTTTCACGGTTCCGGTCGGTACAACAAGACTTAGCCTTGGTCTGCTCGCATGGGGATGTGGTCCATCCAGTCAGGGCTACCACCGATCCACGGCCCAACCCAAATACATTGCCCGCGTCTGGCACCGATCTCAGCCAACTCAGCGTCCGTTTGACGCTCGGCTTCGAGTTCGCCATCCCAGCGGTCTTCAGGCCGCTTCGGTAGTCGTTTCCGTCGTTTCCGTCGTTTCATTTCGACTGTCAGGTGCGCGAGTATCTCAGGCTGATTACCGTTGTCCAGGTAAGCGCCGTACATGGCTGACAGCGCTATGCCGTTGAGTTCAGACAGTCGTTTACCCTTGTGTTTCCCGCGTGGCAGGATGTAGTCGGTCATCAGTGTACCTAACATGATTGTGGATGAGTTCAGGCTGGAACGACCCCCTGCAAAAACAGGGAGTCGCGCAACATGACTCTGGATTGAGGCGAGTATGTCACGCCCAGCATTGATTTTGATAACGGAGTTAGCTGGGTTTCACCCTCACTCCGCTCCACGTCCAAATACGACATGATGTCGCATTTGACAGACTGACCCGGACGTCGCACACCGATCAGACATGAAGCCTTCGCAAACCAGCTCGAATGCTGGTCGAGTCTTCGGACTGTGCTTTCGCCTTGGTCGCTGGGCAGACTCGGACGCCCTAAGTGTCAGAGTCGCTATTCGTCCATCGGTGCGGCGTCTATGTCACCAAGCACCCACTCCAGAGCATTGCGAGCGCCTTGCTCGTACGTCATGCCGGGGAATTGACTGCCGTGTTCTGAATCGTCACACCGGTCGATTTCAGCACGGATATCGCCTTCTTCCTTCTCAATCATTGCGTCACTCCACGAAAAAAGCCCGAATACCGCGTCGGTTCAACTCGACGACAGTAATCAGGCTTGTGGTCGCTTAGGTTATTTCTGATCCCAAGGGTTGAACGCAGATCAGGTCAGTCTTTTAGGCTCAACAGATACGAGCTGTCAAGCCCAGTCTCTCAAAAACACCCCGGTGGGATTTGAACCCACGCATTCTACAGGATCGCGGCTGCGACTGTGCGATCTCGCCACGGGGTGGATTTCGATGCCGGGAGTTGATCACCAGAGGTAGCCCGATACCGATGACCGGGGATGTTACTCCATAGAGGAATAGTGTCAACACCAGTGAGTTTGCGGCAAAACATGACCGGCGAGCTGTGTAAATATAGCAACATACGTCAAGAGCCGACCAATACAAACAGGTACCGGTACCTGCCATATTTTCCCCTTTTGGGCTTGCAAGCAATTTCCCGGTCGAGTAACTTGCGTGCAGGAAGGGGTTGAATCGATGCGAATCATGACGACACGGGAAGTTGCTGACGGGCTGGGCGTACCATTGAATACTGTCCAGAAGATGATTCGTGCCGGGCAGATCATTCCGATCGAACGTGAGTGTGGTGAGCATTCGCAGATTACCGAGCATGAGTTTGAGCGGGTACGACGAGTGCGCTCAGAACTCACAATTCAAAATGCCGCGGACATGCTGGGCGTGACACGCTGGACAATCCGCAATCTGATCCGTGCCGGCAAACTGGTGGCGATGCCGAAAGTGACGGGTACACCGCGACGTGTGGAGCGGGCGGAAGTGGAGCGGTACGCGAGAGACAACGACAAGGCAATTTACCCATTGGGAGAATGAGATGAAGGTACTGAAAGTTACGATCCAGAACGTGATGCGGATCTCCGAGCTGACGTTGGACACGTCGCAGAATCATCTGATTCTCGTCGGTGGCAAGAACGGGCAGGGAAAGACTTCCGTTTTGCTGGCACTGCTGATGACACTTTGCGGGAAACGTGGGTTGAAGGAATGGCCGGACGTGGCGTTGCGTGAGGGTGAGGATCACGGTGAGTGTGAGATTGAATTCGAGCTGGCGGCGGATGGGTCGGACAACGACGTCTTTCCTGATATGAAGTCGTTGACCGTCCGTCGCCAGTGGGACCGTCAGCGCGATGGGTCGATCAAAGAGTCGCTGACCATCGTGGACGAGACCGGCACCAAGGCGGCATCGCCGCAGCAGTTGCTCAATGATTTGTTCAAGACTCGGGCGTTCAATCCGTTAGAGTTGGAATTGCTCGACAAGCACGCTCTTCGCGAGATGCTCATGGACCTCGTGGGGTTGCGTGAGCAGTACGACGCGAATCGAGTCAAGCGTCAGACCGCCTACGAAGCTCGTGCGTTGATTCAGAAGCAGGGCAAGACTTTGGCGGCACAGGTTGAGGGAATGCCGTTCCATGAGGACGCCCCGGACGCCGAGGTGTCTGTCAGCACGTTACTGGACGAGTTGCAGGTTGCGGAAAAGAAGAACGCGGAAGTCACCGCGCTGCGTGGTCAGGCGACTTTGGCCCAGCAGCAGTTGGAGTCGCGACAAGAGGCTCTTGAGAAGATGCGAGAGAAGCTCAAGGAAGCCGAGGCGTCATTGAAGGAATCAGAGAAGGAAGTCAAAAAACTCGCGAAGGAAGCGAAGGACACGTCGTTCGTAGAGACGGACGAGATTCGCGCACGCATCGACTCGGTGGAAGCGGATAACGCGAAGGTGCGATGCAACGCACAACACGCAGAACGTACTGCTGAGTTGAAGCGACTACGAGCAGAACGCGATGAGCAGAACGCGATTGTTGAGGCGTGCCCGGTTGAACTACAGGCGATGCTGGAAGCTGCGGACTGGCCGATTGATGGACTCTCGGTAGATGACGAAGGGGTTTTGTACCGGGGGTTGCCAGTTACGCAGGCATCACGGGCCGAACGGATTCGGCTCTGGTGTCGCGTCTCAGCGGCGTTGAATCCCAAGCTGAAGTTGTTGGTGTTCCCGGACGGCAACGACCTTGACAACGACTCGTTGAAGGAACTGGACGAGTACCTGACAGAGACGGATTACCAGGCGATTGTCGAGTTCGTCACGCGGTCACAGGATGATACTGATCGATGTGCGGTGGTGCTGGAGGATGGTCATGATGCGAAGGTTGCTGCTCATGGTTTCTGAGCGGTGCGAATTGCATCTTGACTCGACAAGGTGGTCGCGCACGCCAATTCCCGACCGTCCGGGTTGGGAATTGGCGCGGTGCGTCGACTGCGGTGTGTTCATTGGAATGAATCCGATCCCGAATACCAAAGCCGCCGAGAAGCAGGCGGCGATTGAAGCGGCGGCAGCGAAAGCGAAGTTGGAGGAGTTCGATTGGGGGGATGATGATGAAACGCCTTAAACGCTGGCTGACCAACTGGCTATTGAACGACTTCCGTGCTGAGATCGAAGATGTCGTCGCCCGCAACGAGAGAGTGCGGAAACTTGAGATCAAAGCGATTGAACAAGTGCGGGACGCGATCGTTAATTCGCAAGACCACCACTTGGAGATGATCGGTGAGCTGCAAGACCAAGTGGGATTGTTGATGTCGCACGACAAGCAGACGTTTGCAGAGATGGAAGCGTTGCGAATAAAGATCAACAAACTCAAAGGCCAGAAGTCTGATTCAGGTTGGAAGGCAGCAACAACGAAACGACTTAACAATCTATGGAAGTTTCATAATGCGTTGGCTGTTCAGGTGAATCGCACGGAGTTGCCAGATTTCACGACGGAGCGGATGGAATCAGTGGCTAGACTGGTTGAAGGTTTTCCGAATGAACTCAATCGGATCAACAGTCAGATTCGGAAGATGGAACAAGCACCAACGAGCAATCGCATTGCCACGTTGCTGGAAACGATGAAGCGGATGGGTGACGAACTGGATTGCATAAAGCAAGACATTCAAATTTTGCAGATCAAGCCGGAGGATGGAAAGAATGACGAAAGACAAGAACGTGGAAGCCTCGTCGACCGCTACTAACGTCCAGAACTTGAAGCTCTGGAACGAGTTGAAGCCGGTCAACAAGGAACACACCAAAAACTACAAGCGTGCCGGTGGTTTCTCTGGCACGATGATCGATGCTCAGTGGCGACTGCGGCGGATGACGGAACTATTCGGCCCGGTTGGTCAGGGGTGGGGTTACGACATCGACGAGCGATGGTCCGAAGCAGGTTGTGCCTTCGTGCAAGTCTGCGTCTGGTATCGCGCTGGCACGGAGACTCATCGCACCGGTCCTCAGATTGGTGGCACGGACATGGGTCGTGCTGCGGACGAGGCGTACAAGGCAGCGATCACTGATGCGATTGGAAAGTGTTGTGCCCAGCTTGGCCTGGGTTCAGACATTTACATGGGCCAGTACGACATGCCATTCGTGCCTTCGATCCCAGACAGTTACGTGCAGGAGATTCGCAACCTGCTGGACGAGACGAATGCCGACGAAGCCGCGTTCTTGAATATGTTCGGTGTCGCCAGCTTGACTGAGTTGTCCGCGGCGGATGCAGTCAAAGCCCTTGCTGCCGTCAAGAAGAAGAAGACACAGCAGGCGAAGGCGAAGATTGAAGTGGAGGGCGACGATGAGGATTTTTGATTTCGAGCAAGGGTCTGAAGAGTGGCACGCGGCTCGTTGTGGCCTGCCGACGACCAGCCGGTTCGACAAGATCATCACTGCATCCAAAGCTGCGTACTCCAGTCAGTCGAAGTCGCTAATCGCCACGCTCATTGCAGAGCAGTTGCCCGGTTACGAACGACCGTATCTCTCTGAGTGGGTCCAACGTGGCAATGACATGGAGCCACGCGCGGTGGCTTGCTATGAGTTCTTGACGGACTTCAAGGTTGAGAAGGTGGGGTTCGTCAAGCCTGATGATCGTGATGACGTGGGGAGTTCTCCTGATCGGCTCGTGAACGATGGTGAGTCAGAGGGGCTGCTTGAGATCAAATGCCCGAAGGCTGAGACGTTGGTGGGCTATCACATCGATGGCACATTGCCGAACGACTACAAGGCTCAGGTGCAGGGCCAACTGTGGATCACCGGGTTACCGTGGTGTGACTTCTTTGCATGGCATCCGGAACTCGACCCGTTCCAGATTCGCGTTGAACGCGATGAAGAGTTCATCAAAAAGCTGGTACTGTGCGTGGATAAATTCTGCAAGCAGTATCAGAAAGTCAAAGAGCAACTCGGCCAGTAAGGGAGTGACTGATGGCGAAGGAAGTCAAGGAGTTTGACAAGCATTTTCCAACGGAGAAACTGAAGCACCACAAAAACAATCGGTATCTCTACCAGGACGAGCCAGACGAAGAGTTTCTGGAGAGCGTCAGGCGACGTGGAATCTCGACGCCACTGTCCGTTGACAAGAAATCCAAGACCATTCTGAGCGGTCACAAGAGGCATAAGGCTGCGGTAGCACTCGGCCTTGAAACGGTGCCGGTGGTCTTCGAGGAGGGACTGTATGAGGACGAGGCGTTGATGTTTCTCGTGGATGCGAACAAGCAGCGGAAATGCACGAAAGAGGCGCGAATACGGGAAGCGGCACTGGTACACAGTGCGGAGAAGAAGCGGCGCTGGCGGCTGCGGAATGATGCGAAGCAGGCGGGTGAAGAGGCACCAGTTTTCGACAACAATCCACGCGACGTGGCGGCAGAGAAAACAGGATTGTCAGCCCGCTCGGTGAGCAATGCGGTGAATGTGAACGCGGGCATTGAAGAGGCGGAAGCGACGGGTGACACGGAGCGAGCGGCAGCGATTCAGAATGCCGCGAAGACGTCCATTAAGAAGGCGGCATCAGTGGCATCGCCACCGAAACCGAAACCGGCGAAACTGAAACCGGTGGACCCATCCGAGCTGGATCGCAAACTGATTGTCAAATTGATGAAGCAATTCAACGAGCAGGCATCCGTGATGGCAAATACTCTTGAAACGCTGACAAAAGCGTCGGGTGGTGTGGGTCATTACTCACGCGGCTGCACGAAGCATTTGGAAAAGTTGCAGGAAGTCATTGATGAGTGGGCAGCGGACATATTTTAGGGGATTGCACGGATGCCAGATTTCGAGGCATGGGATGCTATTCAGGAGCGGTCGCGAAAAGCCATTCTCTACAATTTCAGGGATGTGAATTGTCTCGCGGCTGCGGCTCCAACCGGTTACGGAAAGACTCGGTTGGGTGCCAATCTGATTCAATACATGGAACAACGAGGACATCAATGGATTTGGTACACGCATCGTAAGACGCTACTGGTTCAGACCGCGAAAGCGTTCCGCGAGCGGGGTTTGACGTTCGGCATCCGAGCATCAGGTCACGACGATGAGATGGACATCACCTTGCCCGGTCAGGTGGCGATGATCCAGTCGGAAAAGTCAGCAATCAAAAAGGGCAGTCGTGATTTTCATGATGCTCGGTTTGTTGTCATCGATGAAGCTCACGCCAACAAGACGGGGTTCGCGGACGAACTGATCAAGCATCATGTTGAGTCGGATGCCAAGGTGTTGTTGCTCAGTGCCACGCCTGTGGGGCTGGTGCGTGCCGAGCGGCTGATCACACTGGCTCACCTGTCCGAGATGCGGCGGATCGGTGCGCTGATGGAGGCGGTGCCATACACTGTCCCTGAGCAGGACATGAAGATGGTTAAGAGGGTTGCCAGCGGTGACTTCAGCTCGAAGTATCAGGCGGTGCATTTCACGCGACAGGCGGTGGTCGGCAACATCCTGCATCACTACCACCGGTTGCAACAGGATCATTTCGGATTACAGGGTGGCGCACCGTGTCTGGCGTTCGCACCGTGCGTGAAGTCCAGTATCTCGATGACGGATCAGTTCAATGAGGCGGGCGTAAAGTCTGCCCACATTGATGGCGAGGATGTGTATCTCGGTGAGCATGACACGGACGGCGAGCCGGTGATCTATCAGTCAAATCAGAACATGCGGCAGTATGTCTTCGATGAGTTTGAAGCCGGTCGCATCAAGGTGATCTGGAATCGCTTCGTGATGCGTGAGGGTGTTGACTTGCCGTCCATTGGTCACGTCATCGTGGCGACGAGTGTCGGCACACCTGAGACGTGGGTGCAGATGATTGGCCGAGGGTTGAGGAGTCACGAGTCGTTGGACAAGGTGATCATTCAGGACCACGGTGGCAACTGTAACCGGCCCGGTCTTGGTGGACCGAATCAGGATCGTGAGTGGGAACTGGAAGCGACGAACAAGAGTTTGGTTGCTGCGGCGAAGGAGCGTGAGAAGAAGCCAGAAACGGACAAACCAAAGAGTTGTCCGAATCAGGCGTGCGGTCGCATTTTCATGGAGTCGAAGTGGAAGGCGAATCTCTGGAAATGTCCAGCGTGTGGGAAGGCTTCGAAGAAACAGGTGGTGACCATCATTGAAGAGGATGGGACGCTGCGAAAGTTCTACCCGAAGAGTCCGGTGAAGAAACCGGCACCGCCCGCGCAGCAGGCGTTCACGACGTGTTATTTTTCGGCACTCAATGGTCCGAAGGATCTGTCGTTCCATCAGATTGGCGGCATCTTCCATTCGAAGTGTCCTGACTACGAGATTTGCAAAGAGACAGGTCGAGCGAGGAACCGGCAGACGTTGGAGGTCTTCGAATTGTACTACTGTCCTAAGAAGCATGAGGATTGGGATCTGGCACCGGGTCAGATTGGTCGAGACGACATGAAATGGCCCCCTAAAGGAGGTGAGTGATGCAGTTCAAACAAGACCGTGACGCCATCATCGTACTGCTGGCTCTCGGTGCAGCGATGGCGGATCAAAAACTGGCCGCGAAGTTGAATCTCAACGGCATACCGCGGAAGCAGAAGATTCTGAGGGACGTAGCGGCGTCGGTGCAGTTGCTTCAGTCAGGCGTGGCTGTCGGAGACTTCGAAGCGAACCAAGCACAGCACACGCTATTTGGATTCCTTGCGAAGCTGGGCATCAGTAAGCGTGACAAGACGAAGGTGAAAGACCTGGTCATTGATGCCGCGAATGAGTATGGCATGGCCGCTCGTGGTCGTCGTTGGGCGAAAGCGTTCTTCACCAGTGCTTCGCTGATCCCAAAAGGCACACGCGCTGAGGTGATTGCGATTCTCCGGGAGCATGGCTTCACAGACGAGGATGCAGATATCGATGAATGATTACGCGCGACAGGTGCGGGATGATCGGGAAGACTGGCGTGCGGTAACGCCGGATTTCTGCATGTGGTGCGGTGCCGCCGGACAAGCGTCGTTTGGTTACAGCCCGTTGCATATTCACGAGATGGAACGACGAAGCCACGCGAGTGGTAGATGGGGGGTGCGATGTAATTACCTGAAATTGTGCAATGACTGTCATGCGGACGTGTTTGACACGATGCCGCACGCGAAACAGTTGGCGGTGAAGCTGGTGAAAGATCCCGATCATTTCGATCTGGAGCAGTGGTTACGACTCCGTGATCCAGCGTTGCTCGCACCAGAGCGGGTGACGATGGATGACATAGTGCAACATTTAATCGTGAGGGAGTTGACGTTATGAGTGACGGTAAGGTCGAAGGCAAAGTACATGAGATTGGGGAGACGAAGACGTTCGGACAGAAGGGCTTCCGCAAGCGTGAGGTCGTGCTGGAGCAGGACAGCGGGCGGTTCACCAACTACATCCCTGTGGAGTTCATCCAGGACGGTTGCGACTCGGTGGACCCGATGGTACTGGGTGACTCGGTGGAGATCACCTTCACGTTGACCGGCAGGAAGTGGCAGAAGGATGAGCAGAGTGATGTGCGTTACTTCCTCAATGCTCAGGCGTCGGCATGGCGTTCGTTGACGGGTGCAGCACCGCCGGCACAACCAGCGATGTCGGCACCTGCGTCCGCGCCGGATGGGTTCGATGAAGATGACGTGCCGTTTTGATCCTTCAGATGCACGGCACTGAGTTGGAGTGTGGGGCGATGGTCCACAACCTGCGTAAGGTGGACCCGGATAACGATGTCCGGGTCTGCCCGATGGAGTTCTCGCCGGAAATCACAGGGACTCCCGACGAGTGGACGTTGGTTGCGACCGTTTCGATGGATCTTGGAATGCGTTCGCTGGCGTGGGCGAATCGCAAGGGTTGCGTCTGCCAGCTTCGCAACTGGCCTGTTGATGAGGAGACTGAATGAATCTCAAACACGCTAAGATATTCGTGACGCATCATGCGGTTCAGCGGTATCGTGAGCGGCTGGGTCGCAACTATGCTCCTGACGAGATCGAAGCGTTGTGCCGGTTGTCTAAAAGGGTCTCCATTACAACACGTCGGCGGTATCGTTTGCGGTGGAGCGGTCACGACAACGAAGGCACGTCCTGGCGTCGGTATAAGGATGCGTTTTATCTGCTGCGTGAGGCGACTGGGACGGACGAGGGTTATGTGCTGGTAACGGTCGTGTCGATTGCAATGGCGCGACGACTGGCGAAGGATCGCAGTCGTGAGTTGACTGCGATGGGTCGCAAGAAACGATAACGCCAAAATCAACCGAGTTGTGGGAGCTGGAAGAGTCAGAGGGGGAGTGACATGACGACAACGCGATTTTCGTGGGATGACATTGTAAACCCGGACCCGTGCAGAACTCACGTGTTCGAGGTCAATGCGTGCGGGCCAGCGTTCACGACTTGGTGGTTGAATGAGGACGTGATTCAAATGCCGAACGCTGTGACGGGAGAGAATATGGCAACCACAAACGACGGCAGTGAGCCGGCGGCTGATTATCTGCGCTAGATAATCACGCGGAATTATCCAGCAGAGATAAACGCAAGAAGCCGACTGAGCCAATGGCCCAGTCGGCTTTTGTTGCGTCCTGTTATGATTCCCGGCAGCTTGCGAGCATCCAGATCAGTCCGCCGCCGATCAGGTAAGGCGTTACCGCCATGAAGCTGTCGATCATAAATCACCTCGGCTTTCTGATTTGAAGAGGGTCGTTGCTGCTGGTCGCTTCAGGTGCGCCAGCCTTGAGCCACATGAGGATTTCAAACGGCGTCCCGGTGAAGTAGAGCGTGTCGCCCTTGTAGACTTCTCGCTTCAGGATGCCGACCTTGATTGCCTCAAAACCCATCGAGTCGAGATTCTGAAGCACTGACATCATCGGGTTGTAGTTGACCATTACTTGATCCTTTGTTGAGAGAAAAGTTTTGCGTCCGTCCGGTTTGGATTCGCGTTAGTAGTCGTCGTTCCAGCGTTCCCCTGCGTAGGTGGGGTCGAAGTCGCTCGGTGCCACGTCGCTGTCGTAGTAGCTGCTCTCGATGCGTCGGTTGTTGTGCCGCTCTTCGCACTTCGGGCAAACGTCTCGCGGTCCTCCGTAGCCGTACACGTTCAGCCAGCGGAATGAAACGCGGTCGTCGTTCTCGGGGTCGGTGTATGTGACCCTGTCGCCCTGCTGGTCGTAGCCGTACCAGTGCTTGCCGTTGAAGCCTCCGACCGATTGCCCGGTCGCGTTGTCCATCAGGTCCAGGCACTGCGCCTGTTGGTACTCCTTGCCGCAGCCGTGGCATTCGGCTGGGACGGTTCTGTCGTGCTTACTCATCGTTAGAGTTCCTTCAGAAGTTCAGCCACGCGCGGCGGGATGATGTTACGGCTTGATCCGCTACCGACACCCGGCAGCAAGGCACCCTTTTGAACCAGTGCCAGCAGGTGGCAGTAGACGCCGTTGGTCGAGCTGATCCCGGTTGAAGTGCAGAGATCCCGCATTGATGGCGGGCGTGAATGCGTCCGCCAGTGATCGAAGATTGCATCCAGAATCTGCTGCTGACGTTCGGTCAGCGGCTTGTCTGGTGTGTTGATTGAGTTAGCCATCGGTGTGGTTGCTCCTTGAGTTTGTGTCCGTCCGGTTTGGATTCGCGTTAAGCCAGATCGACTTCGCGGTCTTCGCAGCAGATGAAGCCGAGTGTGTCATTGTTCAGGTGAGCTTCTACTGCGGCATCTTCGTCGGGGGCTTCGATCTCAAAGACGAGTGTGTCAGTGATTCGGTAGATAGGCATGTTGTCGGCTCCTTTGGTTTGAGAATGTGAACGAACCCACGCCCTGCAACTTGCCGGGCGTGTGCCGGTTCTCACTCGCGTTCTGGCGGGAAATTCGCCCCGCAGGTCGGACACTTGCCGAAGTTCTCGAAGCGTGAATCGTGTTCGCGGTCGCGTCCGCATGATGGACACAGCAGGCCGTCGTCTTCGTCCCATTCGCACGAGACTTTACCGACCTCGTTGCCGTTGATATCACGCAGACTGCAACCGTCCAGCACTCCGCTGGTGACCATGTCGTAGCGGTCGATTTGCAGAATGATGTCGCGGAGGATGCGTTGAACTTCGCCGGTCGAGTCGTCGGTCATTGCCGCGCCGTCGAAGTTGTCAATGGTGATTGTTAGCTTGCTGATCTTCATGGCGTCGTTGCTCCAGTGCTGAGGGGATAGGCTTCAGTGGCGTTGCGTGCGTAGGTGATGGCGTCGTGAATCTCTTCCGCTGGTGGCGTCCGTTTTGGCCAAGGGTCGCCGCAGTCGATCCATTCGCCGTCGAGCTGGACCTCCAGCCAGCAGAACCAGGTGCCGCGCCCGTATTTGCGACGGGTCAGCCGGATCGGTGTGCCGTGGAAGTCTTGGGTCGTCTGTCTCTCGTTCATTGTCTGCTCCTTGTGCTTGATGAGTCTCGGTTCCAGTATCCGGCGTCGAGCATGGCGTTTTCAGAGTCAATCGCGTGGACACAGTCCCAGCATCGCCCGTTACTCTTTGCGTCGTAGTCGGCAAGTTCGTTCTCGCAAGTGTCGCAGAGTTCGATAGGCTCACCGTCTAAATCAACGGCGATTGTGTCCAGCAATGCGAGGAGGCCGTCGAGCGTTTTCTGTTGCGTGTCGTTCGCCAGATCGTAGATGCACAACAGCGTCTGATACTGCTTGCGAAGGGCGGCAACGTCGATGTTGCATACGTCGCCACCTGCTGAATTGATTACCGTGGACGGTTTCATGTTTTACTCCTTGGGGGTTGTGGTGGAATGTCAACGAACTCCCGCCCGGCGATGGTGCCGGACGGGTGCCGGTTGTCACTCAGTAGCTCATTAGGTTGCGGATGGGTGAGTCGTGGTTGGTGTGCTTGTGATTGATCTTGATTCGCTCCCCTAGTCGCTCCTTCGTCATCAGGAAGAGCGACATATCGCAATCCTCCTCAAGGTAAACCTTCTCGCCGTCGCAGTAGCTGTAGCGACTGATGCGGTTCTGCAATCCCAGCCGGACGAGTTCAGCCATCTCGACCTGAAGCCAGCCGTGTCCAGGGTCTTCGTGCTTCGTGTAGAACGCCTTGGCTAATCCGCGTCCGCGTGTTGTGGTGGTCGTCATCGTTTCAGCTCCTTACATTTTGAGGAAAGCAATATCTCTCTGAAGTCCCTGACCATCAGGTTCCCAGCACTTCCGGCAGTTGCGGCAGTTGATTGCTGGCGTACTCTTCTCGCCACCCTTCTGTGCGTGCTTCGCTGCGTCGTAGGGGCAAAGCGTCTCCCCCTCGCCTCGCTCGTCTGTCTCTTCGATCACTCTCGCCGTCTGCCAGCCTGCGGCGTTCGCGGCTTCTCGATCTTCCGGTGTGGTGCATGATGCCAGCAGGACGAAGTTCTTCGGCCAGGTGCGGGACTTCGGTCCCATGCCAGCACGGTCCCACGCGCGGAAGTCGTGGGTGTATCCCCAGCCGAGTGTCCTCGGGTTTCGCTTGTGCCATGCAATCACGGTTTCGATCAGGTCCATATCCAGCCGGCGACCGTTTCCCCAGGTGCGGAACCAGTCGCCGCTAATGAGGTGGCGCAGCAGGTCCATGCCTCGGGCTTTGTCCAGGTCATCCCGGTAGTCGGCTCCCGTCCGTCGCTGGTGAATCGCAACGTTGCCCTTCAAGGCGTAGCACGGCCCTTTCGAGCCGTCTGGCTTCCTGAGCATCGCACAACTGAGCGGGCAGGTACTGCCCACCTGGCGGTACGTCGCGGCGACTGCTCCCGTCTTTCTGTCGTGTGAAATTCCAACTACTCTCGTGCCGATGACTTCCGTCCCGGCGATAAAGTCCTTCTTCATTGGCTCCCGCCTTTCAATGTCTCGATGAGTTCAACGTGCCGGTTGCCGAGTACGGTGGCGTCCGGCGTCCGACTGATCAGGTATCCCGGTCGGTAGTCCGGGTCTCCTGATCGGTACAGATAGAGCGTTTCTCGGCAACCCTGGTGTTGCCAGTTCTGCCAAGCCGCGCGAGCGTCGGCCAGTGTCGCGTAGGGTGTGTGTCGGTCGTGTTTCATTGGCTCCGTCCTCGGGGTCTGGTGAAGGGTTACCGAGTCCGACCTCCCGCATTGCAGGAGGGCGGCGCGGTGATCCGTC
>ERZ890604.57-NODE-57-length-41791-cov-5.621190_pt1 | contig 41791 bp, 56 predicted proteins | sample MGYA00521097_ERZ890604 | MGnify/ENA primary metagenome ERZ890604 (study PRJEB32303, sample SAMEA104408625) | aquatic metagenome | biome: Brackish water; feature: Chemocline; material: water | place: Baltic Sea | collected 2014-10-26T21:54:00 | depth 120 m ... | reverse complement strand
AACATTGAAGACATACTTGTAACAGATGATGTATTAAAACTACTTACATTGAGTGATGTGAGACTTTGGCAACTAGTGAACATTGAAGACATACTTGTAACAGATGATGTATCAAAACTACTTACATCGAGTGATGTTAAATCAAGATTTTCATTGAACATATAGTTCATATCTATAACAGATGAGGTATCAAAGTTACTCAAATCAAGCGTTGTTAAATCTCTACAAGCGTGGAACATATAGCTCATATCTGTAACAGATGAGGTATCAAAACTACTTACATCAAGCGTTGTTAGTCCGATCGTAATAAACATATAGCTCATATCTGTAACAGATGAGGTATCAAAGTTACTCAAATCAAGCGTTGTTAGAAGATTACAACTATAGAACATTCCGTTCATATCTGTTACAGATGATGTATCTGTAACACCAACATTAAAGCTAGTCATGTTACCACATGACTTAAATGCGTTTACAAAGCTTTGCCAGCCTACTTGACCAAGGCTAGTTACTGTGATGACTTTTCCAGCGTTTGTTGAATTGTTACCAAATTTGATATTAGGGAACGTACCACTGATACTGATTGAGTGATCTCCAGATGATGCATATGTGTGTGCTAGATTAGAATCATTATATGTTGTAACTGTAGATGATGAACCATCACCCCAATCAACAGTTGCATTAAATGTTCCTACATTGTCACAAGGTATAGTAAATGCCTCATTGGCTGCTGTAGTCCTAACAGTCATGTTAAATGGTTGTAAATCATCCTCAGTACCTCTTGCGTCCCAATATGATTTGCTCATTTCTCCTCTGGTTGCATCAGTAGTGTCACCAACCATACGAACATCAGTGTATACGAGATCGCTATGACCGAGGTGAGTCCTCGTTCTAATACCATTAGTTTGTTTTAACCATAAGGCACGATAAGGACTATCTACACCGGGATCTTCTGGTGCATTATTGTATTCCCAATTCGGAACATTTGGAATTATTACCCAAGCCACTATTTCTTCTCCTATGAACTAATTAGTCTTCGTTTTCAGCTTCATAGTTTTTATCGATGTAATCAAAAAACTCTGCACGCTTTTCTTTATCTAGATCTTGAGGAGACTTAGCACCAAACTTAGCTAAAGCTTTCTTAAAGAAATCCTGATACTTCTTCTGCTTAGCTGAAAGTTCTTCACCTTCTTCAACATCTGTATATCCAAGTTCCTTAGAAGCTTCTTCTATAGCGGGGGATTCAATCAAACCACGTTTTTTCAAGAATGCTTGTAAGTTTGAAGGATCAGTTGGTGAAAGTAATGTACCGCCATCTGCACTAGAAGCAGCAACAGCGTTGCCATTGCGCATAATCGTAATGCTGACACCAGTTTTAGGGTCGATAAATTTGCCGCTATCAAACTTGTTTACTTTGCCATAAACTAAACCGGCTTTTGTTAAGGTATCAGCAATATCCTTTTCGTCTCTATTCATACGAGGCAGCTTTTCTGGAATAACCTTTACAGCGGCTTCTTCAACGTCATCTTCTTTATCGATGGTATGAGCATCTTTAAAGTCTTTTTCGCCTTTTGCTTCTGGCTCAGCGACTTCTTTTTTTATTCTGCCTTCCATAACATCTTTAACTGCATCAGCAATGTCCAGCGCGTCTTGATCAAACATTTTCATTTCTATTCTCCTAAGGGTTTAATGTGATCATGCTAGTAATAGTAGTAGCTGCTGCAGCTATTAATATCCAGAATAACCTGTGTATTATATTTATAGTAGATTTATTGTTATTTACTGATTTCTCAACTATTTCTACTCTTCTTCGTACTGTGGTAATAGCATCAGACTGAACTTGCAGCTGCATTATAACCATATTAATCTTTTCTTCAGCTCGTGCTAAAGCTATAATAGCATCAGATAGCTTATCGAGTTTATCTTCGATTCTATCGAGGCGCTTATTATGCTCACTAGATAATTCTCCTGACATTACGGTGTTACTCCAGTACTCGTTAAGTTATTTTTTTTCTTTGGCCATCAAGGCCGCTAGCTTAACTAGCATTTCTCTATCTTTGGGAGTAAGACCCTTTAGTTGTTTATCAGCTGCAATCTTAGCTAATGAAGCCGCATAAGCTGCAGTAGATTCTTCAACATCTTCTTCAACAGATTCTTTTTTCTTTTTATCTTTAATTCTACGACGTAGATTTTCTTTATCAGCCGCAGAAATACCACGACCACCAAATTCGTCTAGCTCAGCTTCAGCAAGAGTCCAACCTTTCCTGAGGTATTCTTTTTCTTTGGACTTATCGATTACAATTGTCTTGCCATTCTTGACGACCATAGAGTCTTTTTTAGGGTCTTTCTTGTCTTTTAGCTTAGGGTTGACAGGACCAAACTTATCTCGCATTGGAGTAGAAGACCCGTACTCTTCAATGTCGGCTTCTTCAACTGATTCTTCACTTACATTTGATCCTTTACCATGTTTAACATGATATTTGTCTGATTTTGGATCTTTGTGTATAACACCATTAACTTTTTTTGCAAGAGAATATGCAGTTTCTTTATCAAAGAGACCGGCATTTTTAATATCACGACCTTTTTCGCCATCTTTACCCAAAAATCCTTCGGTAACCTCTTCTTCAGCTTCTTCACGCGACATCAACTTCCAACCTTGCTTCTTTAACAAGTCTGCTGTTTTACCGTCAACCTTACGGGTATATGTACCTTTTGAAACAGTATACGTCTCGGCACCTTCGCTACGTAAGCTTTCTTGCAATTCTTTAAAGCGTTTCATTATTATTTCCTCTGAGCTAATGATTTCATGTTATCAATCCATTGTTTAGCAATGTAATTTTTAACTGGTTGTTTTATAAATTTCTGCAATTCCTTCCATACAGACATAGTAACTTTATCATTGGTAGAACTATTATCTACAACAATAAAATTATTATTGCCAAACATGTTTTGGAATGCGCCAATATTTCTTTGTACATCGTTCCACATCTTACTAACATCTGCATCGGGTAAAGATCTAGGCCGTTCTTTATTGCGATCTAATGCAACATCCTCAGTTGTATTAACAAATACCATATAACAATCGTACCCATAACTCGTAAGTACTGTCATTTGTTTTTTAATTTTAGCAACATCTTTTCCAGTGCCATCAATAATTAAACCAAGACGACCTTGCATGTATATCTTTTGTCTAAGTGTTATTAATCTTTTAGCATTATTCCTGATCTCTTGACCCTTAGGAGACATCACCGAAAGTGGATCCAGATCTAAATCAGCTTTTGCCATACCCAGTTCAAACACATCATCAGAATTAATAAGTTTCAATCCAGTAGAAGAAGGCATAGTAGCGCGCTGTACATAAGACTTACCTGAACCAGGACCTCCAGCTAAAAATATAGCTTTGAATATTCCTGGGTCATTAACACCTTCTTCTAAAAATTGAGTAAAGTCTTTCATTTAGTTAATTGCTCACTAACCATTATTGCTAAAACATGTGGATCTAAATCTTGTTGTCTAGCAATAATACCTGAGTAATATTCTGGACCATGTGTTCTAGTCTTACCATCTTTATTCATAATATCTTTAACAAGCTTTACTGCATTAGCATACTTCTTTCTAAATAGTGTATTAGCCGCTATTTTTTTAATCAACTGGTTCGTAGTAAGCTCCATTACTTCAGCCTGTTCGTGTACAGTTATTGTTTTCATAACGTCTTTAAAGCTTTTCATTTTACCTTTATTTTTTTGCTCTGGTGCTTCAACTAGAGTTTTTTCAACTACATCAATCCAATCCTTAATATCTTTCGTAGTAATATCTGTTGGATCTACTTCAATTTTCTCAACGGCATCAAGCCAAAATTTCTTTTTAGTGCCGTCTTCGAATTCTACTAATACATGATTAGTACCACACATTATGACTTCGCCATTCTGTTGAGTTTCTTTAATTACTACTAAGTCTGATTCTATAAAGAGCTTACCTTCAACATAAGCTTCTCTTTCATCAGATACCTGAGCTAGTTGGATATGTTTACGATGGTTATAGGATTCTTTAAGTCCCATACCGGTACGAATAGCATTGAATAAGTCCTGAGTATCAGAAAAACCTTTAGGCATGCCTTTAGCAAACTGTTCCATATCATTTGCTTGGGCCGCAGCTCTTAGCTTCGATGCTGACATACCAGAGACATCATCCGAATCCGGATCTCTATCACCAGCACTCACGACATTTACTCCGCCTTCAAAGTTATAGAAACCATGACGACCTTTTTCATTATTGTATTTGTTTAATAGAACTTCGAATTCGTTAAGCCTATCAGACCCAACAACCATGGTAACCTTAGTAAACCCTTGATCATATAGTTTAACAACAATGTCAAATACTGTACGAATATCAGAATCATTCATGATATTACGAGCGTACTTAGGAAACATTTTACGTAAGAATTTTATTTTGGTCTTAAAGTTTAAAGGATTCTTTTTAGGATCATTTGACTTAGAAGCGTATACTCTGAATGCTCCGGTTCCTGCTATTGATTTAATCTTATTTAATAATTTTTCATGACCATTTGTCGGAGGGTTGAACCTGCCGAATGCAAATGTAACATCCTTGGTTTCTTCAGTGATATATTGACCAAATGATTTAAACCCAGTCATTATTTTTCTTCTCCCTTAGACTTAAGTTTTTCCCTATCTGTCTTTTTGATCTGAGGAAGAAGTTTCTTAGATATTTTCTTTATAGCTCCTTTCTTAAGTGCTACTTTCTTTTCTAAATCCTGCCTAGCAGAAAAGGATAAGTCACTTTTACTTTTACCTTTTAGTATTTTTTTAATGACGATATTTTTAGCAGCTATTTCAGCTTTAGATTTAAGTTTTTCTGGAGATGCAAGCTTCTTAGCGGCTTTCTTTTTGGCAATTGCGATTTTACCTTTATTTTTTCTGAACGCAGCTTTCATCTTCATGCGTTGTTGAGTTGTAAGAGCTTCGTCCATGTCTAACATAGTATCGAATTCTTCTTCTGACAAATCTTCGACAGTATTTATAACATCTTCATTACGCTTACGCTTTTGACGCATATAGGAAATTAACTCATCCGTTTCCATAGACGGATTAGCAATTACAAAATCTTTAAATGAATACATACCTATCCTCGGTTCCATGTAAAAGTTAAGAGTTTGGACTATCCCAACCTTTAATAATATCTTTACTGAAGTTGTTAGCAGAAAATTCTAATCTATCTACTAACTTAACAGCGCCACCTTCCATACGATCTATAGCAACAAAACCCTCAGGGTTGGTTACTTTAAATCCGGATGTTGTCTTAACAAATGTACCAATTTGACTAAGACTATTAAGTTTATTTATAATAATTAATTTCGCATCTACTATATTATTCTGCAAATCGAACACATTTATTAAACTTTTTTGATTAGATTTTGAGAAAAACTTAAGGATTTCATCACGTTGAGCAAATTTCTTCTCTTTGCCAGCAGGTGATTTCATCTTATCAGCCTGTTTCATATAACGTTCATTGACGTAATCAATAAGTCCTTCAACATGTTTAGCCGTATTAGTAATGCGTTCGTTAGCTCTAACCTTAGTATTATTATAGGTGTTAATAATTAAATTAAGCTCTTGGTTTGATTCTATTTCTTTTAAAGTGCTACCAGCAATTGTGTTAAAAATCTTACCAGCATTTGATAAGTACTTAGTAACTTCTGCAGTTTCTTTTGCGGTCATCGTAGCAGTACCAGATATATCAGGAAGTGTTGCATCAACCATCCAAACCTTAGAACTTGATTTTAATTTTGAAGCAATCTTTTGGCCGAAAGAAGCTGACATCGATTCGAATGATGAACCCGTATATACAGTATGCCATACTATACCGATATTAGCAGAGGATATTTGCTTTTCAATAGGAGAACCTTTAGGCACAGCGTATACAATAGTATTAGGATGGAACGTCGTATAACTTACACCATCAATCTTTTCCGATCCTAAGTCTGACTTATCAAACATGAAATCACCTTGGATAACACCCGTGATACCTAGATCTTTAAGGTTATCATAGGCCATCTTAAGTTTTTTAGATAGATCACCACCGGTATCAGCCTCGATATCAGCATGACTCTTATACACCATTGGGTTCTTATTGAATACACCTTTCTTGGCAACAAAGAACTCTCCGTCACTAGGGTCAATACCAGCAAATACAGCAGGTGCTCCATCCCATTTAACTGTGACATCCACTTTGCCCTTTGAAGAACCAGCCAACATATCACGTAAAGATCTAAGAGCATTAATCGCTTGCCTAGCACCTTTGACCCCGCCATCAAGAACAAGATCTTCTAGGTGTTTCATATGAGTATTCTTACTAGCAGCTTCACTCAGGTGATTTTTAAAACTTTTCATTATTCATATACCTTTACATAAGAACTAGAGTCTTCAGACTTAGAACCAGCATAATTAATTAATTTAGTTATATATCTATTAGCTTTAGGACCAGTGTTATTGTCTATACTATGACAGAGATATAGTGCACCAAGCTTTGCTGAAACCCAACCAGCATCTTTAGTTGCTAGTTGATCATCAAACTCTTGTCGGCCAGTGTTTTTATAGAAATAATTAAACATTGTCCACATTGTCTCTATTGACTTTTTATCTTTTTTCTTAGCAATCTTATTAGAAAGATCTTTAATGAATTTATGTTCTGGTATTCTAGTACTACCACTAAACACTTGGTTAGAAGCGTCGACTATATAACCCCAAGATGCTCCGCCGCCTCGAGCAGTCTTACCTTGAATTTCTACTTTATTTGTACCTTGATACGAATTATCTTTAATACCAAGTTTACCAGTATCATACACTATAGTACCACCTTTTGAAGACCAGAAGTCACCTCGAGATTCACCTTGAAGGAGAACCTTAAGTACTTTGTGATCATCAATATCAGGAGGAGTTTCTACATTATATTCTTTTGATTTAGCAGACTTCTTAACTAACTTAAGAGATATACCAACTAGTCGTTTTTCAACAAACAATTTGAGTATCGATTGATTAAGCGATCTTACTGAATCTGTATTAAGCTCTGACAATTTAAATGATTTATCGATTGCCCATATATCGCCAGGGTTCCATTTATCATCGCTGTATTTGCCTAGGTTAGAATTTTTAAATGCTAGGTTTTTAGCAAGGTAAATTTGAATCATGCTTGTAGAGCCACGGTGAAATACCATACTTTTGTTTACATAATTAGACTTAATAAGATGTACTGCAGATAGATATGAGGAATCAAACCAATGATCTTGTACTGATAATACTTCATCTATAGTAGCATCAACATCAACTTTCTTAAAAGCCGCGATAAGAATATCGTCAGTATAATATTCTTTTGATTGGATACCATGGTCTAACATAGCTTGAAGTAATACACATTGATGAGATTCTGTGTACTTAGTATTAAGAGTACCACCACCAGCTCCGCCAACGGCTCCACCAAATACTTTAGATTTACCTAAATCGTTACTAGTAATAAACTTATCACCAGCTCCTTTTAGTGCAATCGGTGTTTTTTCATTCCAATTTTTAATTTGATCTAGAGCAGACTGGATATCAATGACAGTAAATGTGCCACCTTTCGCTAGTTCTAATGGTTCACTATTCTTAACTAGTCGAGCAAGTATATCGATACGCGCTTCGCCGGTTTGGCCATTAGGTTTAATTAGTTGTGCTGGAGTAAGTTTGACCAACTCTTCAGTTAATGGCTTATAGTCATTAAAACGTATCATAGATAAAACCTTATTCGTTTAAAGTATTTATATACTATTTATACAATTTTATTATTAGACTGCGGAGGTTATATTGCCATCTTTATCAATACTTATAATGTTTTCAAGTTCGAGTAGCTCAAGACAGCGTGCAGCTCCTGTTTTACGTCCTAATTTATACTGAGCCCAGCCATATCCTATGGCACATAGAATTCCAATAATAATCTCCATGTATTTCTCCTATCGTTTATAAACATATGCATCTACTCGTGTGGCATCTTCTAATCTACAGATCCTATAGGATACATAGTTAGAACCACTCCGTAGCTTATATGTATATTTATGCAAATTAGGATTGCTCTTGCCAAAACGACCTTGGCATTTCAAATAATAGCGTTGAGATTTTGTATAACTATTTGAATACTTATCAGTGTTGGCTGCCAGCGCATTAATAGCTTTTACAGTATCTCTAATCTTTTGAAGTTCAAGCATTGACGCTGCAGATTGATAATCATATGTTCCTACGTAAGATTCAGTGCGGTTCATATTGTTTCTCCAATATATTTTTCTACTGGGATCAATTCTTTAAATTGACGACGTGATTTTGAAAACTGCTTCATTGGTTTATTAAACTGAATATATTCCTTTGTTCCAGTTTTGATATATCCAACAAGTTGTTCTTGTTCATTAAGAATATACGTATGATTAGGAATTTTATCTTCCCACTTAGTGATTTCTTTAAAAGCTCTTAAACTCATATTAATATCCATTAGCCATATGATCATAACAAGATTGGTGTGAAGAATCTAGAGGCTCACCACAAATACAGTGCTGAGATTCTTCGATTGTGGGTGCACCTACCATATCCCGGAAGTATGCTTCAGTGAGCAGACTCCCTGGAGGTGTAGCTTCTTCAATAATTTTTTTAAAGTCTATCATAATTAAATTCCTGTCCATCTAACGGCGTAAGGGTTCAAGTTAAAAACGTTTCCACGTGCAAAGTTTGTAGATGGTTTATGCCATCCGGCAGCCATCAGCATATCACCAATTTGAAAGGGTTTGTTTGTTTTGTTATCGATAGCTTTAGGAGACTTCTTGACGATGAAACCTACTACGGAAGACCTAATAGAGCCATCATATTGCCTTTCATCAGTCTTCACTAGCTTAATGTAGTTTCTTCCTTCTTCGAAGATATAGTTAATACCTTCCATTCTTTCATCTGCATACTCAGGAGAGTCACAGTATTCACTTTTAAGATACCAGTTCTTTAAGTCCTGTTCCATAGCACCTAAGAGCTCGTTAGTTTTTTCAATTAAGTCATTCATAATGTAGTTCCTTATCAGTTTATATAGTTATTATACACCAATAAGGAACTATTGTACACATTTATTTTCACTTTTATGCATATAAATGTGTATACCCACTATTCATGAAAGTTATTATGGTATGGATTTGATCTCATCTAGCGGAAAGATGGCGTAAATCACGTCAGCAACAGCCTTAGCAATCTCGCTATGTTCTTTCTGCGTTCCATTCTCCATACGTAGCTGGCAATAATGAATCCAGGATCTAAGGGTACCATTCACATACATCCTAGACATAGTCAACCCTTCGGGCAACACTGCTCTGGCTTGTTCCTTAGCAATACCAGCTTCAATGGCCCATTTATAAGCTTGCCTACATCGTTCAATAATAACTTCTTGATATGATTCCCAGACGTAATTAATAGAATCATCAGTTGCACTAAGTTCTATAGAGTTCTGTCTGTTCTTCTTATCTTGAAGCCTAGCTTCTCGCGTCACAAATGATAAGTCATTGGTTGGATCTGCATACCGTTGAGAGAACTCTTGGAATGAGAATGACCTATGTCGTAAGATCTGCCGAGCTATGTCTCTAGTTGTCTCAATCTCTAAACAAACCGATACCATTTCTAACGGTGACCAGTGTTGATTTTTGATCAAATAATTAATTAGCTTCTCTGCTGATTGTGGATTATTCTGGTTAGAAGGATTTGAAACTCTAGCACAATATGCCACCAGTTGTAGTAAATCATTATCTACAATATCTGAATCGCTACCTGGTGGTAATTGTGAATACGATATAAGCTTAACTTTCAATTTACTTCTCCTTAATTACAAAAGCAGCTACACCATAGAGCAAACCTGCCCATGCTAGTATCTTAGCGATTCCTCCAAAGAGAATAATTGACACACATAATACACATATAGTAACTCCATCGATCGAAGTTCTTTCTAGCAGTCTTGATTTTAACCAATTCATATTTTATTCCTTATATTTTAAAGTTTGAAAAGTCTTTCTTTTCGTTATCGCCCCAAGTAGCAATAGGGCCAGTATCAGGTGATACGTCGTTCATGATATTGCTTTGTGCTGATTCCTCAACATCAAATAATTTCATTTTATTTCGGTCAACACCAATAACAAATCTTTTATATTTTGATATATCATTATAACGATTTTTAAGCTGTTTGACCATTAGTTGACCTAGGTTTTCCATCTCTTCAGTAGAGATTAGAGCAAACATTAGGTCTGCTGTGGCAGGAAGACCAAAAGATTCAGAGGTATCAGTTAAGGAAACATCAGAGTTTTCATAACCACCACGAGTTGTTTGAGTTGCTGACATAATTGGAACGTCATATTCTACAGCCAAACCTCGTATCTCTTCAGCGATTGCCTTGATATATGTATAACTATTGACTGACCCACCGGCCTTCACTCGTGAACTAGAACAGATATTTAAGTAATCAATGTATATTACATCAGGCTTAAAGTTTTTCTTAACTTCTAGTTCATTCAACAAAGCTCTAAAGTGACCAGAGTTTGCAGCACCAGTAGGATACTCTTTTACTTTCAAAGTACCAAGACCAGATTTAGCAAGCTTTGATATTTTAGTTTGGAACATATTCTTTGACATATTTTCCAATTGGTCTATAGGAGTATCTAATAGATTAGCATCAATACGTTCACAGATCTTTTCTTCAGACATTTCCATAGTAATATACAATACATTTTTACCTGATTGGATATTAGCTGCAGCCATATGACACATGATCAAAGACTTACCAACACCGGTACCAGCAAGACATATATTCAAAGTCTTATTAACTAGACCGCCTTTAGTAATCTTATTAAAATAAGTTAAGTCAAACGGTATATGATCTAGCTTTTCATTATAGAACTCAAATCGAGCATCAGAATCATCAATATAGTCATGGCCGATCTGTTGATCAAAGTTTACACCAAGAGCTTTCGAAAGAATATCTGGTATAGCACCATCATTAAGTTCTTTATGACTGCCATCGATAATTTGAATGGACTCCATTATCGCTGCATAAATTGCTTTATCTCGACACCACTTTTCAGTTTCATTAACAAGATACTCAGTGTCAACATCGGTCTTAACATGAATTTCGTCTAAGACTACTGATGCGGCCGTGAGCATATCATCATCTGAATTTACTTTCCTTAGCTCAAGCTGAAGTACTTTACTTGTTGGTAGTTTATTATGCTTAGCAACAAAACCAACAATCAAATCAAATACAATCTTACTTGGTCCATCAAAATACGAAGGTTCTAAATACGGTATTACTCTCCGACAATAGTCATTGTTATTTAATAGATGCGAAAGTATGTGTGTTGATAAGTCATTTTTTAGATCCAATGCATTGCCCCTGTTTGTCTAATTGAGTTACAAGAATATATGTTAATATATCTCCAAGATGATTACAAAAATCTGGATCATTTTCTAATTCATCTGGTTGATATTTTCCACTATCCTTAATATTGAAGTTAAATGATAATTTAGCATCGTCTAATGAGCCTTCTAATGGCTCTTTAATAGACACTGCACCATATACCAGTATAACTCCCTTATACTTACCACCAGTTAATTTAACTCCATAGAAATCTTCGCTGAGATTTTCTACCAAAGTAAAATCTTCATCTGATATAGTATTATAACTCATTTGGGACCTCTTGTACAGGGCTTTTTACAATGATTTCAGGATCAAAATCGACGATAGACTTATGACCAATTTGATATTGGGCAATCAAGAATGCTTTGAACTCAGGATTACTTAGAATAGGTTTCCAAAACTCATCAGTCTTAGTCTGCTTTTCTCTTACCTTTGGCTCCACCATTTCGCCAGTAGATCTATCAACTTGACAATACCAACCATTAGATGGCTTAACAACAAACCCACCAGCGATAGCAATATCAAGAAGACCAGAATTACGTTCCACACCACCGTCCCAAGAGACAGAGACAGGGATCTTAGACTTCTCTTTAACCATTCGAGACTTCTCAACGTTAATAATAAAATCATACCCCGTTACCTCTGTTCCAGTTTTGTTTTGCCTACGACCTAGAATCCAGATATTATCGGCAGAGTAATAGATTCCTGTTCCACCACTTACTACAGCTTTAGGGAATAATCCAATCTCTTGATACGTGTGATTTACCGCAAGTAGAGGAATATCTTTCATCGTTAGGTAAGGTGTTACCATACGAAATAAACCTTTAAGTGCTTTTGCTCTAGACATATCAGCTACTGATTTTTCATTCAAAGCATCTTCTAGTTCTTTCTTTGATGCAAGGTTACCAATCGAATCGATTACAATAATCACTTTATCTTTACGATCAATATGATCTAATTGACCGACAAGATCGAACTTTAATTGCTCGACATCAGTAATAGGTGTATGCAATACTCGTTTAGTATCAATACCAAATGCTTCAAAGTAGGCTTGTGGCGAACCAAACTCGGAATCATAGAATAACATCACAGCATCTTTATGCTTTTTCAAATATGCGCCAGCCATAAGCAATGCGAACGATGTTTTGAAATGCTTAGATGGACCAGCTAGAACCGTAAGGCCAGAGGTCAATCCACCATCTGGATCACCAGACAATGCAACGTTAACCATGGGCACATCTGTTGGGCACATTTCTTTATCTCCAAAATAGATACTATCTGAAAGAATATCAGTACCTTTTATTTTAGAATTCTTTTGTAACTTATCCATTATAGACATATTAAAATTTCTCCTCACTAACACTATTTGTTTTAATTTAATGGTATATTATACCACAGTTTACTGCAAATGTACACAGTTATTTTTTTTATGATCCAAACATGTCCATAAGATTTAAACTACTGCGCTTATAATCTAAGGATCTAGTTTTATTACACTGAATCATGAAATCTGTATCAACATAATCTAGTTTACCAGCAAGATATTTCTCGAGCTGCTTAGCCATATCTTCAGCTGTAGTAACTGGAACATTCTGACAGATATGGTTAAGATTTTTAAGACCGCCCTGTAACACAAAGTCACGAGGAAGTTTCATGATCTCCATAGCCTCGCGAATGGTCAGATATCGATCATGATCTGGATGAGTAATAGAAGTAGGCATATGACCTACAAAGGCTCCAATAAAGTCTTTTGGAATCTCGGTATTCTTTCTCATGATGTTACCGCCAGCTTTAAGCTTAGCATACATACGATCACACTTAGCAGCTTCTCTTTCAAAGCCTCTTTCTCTCATCCATACTGCAACTGTATCATAGCTCAGTCCATTGTCTTCAATATAGTCTAATGGGTTCGTTGTCTTCGTAATAAGCTCAAAGAATTCTTGATGAGTAATTCCACCATGCATTTCTTCTAAGACATACTTATAGAAAGGATTATCTGTCGGTGTCTTAGTGTTAGTTAAAATTTGACTCATTGGGTCATTAGGGTCATTAGGCACTGCTCGAATAGTATCTTCAATCTTCATATGTGGCTTAAAGGTGTAATCAAATATTGGAACATGATCACCTTTCCAAAAGAAATAGAACGATCGATCTCTCACTTGGCTCAATCCATGTAATATAGATTTTGTCTTAAAGAGTGAGAAGGTATAACCATTCTTCTTAGCGATACTTCTAAGTTTTGCAACAACAGGTTCACCCATCTTACTAGCAAGACGTGGGGCATTCTCTCCCCAGAATACTTTAGGCTTCATATGTTCTAGAACGTAATTGGCTGAGATTGACATCCAATCATTAGCAGCGTTATTTGAACCTGCTGAAGGTGATAACGAACTTAGACCTGCACATGGACATACAGCATTGACAACATCGACCTGCTCAAACAACTCAATGACATTAGGATCCATAATATGGTATGGCACTTCGTTATTATAATGTTCTACAATATGTTGATCATTATTTTGGAATCCGTCGTAACTTAGCATATATTCTGGTCTTTTACCAAAAACGTTTTCCATGGCAATAGTTTCACCACCTATCAATGGTACTATGCTCGCATATTTCAAAAGAAACTCTCCAAAGAATTCTGTTGACTAGACATATAAGCTTTCTTATGTTGAATAGTAGTAGCTAATTTAATTTGGCCTTTCCAAGGTCCTGATGGAACTATTTTTTCTCTAACAGCAACAAAATCAGGCCATAACGATGCGAGTATAAGTTGAGCTTCATTATGAACTTCAAGTGTACGCCAAGTAGAGCATCCACCTTCCGCGTTTGTTTCTGAACATGTTACCATATATTTAGCACTAATTCTATTCTTAAATCCTCTAGTAAGCATCTGAAGATTTACATCAAAGTCTTCAGCAGCAGCAACACGATCCCATTCAATACTTCTGGGAACTTTCTTCCCATCATAGAAAACATTAGTCATTATACGTTGGCATTCTCGAACAGGCCATTGTTTCACATCAGGAATAACCCAAGCTGGTAGGAATCCACCATAGACAATACCATCTGCTATCCAAGAATTAACTAGGTTAAACGCATCATCAAAGTCTTGATCTGTGAACCTACGAGATAACCACTTAGTTCCTTCACCAGGATTTGGTTCTTTAACAACAAACCCCAGATCATCGTCAAACACCATATGACATGTTGTGTTGAACCTATTAAAAATCCATTCACGAGTCGGAGCAATACGGTTAATACGTTGAGGCAGACATACTACTTTGCCTGGATAACGCTTATCCATCTCTTCGAATTCATGAAATTGCACTATAAAACTTACTAGTTTCTGATACTTTTCTGGTAAGTTATTATATGTTATCTGTTTATCCATACGTCCAAGTGTAGGAATTACAATATGTTCTATCATATCACGCTCCATTCTATACCAACTTCGTCAAACATAGATTTTGTTAACTCCCAAGATTTTTTCCATTTCCAAGCGCTTTCAGTAATATCAAATGTTTCTTCAATAACTTGACTAGAACGTAGCACTACTCTTTTAATACCAGTCTGTATTACACCCTTAGCACATTCAGAACATACCGGCAATCCAACAACATATAGAGTAGCACCATCAAGTGAAACCCCAGTATATGTTGCATTATAAATTACATTCATTTCAGCATGTACTACATACTTATATTTTTCAAGTCTAATGTGTAATCTATCGTCATGGTCATGAATACCTCTAGGGAAACCATTGTATCCCTGGGATAATACTTGGCCTTTATCTGAAACAGCTACTGCTCCAATCTTCTTAGATGGATCTTTAGACCAAGATGATATTTCCTCAGCTAAGTCTAAAAATCTGTTATCCCAATTACTCTTAAGCTTCATAGTCTTCTGCAATAAAAAGCTTTAAGGTCCGGCCCTCATCTTGATAACTCAAGAACAAATCAGAGACTTTAAGGTTGGTATAAGATCTACCATTCTTATCTATGATTTCTACTCGAGTGATATTTGTATGATGAGTAGAAAAGAGTTCGGATGTATTAAGTTCTTCATTTATAAGTTCACTATTCATTTTTATCCTCTATCTTATTTCCATAATAATCATGTGTTCCAGCGCGATACGCTTTTTTCCGCTCGTCAATCATCAAGGTAGATATCCAAAGAGCCTTAATCCCTAATATACTAAAAATTATACCTATACAAATAACTAAAAACTGTTCCATAATATTACCTCGTTACTAAAGTGAAATGCCTTTCATAGACATGTAAATTTTGAACTTGCCAATAAATATCACCTACTTCAACTTCAAGCATTTGAGACATTTCGCGTAAAACATACGCCTGCCAAGCATAATCATTACGGTATCCAAATATCACATCATTCGAACGCATTTGAACTACACAATGAATCTTGCTATCACGGATATAATAGGTCACTGCGTTAGTACAGATGAAATCATTCTTACCATTTTCATTATACTCTTGCCAGATTGAAGGCCTGGTATAGATCATTGAAGCTCTACGGGAATCTGGGTTATTTAAGAGCTCGGTTAAAGCACGATCCCATTGATTATAATATTTATCAGATTCAATTAGATGACCATAATTCGAATTGATTTCACCATGAGCATTAGCGGTTTGACGCCAAGCTGCTGGAGGCTTCTTATCGTTAAAGCCAGTTCCATAAATATCGTTTATATTAGTTGATTGAGAATTATACCAATCAATTTCAGCTTCTATATATTCCGGATTAGGTGTACCAAAAATAGCATCTTCATTAGCGATAAAAGAAGCACCAAGTAATTCAATGGTCTTACCACCATTACGATCACTACAGAAACGTTCTGCTTCTAATTCTTGAATAAAGTATTTACGAATATCATTAACGTTACTATACATTATCGTTCTCCAATATAATTTACTACAGGTGTTATTGCCATGGAACTAACTGCATTTTTAAGAGCATGAACATCAAACGCATCTTTAGAGATTATAGTGTTACATAAGTCATCAGCCCACTTATACGCACCTCCAGCGCTTTTGAATGAACCAAAACTTCTTTGACGGAGCTGTTTTTTTCCGGTGGGATTATAGTTATTAACGTGAAACCGTGGTGTGTACGTACCAGATCCTTTATTAATGTATATAGAGACTTTTTGTGTAGTGCCTACATGTGTATAGATCGTGGGAGTCTTAGTATTTTCTACTACTAACATACGGGTGTATCCTTCTTTTTATATCTATCATCAACTGTGGGGTGTTCCATCATGTGTACCATTAAAATCATTAATTGAGTTGTAGCATGAGAGATATGATCGAGGCCAGATTCAGGATCTATGTCTTCGCCTGAGTGCCAAGCATTCATATGTCTTTGAATTGAAGAATACGTACGAGACCAACTTGTACAGTGACCATCTCTACGCCAGTTATTCTCACCATATTTAGCAGCACCAAAGGCAAATACTTCAGCGATTTTTGTTAAAGCTTCTGGTGGAATAAGGTGCATTGGAGGTTTATTTTTATCAAACTTTGCCATCGATGGCTCCTGTATAGTTATAAGCTTCATAATATAATAGTATTATACCATAGTTTATCAAGCTTGTACACATTTATTTTCATTATTTTTGACGAACTTTTAGTAATTGATAGTCTTTATTTCTGTATGGCTTAAAAGAATGTTTTAATGAAGCCTTAACTCCAAGCATCATATGAAATTCAAAGGTAAGCATATCTCCAAGATTTTTCTCAGTGATTATTTCTATATTAGTACCAAATGCAACAAAGTGTGTCAATTGACGCATGTTATACGACTGTTCTTTCTGTTCAATACTACTGATAGAAATATTAGCACTATAATCTGGTGTACGTTTTAAATCAATAAGCACTAAAGGTTCTTCTGAGAAAGGCCAATCATGCCGCCATGCGTATTTTTCACCTTTAACGGCCACTGGGATTTTCATTTTGCCCTGGTGCCTGAGAGTAAATTCCAACGCGCATGCCGAGACATGTTCTTTAGTAGAATAACTTCGCTGACCAGTTTGAGGGTTTATCTTCTCGAATTCAGTATCAATTTCATCTAAAAGTTGTTGAGTTACGACCGCTGTATGAGTATTGATAATCCTTTCTACTTCGTTTTCTATAACATTAATATTCATTATGGTATTGTCCTATAAAATATGTGTTCACCTATTCTACCAACTACTTGCATACTTGAAGCCCAATATGGATTTACATATTCGGCATGGTAATGAGTAGCTCCTTCGGTGATTCCTCGGTATGAGTCGTACTGCATCATAGTATACGCAATAGCAACAGATTGATTCCACGCTCTTTCATTTTGTGGATTATCACTCTTACCATCGCAATACCAAGAAAACTGGCATTGATTACGAACAGGAATTTCTTGACCCTGATCTAACCACCAATCAGATAATTTTGCTTGGTGAACTACTTCACATACAGTATTTGGATATTTAACATCTTCGACTCGATTTAAAACGACATCAGCAACAGCAACTTGCCCAGCATAATTATCACCACGTGCTTCATGATAGATATTTAATGCTAGACAGTTGATGCTGTGATCTTTAGTGAATTGTACACCCTCAGCTGAAGCTGAGAGCGAAAGGACCACTGGTATCATGTATTTCATCATATAATAACTTCCCAATTAATAATATATATTATACCATACTTCTTATCAGATGTACACAACTATTTTCATTATAATACAGCTTTAATCCAACAAGAGTCAATGATTGCTGCGGGACTACCATTCCAATCAACTGCCATAGACTTAGGCCATTCAAGATAGACACGATCTCCTTTCTCAATACCTTCAACATCAGGACCAACCGCAAGAACTAGAGCGGGTTGAGCCGCTTTACTTGTTGAACCTGATAGGATAATACCACTTGCTGTAGTAGTTTCTTTTTTCACTTCAGTTACAAGTACTTGTTCATTTAACATTCTCATTCTAATTTCCTCCTAGGAAATCTCTATAGGTTATTTTTAAACACAAATTCTAAAGCTCTTTCAGCTTCCTTTCTTACTGCCCTAGACTTATACCAACCACCTGTTGCATAATCAAGGTCACGAACAAGATACTCGATTTCCTTAGCAGTAATGGGATAACCTTTCTGTATTGCAGAGCCGGCTATAGAAACCATGATCTGGTACATTTTGTAATACCACCCGCCATTACTTATAAGCTTATATTCTTCTATTTGTCTTTTATTCACAAAGGGACAATCGTCATAACCAGTCCAACTATAACTCGTATTGGTAAGACTGTTCTTTCTATGTTCAACTAAACCATTACGAATTGCTTCAGGTAACCTATCAAAAAACGATTCATTAGGAACTACCCATCGGTGTTTACTCATAACATCCATCGGATCCATAACCTTTCCGTCATGAGTGAATATAAAGTTATATGAACCTTTATACTTAGAGGGAACGTAATACATCCTAGAAAGATCTTTAGTTTGTATATCAGCAATATCACCAATTTCCCTATTCAGAGCAAACCAAAAATGTTTGATCTCATCTTTCTTTATATCACGAGTCAAAGGAAATACTAATCGAAACTTTGGTTTTTCTTTAGTAGAAGAAGCAGTTGAATAACATACATACTTGTACTCTTCATATTTCGTATGTATGTTTTCAATATCCCCTTCGTAATTATCAACATCAACAATACCGAAACCAGCCCAACTAATAACATTATCATTAGCTCGAGTAGTATTCTCCATATAGACAGCAGGGGATATTAAAGGTGCATCAGTCTTAGTTTTATACTTAGTACTAGATGCAAGCTTATATAGAACTGCTTCAAACTCGTCAAAAGAATTATAATCCATTCTCTTATGAGTTTTGTTATCGTATATATTTTCAAATATTGTTAAGGAGACCATGATTACCTACATGAGATGGAGCAATCCATCCCTCTGGTTTAATTAAATCTGGTACACCTAATGGATTAGGTCTACTAGCTTTCACACCGACTTCCTTTGTCATATTTGCAGCATGAACTGCATCCCAAGCTTTATAAGGATCTACTCCAAATGCATCAAGGGTTCCTATTGCAACAACACACAAATCAATCAATCCATCAACAACTTCTTCAGGATCGAATGTGGGTGATAGAGCTGCTTTAGTTTCATCCAATTCTTCTTGGAGGAATGCTGCTCTGAACTCTAAAAACTTGTGTAACTTGCCAATATTGGTAAGTTCAAGTTGAGTATCAACCCATTCACGAGTGCCATATTTAGTTTGCATTTCATTGATATCTTTCACCCAGTCCTTACTCATTAGACAATGATCCCTTTAGAAGGAGTGATAATAGAATGAGGATTCGCCATTTGTCTTACTTGCTCAGCCAGATCACTAACAGGATCTACAATAAAAACTACATGTTGAGTTTTAACAGTGACTCCAACCTTCGCGTTAGTATATGGCATAAACGGCATCATACCAATTTTACCTTCACCTGCAGAAATAAGTACATGCCCACCAATGATTGTTATTTCATCACCCTGCATACTTTCGCTAATTTCACCGACAATTTCTTCGCCCGTTACTAATCGTACTAATTTATAATCGCTCATGTTATTCTCCATCGTTTATATAAGGTATATTATACCACAGTTTTATGTAAATGTACACAGTTATTTTCAGTATTATCCAAAGAAATCTTCCAGCGTTGCACGTTCTTCAGATGACCAGCCTACAGCAGTAAGTATAGGTTCAATAGGATCTAAGAAAGTCTTTGAGAACTGTGTGTCATAGTCTATATACTTATGCATACCAAATTCCTCAGGCAGATACTGTGAAAACGCTATTACATTTTCATGTATCGGATTAGGTTTTTTCATGTACATAAACTTGACTTTATCTCCATTCTGGATCATGGGATATTTTTTATCTAAGCCCTGTTCTTTGACGAGCTTATTAAAGAGCAACGAACCACGAACATGAATGGGTGTACCTTTCTTGTAGATTAGTTTATTGTCTTTATACTCGTTGACTTTAGATACTCCTCGAGGGAATGCAATCTCATGAGGAGGTAATGTTCTAAAATATTCTTTAAAGTTTTGAATTGCGGTCTGGGTATCTTTTTCAGAGCCAGAAATAATTACATTAAAGATCTCTTTCAGAGCAGTCCGGCATGGTGCGGGAGTGGAAGACTTGATAGCTTCGATACCCATGATCTTGAGCTTAGGTTCAGTATAACGAACACCCTCATTGTCATGCACGTTTAGAATATATCTTTTCTTTGCAGTCCAGATACCACGATCAGCGATTGCTTCACGTTTCATTACCATTCGATTTTCGATGCCACCCATCATATTATATAGATTATCATAGGCTTCAGCAAGGACTGGCTCAAGCTTTTCAGATGCCACTGTATCGAGAAAGTCGATTGGATTCACGGGATTTACAAGATTCACTAATGGACCTAGGTTTACATACAGGGAATCAGTATCAATAGCAATCACATAATCAGTATTAGTCTTCATAACTGAGTTCAGGTATTTATTAATTGCGACCTCAGCCCATCGAATAGTAAGCTGACCAGAGAGTGTAATAGCTTCTGCGATACGTTGGTCAAAAAATCTAAAGTATCGATTACCTAACGCACCATAAAGCGAGTTTAGAAGAATTTTAATAGACATCTGCTGGTTTTCAGCAATGTTAATCTCACGTTCGACTTTATACAATTCATGCTTATTAGATTTATCAATAAGTTCTTTATCTTTCTGAGCTTGAATCATTTGCTTCTTAATGATGACTCGTTCGCTGTACATTTCATCAATAAGCGTTGGTAACATACCTTTCTTTTCGACGTTGAAGAGCTGGCCATTACCACCAATTGCTTTACCAGTATTCTGAAGTTTGATTTCACCCGTCAGCAACTTGTCGATATTAACATTAACAGTCTCATGATCTGCAATTGTTTCGGTAGACATATTGTATTGCATAATAAGCGATGGATACAGAGAGTTCAAATCGAAAGATACGACGTATTCATGAATACCCACATGCGGATCTTTAACAAAGCCACCCGGATATGGAGACTTAAACTTTTCTTCATAGAAAGGAATAGTGACTTTCTTTTGGTACAAGTGGCGATAGATGATTGATTCCCATATAGCAGTAGTACCAAATGTGTCAGAGTAGTTCACACCACCCTTATATGCCATAGTCATACAAAGCGTAATGAGTCCCATCTTATCTTCGAATCGATCAACAAGCTCAACGTCTTTAATGTTATAGTCTATGAACTTCTGTGGATCAGCTTCGTATAATTCATGAAGAGAACCATGTTCTTCATAAGACATTTTATGTTCACCAAGAACCACGTTAGCAATATGATCCAAACGGTATGATTCTTGTGGACCATATGAGTAACCAAACTTCTTAAATAGCTCAAGATAATCGATGATTGCGATACCAGATAGTTCATATGAAGTTTGAGACCTACCCATAATAGTAACATCTCTACGATCAACCATTCCCCAGGGAGAATACTTTTTGACCATGTCTTCGCCAAGAACTTTAAAAGTACGATTGACAAGATATGGAATATCGAAAAACCTAACATTCCAGCCAGTTACAACGTCTGGACAATGAGAGGAAGAGAACCAGAAGTCAACAAAATCCATAAGGAGTTTAGCTTCAGAATCGAATTGTTTATAGACCACTTCGAAGTCTTGCATATAGGATTTTTCTACGTCATAGTCTTTTAAGCCCCAGACATAATAGATATCGTCAATGTTATTTTTAGTACAGATTGCTGTAACTGGATATGCCGCTTCATCTGGTGTAGGGAAACCTTCATCAGATTGTACTTCGATATCGATAGTAGTTACATTAATCAGATTGCGATCGAACTCGATCTTACCAGGAAATTGCTCATTGATAAAGCATGGGACGTGCTTATCACTACCAAAGATCTTTCGACCTGAGGTATCCTTATTCATAGCAAGCCATTCTTTAGCATCTCTCATAGAATCCATTGCAACAGGTGCGCAAGGAGTGCCATCGAGATTAGTCCAGTCAGTTGGTTGATTTGTTGCTACATAGAATGTTGGTTTAAATTTAACTCTTTTAGATACTCGTTTACCGTTTTCGTAACCACGGTAGAGCAAAGAGTTGGCGTATCTTGAAACATTAGTATAGAATTTAGTCAAGTGTTATCCTCATAATTTAGTATATTATACCATACTTTCACAGTAAAGTACACAAAAGAATGAGGGAATTTTTACGTTCCCCCACCTTTGTTTTTCGTGTCGACTAAGTAGTAGAAGCAATCCAAATAGTAGCAAACGGTAGTACCCAGGCAAAAGCCAAGGTACTTGTTGCAATAACAAGTCTTGCGTTAAACTTAATCGAATCTTTGTGCTTACGGATGTAACCCATAATTATCTCCAGTAGATTAGATATTAATAACCCACTGAGTTTCTCTCAATTAGTCTTGAATAAACGACGTTTTGTTTGATGCCCCAGCAGATCCGATTGTGATCTCCCTAGGACGCTTTTCTTCAGGAACTTCTACTCTCAGGTGAATGACGAGTATACCATCTCGAAGATCAGCACCATCTATAACCACAAATTCAGAGATGCGGAAGGACTTCTCAAATTTGCGTGACGATATACCTTTGTGCACGTATTCACGATCATCTACGCTGTTGCATCCATAAACGTGAAGGATACCATCCTTAGTTTCTACTCGCAAGTCTTCTTGTCTAAAACCAGCAACAGCTAGTTCTATAGAGTATGAGCTCGGGCCAGTTTTAATCACGTTGTGTGGAGGATAATTATCCCCTGAACGTGCGCTTGAATGAATTCTCTCTAGGTCTTCAAATAGATTTTCGAACCCGAGGAATAGTGAACGTGGTACATGTAATTTGCTATGTGTCATAATGACCCCCTATTAGTTTAGCAAGGTTTTTTTAGTTTGTGTTAACTCGTGCAATACGACATTAACAGTATTATTTATATAGCTTTAAAGTGTTCTTTGAAGCCAAGCAGCTTTTTAGATGAAATAATTTCAAAGAATGTCTTAGCATCAGGACCATTCAATTTACTATACTTAAACTGCACTTCACTATACATTGGTCTATAGTGCATAGTTCTTTCTACCGGTACTAACATCAATTGACCGGTTGTAACCATATCGCCTTTATTAGTATCTCCTAAACGAATTGGATTCATGAATGCGTCTTTATTAGGAGTTTCTGAGATTGCATTCATCATTTCTAATGGATCTGTACAATTCTTAACTCCGTTCAAAGCGATTTTTCTACGTACTTCTGAAGACTTTCGAGCTCGAGCAAAGTAAGGATCTGCAGCATCTACCTTATATCCCAACTGAGGTAGTACTACACCGTGATTAGTTCGAACAGCGTAATCAGTAATCTTTAGAATTTTGTATATGTAATCACGAGGTACTTCTTTATCTTTAGCATCTTCTTTCTTGATGGTGAATCCACCTTCAAGTAGATAACAATCTTTTTCATTGAAGACAAAGGTACATCCAGCAAGTTCTCTTTCTATTAATAGACGAATAGCTTGCATAGGAGACTTAATTAATAGAGCATCCCGTATGTCTTTACCATCAGGTGACATATACGAAGCATCTCTATCATCGCCATCAACTTTATCAGCTTCCTTCTCATCACTTTTGATTGATAGAGAAGCTGATAGAATTGATAATCCAAACTCGTTAACACCTTCAGTATATCGAGTTTTTAGGTCGTCAAGATATAGCCGTTGAACTCCAGTACGATTAGATTGCACTATTTGAACAGTTGGTTGATAATTACGATCTCGGTTTTTAACACCGATCCATCCACTACCTTTAAAATACTTAACGGCTACAACGCACATTTATGGTAAATCCTTAATGGTTTATTATTTAGTATTTATAATAAACCGTGTATTAGAATCATTTGTTGCCGATATTATATTTTGGACAGAGTTCCCATTGAGATTTCTCTTTATGCGGGATAACTTTAATCTGCCTTAACGGTGCAATATGTTCTGGGTTAATAGGATCCAATATAGTAATAAGTCCCCAATCACTCATAAGAGTAGAGATCGTATTACGTCTATGGATATCATTTTCCATTAAGTTAGATGGCTTACCGTCTAACAAAAACAACTCCTTAAAGTGAACAATAAAGTATCGACCTTGTTTATGTAATATATGGCAAGATTGATATAACTTATTATCCTTACGAGAAGCAACACCGATACGTGTTAGAGTTTCTCGAATCTTTAAAAAATCATCCGGTTCTTTTAACGTGACTTCCAGCATATCAGCAGGAGTCCACGGTCTAATGACATTATTTTCGTTTTCCACCTTTATAAATCCTTGTTTTCAATTCGTCAATTTGGGAATGATTTAGTAATGATAAAATGGACTTAGCTTTTTCGTCGCTATAACCATAATATTCTTTTATAACAGTAATATTCTCTAACTCAACGGGCTTAAGCCATTTAGAGAATCTTTTCTTCTTACTAATTATATTTATACAAAAATCAAATTGAAGACGTGAATCAAGATGGTGGTTAATATTCATTTCATTTGCGATCAGAGCAGTATCATGGAAATACGATAAACCTCGGTTTACCATAAATCCATTATAAGCCTTTTCAGTTACGTCATCAACCATAATATTCTTTTTAGAATAGTTGATGGCATTTAGATAATCGAAAGGGTTCATTTGAATTCTACCCCGGCCATTATCTCGGTCATACATGCTACAAAGTTTAACTCATGATCAGCCACAAACGCATTCTTATATTGGTAATCAGCTAAGATTAAAACCAACTGAGGAATAGATTGAGGCTTTACATAATCGGTCATGTTGTCATAGATCTTGCGAAAAAGGGCTGCAGGTTCTACATCGATATTATTAGCCACCCACTGTCTCATTGTTTTGAAGTCTTTACTCTTAAGATTAGCCATAAGACTATCCATCGATGCTTCTTGCAATGAGACCAAAATGCCGGTGTCAATACTACCAGATACGGAATAGCGTTGAAGTTCATTGAGAACTCTACGCCAATCCGGACAATATTTCATAATCAATTCAGCCAACACTGGCTTTTCGAATTGAATATTTTCTGTTTTTAGAATAGTCTCGGCTCGAGTCATGAACTTTGCCATGAGAGGAGGGAGATCTTTCTTGCTTAAATTAAATTCTATTACTGAACATCTTGAATGTAATGGTTCAATAATACGATTCTTAAAGTTACATGTTAGAATGAATCTGCAGTTATTTGAGAATTCTTCGATAAATCCACGAAGAGCCGGTTGCGTAGACTGAGCATTGAGATAATCTGCTTCATCTAGAATAACTACTTTATAACCACCTTGTAAAGATACTGATGAAGCGAACTGTTTGATCTTGCCACGTAGGGTATCAATATTGCCTTCTTCAGATCCGTTAATGATCAAGTAATCTAAACCCAGTTGATTACACAATGCTTTCGCTACAGTAGTCTTACCAACACCAGCAGTACCGGTGAACATCATATTAGGTAATTCACCACCTGCTACGATTTGAGCAAATGTATCTTTAAGGTTCTTCGGTAGTACGGTATCTTCTATAGTACGAGGTCTATATTTCTCACACCATAAGAATTCTTCAGTCATTATAGTACCTCCCAACCAAGAACAGTACTAGTCCTAAATGACCTCCATGCGTCTTTGTCTAGAGACCATGCTGCGATATGCTCACTTTCTGGGTTAACTGCTTTTACAGTACTTAGTACTCCATTCGCTTCTAATACGGCAGGATTTAAAGTACAAGGCATTACCCTGATTTCATCGCTGTCGATCTTTTGAAAAGTTACAGTAACAGTACCTTTAAGTAATGCTGCAATCAATGTTGATTTTTCACTTGTTTCCATAATAATATCCAATATCTAATTAATAATATAGTGGACTTTTTAGAAGGAAGTCCTTAACCTTCGTAGCGTTGAGTAAATTACTCTGCTACTGCATCCGAAGGTGCTTCAGCTTCAGGCGCTTCAGCTTCAGGAGCTGGCTGAGCAGGAGCATTAGCTTCTAAAAACTTAGCTACTCTGTTTCGCAATGCGCCGATGGCTTCCATTTCTGGGCCTTCAAAAGCACCACGCTTAGAACATACGTCAATGATTTGAACACACATTGAGATGTCTTGGAGCTGTAGTTGAACCGGAGCGGTTTCTTCAGCTTGAACTTCTACTTCTTGATTTACTTCAGTCATTTTATTTCCTCGAGTTTTAGACTAATTAAAGGAACCCACACAGTGGCATCCCTAGTATTATCCTCATAATATATTATGAGAATTTTGTTGGCGCATAATTATTTATACACCGTATTTCGACGATTTCTCTAAAGCAATAAAATACTCTACAGATTTCGTTGTATTCTTCCAATTTGATATTAGTTTAGATGAGATACCTACATTGTAGTCACCATCCATTATTTTCAAATTAGAGATATTCATTACAAATTCAAATGGTGTTTCTTGAGATTCAGCAGATACTTCCATTTCGTAAGTATTAGCAGTAGCATCTTTAGAATCTTGTACACGAATTTGAATACCTTCTTCGCTACCAACAATAGCCATTTCAGTATGGCCTAGCACAGAGGCAGCTTTACGTACTTGATCTAGAGTAGATTTAGTGAACGCAAGATTTACTTCACATGAAGGCATTGTGATATCCTTCTGTGGAGTAGTAAGAATGGATGGCTCAGAAAAGAAGTACTGAACGCGCGATTTACCATTTGAGATATTACAAGACTTTTCATTAAATTCAAGCTTGCCGTCATCGACAATACTGAATACTGATAGGAACTCATTCAAATCATAGATTCCCATGTCTCTGGGAAAGTCTTCAGCTACATCCGCGATTGCTAAGATGTTCTTTGCTTCAGAAATAGTTTTAATCTTTTGACCCGGTCTCAATACGACATTAGGATTAATGCCACTAAAGTTTTTAAGGATCGAAAGAGTGTCAGGTGATATAGATATCATATAAAGCTCCGGTTGTTATTAAGGGTATATTATACCATAGATTGATGTAAATGTACACATTTATTTTATATATTTCCATCTTCAAATTCCCACACACGATCATGCTCGTATAGTGCAAGAAGAGCGTAGTGTAGTATCTTTACAAGATCCTTTCTGTAATCGTCCTGATGATCTCCCTTTTTGCCATATCGACCATTATATTTGTCAACATTACCTAAGAAGAAACCCATACCATGACCACGGTCTATAATGACCTCCGCGGATTGTAATCCTCCTTGGCCATAGTGAGCGTTATAGGTAGAATCAATATACTCTTGGAACTCAGCAATTAAGTTACCTTCATTGAATTTGTATTCTGGTTTCATATTTTTTTCCATTATTAATATTCGTTTATTATTGCGCGCACGCGCGCCTCAGAAGTCGGTGTTTCATCACTGGGAACTGTTACACCAGCATCTACCTTGGTGTATAGATCCATGAATGCTTCTTTTGTATCATCGTCAAACCGTGCAGTACAAAGATCGATTGACTTCATCTTATCATTAAAGATAGAGAAAGTCTGTACGATGTGGCATAATCTACGAGTAGAAATCAACTCATCGATACCGTCATCATAGAAAGTCTTACGAATAATATCAGCCCAGTTAACTAAGTTTTCACAAAACTCAGTATCTAGAGCACCATATTTATTCATATGGTTTTGAACGATTTTCTTTTCAACTGATACTGATGGGAACTTCTGATCAATTGAGATTGTGAAACGCTCTAAGAACGCATCATCGATAATTGAAGCAGCTGTAAACCTACCATCTTCAGAACCCTTACCTTTAGTATTCGCAGTAGCAATAACATTGAATCCTTTACGAGGAGTGATCACTTCACCAGTCTTTTTAATCAGAACTGGCTTACCTTCCAAGATACCTTGGAGACACATGATCTTGTTAGTAGCTCTGTCGATCTCATCAAGGAGGAGGATTGAACCAGTCTCCATAGCTTTGATAACTGGGCCTTTAGCAAAAACTGTTTCTCCATTAATCAGTCTGAAGCCACCAATCAAATCATCTTCGTCAGTCTCAGGATTGACCTGAACTCGAATATATTGGCGGTTAAGTTTAGCACAAGCTTGTTCAACCATAAAGGTTTTACCATTACCAGATAGACCAGAAATGTACGTAGGATAGAACATCTCAGACTTGACAACTTTAACAATGTCGTTGAATGAACCCCAGGGAACAAATGTTGGATCAACCTTTGCAAACGTTTTCTCATCAGACATCACCGAGGATACCATAGCCGCGACGGAATGCGGAGCTTTCTCGGTGACTGGATTCAGAGTTTCGAATAATGAAACAAGATCATATGATCCGTTTTTTACTCGAGTATCAGAATTACATATTGGACCCCAAAAGTCCTTCCCAGTGTAACCTAGGTTTAGCGCTGTTTTCTCAATAAAACCCTTCTTAAATACAGTAACATCTGCAGATGAATTCCGCAGTTCTAGTAGGATATTTGTGGTGTTTATGTTCATAATATAGTTTCCTGATCAATTTATAAGACTATTATACCATAGTTTTGCGGTGTTGTACACATTTATTTGCATTTACTTAGATCTTTTTGTTATATAGACCTCCAATATACCGTCATTTTGTTATAATGTTAGAATAGGGCGTCTGAGTGCATGAGACTAGACTAGTAGGGTTATCCCCTTGCCCAATCACACTGGCACACTCTATGCTACAGCCTTACCAATAGATACCATAAGGACCTTATTAGTTTTCTTAGACTTAGAGAATTTTCGAAACTCACTAGCAACTTTGACTTTTGAATCATCAGCAGTTAAAGAACTAAAGGTTTCATCACCAGCAGTCTCAAGATTCTTGCCATCTCTAAGAATATAGTACTGATCATACCCTAGAGTTTTATTCATGATCACACATCGGTTTTGACGAAACTCTTTCATCATAGTAACTCTATCAAATGGTTTCCATGTAAGGCCAGTTCGTATAACCAACGAATCTCTATGAGCAGCCTCAGCTTGCCATGTCATATGGCGAGCATCTGAAGCAATATAGAACCCCATGATATTAACACCAAGTTGCTTTTTCATATTAAGAAGAATGGCTTTACAGACACCTTTGGATCTAGTTATTTCCGGAATATCAACCATCTTTTTATCAATAACGATTTTAGCAGCTCCAGCATATTTGGTAGTTTCAATATAGTTAGTATCTGCTTCATCTCGCGAGCGTCTATATATTCTCATTCTATTTGAATCACCATCTGTAAGAGTTACAAAATTCATTTTCTCGATGTTGTGCTTTAATATAAAGTCTTTTACAAGATAGTGACTAATGATCAAAGCTTGATGTAATGGAGTAGAACCAAAATCTTCTAGCTTAGAAGAAAATTGAGTACATCTCAGCGAACCATAATCATATGATCTAGATCTATTACAGAAAGTAGAGCGAAGAAAGAGTGCATACATAGATTCTTCAAAGTCTTTCTTTTTCAGGGATGAACTGGTCAGTTGAAATAAAGATAGATCATCTAAATCTAATGTTCCATCTAGTGGCCTGTTGTTATCTTTCCATATATTTGATTCAATGTTTGCAGAGCTAAATCCGTAAACTTCGAATGGGATATTGACTGACTTACAAAATGCTACTAAGTGAGCAACTTGATCAAGTACGTTTGTGATTGAATCATACATAGATCCTGAGAAGTCAATCAATAGGAACATACCATGGTTCTTAGCATCAGCCTGCATAGAGATTTTTTTGAAGAGATCATCGTTAAACTTGTAAGAGTGGACTTTGTTAACGTCAAGTGATCCGGTCTTTGCTGTAGTCGACCTTTGATATTGATATGCAGCTTTTCGCATTTCAAATTCTTTTACAGCTGGAACAACTGATTTCTTCACATCTTTGTAATAAAGATTAAACTTCATTTTTAGATCTGCTCTAATCTCAACATCATAAAAATTATTATCTTTTTCAGACTTGACTTTGATACGATCTGCAGCAATTTCCTTATAAGAAATCACACATGTCTGACGAATATCTTTACTCAGTTCATTAATAAAAGTATCTTGAACTCCGTTCTTACCCATATCCAATAAAGAAGCTTCTTTAGATCTAAAGATCTCATCTGTAATAGATAACTCTTCTTCATCAAGTTCAAAGTCTCCTCCAGTAGTATCTGCAACTAGGGCACCATCGTCATCTGTCTCTGTGGAATCTTCTTCTTCTGCTTCATCTTGCTCTTGGTCATCATGGCCACTTGGACCTGATTCGTCTTCTTCAGGAGTATTAGACTGTTGAGATGATTCTGAATCAGTTTCATCAGAGTTATCTTCAATGTCGTTTGAAGGAGGAGTGTCTTTCTTTTGAGTCATTAACTCTGGTTGTTTTTCTCTGCTGTAGGCTAATATGTCTTTAACAATCTGAACAACTTGACTCCAAGTCTCAGCAACTAGAGCTCGATTAAAGAGTGATTGCTCTTCAAGATTAAATGGTACTTCAATCGTTTTACTGAGCTTTGACTTCAAGTTGATTTTATCAATCAATTTCATCTGATCAAAATTATAGCTAGTGATATCACCAAAGAATTCTTTTTCAACAAGAACCTTATATCCACGTAACATAGGAGAGATCAGACCAGGATATGTTTCTCTAATCTTACGCTCAATACGAACATCTTCAATAACATTCAAATATGAACGAGGACACCCTTTGATTTCTTCATTGCTTTCATGCCAACCTTCTGACGGAGTAAACAGTGCATGACCAACCTCATGACCAACCAACAAATCATAGACGTCTTTACCATGGTCTTTCCATATAGGTAAACCAAGGACTCTATTGTGTACATCAAACCAAGCAGTATTGTAATTGCCATGTCGAACTGTGAGGTTCTCTTTGGCTAAAAGCTTAGCTAGAATGGGATTAGTTAGTAGTGACATATAGGTTCCTCATCAAATTATAGTACTATTATACCATACAAATCACTGGGTGTACACATATATTTGCATTATTTTTAGACTATTTAGTTATAAGAAATAACTATTTATGATTTTTTAGTTATAAAGAACACATCGCTGGCGTGCATGAAACTAAACTAGCAGGGGGATAACCTTACTCCATACACACCAGCGACTACCGGATTTTAGAGAAATTGTGCTCTTTGTAGAACTCTATCTTAGATCGGAACTTGTTCTCAAGAATGTCTCCTTTGTGTGAGATAATAAAGACATTGGAGCCTTCCTCTAGAGTATCTAGGATCTTAGTGAGATTTTCAATACCATCTGGATCGAGAGATGAATCAAAGGTTTCATCCAACACCAATAGATTAGTAGAAGCGCTGTTCTTCATCTTGGCGATCTGACGCCATGTAAACAATAAGGCCAAATCGATTCGTTGCTTCTCACCTTCAGAGAACGATGCATAGTTAAAGTTGTCTCTGTATCTAGATTTGATAGTCTCTTGGAATGTTTCATCTAAGTGGAAAGAAACAAAGAAGTCTAACACTTGAAGATATTGATTAATAAGTTTATTCATTACTGGAAGATACTGCTTAATCACTTTGGTTTTGATACCAGTGTCTTTAAGTAATTCACCTATGATTTCGTTATATGTTCTTTCTTCGAGATACTTAAGCTTGCGTTCTGTTTGAGTATCCTTATTATCTCTATAGACTATTAGATCATCTTGGGCTTCTTGTAAATCTCCAGTTTGGCTTGACAACTTTTCTATATCTTTAAGGGACTTATTGATCTCTTTTTGTAAGACATTAATCTGATCATTATTAGATAGAATTTTTGATTGTCTATCTTGTAATGTTTTCAATTGCGCTTTAGTAGATTCAGCTTCTGCTTGAGCTTCAATCAATGCTTTGTGTAGTTCATCCGATGCTGTCTGTAATTCCTTAGCCTTAATACTAATCTGTAAAACTTTTTCTTCTTTCTTTTCTGTCGTAATATCTTGATCACACGTAGGACATGCATCATTATCAGTATAAAACTTAGATTCAGTAACTAAGGTTTTCATCTTAGATTTAAACTGATGGTCATAGGATACCATTTGGGATACAGTGTTTTGAGTTTTATTAAGTGTAGATTCTGAGGTCTCCATTAGAGTAGGCAGATTCTTTCCTAACCCTAGTGAGTCATTAAATAGAGTTTCAATGGTACATCGTAGTTCTTCGATTGAATGATGCTTCTGATCTATCTGATCTGCATTCAATGATTGGAGACTTTTGATATACTTGTTCTGACTCTCTATTCGAGTATTAATCAAATCGATTTCATGAGTAATCTCTTTGATTTCATCTTTGATTTTAGAATTACGCTCTTTCAATAGACCATTCATCTTAGTAAAGATATTAATATCTAATAGATCTTCGATAACTTCTCTGCGTGACCACACTGGCATCTGCATGAATGGTATAAAAGATGAACTACCTAACACTACAACCTGATGAAAGGATTTGTGATTAAGCTTAAGAATGTTCTGCTCTAGGAATTTTTGATAATCTTTTACTGTAGAAGATTGATTAATCATTTTGTCATTTTGCCAGATCTCAAACTTGTTAGGTCTAATTGATCTCATGACACGAAACTCTTGCTTACCAACTGAGAACTCTACTTCAACAGTAGCATTCTTATTATTAATAGAGTTTATTAATTGATCTTTCTTAATATCACGATGTGGTTTACCAAACAAACCGAAACTTAGCGCATCTAATAGTGTAGACTTACCTGCACCATTTTGACCAACAATCAAAGTAGTTGGTGATTTATTAAGTTTAATTTCAGTGAATGCGTCGCCGGTTGATAGAAAGTTTTTCCATTTACAACTCTTAAACATGATGGCCAAATTATACTACCTCTAAGTTTTGTGCTTCAGTGTATAGCTCTCTGAGACGTACTTTGATATTTTCTTTATCTAAGTCAGTTTCAACAGCATCTACATATGTGTCCAATAAATCCTTTGTGTCTTCTAATAGTATAGATTCATCTTCTACATTTTCACCACGGTATTCGTCAAAGTTTTCAGCAATCTTTAATTCATAACTATCAACATCATGTAGTCTATCAACAAACTTATCGAATGAATATAGATCAGTCTTGTTTACAACAATCAGCTTGACAAACTTCTTTTCAAATTGCGACATATCAGTACTATTATAATCTATTTTCTCGTCATTGTACACATATTTTTTAAATAAAGTATACGGATTTCTGATTGCGGTGAGCTCTCTAGTTTCAGTATCAAGTACATGAAAGTGTTTAGGATCATCAACATCATTCCAAGTAAACTCAAACTGAGAACCTAAGTAATGTATATTACCTCTACTAGACTTAGTATGGAAGTGACCAGACATAACCATTTCAAATCTATCAAATAGATTAGCATTCATACCATGTGGATTAGGCATTCCTTTATGCATATCAAATCCTTGTAACTCAAGATGAGCACCAAGGATAGGAGCTTTACATTTAGAAATAAAGTCGACGTATTCTATATAGTTTTCATTATTGATCCAGGGCACTACAGCGACTTTTAATCCATCATAGTCAAGTACTGTGGGCTTCATAATAATATTAACATGAGACGTAAAATGACCTAATAGTTCTTTTAGAGAGCAAAGATCATTAGTATTCTTATAAAAGACATCATGGTTCCCTGGGATAATATCCATGGTTATACCAAGCTCTCTCATAGGCTCAAGGAAATGTTTACGATTAGCATTTAGAGCTTTAAAGTTAACAAACTTGCGATGCTCATAATAGTCACCTAAGTGCAATATGGTTTTAATATTATGCTCTTTCAAATAAGGAAAGAATACATTACTATAAAACTGTTCTTGATGCTGGATAAAAATGTCAGATGAGTTTCTAACACCACAATGAGTGTCATTTAATATAGCTACAAGCATATTTACACCATAAACAATTCGAGTTTCTTAAGTTTCTTTTTCTCTTCCTTAGCAAATTCTTTAATAGCTAGGTCTTTATCTTTTATAGAATCAATACGAGCTCTTAGGGTTTCTACATATGCTGAAGTAGCATCAGCGGCTTCTCTATCCATACCAATATCCAAGAAGTCTTCAACTCCCATTCTTTCGATGAATCGGAATTTAATGTCTTGTTGTTTCTTTTCTTTAGTTATTCGCCTGATGAAGGCGAAGTAACAGATCTGAGTAAAGTAAGAAAATGCATTAGGGTTACCAGTACGTGTAGCCGTTTCAATGCGATAGTTATGTATAGCTTTAAGACAATTCTCAACAGCATCCATCACCATTTCTTCTCTATAGCTATAGCGTACAAAGTTTGGTCTATGTGAAAGACCTTCGGAGATTTTCATGAAGCATGTTGCGATGTAGTCAGTCACGATTGGAATCTTAACGTCAGACTCTTTAGCATCTATTACTGATTTAACATAGTCTACAACCGCATATGAGAATTCCCTATTATTAACATAGTGTGGTTTATCTTTAGGTTTAGGTTTAACTGCCATGTGGTTCTCCTTATAATAAAGTATATTATACCATAGTTTCGTCAGAATGTACACTGTTATTTTTCATTGAAAATAAATAAAATAATTGTGTACATTTGCGTGAAAGTATGGTATAATAGATTATCCATCCGGGGGAGTGGTATACTAAGTTAGTGAATGGTAGGATCCGAGATATGATCATCATCATCAAACGACTCTGATGGATGTTCTGGATAGTCTTCTCCAAAAGAAAGCTCTTGTTGTTGCGGGTTATAATCACTAATAACCAATCTAATATAAGTCTCTTTAACATCATCATCTACTTCAGCATGAGTAATTACACTCTTCTTATCTATACTTATAAGGTTAGAATTAGACAATCCAAACCATGGGTACAATTGGTATTTGCCAGGAGATAACGGATTGCTAAGCACGACCAACGGTCGTTCAACCATGTATGATTTATCATTATCTGAGGCTATGAGACAAATAATCTCTTCACCACTAATCAGTTTCAATTGTCTAATATTCATAAATTAACCTCATAGATTTGGTATTTGAATTTCTCTTTAGAGTATATACTTATTCTTACACCAGCGTGTTGGAGAGTATAATTCTTTTTAGACTTCCAGTGTAGGTCATCAGCAATATCAAATACTGTGGTAACTCTACCATCTTCACTCTTCCTCAATCCTCTTCCAATACTCTGTAGTACTTTGATCTGAGACTTACTAGGTGATGCGAATATAATATTATTTAGGGACTTAATATTAATGCCAGTAGAGAATGTTCCCAAAGATGCCACAATAATAGCATCTGTTTCTAGTTCGGTCAACTCTCTTACCTTCTCACGGGTATCAACATCGGTTTCTCCTGACACATAAAACAACTTGCGATTAGTATGAGCAAATGAATCTATCTTTTTCTGTAACATCGAGTGTAATGGTTTACCATGCTTCTCTACAAATTGGAATAGAACCAAAGTATTACCATCTTGATCTAATGCCAAATTAGTTATGAACCTATTACGATCTTCGTTACGTACAATATAATCCACTTCATCTTGATACGTCATCTTTGAGACAGCTTTGCAAATTTCATCAGAATACTGTAATAACAAAACAGCTATATCTAATTCAGCCAGAGCACCACTATCAATAAGTTCTTTGGTACTCGTAACTTTCTTAATAGGACCAAACAATCCTTCTAATACTAACTGATGAGTTTGACTACCATCTAGAGTACCGGTAGTACCTATACGATACTTTGCATTATGGCATTTCTCAAGGATAGAAGTAAGTGATTTAGCTTTAAAGTTATGAGCTTCATCACCAACAACCATACCAAAGTTTTCAAACCACGCGACCGGCATCTTATATATTGACTGCCATGTGGTAATAATAACTCTATGTTGCTTGATATTATATTTCTCTTTACCAGAATATATCCTGTGGCAATAATTCTCGACCTTAAAATCTTCCTCATAGTATGCATAGTCTTCGAAGTCATGATACATCTGTTCTACTAACGAAGTAGTAGGAACAATCAATAGTATATTAGCACCATATGTTTCTAAATAATATCGCATTGCCATGTAGATGATTAATGATTTACCAGATGCTGTGGGTGATAACAACAAAGATTGACGATTTGTAAGTGCATGATCTAACGCATCTATTTGGTAATCCCTAGGGATAATCTTAACCTCATTAGAAGAAAGCGTTAGCTCGTTTAATAGAGCTGGAATATCCACTATTTCTAAAGTATCAGGACGACCATATGTAAAATTATCTTCTACTATAATTTGATAGTCCCTTACGTCAGCGAACTCTTTTAGATACGTCCACAGACCGGAGTATAATGTTTGTTTCCTAGCATCAAACAATCTAATCTTACCATCCCACATTTTATTCTTATACGCTGGCATAAACTTATAGCCCGGCACGTAAAAACAGAAGTGCTCTGATATCTCCATCTGGATACCAGAATCACATTCAATTCTAAGATTGACGTGGTTAAGCTTTTTAACTACGATCTTTTCTCTGTGCATAAATTATAAAACCACTTTACCTTCATTAACTAACCTAGTTCTATTTATCATGTGCTGAGCATGGACATCGTCTTTACTCTGTCCGTGGTATGGAACAGCATGGCCTTCATCAATAAGAATATCTCCACACTTTTTAATTGAATCTTGTAGGCTATAAAAATCACCCAAGATACGACCAAACTTGCCTTTAGCATCTTCACCCTTAATAACTTCAGTTGCTAGAATAGCATGCTTACCGAGTAATTCCTTAAGTCTTGATTTAGCTGCAAGTCCAAAGACTTTCTCTACTGTATCACGTGTGCGAGATTCAGGAGTATCAATACCCATAATGCGAACTCGTTCACCTCGTAACCATACACCAAACCCTAGGTCAATATTAACATCGACCGTATCACCATCAATTACTCTTGTTACTTCTACTTTATATTCATACATGATTTAATCTCTTTTGTGTGTGGTAATTACATTCCGCTTGTGAATTTTGCCCAATCAATAGCATTTTTAATACTCTGATGTCTCCATTTAATCATATCAATAATTTCCTTGAGAGTATCATTTTGCTCTTTAAGAAAATCAATATGAGCCTGTGCTGCTTGAATCTCTGGATCAGCGTCATAAAATCTATCCATGTCGCTTTTGAGTACTGTTAGACCTTTTAGAGGATCGTATCCCCAGCCAAGTTCATCCATCTCTGCCTTTGTCAACTTGCCGTTATACCAAAGCCACTTATTTTTAAGTAAGATTTTAAAGTCCATATCGAATTTCTTTACACGTAAACGATTAACGCTTAGTATTTCTAGGTATTTGGAGTGGAGTTTAGCAGAGTCTCGAGATACCGAATCCAAATTCAGTTCTTCTATGACTGAATCCTTTTTCCACATCTCTAATATTTGTTCAAGGTTATTCATAATTTCTCCATATTATATGTATAGTATATACTATTATATACTATTTCAATCAAAAAGTAAACCTTTATATAAACTTAAATTCAGTATATTTGAAAGTTACTGAAGCTTCTACATAAGCTATTTCGGTTTCGGTTGAACTGAATACTATTTCACTTAATTCAGCAGGGAATATTGAATTAAATTTAATCTCTTTGTTAACGTTATTGTGAGAAGATAACACTGCTAAAGTAGCATCACATCGGTGTGCATTACCATCTACAACCATAGAACGGATCCAGTCGTATGTTTCAATATAGTTATCCATATCTTCAGTGATATTAAACTTTATTGTTAGATCACCAAAGGCTAGTTTATCACCAGGTTCAGCATAATTAATAGAACCATAAGACATTGGAGCATCAGAAAGACTAATGCTAGGTAACGTTACACCTGAGCAAAAATACTCTAAGTTTGGATATTTAGTACTATCTAATTTCAACCTGAATCCGACAGGACTTAAAAAGTTTTTGTTTTCTGTTAATGCCATTATGGTAAACCTCATTAATATTTCTTATACCTTTATTTATACAATTTCTACGCATAAAAAAAAGGAGCCCCGAAGGACTCCTTTAAAACTAGAAGTTTTTAAGCCATCATAGCATCAACACGGAAAATCCTGAAGTAAGGATTTGCACGGTTAGTACCAACACCATCAGCAGCAACGAATGGATTAGCAACCATACCATAACGAGTCTTGAACCCGATACGTGGTTGGAAATCATTCTCACCGATAGTTTTAGCCATAGTCAATGGTACGTATGGGCAGTAGAACAAACCAGCATCATACGGGTTAGAACCACGGTAGCCAACACAAGCATAGTCAGTAGCGGCGTATGGATCGATATAGACCTTAGTACGACCATTAAGAACACCAGCAAAAGTATTACCAGTATCATCAACGTTAAGGCTAGTAGAAAGAGCTGGGCTATAGTCCAACATGCCAGCAGCAGCTAGTGCAGAAGCAACGTCAGAAGAAACGATAACATAGTTACCTTTACCGCGACGAGTTTCTTTAGCAATGATGTTGCATTCACGTTCGATTTGCATTACCAAACCTTTGAACTTCTCAGCCATCCAACGACCGTCTGAATCAGTGCTAAGACTAAAAGCACCTTTAAGAGCAACGTTGCTTTGCTGAGCACCAAGCTTAGCTTTAGTCAATACTGTACGAACAACTTCTCGGTTGATTTCCGCAAGGATTTCAGAAGAAAGGATGTTAGCAAGTTCAGACTCAGCGTCCAGACCATGAACAGCTTTAAGATCTTGAGCCAGTTCCATAGTGTATTCAGCTTTCAGAGCACGAGTTTTAGCAGTAACGGTTGATTTCTCGATAGAGAAAGCCATTTCAGCATATGCAGTTCCGCCAGAGATACCAAGAGCTTCACCAGCTGCAGTAGAGATACCAGCACCAAAGGTAGAAACGTTAACGTCATCAGACAGAGTAGTAGTAACACCTGCTGCACCAGTGACACCAAGCAAACCAGAAGGATCAACTTCTTGAGTACCGGTTGAACTGAAAGTAGTATCTGCTTCGTCATGAAGAGCTTCTGTTCCAGCTTGAGTGCTATACTTAGATTTCATTGCAAAGATAAGACCAGTAGGTCCAGTCATTGGCTGAACGCCAGCGATATCATAAGCAATAAGGTTAGGCATTGCACGACGTACCAAAGAGATAAGTACGGGGTCAAAACCAGCCTGGTTAGCATTAGCACCACCGAAACCGGAGTTAGCAGCGACTTCGTTTAACTGGAAGCCTTGCTGAGCGCGCTCTTCGCGACATGCGATTTCTTGGTTTTCCAACAGACGAGCTGTAACAGCACGCTTGTAAGGGTCTGTGATAGCTACAGCACTTGCGTGCTCCAGTACCGGAGACCATTTTTCGATTAGATTTTTATCTTGATCAAACATTTTAATATTCCTTTAAGGTTATATAGTAATTACTTACTTGATTTAGCAATTGCTTGCATGTATCGGTTCATAGTATCAGAAACAGCGGCTCCATGAGCTTGCTCTGATCCAATTAAGTCAGCATCTTCTGCAGCTGCTTCAACAATGTCCTTTGTAAAGTAAGATTCTTTGATAGTCTTTACTTTCATTTCGAAAGCAGCGGCATCAGTAAAATCCAAATCTTCAACAAGTGAACTTAGTTTTTCAGCTTCGGTAGAGGCTAGGGTTGATGAATATTTACGAACGATATCATTACGTACATAAGTTTGTAGTGATTCGTGCATTGCAATATTTTCATCAGTGGATTTATTGAGTTGAACTTCAAGCTCAGCGACCTGTTCAGACAATTCGTCAAACATGTCAACCTTACCTTCTGGGACTTCAATATAATGCTCCTTGAATACAGATTGTAGTGAAGTCATAAACGCTTCAGCAATCTCAGTTCTGAGACCCTGTTCAACAGCAACTTCATTATCTTTCATCCAACCTTCAACAACATAACTAAGGTAAGAATCTACCTTTTCTACGAGATCAGTCTTCAGAGAAGATACTTCTTCTTCAAGGTTTTGAGCGTATTCACTCTCGAGACGGTCAATTTCAGCCCCTACTTTAGCTTTCAAAGCAGCTTCGAATATAATTCCAGCTTTTACACGGAATCCTTCTGACAGGGTGGCTTCTTCTGCTACCATAACATCAAGATCTTCTTGGTAATCGATATGAGATACATCAGCTGTAACAGCCTCTGCAACCACTTCTTCACCATCTACAATCTCAACGCCTTCAGCAAACTTCATCATTCCTGCGAAGATTTTTTGAGCGTCTTCTTTTTTAGCTTTCTTCAACATATCATAAGCAGCGTTTACGATACCGGCTTTAGTCTTAGGCATTTCCATTTTAGGAGCTGAAGCTTCTTCTTCTCCCTCTTCTTCGTCGTCATCACTGACTTCGATTTCAATACCTTCGTCTTTAGCTTTCTCTTCAATAACTTCCTCGTTAGACTCGACTTGTGCTTCATCAACGAGCTCTTCAGTTACTTGAATTTGCTCTGCATCATGAATGTCCTCGACGACTAATTCATCTTTTTTGTCAACAGACATATCATTCTCTCCTTTAAAGAGTTATACAAGTTTCGAGAGGAAATCTTTAAACGCTTTAATCTCAATATCAGAAGATCTCATATTGCGAGCATTTTTTATTTCAGTCTCAATTAATTCAATTTCTTGAGGCTTAAGGATACCATTGTCCCAGACCCAGTCAACACCTTCCATAATACCATTTACGAATGCTGCTGGAGCACTCGGATCCTGTACTATATCAACAGTTGCTAACATAAAATCGTCTTTGACATACATCGTACCATTCCGCTGTTCAAGACTACCCATACCACGACTTGATACACCAAGCTTTACACCACCCTCAAGTAAACCGCTAACGATATTACCCATTGGAGTATTAAGAATTGATGCTTTTCCCATAACATTATTTCCCTCAAACCTGAGTTCAGTAATCTTATGTGAAACTTTGTCTAGATTGATTGATGGACCTTCAGGGTGGTTTAATTCCCCAACAGCTCTACCAGTCAGTACTTGCTCGTTAACATATTTATTAACGGCATTTTCTAGAATACTTCTTTCATATATGCGACCATTTCTATTCTTAGCATTGGCCTGCATGAAAATTCCTTCGATAACAAAATTACTTTTGCCATCTGCTTTCTTTTCTGTGATAACATTTAAATTATCACCATCTGTATATTCTGCAATTAGTTTCATTATTCGAATTCCCTAAGCGTCAAAGAGTTTCAAAAACTCTTTTGCAGAT
>ERZ890604.56-NODE-56-length-42385-cov-12.887385_pt1 | contig 42385 bp, 58 predicted proteins | sample MGYA00521097_ERZ890604 | MGnify/ENA primary metagenome ERZ890604 (study PRJEB32303, sample SAMEA104408625) | aquatic metagenome | biome: Brackish water; feature: Chemocline; material: water | place: Baltic Sea | collected 2014-10-26T21:54:00 | depth 120 m ... | reverse complement strand
ATTCTTCTTATTATATCTTTCGCCGCAATAGCTTACGCAATCTATCTTGAGGAGTCTAAGTGATGACTAAAAACAACACATTCGAAATCTATCGTGGTCCTTCACTAATCGACGGTCAACCAATTGTGGTACTGGCTCAGGTTGGAAGCCGTAACCGCAAAACTGGTGATATGGTGCAAACCTTCATCTTGAGGTCAGACGTTGACCCGATAACAGCTAGCAGGACAGGGCAGGATGCTTCAATCTGCGGTAGCTGCCCACATAAAGGACTAGCTCACGACGGCGCAAACGGAACGGCCTCAGGTCGGACTTGTTACGTCACGCTAGCTCACGCCCCATTGATCAAATATAAGTCAATGAAACGGGGTATTTATAATACTGCAACGGGTCATGAGGCAATTAAAGCGGTAGGATTTGGGCGCATGATTCGGATAGGAACTTACGGCGACGGTGCTGCGGTACCTTCATACATATGGGACAGCTTGTGTGAAGGTGCAGCGGGTTGGACAGCTTACACGCATCAAGGCAACTACAAGACAGCTGCAACTGACCCTAAACGCTATATGACTAGCGCGGAAAGCATTATACAAGCTGAAGCCGCATGGCAACGTGGCGAACGTACTTTCCGAGTGATTGCGGACGTGTCGGAAGTTGCCAAAGGTAAAGAGATACTTTGCCCCGCATCAAAAGAAGCTGGCGAGCGTGTACAATGTGATCAATGCAAGCTTTGCGCTGGTGCTTCAATCAACGCTAAGTCAATCGCAATCGTTGCCCATGGGTCAAGTGCTCGTGCTGCGAAAGAATTAGTTGCGGCTTGATCAATACATACTGGCGAAACAATCCTTCGGGATTGTCCAACGGGACAGGGTAAACCGTTGCTGATGAGCCTACCCAAACACAAGGATTTGAACATGACATACGCAGAAGTGAAACAGGCTTGGTTTGATATTCTTTTAGATAACGCCAAGACTCGCGGTTACGAACCGCTGGTTCAACTAACCGTCAAACAAGAGGGGGAAGAATGATGCGCAGGGAATTTCATATGGTCTGGGGTGACAACGGCATCAAGGCTCAGGGTTGGGAAGATTCGGCGTTAGGTTGGAAGCAAGTTGACCCCGACGAATGGCCGAATGGTTCCTATAGGGTTGTAGAATGGCCCCAAGCTATACCAGAGTCAGTTAAGAATGGCCCGCCACGGCAACTCTGGTAGCTTTATCGTGCGCCCCCTGACCTATGACGTGGGACGTATTCTACCGCAACACTAACGAGAATCCTGCGACCGTAGGGAACTTGGGGGGGGGTTCCCCTAAAGGCAGTTAACTTTTAACTTGAACACAACTGGAGACGGACATGACTTATCACTTTCACACCGGCAACGGCACAGATTACATCGAGACTGAAACATTGAGTGAGGTTAAGCACTATATCAAACGTCACGCACCTTGCACTACCAAGTATAGGGCAGTTAGCACGGGTGCTAGCAAGTGGATAGTTCTAGCCTTTGGTGCTACTGTGCAAGGACCTTGCATTAGGGGCTACTTGTCAGAGTATTATTAAGCTTTATAGTGTAGCCTTGCGGGGCTACATCAACAACCAACCCAAAGGATTGAAACAATGGCACAGTATACGAGAAACATTCTAAAGGTATTCAATCAAGTATCCTTAGAAGAATATGAGCACGGCAAGGATTGGTATAGTAAAGCCTTGAATGAGTGTCAGGCAATGGCCGATAAGTATGAATTGCCTTTGCATATTGTTGTGGGCGTTTGTGCTGCTCTGTCTCCGACTAATAAATGGGAACGTAACCTAATAGATACTGAAAACATGTTAGCTTGTTACGTAGACGGCGGTTACGTAGAAGATACAGCACCTTGCACATATAAGAAGATGCGAGACAAGGCATGGGATATTCTACAGACTAATCCGCATAACATAGACGACACGGCTTTTATTCTAAAAGGTCCAAAGATTACAGACTTCTTCTACTGTATCATGGGGCAGGATGTATGCGTCATAGACGGGCATGCGTGGTGCATTGCAAATGCGGATCGTCGGACTATGCAAGAAGTGCCTAGCATAGGTAAAAAGCTGCGCAAGGACTTGCAAACGGCATACAGTCGGGCTGGTAAGAAGCACGGCATGACGGCATACGAGATGCAAGCCAGCACGTGGGTCGCATGGAAAAGAATACATAACGTATAAGGATTGAAACAAATGACGTATGCAGAAACAAAAGAAGTGATGGAAACAATAGCCCGCCTTAAGCTGTTCGCCGAGGCAGTCGGACGTGAGAAACAAAAAGACAGTTGGGATTGGGCCGTGATTGAAAAGCTTGAAAAGTATCTGGAGGAGGCAGAGCAAGATCTTTTTACAATGTACTGTAAATAATTCGACTAGGGGGGGGGTCGTGTTGCCTACGGGCTTCGAATAAACCCCCCAAGTGTTAAGTCTACATCAACAACGCAACCAAAGGAGTTTACCAGATGAAAAACCTCACAACAGACCAGACCTTGGAAGAACTTGAAAACGACCCATATACATGGGTTAGTGTAGAAGACCTAGTCGACGCGGGTTGGGGCCAGAGGGAAGCTGAGGGCGCATTCGGGTCACTTGTAGAGGCGGAAATGATCTTTGGAAACGACCCTAGGTCATTTGCACTAGATGAAGCTTGGGACGAGCTTCGCAAATACCACGCTTGAACCTAAAGGGGGCTCAGGGCCCCACCACACAACAACCAAAGGATTTTACAAAATGGAAACGCAATCAATTACAGACTTAACGGAACACGAGATGTTGGATTTTGTCAGTTTCGCAATACAAGAAGCGATGAATGGCAATCTTGAGGAACTAGATTCGGCCTTGTGGATTATTGAGACTTTGAGAGATGGTGTTGACCCTGATAGACAAATGATGGAGGAAGAAAATGACTAAACTTGAAGAACTGAAAGCTGCTTGGCGTGCTGCTGAGGATGCTGCTTATGATGCTTATGATGCTTATGATGCTGCTTATGCTGCTGTTGCTGTTGCTTATGCTGCGTATGAGGCTGAACTAAACTTAACCAAGTAAGGAGATAGACAAGATGAAACTGACAGCAAACAACAAAGCGGCATGGCTTGCAACAATCTGGGAGGCTCTACACGACTGGGAGGCAGACCATGAGTATAGAAATGCGGCGGGTGGTGAGACCTTTGAACGCCGTTATGATAACATCTGCACAGCTATGGCATGGATTGCTGGAGAGCTAGGCGTTGAACAGGAGGACGTTTGATATGGCCGTTAAGTATATATGTAAAACATGTAATAGTGAGGACGTATGTGTTGATGCTGTGGCAGTATTCGATGTTGTGACCCAAAAGTGGGAACTACAGAGCACATATGACCAAGCATATTGCGTAGACTGTGACAGTGAGACAGATATAAAAGAGGTGGAACTATGACCTCAAATAAAGGGAACAGAGAGATGACTAAGGGTATCGTGTTAAGCTTATACGACTTCACAGGTGAGGCAGTGAGGCCTTGGGCTTTGGCTGGCTACGAGTGTCACATCTACGACATTCAGCATCCATATGGGCCACACAAGCAGAGAGTAGGGTCAAAGGGCGGCAGCATTACCACACACCGCAAAGACCTGCACCGCACAGAGACATTCGTTGACCTGATTAAACAGTTTGGAGACAATGGCGATCTTGTTGTCTTTGGTATGGCCTTTCCAGTATGCACAGACATGGCTGTGTCTGGTGCTGCATGGTTTAAGAAGAAAGCAGAGGCTGACCCAGACTTCCAGACTAAAGCAGTCACCTATGCTGTGATGTGTGCCACCTTCTTTGACATGCTAGGTGTGTCATACTTTGTGGAAAACCCTGTCTCTGTCTTGGCTACAAAGTGGCGCAAGCCTGACCATAAGTTTCACCCTTATGATTATGGTGGTTACATTCCTGACGATCAGGCAGAGCACCCACGTTGGCCCGAATACATTGCGGCTCGTGATGCATACCCAAAGAAAACATGCCTATGGACAGGCGGTGGCTTTGCCATACCAGAACCCAAGCTTGTTGATGTAGTCGGTGGCTACAGCACACAACACTTGAAGCTAGGCGGTAAGTCACAGAGGACTAAGGACATACGATCAGCAACACCTCGTGGCTTTGCCATTGCGGTATATGAATCAAACAAAGGGGACAGAGACAATGGATAAGCAACAGCTGCAAAGCTACATCAATAGACTACAGGCTGACTGTGACAGTCTGATCGGCAAGTATGGGCAGGGGGTGCGTCCCTCGTGGGTGTCATGTGACTTGGCCTTGAACTACGATGAGATGGAGAGGGCACAGGCCGAGCTGGATCTGTTGATGCACAGAGGCTCACTGAGCAAGGGCACACGGCCCACAACTTAAGGCTACTTAATTAAGATTAACTAAACTTAACCAAGTAAGGAAATAGAATAATGGGAAACTTTAAGGTAGGACAGGTAGGGAAACCTATCACTCACAACTACACCCTATTGGATAGCAAGGGGGATGTAGTAGCAGCAGGTATAAACATGATGGAGTTTGTACTATTCATAGAAGGTAAGGGGCTAGAGGAGTCTAGCCAGTATACACTAGTTCCTTTGGATACACCTTAGAGGGACACACAGCCTCGCTGAGGGGGTGTTAGTGTTAAATGTAAGTTACCCTACCTAACAGGGTACAAGTGACTGCCCTTAGCTCAGCTGGATAGAGCAACAAACTTCTAATTTGTAGGTCATAGGTTCGAATCCTATAGGGCAGGCCAACAATTCTATTGACAACAACAATAAAATGTAGTACCCTAAGAATACTATAGAGTATACTACAAAGTATAGACCTTAGAGTTTAGTTCTACTTATTAAAAGAGTTACTATCTTTAAGGTATACTATAAGGTAAAAGAAACCATAAGGAGTAAGTAATCACATGATGACACCTAACGATAACAAGGACATCGCTAAGGATATCGGAGAGGTAGTACCTATACAAGTACCCCTTTCCGATGCTTATAGCGACGACCCCTGTGATGATGTAGACTATGTAGTTAAACCTAATGTAAACAAGGAGATAGAGCCTGATGGATAGTATCAATTGGATGTACGTAGCACTGACTAGTGGAGGGTTCACCGCAGGTATGATACTGGCCAACCCTGTGAGTAAGCATATTCTTAGTAAGGTCGCAACAAGTAGCTTCGAAGAGGGTGTGCTCACTGGCCTAATGCTTGCCGTGCGAGTGGTGACTGACGTAGAGGACTATGAAGAGGAGTTAACAAAATGACTGGCCCCTATACTGACAACATTCTAGACACGTACCATCAAGCGACAGGTGAGGAGATATACAATGGTATACACTGGTACAACCTGACAACGGTATAACTTAGAGGAGTAAGAGACATGACACTTATAGCTAACTATCCTTCTAAGAAGGTATGCAAAGAGAACATTGGTTCACCATTGAACTACATTGAGACATCGTTCTTCGGTGATGAGTACATCTCGGATGGTGTACTAACTGTTGCCAATAGGCCACACATCACAGGACAGGGACGTGAATGGTTCGGTCGCATCACAATGCGTGATGGCTTAATTGAGGGGGTAGAGTGATGGATGTAGTAGATATAGACAGAGTACACGAGCACATTGAAGATCTTATCGTTGAGGTCGAACGCCTACAGGGTGAGCTTAAGGCTTATGACACTGGTGTACGTAGTGGGTCAGTCAGTTGTGATAAGGTATACACTGAGCACTACCTACAGAAGGCTGAGGAAGAGTTACTAAACCTTATGCGACAAGAGGAGATGACGCATGAGTAACTGTGTAATATGTAACAACTCTAATGCACCAGTGTACGACAGGGTGACCGATGCGTTCTACTGTAATGTCTGTACCTACTGGGATAGTAGAGCTAAGGGTAGGACCTTCGGTTGGCAGGAGTTGACAGAGCTACTAGAAGATGATAGTATAACTTATAAGGATATGTCTAACGTAGATGGAGGTACTATAGATGAGCCTAGTAATGATGAAGGATGAGGCTACAGCCACCCATCAAACTTGCCCCGACTGTGGTCACCATGACTGCCTTGTAGTATGGCCTACGAATACGTGGTGTCACTCATGTGGTACTAAGAGACAGACCAGCGGGGCGACAGGTACGTACACAACAAGAAAGGAGACAGAGGATATGACTGAGTATACAGGACCTGAACTTAATGAGGTCTACAAGAGAGTACGATCCATTGACAAGGAAGTGTGTGAGAAGTACGGTGTGACTGTGAGTATTGACACATCGGGTGAGGATGTACGTCACGTCTACCCCTACCCACACAAAGACAAGTACCGTATGCTACCTAAGGACTTCTCAAAGAATAAAGGATTCACAGCTGACCACCTATTCGGTATGGATAAGTTCAATGCTGGTAGTAGTAAGGTCCTTACCATCTGTGAGGGTGAGCTTGATGTCCTCTCTATGTACCAGATACTAGGTAAAAAGTGGCCAGTAGTAGGGTTACCTAGTGCTACCATCAGTAAGAAGTTGTTGATTGATTGTGAAGAGTACATCAAGTCCTTCGACAGTGTCGCTGTGTGTACTGACAATGATGCTGCTGGTAACAAGGCTGCTGAACGGTTAGCTAACGCCTTCCCCAACAAGGTGTACCGTGTTAACATGACTAAGTACAAGGACCCTAATGAGTTCCTTGAGGCTAAGGATGACAAGGCCCTGCTCTTTGCTTGGATCAATAAGGTTAAGTACGTACCTGAGTATGATACAAGTACAGTAGAGGGCTACATGAAGGTGTTCGCTGAGGGTAGTGATGCTTCTTACATACCTACAGGCATTGAAGAGTTCGACAGTAAGGCACTAGGCTTGATGCAGGGTGAGTTCACTGTGTTCCAAGCACCTGAGGGTACAGGTAAGACTGAGTTGTTTAGGTACTTCGAGCATCACCTGATTAAGAACCACCCTGACATCCCCTTCGCTATGTGTCACCTTGAGGAGAGTAAACAGAGGTCACTACTAGGACTAGTATCCTACGATAAACAGAAGAACCTTACACGTAAGGAACTTGTGGGTGATGACGACAACATTGAGGAGAGTATCAAGAGGTTGACAGGTAGTGAGAACGTACACTTGTTTAGTATCAGCACTGATGAGGACCCTATGATCCTTATTGACCGTATAAAATACTATGCGAATATTTGTGAGTGCAAGTACGTATTCTTTGAACCTATACAGGACATAGCGCACCAACGTAGCGGCGGAGGGGAGACTACTGAACAGTTCCTCACTAAGTTATCAGTACAGCTGGCACGAGTAGCTAGTGAGACTGGGTGTGGTATCATATGTATTGCCCATGAGAATGACGACGGCCTAGTACGTGACTGTCGTATGATACCTAAACAGGCTAGTGTTGTAGTCCAACTGTCAAGAGACATGAAGAACCCTGACCCTGAGATTGCTAACATTACAACGCTAACACTACTAAAGAATAGACCTGCAAGTTTGACAGGGTTTAGTGGACAGGTCAGGTTCGACCCTAGTTCGTTTACATTGGAGGAGTTTACTTAGGATGAAGTACATAGCTATATGTGACATTGAGACAACGGCACTACCTGAGGCTGGACACTTCCACTGTGCTGCCGTTAAGATAGCAGGTAAGGACCACCCACCTAAGTTGTTCACTGACCTTAATCGTATGCTGAGTGACTTCAGGTACGTCGATAAGTGGGTGTTCCACAATGGCCTAGGGTTTGATGTACCTAAGATTAATGAGCTAGTAGGGTATGAGGCTATCAAACCTGAGGATTGTATTGATACTATGGTAGTGAGTAAGCTAGTAGACTACAAGAAATTTAATACTCACTCACTCAAGGAGATAGGGGTACACCTCAAGGTGCACAAGGGCGACTACGATGGAGGATGGGACACGTACACCAAGGAGATGGGTGAGTACTGTGTTCAGGATGTTGTAGTCTTAGAGGCACTATGGGAATACTTCAAGCCTTACATCATGGACCCATCATGGGCTGCCGCTATGAGGTTAGAACATGACATGGCTATCGTTTCACATGATATGCAACGTAAAGGGTTTAAGTTTAGGGTGGCTGATGCTGAAGAGATGTTAGCTAATGTTAAGCACGACATGAAGTTACTAGAGGATGGCTTCTCTACCGCCTTCCCACCTAAGCTAGTACCTGACAGGACTATCAAGATGCAACGTAAGCTAGACGGTAAGCTATACGCTACTGTGCTTAAGGCTATGGCTACATCACCTAAGACTGAGATCAGTGACGATGGTGAGGAGTTAGTTGTCTTCAAGTACAAGGAGTTCAACCCTGGGTCACCCAAGCAACGGATAGATGTGCTATGGGATGCACGGTGGAAGCCAACTCAGAAGACACCAGGTTATAAGAAATTCTTACAGGAACAACGGAGGTCTAGGAAATGGTAGACAAGACAGACAAGGAACGTAAGGTAACCTTCGATAGGTATGGGTGGGCATGCAGTGAGGAGAACCTTAACACCCTGCCTAACACAGCCCCACAGGAAGCTAAGGACCTAGCTCAGTGGCTCACACTAGAGGGTCGTAGGTCCTCACTAGCTGAATGGTTGAAGGTTGTTGACCGTAAGGATAGTCGTATTCATGGTAAGTTCTGGCACATAGGTAGCTGGACTGGGCGTATGTCACACAGTAATCCTAACCAAGCTAACATCCCTAGTCCTTTCCACGGTGACCCTACTACAGCAGTGGAAGAGATCAAGGCTAGGTATGATGCTCACATGAGGGCACTGTGGACTGTAGAGGATGGTAGTTACCTAGTAGGCACAGATGCAGAAGGTATACAACTACGTATCTTAGCCCACTACATGGAGTCAGATGACTACGTTGAAGCTATCGTTAATGGTGATAAGAAGTTTGACACTGACATCCACAACCTTAACCGTAAGGCATTAGGTTCTATCTGTAAGGACAGGGATGACGCTAAGACTTTCATCTATGCTTGGTTGCTAGGCGCTTCAGTCACTAAGGTAGCTGAGATACTAGGGTGTAGTGTAGCTCAAGCATCTAACGCAGTTGATAACTTCCTAGCTTCACTGCCTGAGTTGAACAAGGTTAAGAAGTTACTGGTACCTAGGGATGCACGTAAGGGGTACTTTACAGGGCTTGATGGACGTAAGGTTAAGTGTGATAGTGAGCACCTAATGTTAGCTGGTTACCTACAGTCAGGTGAGAGTATCATTATGAAGAGGGCTAACGTACTGTGGCGTAAGGAGGTAGACAAGTTAGGTATAGAGTACAGTCAGTCAGATTTTGTACATGATGAGTGGCAGACTGAGGTTAAAGATTACAATGAAGCTATCAAGGTAGGAGATGTACAACGATGGAGCATTGAGCAGGTAGGTAAAGACTTAGGGATGTACTGCCCCTTAGCTGGTAGTACTGACATAGGTAGAGACTGGATGGAGACACACTGACATGACAGAACGTATACCCCTTAAGGGCGGTGATGAGTACGATGCACTGACAGGCTGGCGTAAGATGCTTAAAATATTCAACAAGGCTGGGTTAGCTAAGAAATCTAAACGTAAGTACAACAAGAGATTCCGCAAAGATGGTAAGAGTAACTTAAGGGAGATGAATGATGACACATGACAAAAGAACTACAATAACCTAAAGATAACTGTTGACAAGGAAGGAAATACATGTCATAATGACTTATATACTGATGAATAAGGAGAGATACTTCTTAACTGAGAACAACCAATGGGTACATGAGATGTACTTTGATCTATACACAAGCGGAGAACTATAACTATGGCTAAATCAGAAGCATACACATTCAAGGGTACATGTGAGTGGGCAAAGGTATTCCTCGACAACAGAGATACAACAGCATTCAATGAGGAGACTGGTAAGTATGACCTACCTCACCCTGCTGGTGGACGTTACTCTATCAACCTTAAGATGGACGACAAGGACTACCGTATCCTTAAGGGTACTGGTTCCATCGCAGCTAAGAACTCTAAGCTAGACATGGAGGATGGTTCTGATGTAGTTAAGTTAGGCCGTGACCATGAGAAGAAAGACTTCAACGGTAACCTTATGGACTGGGTAAGTGGCCCACCTATTGTAGTCAAGGCTGATGGCTCACCTTGGGTGTTCGAAGAGGACGGTCACATCTGGAATGGCAGTGAGGTTGAGGCTACTATCGACCTATACAAGACTAAGTTTGCACCTCGTACTACCTTGATGAAGGTTAAGGTACTCAACCTAGCTGATGAACCTGTCATGGATAGTGGACCTAAAGAATCTGACGACATTCCATTTTAATTTAACAAACAGAAGGGAGGCTAACACATGGATATTCTAGGATACATTATCGTAGTAGTCATCGTAGGCTTTATTGCCTATACAATCTACAACAAGGAGAAGTAAGTATGAAAGACATTAACAATCTAGTAGTTGACATCAACCAAGTCCTCGATGGTATGGGAGGGTGGGATGAGGCTATCAATAGAGAGTTCCAAGATAACATTGGTAACACCATGATGGGGCGGCTAGGTAACAGGGTAAGTGAGAACCCTCTAGCTCGTGGTGGCCTACGTATGAGTAACCTAGGTCAACCCTGTACTCGTAAACTATGGTACTCTATCAACCTACCAGCTGGTTCAGGAGAACAACTAACAGCATCCACTAAGTTTAAGTTCCTCTACGGAGATATCTTAGAGGATGTTGTAGTCTTCCTAGCTAAGGCAGCTGGACACGAGGTTACAGGTGAGCAAGACCGTATGGAGATTGATGGTATCGTGGGTCACCGTGACTGTGTGATTGACGGTATGACTGTAGATGTTAAGACCGCTAGTCCCTTCGCCTTCACTAAGTTTGCCAACCATGAGCTAAGAGGAGAAGGTAATGATGCTTTCGGTTATATCGAGCAGCTTAGCAGCTATGTCTTCGCAGCTAGTGCAGACCCACTTGTCACAGACAAAGAACAAGGTGCCTTCCTCGCTGTCGATAAGGTTAGTGGTAAACTATGCCTTGATGTGTACGACTTCACCGAGGAGATTGAGAACAAGATGGACAACGTTGACCGTGTTCGTGCTGATGTCAGTGGTGATGAGCCTCCTACTAGAGCCTTCGATCCAGTACCTGACGGTGCAGCTGGGAACATGAAGCTACCAGTTAATTGTAGTTACTGCGACCATAAGCGTAGTTGCCACCCTGGGGTGCGTACCTTCTTATACAGTGGTGGACCTAGGTTCCTTACTGAGGTAGCTAAGTTACCTGTGAATAAGTATGGTCCAATCCGAGAGGTGACTGCATGAGGAAGAGTAAAACTATGGAGGCTGCACTACGTCACGGTTACCGTAGTGGACTTGAGAAAGATTGTTCATCCTACCTACGTAAGAAGAAGGTTAAGTTTGAGTATGAGCTACATAAGATAGCATGGGTAGACAACAACGATAGGACCTATACACCTGACTTTGTGTTAGAGAATGGTATCATAGTGGAGACTAAGGGTAGGTTCGTAACATCAGACAGACAGAAACATAAGAAGATTAAGAAACAATACGGAGACAGGTACGACATTAGGTTCTTGTTCTCCAATCCTAACGCTAAACTTAGTAAGGTATCATCTACAACCTACGCTAAGTGGTGTACTATTAATGGATTCCTTTGGGCTAAGGGGCCTGAAGTACCACAAGAATGGCTTGATGAACCTAACAAAGAGAGTGGATTCTAGATATGAAAGTATGGCAGATACACAGTGGACCTTACGACGATGATGAGGGTAACTGGTGGTTAGTAGCTAAGGCTGAGTATGATGACACAACTATGAATGACATAGAGATTATGTTTGGTGACATGGAGGCAGCCATTAAGTTTAAGAATACAGTGGACCTAGCGTGGGACCCTGTGGAAATTGGGGAGGGAGTATGATGGTTAGTAAGTCAAGTCAAAGCAGCACAGCCGTGGTGTTTACATGTGCTCATACGAGTCCTGAGGTTAGTAATGAAAGGTTCGAGTGGTTAGGTAAGTTCTTGTACGATCTACGTCCTGACTACGTTGTAGACCTTGGTGACATGACTGACATGAAGAGCCTTAACTCCTATGACACTAGGAAACCTACAGCCTTAGTATCCCAATCGTATGAGAAGGACATCAACCACTACCTCGACGCACAGGAGAAGATACGGCATCAGTTCAAGAAGCATAAACGTAAGAGGCCCTCCTTCTATGGGTTTGAAGGCAACCATGAACACCGTATCAAGAAGGCTATATCCTTTGACCCTAGACTAGAGGGAGAGAAGTTCGGCATATCTTTTAAACACCTAGAGACTAACAGGTTCTACGATGAGTACCATGAATATCACAACTCGGCCCCCGCTATCGCTAATTACGATGGTGTTCAGTATGCTCATTTCATTGGCAGTGGGAACTATGGGACTGCACTTAGCTCTGTTCATCATGGTCATGCACTTGTACACAAGTTGGGTTGTTCTACCACCGTTGGCCATAGCCATAAGTTTCATTTCTATCGTAAAGCTGAGTCATTCCCTTATCCAACTCAAGGCTTGGTCGCTGGCTGTTTCAAGGGAGCAGAAGAATCATGGGCTGGACAAGCGAACCGTGAATGGACTAAAGGAGTGGCAGTCAAGAGACAACTAGAGAATGGTGGCTATGACCTTGAATGGATTTCTATGGGGAGGTTGAAGAAAGAGTATGGATGATAGTTTAGAGGAGCAACGTATCAACACTATCCTTAACAGCTACGGGTTAGAGACACTACTAGAGCAGAACGACATTGAAGACTACACTGCTGTAGTACTGTTAGTACGTAGAGGATTACTAGACCTAGCGGATTACTTCGAGGATGGTGTAGGTGATAAGGAGTTAGACAGACATGAGGTCTACTAAAGAGGTTTATAATGTGCGTAAAGCTATTTTACGCCGTTTATAATGTTCATAATACTTAACTATGAGGAGATAGGCAATGAGCAGTAACCAAGTATACTACGACCTAGACGACTACCAACAAGATGCGATTAACTTCGCACTGTACCCTAAGCAACACACTATCATTTACCCTACACTAGGGATGGTGGGCGAGGCTGGAGAGGTAGCTGAGAAGGTTAAGAAGATGCTACGTGGTGATGGTGAGCTAGACCATGAAGCTACCATGAAGGAGTTAGGTGATGTCATGTGGTACGTAGCTAACCTAGCCAGTGACCTAGGGTACAGCCTTAGTGAGGTAGCTTCTACTAACATTGATAAGCTTACAGATCGTAAGGAACGTAACGTAATAAAAGGATCAGGTGATGGGCGATAGAGAGTACGGACCTACACTAGACATCAGTAAAGAGATTCATGCCATGAAGTACCGTGGCAAGGGTGAGTCATTCAAGGAGGCTATGACTAGGGTAGCTGATTCACTTAAGGATACTGATGAGCACTATGAAACCTTCAGGGGTATCCTACTAGACCAGAGGTTCCTACCAGCTGGACGTGTACAGTCATCTATGGGTGCAGCTAGACAAACAACACCGTACAATTGTTTTGTGAGTAACACACTAGACGACAGTATGGATGGTATCATGGATGCAGCAAAGGAGGCTGCTAAGACAATGCAATTAGGTGGAGGTATAGGCTATGACTTTTCTACACTACGTCCCCGTGGCGCTCTCATTCGTTCTCTTGATAGTCGTTCTAGCGGCCCCCTATCGTTCATGGAAATCTTTGACGCTGTCTGTAAGACGATTGCATCTGCTGGTCATCGCCGTGGTGCTCAGATGGGTGTACTTAGAGTTGACCATCCTGACATTGAAGAGTTCATTAGGGTAAAGAACAATAGCGATACCCTCACTCAGTTCAACCTTAGTGTTGGTGTTACCGATGAGTTCATGGAGGCTGTTAAGGAGGACACTGAGTTTGACCTAACCTTTGAGGGTCGTGTCTATAAGACTGTATCTGCCCTAGCCCTATGGAAGGAGATACTACGTAGTACATGGGACTGGGCTGAACCTGGTATTCTATTCATTGACCGTATGAATGAGAAGAATAACCTACACTATTGTGAGGAGATAGCAGCTACCAACCCTTGTGGTGAGCAGCCCTTACCTCCCTATGGGGCTTGCCTACTAGGTAGTTTCAACCTTACTAAGTACATTGATGAATACTACACAAGTGAGGACGATGGGTATAACACCTTCAACTACGAACAGTTCAAACACGACATTGAACCTGTGGTACGTGCTATGGATAACGTAGTTGATCGTGCTATCTACCCCCTACCACAACAGGAACATGAAGCTAAGAGTAAGCGACGTATGGGACTAGGTATCACAGGCTTAGCTAATGCTGGTGAAGCACTAGGGTACCCTTATGGTAGTCAACAGTTCTTAGACTTCACTACTGAGGTGATGACAGTGCTTAGGGATACAGCCTATCGTTCCTCTATTGCACTAGCTGTTGAGAAGGGTGGGTTCCCTTTGTTCGACTTGGAGTACCTTAACAGTAGCTTTGCTATGACACTACCTGAAGACATTAGAGAGGACATTAAGAAATATGGTATACGTAACAGTCATCTTCTTTCTGTTGCTCCCACTGGCACTATTAGCCTTAGTGCTGATAATGTTTCTAGTGGAATTGAGCCTGTATTCTCTCACTCGTATGACCGCCTTATACAGACGTTTGAAGGCCCACGTACTGAGACGGTGAGTGACTATGGTTACCGTGTGTTCGGTGTGAAGGGTGTTACAGCTAACGAGTTGTCAGTGTTTGACCATGTTGATGTACTCAACGTAGCCTCTAAGTATGTAGACAGTGCATGTAGTAAGACCTGTAATGTGGGTGATTATGTAACTTGGGAGCAATTCCAAGAGGTGTACATGAGGGCCTACGATGGTGGTGCTAGTGGATGTACAACCTTCAGGGCTAGTGGTAAACGCTATGGTATCTTAACTGCAAGTGCAGCTGAGGATATAGTTGAGAGTGAAGAGGAAGAACCTAACACCAATGAGGTAGAGGGTGCAGCCTGTTATGTAGACTTAAATACTGGACGGAGGACATGCGAATGAGCTTACTACGAAGATACTGGAACTTCCTAGCAACTTGGCGGGAACACCGAGAGACTATCAAGGTCCTCAACAGGTTGAGCAACAAGGAACTTAAGGATATAGGTTTAACTAGGGGTGAGATTAACAACCTAATCTGGTTAGACACAGACCGTATACAACGAGGGGGTCAGTAATGGGAGTAACGTTAGAAGACAGCTTTGGCAGTGACCTTAAGGTTGTCAACATGGCTAGGGTATCCTTTGCTAAGAAAAGTGATTGGGTGACGGAGGAGACAGGGTACATTGAGGAGACACCTGAGTTCACACTAAACACACGTAAGCTGTACAACCATAAGGCCCTATCAGCTAAGGACCAATCCCTCATCAAGTACCTAGCTAAGCACAACCACTGGGCACCCTTCTCCCACTGTCATACTACACTACATATGAAGGTACCTATCTTTATTGCTAGGCAGATACATAAGCATCAGGTAGGCTTCGAGGTTAGTGAGGTCAGTCGTCGGTACGTCACGGATGAACCTGAGTTCTATACACCTAGCGTATGGCGTAAGGCTCCTGAAGGTAGTGTTAAGCAAGGGAGTAGAGATGAGGGCGTTGATGTAGCCTATTATGACCGTGATGATGGGTATAACGATTGGCCTACTGAGTCTAACAGCATAGCCCTTGAGGCGTACCAAGAGATGTTGAAGCTTGGTGTATGCCCTGAACAAGCACGTATGGTACTACCTCAGTCTATGTACACTGAGTTCTACATGACAGGTAGCCTAAATGGGTGGGCCAGGATGTATAACCAGAGGTCTGATAGTCACGCACAGAAGGAGATACAAGAGGTGGCTAAGCAGATCAATGACATTATGGGACCTTTGTTCCCTGTATCTTGGAAGGAGTTAACAACATCATGAGCTATTATGAAGACATGCGAGGGGTTAAGGAAGACCTCATAGAAAAACCCCTACACTACGCTTCAGGCAGTATAGAGGCTATTGATTACATGAGGGATAGTATGGACCACATGATGTTCATGGGATACTTAGAGGGTGCAGTTAAGAAGTACCTTCATCGCTACAGGTTCAAAGGCAAACCAATACAGGACCTACGTAAAGCGCAATGGTACCTTAAACGTCTTATTGAGACTATGGAAGGCAGTGAGGTTACAGAAGAATGAAGACTTGTTATATGTGCGGCGAGACCTTCCCACTAGAGGATGGGTTCGAGCTACATCCTATTATCAAAGGAGTCTAAAGGTGAGTAGTAACAAAGATTGGTCTGTCTTCCTAGCCGACCCTAGTGTTGTACTAACCTGTCAGAAGTGTAAGAAGTATAAGACCTACACCAACCCTGATACTACTTATAGGTACAGATGGTGTAGGTACTGTATGAAGCAAGAGGTACTAGGCCCCTTTAAACACCAACAGCTAGGCACCTACACCCCTGAGAAGTACCAGAGGGCTAGGCGTAGGGCTGGTCTATCCTTTTACCTTCCTAAAGGTGAGTAACGACTTTATACCTCTAGCCATCTCGTTGGGTGAAGGGAGTAGCCAACCTAGGATCAGTAACAGGACCACCCAAGGAGGGATTTCATTAACGACTACCTTGCCAACAGACTCTGACTGCACAGCGTTAGTGTCACTACTCTGGACTATCTTCCTAGCCTCAGGCCTTACCATGGTTTGTTCAGAGTTGTTGGTTGTCCCTAGTGTCTGCGTATTAGTCTTACCTATCTGGGTATTCGCAGCTACGTTAGGACCCCCGCCCGTCAGTAGGCTTAGAGGACTGGTCCCGCAACCCGCCAGACTTGCCAAACCAATCCATACCAAAAGCCAAAGCACTAAACGTGAAGATCGGCCACACCAAGGTTTCAACAATGTTAACATCTTTTGTCTCCACAATGTAAGCAAGCCAGATAAGTAGTAGTATAGCTATCTCACGTTTATATGTCTTAGGTTTCATTTAGAGGCCATTATTTCTACAGCATCTCGTATGGCTTTGATGTTTGCATCCATACGTGCAGTTGCCACAGCCTGTTCATGGACAATCTCAGTTAAGGACTCTGTTCTAGCCTCTAGCTTAATAATGTTGATCTTATTAGATTCCACGGAACCATTCAAGGAGGCTACAAACCAGATAAGGGCTATAGTCTGCATAGCTATAGCAAAGACAAAGGTCACAGGTACTGTCTTTGATAGGTGCCAAGATTCTTCATTATTCATTTAGGGTAGTCCTCCCATGTGACCTGAAAATGTGGTCCATCAGGAAAACTCTTCCAGTCTCCACCCCACGTGATATTAACATTCTCTCTCTTAGCTGCACCCTTCATAGCATCAGCTATCTTGTAGTATAGTGGCCAGTCCCACCTAACCTCACCACCTACCCAAGCACCTAGGTCAACAGCGTGTCCTGTAAGGTGCCTAGAGTTAAGTGTAGTTGTAGCACCCTTAGCTAGTAGTTCCTTCTGTCTCTCTAGGGTACGCATACCCTCAAGTACTGTGAAGTCTACCTCAGTAAGCGTGATAGCTGTAGTCACCACACGTATAAGATCAGGATGTACTCTAACTAACCTCTCCTTACTTCTAAGCCCTAATTTATAAGTCATTTGTCTATCTTCCTCCACCTGAACGCTTAGCTCTTGATACTGGGGCATCCACGATACCACCAAATGTCTCTAAGTTCCCTATATGTGCCTCCATAAACCTACCTTTAGTCCTCTCATCGTCAGGACCGTAGTCACGACTACCCATAAGGAACCCTAAGCTCCTGGCTGTGGCATAGTTAGCTCCATGTGTCTTAAGAGTTAGTGCTATCATTTCTTTAGTGGTAAAGTCCCCGTCAGCTAGAGCCTTATCGTACTCCTGCGGTGTGTACTTCTCCCCTGTAACTGGGTGGTTCCAATAGTTGTAGTTGAACCTATCGGATATTGTAATGTTCCCCTCACTATCGGCTGTAGCTGTAAAAGCCCCAAGCATTAGCTTTATCTCATCCCTAGGGTTCCTAGTGGATAAAGATTCTACGATAGAACCAGCACTAGCTCCACCCATAGTAGCCACACTAACCAGAGAACCAGCTTCAGACATCTCTCCGTATACTTCTTGTCCAATGTTTATAGACTGCCCAGGAAGTAACCCTTTAGCTACTACTAACTTACCTAGAACATCTAACGTCTCAGGGGAGAATAGGTCAGCACCAGCGTAGTTGCTCTTCTGTGACCTAGCACTAAAGATTACATCGTACACAGCATTGTGTATCACTGGTGACCCTGCTACCTGCGTGGCTAAGAAGGCTTGAGAGACACCCTTCCTCACCTTAGGTGCCGTATCTACAGTAAAGTCTATTGCATCTAGGGCTACGTTAGCTCCTGTTGTCAGTGTGTACTCAAAGGCTGTACCTACAGCACCACCGATAGCTTCACCAGCCTCTACTACAGCCCTCTGAGCCTTGTCCCCGAAGGATAGAGCACCGAGTGGTTCACCAAGTGTGAATGAGGCAGTAGGTTCCTCAGTTGGACGACTTACCGGTGTCTCCATAGTGGGTGTCGGTAAAGCATTTAGAGGCTCACCAAGAGTGAACGAAGCAGTAGGTTCCTCAGTTGGACGTGTTACTGGTACCTCCATAGGTGCAGGTGTCTCCATAGTGGGTGTAGGTAAAGCATTTAGAGGCTCACCAAGAGTGAACGCTGTCATTGTGCAACTCCCACAGGGTAAAGGATACCAGCAATTAGGACGTGTGTTGTACCATCAGGTAAGTTACTCGAAGCCTTCTCAAACTCCTCCTTAGAACCAAACACCAAGGTCGTACTAGGGTTGGCCCTGTTGTCTTTAAGTATCTCAGAGATGCCCTCAGGTACATCAGGGTAGTCGGATACTGGTAACTTAGAACCTTCGAAAGGTGTGTTAAAGGATAGAGCCTCTGTAGGTGCACTCTCAGGAGCCACTGGAGCCTCCCCTGACTGCGGTTGGGTAGCTCTTCGTTCAGGTGTAGCCATAGGGGATGCCCTCCTAGCTGGGGCACCACTGACACCTGAGACTACAGCACCCACACCAGAAACTGTGATAGGTGTACCCTGCTCAAAGGCCTCAATAGCCCTTACAAGCTGTTTATCAGTTATTAAGCTACTATTTAACCCATCCCACTGACCTCTAACAGCCTCCATCTTACCTTCCATAGTACTGTGACGACCAAGAGTAGTCCTCATGTGGAAGTCAAACATAGCATCCTGTACTTCTTGTGTGAATACAGTATCCCTAGCTAAACCCATCCTATCAGCGACGTCCTTAAGGGTTGTACCTACAAACTGGTACCTACCCATAGGCGTAGCGAATGTGATGGTTCCGTCTGGAAGAGTTATAGGATGAGTAGCCTTCTGATACGCACCGTACACACCAGTCGATGAAGAGAACTCAATCAGTTCATCAATAGTCTTAGTAGTTATATCGTACCCTCGCATAGGGGTGCTCTTGCCCTGCCCTGAGTTGAATAGTGTGTCGTACTTACCTAACCCTTCAACACTGTCTATCAATCCCGTCATAGGAGAATCTGTAGGTGTCCTTGCACCTGTATCGTCAGCTAACTGCACTTCTCTAGAGGATGTTACGACCTCAGGAGCTAGTAGCGTAGGCACAGTATCTTCTAGTGTCTGTACCTTACCTTCAAGAGAGGCTACAAACTTAGCACCAATCTTAATCTCATTTAGTGTTTCTGACAACTCAGCGAAAGGTACTGTAAGCCCATAGATTCTAGCACCAATACCAGCTGGGCCACTAAAACGACCCTTAGCAGCGATAGCAGCGTCCCAGTCACCATTGAAGTACAGGTTAACTACATCTTGCATCTGTGGTAATTGTTTAGTAGGGTCTACTGTAACTGTACCGTCCGTATGTAGGATGAATCCAGCCTGACTAGCTTGAGATTGGATACCTATGGTAGCTGTAGAGATTTGCCTAGCTAAACCATCATGTGCCCGTTCAGATAGGATAGAACCCAACTCAGGGTTAGCCTCATTGACGTTAGCTAGGTTAGTGAAGAACCCTTTAGAGTAGATTCTATTTACATGACCAGGAGGAATAGAGGAATCTAAAAGACTATCTACTTTCTCAATTACATTAAGGATACTTAACGAAGCTTCAGCTGGTTCCATAGTGACAGTGGATAGCTTCCTGTTGTCACTAGCCAGTGAGTCTAGTTTACCTAGGTTATCTAGTGCATCAAACTTAGTTAAATCTACTCTATCTAAGTAGTCAGCACCTTGGAACTCAAACTCAGTAACCCACTCTAGTAGTTCATCAAATGTGTAATCAATAGCAGCTGTGTAGTTGTCGAAGAATGGCTTACCAGCCTCTAGTTGTTTAGAGAACTCCTGTAGGACGGAGTTCAGGCCTGAGAATGTACCGTCAGCATTACCTTTGAACTCCATGAGCAGTGAAGCTGGTAGTTTACCTTGTGCGACAGCCTTGCCTAGGATAGCATCAATAGCTTTAGAAGTATCCTCAGAGATACCATCTGTAAGGCTCAGTGAACCTTCTAGTACATTGGTTATCTGTGACACATAGGTAGTCTGGAACTCAGACCAATCGGCACCTGATACACCAGGAGGTATGTTGATGTTACGAATAGCCTCATGGTAGTAGTCACGTACTTGTTGGAGTTCCTCAGGTGTTTGCACTTGGTCTTTGTTAGCTACCCTTAGCATAACCTGTAGGGAATTAGTGATCTGGTCAACCTTAAGTTGGTAATCATTCTCCACATCTAGCCACTTGTTACTCTCATTTCTGTTATGATTAGCAATACGTGCATCTAGTGCATTATTCTTAGTAACTTCGTCAAGCGCAGCAGTCTGTAGTTGGTCAACAGACCAGTCAGGATGTAGTTGCTCTTGCAGTGCTACGTTATTATGGAACTCATCAGAGTTTAGTAGGTTCTGTGCGTATGTGAACTGTTGTGTAGCTGATGTAGCTAGTGTTATACCCAATCCTTCAGCATAAGACTTAGCTTGCCCATCAAGGTCGGGGTTCTTTAGTGTGAACTCTACCATGTACTTCTGAAATGAAGCTGGGTCCTTAGGATTAAAGATCAGTCCCTTTTCCCCTTGAAATGCCATGAGTGCAGCACCAAAGCGTTCATCTGCTGTTAACTTAGCAGGTGCTGTTTGTGTGCCTAAGCTCCTGATGAAGCCTCCAGCCAGGTCAGCTACTCCACTAATTATAGATGTCTGTTCAACTGGGTTTTCGAATGCAGCTGCACTACCACCTAGTTGTTCCTGTAAAAAACCTGCCATTACCTTGCTGCCTCCAGTGTTGCCCGTGTCGGTGTGATACCATTCTTAAGTAATATAAATGTCATGTACTCTAGTCTTTCCATTCCAGTCTTACCGAAGGATGCTCCTATCACTTCAGTCCTTGTAGCTGATCCGAAGTCGTAAGCGTCTACAATAGCGTTACCCTCAGCTAAGAAGTATGCTGCACCATCAAGATCACCCTTATCGTACAGGTCTAGTGCTTGTGTGAAGTACGTCTTAGACTCTTTAACAGCCCTATCTACACGACCCTTAATCTCGTATGCCCTATTACCATCAATACCGATATCTGTAGCCTCTGACGGTGTGAACCCTAAGGCTTGCATTACAACTTGTATCTTATCCCAATCATTAGGGATACGACCACCTGTGGCTGTAGTACGAGTACCATCCATCATCATACCGAAGGCTAGTACTGGTGAATCTACAACCTTCATAACCCTTAGTAGGCGTGCAGCGTCGTAAGCTAGGATGTGCCTATCCTTTAAGGTTACCATGTCCTTAATTACACGTAGTAGTCTAGTACCACTCTCTGAGGCTAGTTTAGTAGACGGAATAGTATTAAATGGGTCTTCCTTCATCTGCGCTAACTTGTCTAAGGTACCAGCCCAGGGGGTTACACCAGCAATAGGTGAGATACGGGTACCAAATGTAACTCCAAAGAGATTGCGGTTGATATAGTCACCAGGACCATACAAGATTAACTCTCTAGTCTCTTCATTCCAAGTATCAGGTATAATAGCATCTACAGCAGCATAGCCACCTAAACCTAAAGCACCATACCAGGCTGTCATAGCTCCTGCAAACCCTGCACGTTCGGCCTTACTTAGACTCTTGTTGAAGAATATACTCTCAATAGCAGCCATACGGAATGACTCCCACTGACCTACCATACGAAAGACTTCATCTGTCTGCATACCTGACTTCTGTGCGCTGTTCATACCAAAGGATAGGTTTCTATCTCTAGCTATAACCTTATTCCAGAAGTCTGTTGATGCTTCACCAGTACGTACTAACTTAGGGTTAGCTGCTGCTACGTCTAAGAAGGATGTAACACGAGATACTGTAGCTGCGTAGTCCTCACCAGCGTAGAATGGCATACCAAGTAGGTTCTTGACCTTACCTACACCTCTATTCATCAAAGCTTTAGAACTAGGGTCATCTGCAACAGCCCCCCTCATGAGGCCTCTACCTGAAGTCTTGAAGTGCATCAACAAGTCTTGGTACACGTCATCTGAGATACCCATAGCACCAGCTAGGCGACCATTGAGGACACGCCAAGAGGACTCAGTACCACTCTGTGCTGTCATACGCATAATAGCACCGATCAGGGTAGCTCTGAAACCATTAAGGTTACCAGCTGCTGCTGTAGCCATAGCTATACTGAAGGCATGTGTAGACTGTAGGATGAAGTTATCTGGTGCCGTCATCTTCTCAAGGAAACCTAACGACATCATGTTAGCTGAGCCACTGTCGATGAAGAACTCCTTAATTCCCTTAGTAATGTCACCAGCTTTAAGTACAGCATCATCTAAGATAGGTGTAGTACCTAATTTAGTGTCAACCTTGAACATCCTCAGCATAGTCTTGTCAATAGTGTTAAGTACCTTCCTATCGTATACCGCTTCAACTGCTCTATCACCCCACTTAGAGGCATTAGACACAGCTGTAGTTCCAATAGGTTCTACCCTAGCACCAGCCAGTGTACCTAGTCTGCGTAAGATAATCTCTTGCTCATTACGGAACTTAATCTCTAGCTTAGTATTACCAACAAACTTAATGTTCCTCAGCAACCCCTCATCTGAGTAGGGATCACCAAAGCCTAAAGGTTTAGCTATTCTATTCTCATCTACAGCCTTGTAGACAGCCTTGGCCCACGCTGTAGCATGTTCTAGACGATACTGTGTCTTAGCTCCTTCAGTTGTAGCCTTATTAAATCTATTAACCACAGACAAGATAGGATCAGGGTTGATAGTAGGGATACCACCAAACTCCATGAGTACTGAGTCTTGCCTTGTGTACTTAATAACCTTCTCGATAGGTGCATGGAATAAACCCTTGTCACCATAGAAATTACCACCTAGTTGAGTACCCCTAGGACGTGCAGACACTTCTTCTGTAAGGTCAATACCCCTAGTCTTAGCGAACTCAAGTACATCGTCCATGTCTTCAAGGTTAGGGTTAAATGTGTGGTTAGCACGAACTACAAGGGCTAGTGCCTCTTTGTTAGCTTTGTTTAGAGTACTCACATCACGGCCACCCAAGGCTCTAATGATATTGTTCCACTCTTCTACAGCCTTAATACCCTGCTCAGCAGTCCTGCTGCCTAGTAGTGTAGTCCACTTACCGTTAACCCAAGTACCAATGAAGTGTCGGATGTTAGGGTTAGTTCTGTGTCCACCAGGGTTATACCCTAGGGCATCATTGAGTTCTGGTAGTCTATTACGACCTGCAATGTTAGCTACGTACCTAGACTCATCGGCCATAGGTTCCATAGTCTGATAGACCTTAGTACCCTTAGGTAAGTTCTCAGCCCTAACTCTTACGTTACCCTCAACATTAAACACCCATGAGCCAGCCTCAGCAGAATCACGAGGGAAGGCAAGTACATTAACATTATTCTTTAGCTTAACTACCAGAGACTTCTGAGATGCTAAGTCTTGTAACCTCTTAGAAGCTTCAATGAAGTAGGAGAAGTCCGATAGTTCAACGATACTCTCGTAAGCCTTCAATGCTCTGTTGGTTAGAGGTTTACCAGTTAGGTCCTCGAAGTTCTGAGCTATAGTCTCAACTGTGTACCACTCTTTAGATGCTCTATCCATGTCAGGTGCATCACGTAGTTTAGTTAGGATAGTATTAATAGCTTCGTACTCATCCTTCTTAAGCTTAGAGATGTCACGTACTACACTCTGGTAGTGTCTCTTAAATCCTAGTGCACCAAACTCAGCCTGATCTGCAAGGTTAGATACCAGCGTATCGTTAGACATACCAGCAGCCCTGCCGAAGCGTCTACGGAAGGCATTAGAGGATACTTGGTCAATGTTCTCAGCTGTCACACCACTACGGATATCATAACGCTGTTCTAGGGCTACTACAAACTGCCCTGATCCTGTGTCCTTATTGACTACAAGACCTGTACGTACATCTACTACATTAGCAGCATCGAACTTATTAGCAAGACTAGCTGCACCACTGTAACTCTTGAAGGGTAGTCCATCCTGTTTAGCTACAGTCCATGAAGCCTTGAAGTTCTGCATACCCTCATTAGTTATGTTCATGTCTTGTAGTGGTCTATTATAAGAAGTACTAATCTTCCTAGCTTGGACTACAGCCCAGTTGAAAGCATCAGATACATTATCAGCAGCACCAAAGGCGTGGATAGACTCATCTGATATGTACCGTTGCACCATCTGTTGCTCAGTAACTGCATTAACTAGTCTGTTCTGAGACACTGGAGGTGGTATAGTATCCCCACCATTGGACCTTAGAGTAGATGGAGCAATATCGTCTAGTAACTCAGCATCTTCAACGTGAGGTGGTACCCTAGATTGTCCAGCTGCTCTACGTTCTGCCGCTGTAGTGTATGTCCTACCAGCATTAAGTACTACGTCACTCTCACCAGCCACCTGTGTAGCTGCGTTAGTCCCTACAGTGTTCCTAAACCTACCTGGAAGAGACCTACCATATACGGAGAGAGCCTGAGCACCCTTAAGTACGTAGTAAGCACCCTCAGCTACAGCTAGGCCAGAAGCTATAAAGGATATCTCATTATCGTACATGACATAGCCAGCCTTATCGAGGGCCTCAAGCTCTCTTACGATTAGGTAGTAGTTATCTGGCGTGGTGTACAAACCACCATCGTCGTTATCCCCAGGGAGTGCACCAACCTGTAGTTTAGATAGTCTCTCATTAACAAAGTAATCAAACTCACTATCGTCCATGTTTCTAGCTGCGTCTAAGTAAATCTCACTAATAGCTGTAGCCTCACCACCCTTGCCTAATAGAGCACGAGGAGCAGTTATAATATCTTCTACTGTGTAGTACGCTAGGGCATCAATAACTTCTAGTATCTTACCGAAGGTACCATCATCCATAGCTTCTTCAGCGTAGTCCATAAGCCTAGACTGAGCATCACCAAACCTAGCCTGTACCTTAAATACCTCAGCAGCCACGTATGGGTCAGTGGCCATAGCAGTATCTACAGCTGTAAAGTTAGCTACGTAGGCCATAGCATTACGTATTTCTCTGTTCTTGGTGATAGTATCTTCGATGTCTACAAGAGATGCACCTTCATCAATAGCTGTATCTAACAGGGAGAAAGGATCAGGAACACCCTCAGGTTGGTCTAAGGCTGTGTCCTGTGCTGTACGAGTAGCTGTGTAGATACCTTCGACAGACGGAGTAACCTCATCAGGTCTAACCAACCAAGGTACTTCCTGTAGTTCAGTCTCATTAAGGAAGGTGATACCAGCCATTAGTAGATACCTCCGTACCCATTAGTAGTAGGAGCCTTACCACTTATTGCTGCTGCTAAAGTCATAGATTATTTCCCGTAGTTAGAGAGGTCAAAACCAGATGCACCGTACAGTGAGGTACCTAGGCTAGCAATACTACTCATTGTGTTAGCTCGTTGCGATTGGGTCGATACGATATTAGATAGAGAGGACATCTGAGTACCAAACCCTAGGTCACTGCCAAGTTGTGAACCAATAGAACCTGAACCTCCGATAAGACCACTAGAACCACCTGCACCAGCACCACCAGCTGAGGCTACCATCTGGGCACGTCTTAGCTGTGCCTCACGGATACCCTGCCTACGACTACGCTGTGTTGAAGCTGTCTGTTGGGCCTTCTGTGCTGATGCTGCCTTGTTGCTTGCACTAATGCTTGATACAGTACCTACTACTGCTGCACCCGCACCGATTATTGCTGCTATTGCTGCGGTGGTCATGTTACTTGCCTCCTATTGCTTTAGAGTATACATTCTCAATGTGGGTAAACCCTAATCGTTTAAGTACACTATCGAACGGTATGTGAGTCTTAGTGTTGATAACAAATACTGAAGCACCGTACTTAGCCATGTACTTCTCAGCGTACATAATCATGTCTGAACCTAGGTAAGTACCTCTGTACTCAGGTTTAAGATAGATAACATCATTAACACCAAAGATGTGGTCCTTGCAGTGTGGGTTCTTATTAGCTATTACTACAAAGTAGCCTACTAAGTCACCATCCTTACGCGCTGTGAAGATACCCAGCATACCCTCATCCTGTAGTTTAAGGTACGTATCCCAACATGGGTTCATTTTAATTAGTTCTTTGTTAGCTTCTGCCTCTTCCCAGTGCTCCTTAAGGAGTGGAAGTATATCTGACTTAACTTGTTCTACAGTCTCAATAGCCAACTCTACGCCACTAGTATGAACCATTACGCGCTCCTAACATTTCCCATCCGAGTAGGTTGAAGTCTTTACCTTCTTCACTATCGAACCTTAGTTTAACTGATCTACCTCTACCTCTAAGCTTAAGCCTAGTAGTAACTACAGTAGATGGATAACCAAATGTACCTAGGTCACCAGTGTCAATGACAGGTACTCCCTTAAGTCTGTATGCTTGTTGTGGTGTACTAGAAGAACTAGTCTTGAAGTCCCAGTAGGCTGATACCTTACATGAACTAGGACGTACAGGGTTGTACCCATTAGTTTCATCACCAGTCCAACCAGTCTCAGTAGTCCTTAGGTACACTGTAATGAATGGAGCATTCTTCTTAAGGGTCATGTCACCAATGAAGTCATACCCAGCCTCAGCATAGGATGTATAGTTAGCTGTAGCCCAGTCCTTGAACAAGGTACCTGTAAACTCAGCAAAGGTAATCTTATTAGTGTCACCGTCCCATACTAGAATCTTAATGGCTGAGTCACTATTGAAAGCACTCTTAGTCTGAGAGACTATAACGGTATCACCAGCTGCGTTCAGTACTTCATTACCATCACCATCAACAACTGTGTACTCTACTGTAGATGCACCAGTACCCCTGAAGAATGAGGTACCAATCATGTAGTTAGTGTTAGATGACTCATCACTGATAGTCCAAGGGTAGAAGGCACCTAGTACCTCATCTAAGATTAACACCTCATTGAACTTATAGTCCGTAGTCTCAGTGAGTGAGGAGTATAACCATAGTACTTGTCTGTTAACAGCGTCATACTCACCTACAGCTGTACTCTTACCTGTGGAAGAGATGTTATTCCAGAAGGTTTGTATGGTCGATAGGCTGATGTTCTGTTCACCTAGGCCACCTGTCACTTCATTAGGCACTAGGGTGTGGATACCAGTGGCTGACCACCAGTAAGGACGACCTTCAGCACTTACAAAGCTAGTCTCATTGACCATGCCTACAGATGTAAGCTTATTAACTGAGAAGCCTGTAGCTCTGAAGATATCATCTACACCACTGATGGACCATACACCATTCTCAGCGAAGATTAGTAGTGTTGAACCGTATACGTGGAGATATTTGATGTTATGAGCTTCAGGGATAGAGATAAAACCACCATCAGTATCCAATAGGTCTGATACCTCTTCAGATGTAGGGTCATTAACAGAATAACAGTCACCTACGTACTCCAAATCATCAATAAGTTGTGAGAAGTAGACCTTAGAGGCATTCTTCTTAGACTCTAGGCCAGCAAAGAAGGCTCTACCAGCGTATGTAGCTACAGTCTTGAACCTTGAGGCCTCAGTAGTAGTAGTTACACCTGTTAGACCTGATGCTGTATCCCTATCCTTACTAAATAGGTCAAGTAGATAGTGTCCATTAACGATAAGGCTAGTGCCTGAGTATACCTTCTGCCATGCAGCCTCATTGAAGTCATCAGTAGCGTTCTTACCTGAGTACCATGCGTGTGTTAGTGCTGGGAAGTTGTTAGTGTTAGCTGCAAGGTAGGTAGCTAGAGCAGCTGCACCCTTAGTACCTGACCAACCTGTGTTAGCTGTATCGTACTCTTGGGCTACAGTAACACTAGCTGAGGCAGTCTCAGTACCGTATGTAGACTTATCACCTTGCCACTCAAAGTCTCTTACCTTGAAGTTAATGACAGTAGCTGTGAAGGCTTCAGTAGTAGCATCTCTGTCTAGGTAGATAGGATTAATCTCAGAGGACACTATAACTAGAGCACCATTGATACTAGTAACCTGTATAGGCTCCAGTGCAGCACCAAGGGAACCTACTCTCTCGTGTGCTGTTAGGTCTAGGTTGTACGTAGTTGCATTAGACGTACTGATAGGCACAGGCTGACCACTGAGGGGGCTAGAAGACTTATCGTAGAACACTACAGTAGAACCAACCTGCACTACAGTAAACTCCCTGCCAGCTACACCACCTACGTTCTCCCATGATAGGGTACGTACAATAGAGCTAGGTGTGAAGGTATCAGCAGACAAGGAGAACCCAGTCTCATACTCAAGGCCTAGCCTACGGGTACGACTACCATCTCTCTCTAGACTACAGTTACTCTCATCAACGGACGCATCAGGTGGGAACGTAAGCTCTCCAGCCTCAGTGATGAGTCCTTTAATGAAGGTAGTAGCAGCCTTCTGTGTTAGTGACTGTGACATATAGGCCTACCTACTTAGCTTTAGTTTCATTAGCCTTACGAGCCTCACGGATAGCAGTCTTCTTATCTCTCTGTACTGTGGCACTATCCTTGGCTTGGTTCAAGTAGAATACTACAGCATCCTTAGCCCATGATAGTTTAGTGTACCGACCTGAGAGTTCCTTAGGTACTAGGCTACCTTCACCACCCTTAATGCGTACACCAAAGAAGGCGTAACCATCTTCAGTCTTGTACACCTGGAAGGTACTGTTCATCTTAGGGGACTTGATGTCAATAGTAGACTGTCCACGTTCATTTAGGTACTCATTGATTTCCATATCAGCGTCCATAGGCACTCCACTTGTTAGCTCGTTTAGTATTGTACAGATCATTCTGCATAAAAGATTTATGTCGTCTAGCTGCTTGCTCGACCTTAGGATCACTACCACCTTTAAGGAGTGACATAGCTGAAGACTTAGCCTCAGCGATGAAGTAAGGGAACATAGAAGCATCTAGGTCAGGGATGAAGGTATCATCAGTCTTGTCGAAGGTAGGGTACTTAGTACCGAATGCCCTAACCTTGCTCTCCTGTAGTGTAGCCTCTACTGCACTCTCGTAGGAGTTAAGTACTAGGTACTCATCATCAAAGGAAGTGTACAGTGTAGGTTGTTTGTTGTTAGCGATACGTAGTGTAGTCCCACCATTCTTATCTGCGACACTATCGTAGTTAGTCTGGAGGCCATCGGTACGGCTAAGAAAGTCTAGTGGCTCACACCATGTGATCTCTCGGTAATACCCATCACTATCCTGATAGTCCAACCGTATAATCTCTTTAAGGTTAGTAGGGTAGGAGAAGTGCGTAGGGTAGTTGCCGTCAGACAGGGCTGTCATCTTAATGAGTTCCCTATGTTCAGGGATGTCTCTAGTTGCAATGATGTCGAAGTATGTAGTCTCGATGATGTCAACGATCTGGAGTGCCTCTAGGCTGTCCCCAATAGCGTTAACTTCCTCAGAGTCCATTGCCGATAATATACCCTGGCAGATTTCCAATAGAGTCTTCTTCACGTCATGTCTCCTTAAGTCTCATGCAACAAGATAGCTATAAGTCCAGCTTCTTGTACTATTAGATTATCCGCTTTGGTCCCTGCTATATACACACTTAATGTATCATTCACACTAAGAGATCCAACAACACCACCAGCAGCTAGGTTCAAGTAGTCATTAATTGATACCGACTGTCCAATAACTTTTCTAGTGGAGTATGGGGCTGTATCGTTAATGGCGTACTTTATACCAATAAAGTTATTATTCGTTGGGACTTTTACATCAGCCCAGAATGTTATAAAGTACGTACCAGCTACACCTATAACCATCTCATCAGTGTTCATTGTCACATTCTCACCATGTGCAAGAGTCCAATCTGCTACAACTTTAACGTAGTCACTGTCTGTAGAGAGTGTGGCATCTACTGCAATTGGAACTGCTGTTGCAGTTGTACTACCAGCTATAATCATATCTCCGTGGACGCTATGTGTAGTATGCTCCCAAGCACCGCTACCTAAACCATCGGATACGTATACCTTGTTAGCAGCAGCAGTAACTGCACCCTTAGGTTCATGTAAGTCAGTAGTAGTTAATGTGCTGTGTTGAACTGTAGGCAAAGTACAATCTCCTCTGAGTGTTAGTTAAGGTAGGGTACCCTAGTTAAAGGATACCCCTATAGTATTACTTACACACCGTCTGCGATGTATTCAATCACTAGTCGTGCAGCACCAGCAGTCCATGCAGCAGTACCTGTAGTGAAGTACACGTAACTGTCAGCAGTACCGACAAAAACTACACCACCTACAAGAGCACCATCACAGAGCACCTGGTCACCGACAGCATTCAAAGCTGTAACTGCGATAGCAGCATCAATACCATCGGCATCAATAACACCCTGAGCAGAGGTACAGAGACCAATACCTAGGGTTGCAGCACCACCAGAAGTAAACCCTTCAGATACACTTAGTGTAGCCGACTTGATATACGCCCCAGCAGGGATGAAAGCATCACGATTATCTTGACGTGTGATGAAGGACGCAACTGCTGTAATGTCAGTCCAGTCTACGTCAACGATAAGTGTCTTAACAACACTCTCCGCTGATGTACCTGTCTTGTTAGCAGCTGCACGATCTGTACCGAAGTCGATATCAAGACCGTCGAAGTTAGTCCAAGCCATAGTTTAATTCCCCCTTAGGATACAGCTGGTTTACTCACAATAGTAACCATGTTTTCAGGACGGTACAATTTAGCACCGTAGCGAGCAGTCGTTACAACTTCAGTACGCTGATAGTCTTTGTTGTACTCAGATTCAACTGTTGGGGTTTGACGCCAAGCAGCCTTCCAAGGAGTAACATCAGCATCAGCCGAGAAGAAGTAGTTAGCCTTACCAGCAACCGAAGAGTAGTTGTTAGTTGTAGACTGGTCACGCTCAGGTAGAGCAGAGTCAGTTACATCTGGAAGGTAGTTAGATGTATAAACATCAAAGCCGTATACACTCTTCACAAAACTCATACCAGTAGAGATACTGTCAGAAACGATACCTTCCCAGCGTGGGTTGTTAGAGACACTAGTCAGGTTCGACAGTGTTTCAAAGATGAAGGCTACTGAAGGATCGACAATAGCGATACGGTTAGTAGATGGTGCATTAGCTTTAGTCAACGCTAGGTTAGCATAAGCAAAGTCAGCAAGTTCGATCTGACCTGAGTTGGCACCAGCCATACGGTGAGCATAACCATTAATAACACCCTGGCCATTGGCTGAATAGATAGCCTCAGGTTTAGTCAAGATCGAAGTCTCGAAGTGTTCCATGATTGCACGGTGCTGCTTAGGGACAAAACCTGCCATTAGCTGCTGTGCGTAGAATGCGTCTTGCATAGCTTTATTAGAGATATGAGTAGCACTCTGGATGTACTCATCAATTGTGAACTGCCACTCACCAGTATCTAGTGGGCGATAGGTTACAGCTGTATCCTCTACATAGTCATCCACCTGTGGATTACCGATAGAAGGGATAGTGAATGTTTCACCATCGGGGAAGTCAACGATCATGTCCACATATTTAGTGGCTGCTAGTTCGTCTTGCAACGCTTCCTTCAAGTCACGAGACCAAATCTCCTGGCGCGTGAGAAGGACGGAGTTGCCAGTATTCATACCAGACATTAGTATTCTCCTTTATGTTCTGGATTAAAGTCCAAACTTACCACCCAAGCGTGTAGCATCATCTGCCATTTCACGTTGTACCTTAGGTGAGTAGTATAGGCTAGGGTTTTCTTTACGAATCTTACTGTAGTAGTTATAGTCACGATCCGCTGTTTGATTGTAGACACCAGCTGTGTTAACTGTTGACTGTCCGACAGGGTTGATCACCTTAGGAGCTTCCTCACCTATTAGAGTAAAGAAGGCAGCTGGGGAATCTCCCGCCATAGTTTGTAGGTACTCTTTGGTTAGACCAAGTGCTGCACCCTTCTGCTCAATAACGCTAAGGGCATTAGTACCATATAGCTCATCGAGTTTCTTATCAACTAGTTGAAGGTTACCTTGCTTTTTAGACTCAGCAGCCCTCTTAGTCAGTGTCTGTGTGATTAGGCTTTCCAGTTCATCTCCACTCACAGGGGACTTGGTATCGTTACCTGCTTCAGTGCCGCTAATATTATTGTTATTGGACTCAACAGGAATTACGTTAGCAGTAGCCGTAGCCTTATCCTGTAGTTGGGTGAGTAGGTCTTTAGCGTAGTCCTGTTTACTTAGGTCCTCACGGAGTTCTTTGTTCTGACGTTCAAGATCCTTGATGAACACATCAGCTTCAAGTTTACTCTTAGCGATTACCTCAGGGTCTCTAAAGTTATCTCCCTTAGTCTCAACGAGCTTAGATACGAACGACTCAGTGGTTTGAGCAGTCTGTTGGCCTGTCTCGGTAGGTGCCTGGTTAGGCTCTTCTGTAAATACACTCATGGTTGAGCTTTATCCTTAATGTTTATTAATCTTATGACTGACTCTATTGCTCGGTTGTGACCATTAGTGTCTGCCTGTTTATAAGCCCACGAGGGACTGTCGTAATCTGGGAGAGGTACTATCTCTAGCTGTCCCTCCAAGATGTTCTTTAGGTCGTCAAAGGCATTCCTGTAAGATAGTACTTCCTTCTTACGACGCTCTTTGTCTGGACCTTTTAATCCTTTAAGCCATGCTAAGTGCATACTATAGACCTAGCTCAGCTTGTATTTCCATCTCTTCCATCATATCAGCTTCAGCGTTCTGACCTGCACGTTGAGTCTCAGTAGCCTCACCAATAGAGATGTTCTCTCCGTAGATGTTCTTCTCACCTAACTCATCAGCTAGAATCTTAGCAATCTCTTTACCTGACATGTGTACGCCAATGGTAGGATCACCCATCTTGATCTGAAGTAGTTGGTTAATGTTCTGTACTCTTTGTGCACGTTCAGCGAAGTGTCTAGCACCTACAGGTCTGATCTTACCGTTAGCTACAATGTCTTGCTTAGTAATGTCAGCAAAGAACACAGTACCGGATACTTCATCCTTGACTTGTACTTGTTCCTCGTGTACCATGTTACGTCTACCACTCTCAAGCATAGCATTAAGGAGAGGCTCTTCAAACTCCCTCTCGAACTGTGCTGCCTTGTGCTGGAAGATACGTGATGCTGAGTTGTCTAGGGACTGAACCTCAAAGGCTGTCTTCTCACCTGGTGTACGGATACCCATAGCTTGACGTGGAGCACCAGCCATCTCTTCCATCTTGTTCTCTAGGGCTTGTATATGAAAGTCAGCATTAAGGGCTGTAGTGTCAGGTACTAGAGCACCAACGTCACCCTCCTCACCCATGAAGATACGCTCACCAGGAGCATACTCAAAGTCTTCTACCTCACCTTTAATCTTAAGCATAGGTAGTGCAATCTGATCGAAGACATCTGACTTAAGGTTCTCAAGGTGGTCAATACGATACTGCATACCAACTAGGTTATCCAGTGGACCCATAGCGTATAGGTTATCAGGGCGGCTACGCCATCCAGCATGGAACACAGGGGCTGACCCTAGCCATGAAGGTACAACTTCATCACTGACTACATAAGCCCTATCAACTACAGTCACCATACGGTTACGTCTTAGTGTACCAGTGTTCTGATCGAATACATCCCCATAGAAGGTTAGTAGCTCAACGTAGTCTGAGGCGTAGTACTCTGTGATAGAACCAAAACCATCAGCTACAAAACCATCTGACTTCTCCGTTGATGTCGATCCACCTACTGAGCTACGATTACCTAGTACCTTATCGAAGATAGGTTTGAACTCTTCAGCACCATCCTCCATAGTTCGTTGTAGCTCACCTAGTGTTACGATAGCTCGTATGACTTTAGGTGTAATCTTAAATGATGTAGCTGTAGGATCAAAGCAGATATCGTATGGAGAGATACGTACAATACGAGGACCTACATAACCTGAGATGATCTCACCTGACTCAAGTTCTGTAGCTTCATTAACGTACTCAACTGTGGCGAAGACATTACCATATTGGATGTAGTCATCAACACACCTACTCATTGTAGTCTCAAAGTCAGACTGCTTAACTTTACTCTCCATGTAGGACTGGATAGCATCTACCTTAAGCTTAGTATTACTGTTGTTATCTTGAGCTTCCCAACGCATCCAGTTGGAGTTAGGGAATAGAGTAGCTGTGTAGTTAGCGTTAAGGTTATCGTATATCTGTGTTAGTTTAGGAGTAGTCTGGTTGTTCGACCAAGGTAGTTTACTATTAGATGTAGTACTAGTGTCAGTAGCGAATAGGTAGTTACGTAACTCACGCTTCTCCTCTAGCCAGCCTTGGCGTGCTGAGTTCCATGACTGCCACTTGTTAGCAATCTCAGTAGCTAGTGCGTCAGCATTGAGTAGGTGTTCTACGTCTAGTGTTGGTTGACCTGCCATGATTTATCCACGACCTCCAAAGCGTTGATTGAAGATAACATTACTGTTCTGTCCCATAGCTGTCCGTGCCCTTGCTGAGTTAGATGCTGGCTTAACAACGATCTCGATAGCCGCTGATAGGGCATCCTTGATGTCATCATGTGCTGGGTTAACTGTCACTAGTTCATCCTCTAAGTCTCTGCATAGGCCACCACGGTAGTGCCATATAGATAGGTTGTCGTACCGAGGCTCTAGGATAGCTGCCATACGTTCTTCCTTGTTACCCTTAGGTCTGTACTCATCAACCTTAAGGGATAGTCCATGTTCTTTAATACGTTGCTTAAGGTCTCTAGCGATAACTGCCTGTGCTACTGTAACCTCAGCCCTTAACTTAGAGAAGGACCACTTCTCCATCATGTGTACTATCTCTTTGTAGTAGTCACTAATCTTATCAGTCTTAAACCTTTGGATGTCTAGTACGTACAAGTTACCCTCATGGTCACATCCTACAACTACAATGGCTGTATAGTCAGCAGCCTTACTGTGGGAGAATGCAAAGTCAATAGCAGCTACAACATTAAGCTTATTGTTCTTGTAGTATACCTTACCTTGGCTAACAGTTACAAAGGCTCTATCGTAGTACTGGAACCTTGAGGAGGCGATAGGTTGGTTGTCAGGGTCACTAGGGTCATTGTAGTACTGTGCTCTATACTGCATTCTGTCTAAGTACTTACCACGCTTCTTAGCTAGAATCTTAATGTCAAAGCCAAACCACTTACCATCTAGACGCTTAGACCGAGGCCATAGGAACTCACCAGTGCCATCACCGTTGTCCTCTACCGCTCTCTCCATCACTTCGTAGATACTCTCCTCACCAATCTTATCATCATCGTCACTGTAGACCTCTTCAACCATATCAATCATATCGCTGTACAGGTCTTTAGGATGGTACCTAGTACCTACTACCCACTCCTTAGCTTCAGTAGATTCAATAGAGGCTAGTAGTGAGTACTGTCCTTGTACCTTGTTACGACCTTCCTTAGTGTAAGCATTCTCTTGTACTACAATGTCATCTAGTACTGCTATGTCACAGTGGAACCCTGTCATGGATGTTGTAAGACCAGCTGTAAAGACTGAAGACTCACTGACCTTCTCCTCCTTACGTCTAGGATGGTCAAGGGATATCTCAGAGTTAGTCCACTTCTCACGCTTACCTTTATCTTTGTTAACGTAGTTAGGCCAGTAGGTAGTGAAGGTGTTAGATGTTAGTATTTGTTTAATGAAGTTAAGTTGTTTCTCAGCTAGGCCTGATGTTGCACTGATGTACAGGATACGTAGTGTAGGGTCCTTAGCTAAGCTCCATGCCACCCTGAAGGCAATCATAACAGACTTCTGGTGGTCACGAGGGAACAACAACAGCTGATGGTCCTTAGCATCTTGACGAGTCCACCAATGACATACATCCTCATGGGCTTGACCCAGTACACGCTCAGGGGAAACAAGCTTAATGAATGTAAGCAAGTCAGCCTCAGCTGCATCTCGTATGTCTTGTTTAGTGGTCGTTGCCATACTACTTTAGAATCTCCATTCCGTCTGCGGCTAGTCTTGCCCGTGATCTACTCATGGTGTTGCCTCCTAAGAAGCTAGTCCTGCGTCTGGCTTTGGATTGGCTTCTTTAACCTTTTGGATTAGAGTGGCCATCTCTGTTGGAAAGACACCAGCGTGAAACAGTGCGTCGAGTTGATCTCCAATAGACGGGTAAGAAGACGCCCTCGTTTGACGGGTGATTTCAGTATTGTGATCCAGCATTGCCGCACTAAACGCCTCGTCCGTCATCCCAAGATGCTCACGTAGGGGCATAACCCCGCCGATGCCGTCTGGGACATTACTGTCAGGTGCGGCAGTGTATGTAATATCTTTATAAGTAAAACCCATGATTATCCCCTCACCATGCCAGACGTTTTAGGTATATATTGACATTATACCATTGCGTGTCTACAGGCACGTTGATGTATAAGTTAGTGTTCCCATACCCACCCGCACCCACATAGTTATCACTGTCCAAGTAGAAAGTCGGTTCTGCCACCGTGGTGTGGTGGTAGTGGCTGTTTAGAGTTAACTGACTTGGCCCTGTTGCGTTGTAAGCTGTTCCTGAATTGTTTGTGGTAATAACACCTGAGTACGAGGCATTCCAATAATGAGAACCACCCCCGCCGTGTGGTCCACCATCTCCCATCCATATCATTAACGCAAAGGTGCCTACACGCTGTAGGTCTCCAATGGTCATTATGCGAGCCAGCTTATAGTTAACTCCAGCATTCATCACGTAGGTGTCTAACGCAGCAATGGTTGTGCCACGATCGTCGTCGATTACAAGGTTGCCATTAAATTGCTTGAGTTGGCCTTTTGCGCCTACCTCATAGGTACTTTCATCAATCCAAAGACGAGGGTCCTGCCAATCGCCAAATGTAACGCCATTAAGACCTCCCAGATTAAGGGAACCAGCACTACTGGATGGGAAGACACCTCCCTGCCAATTGGATGGGAAGGAATGAATGGTTGTGTTGTTTACCCCATCTTCATAGAAGCGGACTGCTCCATAACCCGTGCCGTCTGTACTGCCGTGATTAATATTAATACCCGTGTCTGATAAACCTGTTCCGAGGGTTAAATTACCAGTCATGGTATCGCCAGATACATTAACGAACCCAGCGTCAGCTTCAGCCTTTGTATAGACATCAGCCACCTCAAACGTAGTATACGCCACGACCTCCAAAGTATCATCCAGTGCAGCACCAGTAGTCAGCACGATGTCTGAACCATTGGTCGCTGTGTAGTCCACGCCGTCTTGCAGTTTGACGCCATTGAGGAAGACGTCGAGATAGCCCACACTGTAGCCCGCCGTGGCAAAGCTAGTCTGTGCCGCTGTGGCTACAAATGTCTGCCTCGTCTGGGTGGCCTGTGGTGTAGGTATATTTCCTATGTACCCTGACATCAGGTTACCCCCAATTGTTTAAGTCTTTTCATTTGTAGAGCACCTTAACTAGATTGAACTCGTTGTTTACATCAAGAACCCTAAATGCACTGGCGTCTGATCTTGCACAAAGCACGGCCTTGCCGCCTGTGTCAGAAGTAATGTAATCACCGACTTTGACTATTTCGTCGGCAGCTAAGTGAACCCATAGTTTACCTAGAAGTCCAACAGGACTCCACTCAGGGCGGTCACTGCGTGGCACATAGTCCAGTGCTTCATCGTAGGTGTCTGACAGAACTTTATCAATCATGGTGTGGGTGTAGGTGCTAACAACTTCAACTTCGAAGGAATACTCTCTACGACCCGCTACAGCAGTCTTGTCTGTGATGGTTTCAAGAACTTCTTGAGTCTCTTTATTCTTGATCTCGATGAGGAATGTTTCCATGTCATCCTCAAAAGAACCAGACTCAACTACTTCCCAATAATCACCTGTTGGCTGTACAAGGAGAACATGTAGTTCCTCTGTAACTACTACAGGCTCTCGGATGTATGTATCGAACTCATCCTTCTTGTACTTACCTTTGTAGTGTAGGGATTGGCTGTCCCCAACAACGGCAGGGCTTGAAGAAACAATACCCACGATGTCAGCGTTACCATACTCTAAGCAGTTAGATCCTTCCACAAAGGAAACGAAGTGGCCACGTTCTAGCGGTGTCCCGTCAAAGCTCTCAAAGTACTCTGCGTAATCGGCTGCACCGAGATCAGCAGCGCCATCGAAGTAACCGTTACCTGCTTGGTTTACCTTGAATACTAGGTTTAAGTCGGCTGTTGTTACTGTCGCTGTGGTGGCAGAGTAAGCTACTCCAAGGAGTGTGGTCCCTGCACTGCCTGTACCACCGTTACGGCCCATTGCTGTTGAATAACTGCCACTGGCCGTGGTGTAGTCGCCCATTGCTGTTGAAGAAGTCGCCTTGGCCGAGGTGCCGATACCCATTGCTGTTGAAAAACTGCCACTAGCTGTTGAGTAGCCACCCATTGCTGTTGAATAACTGGCGCTGGCTGTTGTGCCACGCCCCATTGCTGCTGTGCCATAGGCACTGGATATTGTGTTTTGACCCATTGCTGTTGAATAACTGCTGCTGGATGTTGTGCTGTAACCCATTGCTGTTGCGCCATAGCCACTGGCTGTTGTTCTATACCCAGTTGCTGTTGAGTAGGCACCAATAGCACCACGAGTTGTAGAAGCGGAATTACTATAGCTCAAGTCAACAGCGCTGGCGCCAATATCCCCGTAGTTTGCTGGGTTGGCTGCTCTATAGGAGGTTCCATAGCCTGTGTTTGCGCCCTCGGTGATTGAAACGAAGTCGCCACCACCACCACCACCTGCAACTGCATCAGCCCACTCCCCTGCTGTTGCCCCTGCATTTACAGTAAGAACCTGAGCTGCTGTTCCGAGGCTTGCTGGGATAGACTGAGCAATGTCCACTCCATCCACAGTGCCTGTAGTGGTTATATTCCCGAATGTAGGGTTATCGTTAGGCTGTACCGCAGTATCTGCAAGCGCACCTTGGGCAGCGGTTGCAAAAACAGTATCCGCCTCATCTTTACCATAAGTGTTCGATATTGCGACGGCGGCCCGTGACCCGATATAACCAGCCATTAGCTTTCACCTTGCTCAAGAACCGACAAGATCACGTCACATGATGCCGCAGTGTTCGATGTGACTACACAAGTATCTGCGGCCTCCATGATCATCTTGCCGTCGAGGGCTGACAGTGCAGAGCCAGCGGGGATTGGGACACCCTTGACTAGGTAGGCACCTGCGACTTGAACATCTACTGTGATCTGACTTGCTGTGACGTTGCAGAGGTTAAGGCCAATGACGACAGCCTCTTGACCTGCTGCTACAGTGTGGATTGTTACAGGTGTTGTGCCCACGGCACTTGCTGATACGTAGTTATTAAAAGCCATGATTAATTATCCCAGCGCTATTGAAAAGATTATTGCAGCGTTAACTGATAAGGCTGCACTTGCAGCGGCGGAAACAGCAGATGCTGCGGTAGCTATAGTATCTAGGTTAGTCTGCACTAGGTCCGCAGCAGTGTCAATAGTATCCTGATTAGTGGCTACTAAGTCTAGGCCTGTCTGAACCCTATCGGCAGCAGTTGCCGCAGCATCTATACCTGTGAGAACCACATCAGCATTCGTTGCTACGAGGTCCGCAGCGGTTGCAGACTTATCTGCGGCTGTTGCAATGGTATCCTGATTAGTGGCTACGAGATCAGCCGCTGTGTCTAGGGTATCTTGGTTAGTAGACACCACATCTGCATTCGTTAGAGCGAGATCGGCGGCTGTTGCTATTGCGTCGGCAGCGGTCTTAGCACCCCAGTGTAGGGTAGAGTAATTACCAGCTGCACGGTCGGTAGCTACACCACTGAGGAAGGTACGAGTAAGTAGGTTCTCAGCACGAGTAGCCCAGTCGTTGGCTTCAAGTTCACTATCACTAGCAGAGATTACATCTGCGTTTGTGGATACGACATCCGCTGCTGTTGCCACTGTGTCAGCATCCGTTAGGACTAGGTCAGCGGCAGCAGCATTCTCAGAGACTAGTGCGGCGGCAGCACTTGCAGCGGCAGCGGTAACCTGAGCGACTACAGAGGTTCCACCTACTACGATATTAGTAGCATTTAGGGTGCCACCATTAAGTAGGTCTTGACTGTTCAGGTCAAAGTCAGCAGTCATAGCATTAGGAGTACTGCCATCCAACGACAGAGTATTATCAAGTGTATCGTTGATAGCCTCAAAGTTGAAGTTCAACTGAGTGTTAGAGGCGTACCCTGAGGTGATGGTCTTAATGGTTGCCTTCTTAGTCAATTTATTAATCCTAACCTTTTAGCATCTTCGTTGAGGGCTTTGTCTGAGTAGACCTTGTCATCTTCAGCTACCTTAGCCTTACGTCGAGCTACTACAGCCTTCTTAGCGTCAGCTGGTGTCACAGGGGTTAGTCGATCTTCCCAGGGTTTACCTAGGAGTAGTTTAGCAGCTGCGAAGGATGACTTACCCTTAGTGGATACTTCATCTAACATAAACTTAACAGCCTTAGCCTTCTGCCTTACATTCTTCTCTTCACGTAGTTTAACCATAACAGGTTTAAGCATTGAGCTATCAGCTACTACATTCCAGTGTTCCCAACTACCGAAGACTGTCATAGCGAACTCATACTCAGTTGGGTCATTCTCAGTTAGGGCGAAGTAGATGTTAGGGAAAGACTGGTAACCCTCATGGTTCTCTTCCTTAAGGGTGAACAAGATATTATGAGGATTACTTACGCTAGTCTCTAGGAACAAGGCTCTAGTTAGCCAGATACCACCATCGGACTTCATCTGTGCTGTTGGAAACAATTTAGATTTAGACATATGAAGAACCCTTTGTGCAGCAGTGTATAAGTTATTATAACATATTAATCAAGGTTTGTCAAGTTAAATCGTACATGAAGTGTAAATTAGTTTCAACCATAAAGCGGAACACATCCTAAGGACTCGTTTCACTCGTAACGACATAACTATAGGATTAGTCCTTTTCTTAGATAACTACAAACTCTTAAATACACTATAAGGTCTCTCTACTATAAAGTATGTTATAGTTATAAGAAAAGAGTTACTATCTTTAAGGTCTACATAAGGTCTACCTTAAGGTCTGTACCTTATAGTTTACTATATAGTATATTATACCCGGTTTTCCAGATTTGTCAAGTACTTTCTTTAGTAATCTACAACTATTTTATAAGCATCTGGTTTCTATGGGAAAAACTATTAGATATTCTTAAGGTGTAATTCAGAATAGTAGATACCCCCCTTACCCCCTTGTACCCCCTTCAGTATACAACGGTGCACACAATCTAGTTCAACGTTAAACTATCCCAGACCTGGTCGTTCAATGGCATACTATCCGGTTTACAATCTAGTTTAACGTTAAACTATCTATAAGCTCAGTATCCGATGAACCCCTAGTCGTATTGCACACCGTTGCATACACTATCTAATCTTTTACCAAATGATCAATTATCAACCTGCTTAGTCTTTTACCAAATGGTCAAATACTTAGTCATCCCTCACTCACTTAACCCCAAATGTTCACCTTATGTGCCTGGTTTGGTCACCTTATGTTCTTTACCTGTATGTTCTTGTTATGTACTCAATATACTATCTACGGTTATCACATTACCTAACGTCACTCAACCGTATAAAACCACAATGTGTCGTTATTGATGTATAAACGGTCGTATTTGCGCTTGCTTCTCCCTAGTAGTTGGGCGAATAAACCCCTGAAGATAGTTAACAACAACGCAACCAAAGGATTTGAACATGACTTATGCAGAAGTGAAACAGGCTTGGTTTGATGAAAGCTTTGATTTGGTAATGGCAACCCAATGTTGATTCTTCTTATTATATCTTTCGCCGCAATAGCTTACGCAATCTATCTTGAGGAGT
>ERZ890604.54-NODE-54-length-42396-cov-12.995560_pt1 | contig 42396 bp, 45 predicted proteins | sample MGYA00521097_ERZ890604 | MGnify/ENA primary metagenome ERZ890604 (study PRJEB32303, sample SAMEA104408625) | aquatic metagenome | biome: Brackish water; feature: Chemocline; material: water | place: Baltic Sea | collected 2014-10-26T21:54:00 | depth 120 m ... | reverse complement strand
AACCGATACGTTAGTTTCCCGACAGAAGTTACTTGTGAAATCGAAGTTATCGCAACTCGCGGTGACGACGTGACCGCCGTTGGTTCACAGGAAACCTCGCAGCTCTCTAATCGCTGGATTCAGATTGTCTGTGAAGATAGTACTGTCATGCAACTTGGTATCAAGAATAAGTTGTCGTCTGTGAATTATGGTGGTGGAGACGCTGGTGGTGGTAATGATACTATTACCTACTCCTACTCCAACTTCAATGACTTCACGATTCTTCATAGCGGTGATCCTCTGATTGGTAATGCCGGTTACGCCGGAACTTACTGGCAGAATCACTACACTGTAGTCTAATAGTTAGTCTCTGGGGGGCTACGAAATTAGTAGCCCCCATTTTAACCGGTGTTTTGCGATAGCCACATGGGATAGGCGAGTGATTCGCACCGGTTTTTTATTTAGGAGGAACCGTGAAGGATCTGTACATGATAGTGTCTGGAAAAGTTAAGCTCCGCTTTAAGTCAGCGGATATTTTCGTATCTGGACATTCTGTACTAGATCATTACGAGTCCGAAATTTTTGCCGAAGAGCTATATCAAGAGTCGTTTGAGTCTGGTTGCTACACTCAAGAAGAGATGGAAGATTTGCTTATAAAGAAGGGGTGGTGGTCAGATTATGAGGATGAACAACTTAAAGCCTTGCCAGAGAACCTCGAACAAATGAAGCTGGATTACTATAACAACTTCCATATCACAGAGACCAGGGAAAAGGTCCGGGGTTTCATAGATAAGACGCTCTCCAAGATAAGCTCGTTGATAATGAAGAAAAATGTTTACTACGAGAATACTTGTGAGGGTATTAGTGATGCCGGGAAAAATGACTTCCTAATAGAGAGATCCACCTTTTATGAGGACGGCACCAAGTTTGATTTTAAAGAGATTAGCCCACGCATTGTCGCGGGCATGTACCACAAGCACTCGCTGGGTAGTGACAAGATAAGGCAAGTAAGTAAGAACGATAGATGGCGGGCTATCTGGAGTACGTGCAAGGAACCGCACAGACTATTTGGGCGAACTTGCGATATGACAGATATGCAGATATCACTTCTTAATTGGTCTAGGGTTTACGATAATGTCTATGAATCAAGCGAAACTCCAACAGAAGAGATAATTGAAGACGATTTGGCATTGGACGGCTGGTTCGTCGCTCAAAGAAGGAAGCGAGAAGAGAGTCTGAAAGGGGACAGGGCAGATGACTTGGCTGGTAAACTGAAGGGGGCCGGGGAGATATTTATTCCCGCCGTAGACGACGAAGACGCTAAAAGGATTCAGCGGATGAATACTAGTGCTGGTAAGGCTCAGTCAGATGCGAGATTCAGAGAATTAAAAGAAAAGGGAGTAATGGAAGAACAAGATTTCAATGTGGTCAGGAGAGAGCTTGCTATGGCAGGAACAAGATTGGCCACTCAAACAGCAAAAGGAAGGTAATGAAAAAGAATAGTAAGAGGGATGAGGTAGTCAAGGAAAAGTCGAGAGAAAGACTTGAGAAGATTGCCACGGCGAAGATAAGAACTACTATGATCGGGGCGATTGCCAGCATGGAAGAGCATTTTGGATACTTATGGGGGGACGGAGAATTTGATCTAACGGAAGACGAAGAGGAGTTAAAGGAGTCGTTTGAAGAGCTGAGGTCTGAAATTCTGGATAAGGGGAATACCCAAATCAGGAACTTAAAGGCGGAACTTGTTTTGTATGATATTGAATTTTTAGGTTATCACGTGGACATTCCAATTCAAAGGATCGGATAATGAGCGAAGAAAAACAGTTTACAATTACAGTTGATAATGTTGACCGGGATATTTATATCGTTCCCCCAACTCCGAGAGTCACGGCGGATGCCAGTCGTGTGTACAACAGGGCGTTCAAGGAAGCTCTTGATGGCGGGGCCATACTTAGAGGCGTCTTGGACGAGAAACTGCGTCACGAGGGCATGTGGAGCGATGAGAGAGAGGCTGAGTACACTAAGCTAGTCAAGGAGATCGCCGCCCTTGATTATACTCTCAATAGTGGCACCGAAGATGGTAAGAAAGTGAAGTTGAGTCGCGGAAAAGAAGCGGCTATCGAGCTTCGCAGAAAACGTGCCGAGCTTCAACACTTGATTATGGACCGGAATAGGTATGACGAAGCTACTGCGGAAGCGTCGTCTGATAATGCCAAGTTCAATTTCCTTTTATCCGCTTGTGTTATGGATAGCCTCACTAGAAAACCCGTGTTCGCGAGTTATGAGGATTATCTGGATAAGTCTGATAAAGAACTATCGTATAAGGTTGCGGAAAAGTTCGCGAACTATATGTATGGTCTTTCCGAAGATTTCGAGTCGACCCTGACAGAGAATAAGTTCCTTAAGAGGTTCAATTTCTGTGATGAGAAGGGACGGTTGATTGATGAGGATAAGAATCTGATAGATAGCAAGGGTGAACGTATTGACGAAGAAGGTTATCGTCTTGATAAAGATGGTAAGCGTATCGATATCAATGGGAACCCTATTTTGCCAGAAGATGTGAATGTGGACACTGTCGAGTTTGAGGATGACGTTAAACCAAAGAGAAAAAAGTCTCCTAAAACAGAAGAGTAGGTAAATGGCAGACGCCTTTAATATTTCGGCGAGAGTCAATGTAGAATTTCCGTCTACCCCGGAGACCAGAGCCCTTGTTGAAAAGTTCAAGAAGGGTATCGGGTCTATTGATATCCCCGTAAATATTGGTGGTAAAAATGTCGTTGGTAAAATAGAGGCGATTACCGGAGCTACTCAAGGGGCTGAGAAGTCCACTAAAAGATTCGGTGACGCCGTTGGTCTAGCCGCTAAAAGGTTTAGTGCTTACACTATTGGTACTGCCGCTATTATTCAAGTTAGTAGAGCACTTAGTGTAGCTACTAGAGAAGCTATAAAGTTTGACACTGAGCTTAATAAGATTGCCCAGGTTATTGGGCGAGGTGTCTTACCTACCCAGAGAGAACTGAGTGGTGAGTTACTGGATATCTCTAAGAAGTTCGGTATTAGTGCTAGTAAAATTGCCCAGCTTACTAGAACTTTGAAGCAGGCAGGTTTCTCGCTAGATGATGCGAGGAAGTCCGCCGCATTACTAGCCAAGACCGATTTGCTTGCCACGTTTAATAGCTTGACAGATACTACTGAGGGTTTGATTGCTGTTATGAATCAGTTCAAACTTAGTGCTGAGGGCGGAGCAAGGGCTCTTGGTAGTATCAATGCTGCGTCTAATAAATATGCTGTTGAGTCTGCCGACTTGATTGAGGCCGTTAGAAAGACGGGTGGTGTTTTTGCTGCCGCCGGTGGTAACGTTGAAGAACTGATAGGTTTGTTCACATCTGTTAGATCTACAACTCGTGAAACCGCCGATACCGTTGCTACTGGTTTCCGGACTATCTTTTCGCGACTTCAAAGACCGCGAACTATTGAGTTCTTCAAGAAGTTAAACGTTGAACTGTCTGAAGCGGGGCAGTTCGTTGGTCCCTACGAAGCTATAGCTAGAATCTCCCAGAAGTTAGCTGAGCGAGGCATTAAACCTGGTTCATTACAGTTCGCCAAGGTCGTAGAGGAAATTGGTGGTATTCGCCAGGCTTCTCGTATCATTCCTTTACTAACAGAGTTCGCTAAGGCGGAAAAGGCTAGGGCTGTTGCTACGGCTGGGGCTAACTCTATTGACGAAGATGCGGAAAAGGGATTGAAAAGCCTTGCCGTGCAAATTGAGCGTGTCAAAGCAAACTTCACCGCCCTGATTGTAGAACTATCCCAAACTTCAGCCTTTAAAGAAATACTTGCTATTGTCGCAGGGATTGCTAACGCATTTATTGAGACTGCTCGGGCAATAAGGTCTGTCCTTCCTCTTTTAATAGCCTTCGGTGCTGCTAGATTGGGAGTTGTTGCTAGTAGGTCCTTTAGGGCTAAAGTGGACCCCGGACTTCCACCCGGCAATAAGTATTCCGAGGGTGGGCCAATCTATGCTAGTAATGGAAAATTTGTATCTAGTGGTGCTCGCAGTGCGATGTCTCGCGGTACGGACACCGTGGATGCAGTTCTTACCCCTGGAGAGTTTGTTGTAAATGCTTCGAGTGCCAAGAAAAATCGTCGATTACTACAGGCAATTAACAATGATAGATTTTACGCCTCTAAGGGTGGCACTGGTTATTACGCTAGTGGTGGAGACGTTGGAGATGACTTCAAGAGGGGCACTGGAACAAAAATTCTTGATCCGAAAAAAGGTCAGAAATTCCTCGACGAATTCATCGACTCCTTAGACGGATTTGGTGGAGATCTTAAGAACGTACTTAATGGTCAAATAGAAGATATTAAGTCTTATCAGTCCAGACTAAAGAAGACAATAAAGGAACTTGAGAGTTCTGGTGGTGATCCAGAGACTATTGCAGAAATAAAGACAAATCTAAAAAGATCCGAGAACGCCAGGGGAGTACAGACACAGGACGCAAAAGGTAGGGCGGTCATATCTATCGCTGGCGGAAAAGCGACTTCTCAAACTGTTCAGCATGAAGCTTCACATGCGGCGGATTTAGCCTTGGGAAAGAAGGCTGGTGTAAAAGGTCGGGCTAGTCAAAGCGAAGGCACTTTTCAGGCCGATCTTGCAAAAAAAATACGTCCAGTTCTCAAAGCTCAGCTTGAGGCTCAAGGAAAGAGTCAAAAAGAGATAGAGTATAGATTACAAAGCGAAGAGATATTCGCTGACGCTATGGCTAACGCCACTCCGGAAGTCAGAAAAATACTTGTCTCCACTACGGACTCAGCGAAAGGTATGGCTAGGCTGGCGGCTGCTGCCCGTAAGGCTGCGGCTAATGGGGAACGTCTTGTCGGTCTTGGCGGTATAGATGACGAGTTAAGATACAAACCCGCAAAACGATCTGTCGATCCAGCACAGGCAAAAAAGAATACTGAACTAACAATAAAAAGGATTAGGAATCAGGGTGCGTTTGATGAAAACACTGTTAGGCCAGTTAGAGTCTTTGGTAAGAAAGATCCTGTAAGATCCAGTATTGCTGGTGGCCCTGTTGGTCCACCAAAACTAGGGAATCTTAAGTTTAGGCATGTTCCAAACCCCAAGAGACTTGATCCAGATAAAACCAAGGATATCATTGCCAAGGTCAGAGCTAGTCAGTTTGCTAATCCTGCCGTAAATAGAAATCTTAGAAGACCAGTCGGTGCTCCTAGTGGAACTAGTGGTTTTGAGGATCTCGATGGACCAAATGGGTCGGGTGGGTCACGAGGTCCAGTCGGCGGTCCTTCAGGAGGCGGTCCTTCAGGCGGCAAACCTGGTGTTGGAGCCGGAGCAGTCTCTAGCGAGACCTCTCCTGGAGGAATTGGAAGGCTTGGTAAAGCTGCGGGGGCACTTATAATTGCTCAGCAAATCGGGGCTCTTGGTGCTCTTACGTCTGCTTTCGAAGACACGACCAAACATTTTAGAGATGGTATTCCTGAGATTGGTCGTATTTTCGAGGGTCTGTCCGAACTAGTTCCAAAACTAGCGGGTTTTGCCCTTGCTTTGAGTGTGAGCGGGGTTAATCTTGGTAGCCTGGTCAATAATTTTAAAGGATTGAGTGGTGCTAGTGGATTAGCGAGAGCTGGTGGACCAGGTATCATTCATAAACTTGGTTCCTTTTTAGGTGGTTCTTTTAACAAGCCCCTATCGGAAATCGGAAGAAGAAGGATACCTATTAATGCTGCTCAGAGGACTCCGGGCATACTAAGTAAGACAAGAGGTTTGATTGGTGGAGCTTTTGCCGGATTGGCTACTAGCGTTAAGGGGCTTGGTCCTCTAATGACTAAATTCGGGCAAGTTCTCAAGGGAGGTGTCTTACCTGGCCTCATTGCTTTAGGTGTAACCTTGGTTGGCGGAGTGATAATAGACGCTCTACACAACCTAAAACAAAAAGCTGAAGATACGGCCAAAGCTATTGAAGCTGGTAATTCAGCCCAGGCTGGCCAGAGGAGCAGAACAGAAGAACAGGCCAAGGCAACCGCTAATAGTCAAAAGACAATACTTAGTTGGACGGCGGGATTAGCGGCGGTTGGGGCTGCCATATTAGCGATATCGTTTCCTATCAGTTCTTTCGCGTTCATAATAGGGACAGTCGCGTTTGCTTTGGCGGGACTCGTCGGATCGTTTTTATTCGCATCGGATAAGTTGGACGAGGTTGGTAAAAGGGCGATAGAAAGGGCTAAACTTGCGGCTGATATAAATGATGTTGAAAATAAAAACAATAAAGATATTGAGAGATCTAGAGAACAAAAAACACCCCAAGGAAGAATACTCTCACTAACAGAAGCTATGATTAGGTCGAATGATGTAATTAAAAGGGCTGCGACAGAGGAGAGAGCAGGCAGGGGTAAGGGTTTTAAAGTTGCTATTGTTGGTGAAAACGAGAAGGCTCCTGACAATGCATTGTTTCGGACACCAGGTGCTCCTAGTGGAAAAAAAGCTTATCTATTAAATAGTATTGCTGCAAAATCTGAAGAGGAACGAGCTAAAAACCTAGCCGACCTTGAAAAAGCAATTGCTGACAGAAAAGTGGTTGTTAAAGAAAGACAATCAGCAGCTCTTCAGTCGATCACACAAGTTGCTGCGACTACTAACAAAGCTGAGACTCTTGAGGACGCTCTTAAACTATTAGACCCTAAAGTAAGCGTCATTATAAAACAGTTGATATTAGAAGATGCCGAGTTTGCATCGGATGCAGACAATAAATTTAAGACAGGTAAAACCGAAGGTGCTTACAGAATAGAGTCGGGAAAGCTTATACTTCAAGAGATAGGTCTCCTTAATGATCTTAACAAAGAACTTGCTAATTTTAGCGGAGGACTGTCTCGATTAGAGAGGGGTTTCCTAGCGATAGACGCTGTGTCTAGCGGAAAACTATCCGCTTCTAGCTTCAAGATAGACACGGACTTTTCTAGACAGTCACAGGAAGAACAAGGTCTTAATAGACAAAGACTTCTAACATCCGGTGGTAGGATTGGTAGACAGGGTCTTGATAATGTTCAACAGGGTTTAAGGCTCGAAGATCTAAGATCCGGACTGGAATCTTTAGCCGTAAGACTTCAAGAAGAACGGGCTGCTGGAGACCTTAATGTCGACAGACAAAAAGGGGAAGTTAGTAATTTTGTAGAACAGCGAGGTGGAGCGGAAAGTTTTGGGGCTCTATCATCAGCCGTTTTAGCTTACCAGGAAGCAATAAGTAACTCGCTAGATTTAGGAAACCCTAAAGAATCGGCGGATGCTATAGTCAGTGCTCAGAAGGAGTTAAATGATAAGATAAAAGAACTTCTTGATCCAGCCAGTCAGGCTTTTGACAGACTAAATAGCTCGGTAGATAAATACCAGGATGCTATAGAGAGACTCACCTCTAACACTATTAAGCTAGATGTTTCTCAGCAGGACATAGCCAGGCAGAGACTTGGTATTCAAGATAGGATTCTACAGGGAAAAAACGTATCTACCGACATAAGATCGTCTATATTCGAAAGAAATAGAGCTTTTCAGGCTAAACAGCTTCTAAATAGTGCGGGTATTAGTGGCGGTAATGAAGCTAAGAACGACCAGGAGCTGATAACTTTTATTAGAGGTCAGCTTGTTAATAATCAGTCGGAACTACAAAATTTCGACGCTCAGAATGCTCAGGGCGTTTCTCTGACCAAAGAGGAAGTTGTTCAAAGACAAGGACTTATAAAGCAAAATGCTATATTCAAAGCTTCTCTCGAAAGACTGTCTGATACAGCGGATCAAGTGTCCGTGGAAGAGGAAAAATTAGCCAATCAGATTAAGAGGCGGGGTGTCGCAGAGAATGCTGCGGATAATTTTATCTTTGGAAGCAATGAGAATAGAAGAGATACAAACAGATCCCTTGCAGCCACACAGTTTGTGTCGCGTGGTGGTAGTATAGAATCACTTCCTCAGGAACTGAGAGCTTCTGTGGGTCAGTTCCTGAAGCAGTTTTCTGGAACCGATTTCAAGTTTGCTGGCGGTCAAACGGCGGATGAGCTATTAAAACAGATAAGGAAGGCTTCCGGGTTCAACATAAGCGAATTGCCAGAACAGCAAACGGCTTTAGAGATTGCTGGACTGAAAGAGGTTACTCTTGACGGCCAAGAGGCGATGCTTGAGGAATTGCGGCTTCAGAATAGACTCCAACAGCAGTTGATCGATCAGCAAAGCGGTAACTTTCAACAGTTCTCTAAGGGTGGACCAGTTTATGCTAACAAGGGTATGTTTGTACCAAAGGGTAAAGACACGATCCCGGCAATGCTGGCTCCTGGTGAGTTTGTCGTCAACGACAAGTCCGCAAAGGAAAACCGGGGAATACTTGAGAGTATCAATGGCGGAACCAAATATTTCGGTTTCGGCGGTATAGTAGATAGACTCAAAGAAAATCTTATTGGAAGAGCTAAAGAAAGAGATCCGGAAGCTCTCCAGAGACTCCTAGATAGTGAAAAGGCTAAGGCCGACAAGGACGCTAGGGAAATTAAAGAGAGTACCAGAAAAGGTCTTTTGGTACAAAGGGCCGGTCTAGATCTAGATAAAAGAAATACCAGGGCTCATCAAGGAAGACTGCCTCCCCCAGAAATATCGGCAAAGCAGTCAGAAGAGAAGCTTGCGGCGTTAAGCGCTGAAAGACAGGAGCTTGAGACTACAGGCAGTTTGGGTGGAGCTATATATTCCGGATTTGCTCAATCTAAGGCTTTGAAAGACATATCTCAGTCGGAGCGTTTCGCCAAGGCTCGGATGGAGGACCCACAGGATATGTTTGATCAAGCTAAAGAGTCTGTCCGGGGAATAAAGACTTCCACCGGAACGATTGCGAAAAACCGATTCTTTAACGAGCCATCTGGTGGGGTTAGTGGACGTAGGTCTGGTGGTGGCAGATCAAACTATTTCAGTGATATCTCTACTGATAGCGGTACTATTCGTAATAGATTTAGATCTCCCAGTAAAGGCAGGGCCGCACCATCTTTCAGCGGGTCATTTTTTGGTGGTGGTCTTAAAGCTAGGAGAGAGGCTGAAAAATCTCTCGCGTCAACTAATCCTATTAAGGCCGGAGAACCATTTAGAGGATTTAGTGCAGAAGAGCGAGGTCAGAGAAGGGATTCAGCAAGGCAAGCTTCCCAAGATCAGATAAACGCGGCGTTGGGTGGAACGGCGGATCAAAGAGCTGATGCAAGAGCTGTAGCAAAGCAAGGTTCTCAATCTCAGATAGCTGCCGCGATAGGCAAGTCTAGTAATATTGCCCCTAGTGTTAGCAGGGATGATATTGAGGCGTCAGCCACTGCGAGAGAGAATGCCAAGACAAGAACTAATGAACTGAGAGAAGAGTCAAGACAAAGATTGTTACAAAGGGTTAATGCTCGTAATCAGCGACGTGAGATATCTCCTAAATATTTCCCAAACCAAAACGAGAATACCGATACCGTTGCTCAGAAAAAAGCAGAGGCAGAGTTTAGAGAAGAAATGGATACGAGGAGGCAAATCCTAGAGGATGGGGAGCCGAGAACGGATCCCGGAAGTACGACTCCTGTAAAACAGCCATTATCACCAGGTGCCCAGGCGAAAGCTGATTTCAAAAATGCGCCGATCACTGCGACTGAACTTGAGAAACCTTCTCCTGAATGGATGAGAATAAGATTACAGCAAACGCCGAAAAGTGGGAAATTTGGGGAAACTCAAACACCAAAGATGATGAGGCACGTCGCCGAAACCCCCACGACAATCCGGCATACGTCTGCCCTACATGGCAAGATGGACGATTCGACTTCCAGGGCTAGAGCTGTAGGACAGAGTGGAATGGGCGATTCTAATGATGAGTTAGGTAAGAGGCTCAAGACAGACCTTGACAAGGAAGGATCGAATGGGAATGGGAGGGATTTAGATTTGCGTAAGAAGATCAAGACATCGAATGGGGATGGGTCAGCCGCTATTCGCGGAGACGTATTGCCAAACCAGTCCGCTCAGGAAGGCTACAAGCTATTAGCCGATTTCGGCACTAAGTTTGCCGAAAGTGTCGATAAGCTGGTCGGGACAGAGATCAGTCTTACCCTACAACCCGTCAACGTCAATGTTAATCTAAACGGTGCCGATCTTCTCGCTAAATTGCCCGGGTTGGCCAGATCATTCGTTATGGATGCTATCACAACAGAGATAGCAAGATCAAAAGAAAAGGGCGACTTCGGCGACGTCGCATAATAAAGAGGTGTACCTTGCCTATTAGAATTGGTGGAGATAGTTATTTAGTTCCCGCACCGTTGGTGGGTTTCCAGAAGGAATTCATTACGGCGGGTAACGGAGAGGTTGTAGGTAATAACTTCACCTTCACCCTGAACGGGGTTCTGCTGCCAAACAAAGGAAATCCCATTGCCACCGGAGACCCTGTAACTTCCTCTTTTAGTAGTGCTCCCTGGACCACGACTCAAGATCCATGCGATGATCCATCTCATAATATGACCGACGATCAACTGGTTGTCGCTATGATGGCTAAGCAGGAAGAGTTGCGGCGAGTATTTTCCGGTAACGCTGTCCAGGTTGAAATCCTGGGTTACAATAGTAGCCAAGGTATCAAGTTTGTCGGCGATGTCCTGGATATAAGTTTCGCTGAAGACGGTAGGTGGATACTTCCTTGTGCCTATACTGTCACCCTAAGAACGTCCAACTTTATTGAGTCCGTCGAAGCGGGGCTGTTTAGTAATGGGTCGTCTGAGAATGCTCATACGTATTATGTATCGGCGGCGGATGAAACTTGGTCTCTACAAGAATCGGACACTCCGGTCCTATCCACTGGTGATTTCGGTACGTTGTCTAGAACGTTTGATGTAACTCATAATCTAAGTGCCGTGGGTCAAAGGGTTTACGCTTCTGGCGGGCTATTCCTAAACGGATTAGAGCCCTGGCAGCAAGCTTCTGGATATGTCCGATCAACAATAGGCTTAGGATTTTCTAACTTTCCTAGCGGATTATTGAATCCACAGGGGAATTACGGGTATAATGTAGCAAACAGAACGTTCACCGAAGACATAGATAAAAGGGGTGGAGGCTATTCCGTCACAGAAACCTTCACGGTTTTTGACTCTGGTTTGCTCCCTTCTGGTGCTCAGGCACTTGAAACCATAGATCTGACTGTCGACAGGAATGAAAACGGCATAACGTCTGTTACAATAAATGGGAATATCAATGGATTAAACACGATTGACCCAACCTCTACAACAAACAGCGGGATTAACAAATACCCCAACGCCACAGGATACTTCAATACTGTCGAACCTCTTATTTATGAGCGAGCAAGGCGTGGTTCTGCATTGTCGTGGCTCAATCCTATGCCTCGGACTAAAGGAGTCTCTAGAAATCCTAATGCCGGAACGGTTGGCTACTCCTATGTTTATACAGATTCACTCCCGAACCTGATTCCGGGAAGTATTTCGGAAGATATTCAGGTTAACGATACTTATCCTGGACAAATATATGCGACCATTCCAGTCATAGGGCGAAATCAGGCGATACTGCAATATGTGAACTCTCGAACCTCTTATCAGAGAACTTTGCAAATAAACGTTACAATGAGTGGTATTACACAGAACTGGACAAACGGCGACATTAATGGGAGTGGTGTCTGGGCTGGGTTTACGGCGGCAAATGTGAGAAGTTGGCTTATAAGTGAAAAGCCTAGTGTGACGAGGGCTGCGGAATTTAATGGAATATACGAAGCGGCAAATCCTGCGAATGAGGCTTCGGTCAATGCTCTAAAAGTGTACTATGATCAGCCGAATGAGACATGGAACGCACATTCCCGCAACTATTCGTTTTCCGTGAGCTGGACGTATGAACGTAACAACTAATCACTTAGAGATATATTCCGGGTATTTTTGTGTGTACAGGATAGATATTGGATCTTGGTATTATTATGGTCGTACCAGACATGCCAAGAAAAGATACGGTCAACATTTATGGAGATTAAAAAATGATCGTCACGAAAACCGTATTATGCAAAACGCGTACAATAAATATGGACGATTAAGTATGACTGTGATATGTGCAATTACACAGGAAAAAGATATTGTAGATACAGAGCAAAAATTTTTAAATGCCGTGTTTGAGCAAGAGGGCTGTAGATGTATGAATATAGCAAAACGGGCCGATGCTGTGAAGACCGGTCCTATGACAGAAGCTCATAAGCGTAAGATTGGAGATAAGTCTAGGGGACGTAGGTATTCTAAGGAGCATAAAAAAAGGATGTCTGAATCTAGAAAAGGGTCGGTCTCTAGTCAGGCGACAAAAGATAAGATTAGTATCGCCATGAAGGGGAGATACGCGGGAAGTAAAAACCCTATGTTTGGTACCAAAAGTCCCGCGGCAAAACGAATTATTACAATCACCCCTGACGGCAAGACTAAGACTCACGAATCTATACGAGCAGCAGCCCTATTTTTAGATGTTCCTATTACGACCTTACACACTTGGCTTATGAAGAGGAGCCCTTTCCCAGGAAAAGGTGGGCGAAAAATTGAGTTGAAATACCAGCGTTTAATTGGGCTTCATGCATACTATGCGGATTGTGATTAATGGCAACACTTAATACTAACAGTCAACCAGAGCCTTTTGGGTCTAACTCAGCGGCGGCATCTCCAGACCTCGCTCATCAGACATTCCTCGGGGCAAGTCTTGTCGATTTCTCTGTGAGTGCCGACTGGTCTTCTCAGGGTGGCAAGTGTGTACTCAAATTGGTAGAGGACGACTCTCTTGGTCAGAAATTCCTAACTCCTTTAATTGGGTCTCCCCAGTTCTTCAAATTATTGGATACGGGAGCCTCTACGGTATTCAGGTTCAATGGAATAGTGGACTCCGTATTTAGATCGGTTAGTCCAAACGGCGGTAAGGTTTATACTGTCACCCTCTCCACTCCGTCGAAAATACTCGGCGATGTTTCCATGATCCTGGATAAGTACGCCGGGTACGGATATGGGAATGAGGGCGTTCCAAGATTTATGTCTGTTGATGGATACTACGACGTAGATAACGCTCCTAGCGGATACATTTATACTGGTGGCGGTGGTGGTGGAGCAAGCTCTACTGCACACCCAGGGTTCCTGAATGCTGGCCAGGTTCAGTTTGGGACTAATAATAACGGCGTGAATTGGAATAATTATTACAACCTACTAAATATCTTTGGCGGATTTGAGAATGAGAGTGCTGGCCTGAAGAACATGACCTTTAAGGGGTTTGGGGCGGCAGATTCTAATAGGGATGGTATCCGATTTGATAAGATGTGCTTTGCTATACACGAGCTTGTTAATAATACTCAGTCTGCTGATAATCAGAAGTATTTTGGCAGTAATATCGTACACGGTGTTGATACTTACAATATCTGTAATCCAACATTTAACATCTATTATTACGGATTTGATATCTACGGTTTTATGAGTCAGGTGACTCCTTACTTACCGTATGATTTTAGGATCGGTAGTGGTCCGTCCATGACCTTAATAGATTTTGTGTCTCAGGTCTGCGAAGCTGCCAACCTACAGTTCTTTATCGAATTACATGAAGTGGGTTTTACATCTGGTTCGCAAACTAATTACTCCAACACCGCGTATGGTCCATACGATGGGTCCACTAACATCTTGAGTGTTGAACAGTCTTGGACAAATTCGGTCTTCGGCGGAGTCATCTCTATTAGAGTCGCCTCTAAAAATAGCACTGCGACGTGTGCTAGACCGTTTAGTTCAATAGCTTACGGACTTATAGGGCTTGAAGTACCAGATTTCGGGGATTATGGAACCACGTCTGCTGTTGGAATACACCCAGGCTTACCCCCAACTGTATATTTAGACCCTTTGGACGATGACTACACTCTTGTCGGAACTAATGCCTCACCACCCTACGGCGGAAAGTTTCCCGTTGCTACATCCGCGGACTATCAAACCGGCGACTCTCTAAGTTATCATGTGAATAGAGCGACCAGTATGTCCGTGGGAGTTCAAGCAACAGACGGAACTTCCACTAAAATGGTTGTCGGCGATTTCCAAAGTAGAATAGTTGCCATACCGCGAGATTACATTTATCATTACTGGGGTGACATAGTAGTTATAGACGGAGCTAACAATATTTGTACTGGTGGAATTAGCTCCACTTCCAGTAGAACCATCCCTGTAGTAACTCAGCAGTTACCATCAAACGATCTCGACGACTTCATCTTAATCGATAGTCAGGACGTTTTTAGTAATATGGACGTGTACGGAGTTGCCGTTGCCGGGATTTACCTAGCCTCTCTCTTAGAGATAAGAATGGCTATGACCGGATTCGCCCAGTGGGAAGACTATCTTAGGACTTTTAAAGCGGGAAAGTTATATAATATCAACCTCTTCCTTGGATTAAGTCATAATGCAGCGGTATCACCGTTTCAGGATTTTATCAATCAGGATGGTGACAGGGGGTATCTTGCAGAGTCCATGATTGAGGGAGTGGGTGTCGCGGTCACTAATAGTCCCACATCTTCGAAGACGGTATTAAAGAACAAGAAACAGGCTCCGCGAGATCCAGTAACGGGTAGCGGCTTGGTTCCACACGATGATACAAAAGCTTACAAGATTTACGAAAAATTACATAATAAAATCAAATCAATTGGTGATAAGCATTATGGGAAAAGCTGGTACGTTCCTATGCCTATCGGTACGTCTAAGCTCACAACTAGTTCGGATAACTTAATAGGAAACTTTACCAGGTCATGGGATGTTACCGATTCTGCCTACTTAGAACCATTAGCTTTCCCAAAACTTGAGGCTCCTCAGAGCAACGCATTTATCTCAGACGGAAAGTTACAAGCTTACGCTAACTGGGAACATAGTTTCTTCTCTGACGCCACAAATGGTAAGAGCGGGGTTTATTCAGACATATTTACTTCTGACGTAACCACCTTTAAAGACAACCAAAAGTTCGCCTACGACTTCTCAGACTTCTCTCCGGGTAGTATGGTTCATAGTAATATATGTGCGACTGGGGATAATACGACAGATGTTAGTCTCGTTCATACCTCGCCGAGTATTGACAAGAACTACAAATTCTTGCCGCACAACTACTTTCAGAAGTACAATAGAAGTCTTATACCTTTTAACGATATTAACCTGGGCACATTTACTTATACAGTCCCACTAGTCTCTGGTCAAGACCCAGTAAATTCCGGCTCGCAGATACACTCCTCTGTCTTTATTAGTGGTGTCTCTACACCTGTAGTAGAAACCCCATCCGAGAAGATTAAGGCTAGAGCCGCGATGGAGACCGCAATAACAAACCTGAAAGCTCTCTCCTATAACGATAATGGAACTAGCTCCTTCCCGTTTGTCAGAGTTACCACTGGTAGAGTATTTCACCCGTTCACCTCTCCAGAAGATTATGAAATTAATACGATACAGAGAGGTAATCTATTAGGACGGTTTCTTGGGGACGTTTCTAAGAATAAAGCTGGATCACTCACATCCGACGTTAATTCTCACGAACTGAGTGCCTGGAAAGCTTTTCCCGCGACTATACCGCCTAAGACAATAGGGGTTCCTCAAAGGTCGAACAGGTTTGTGTACGGCCCCTGGATTAGTGATTACACGCTGAAAAGTGCTGGCAGGGTCGAGTACGAGCAGAATGATAACCTCAAACCAGAGAATTACCTTTTACCAGTGTATGGTGGCTACCCAAGCATTCCGAGTTATGGACCAACTATCGGTTCTACCCTAAGTGGTTTTCAGGGTATGAATCTTGCCGGACAAGCATATGCCAACTCAATTGACAATTTTGATCTTTTTGCGGAAGAACAAGGAACTATCACACTGCCAGGAGCCCCGTTGATTGTAACTATAGCAGACGCTCTTCTTGGTGGACCGTTAGTGACAGATATAAGCGTAAGTGTGAAACCTGATGGATTAGAGACGACATATAACTTTAGAACCTATTCTCCGAGAGTAGGTAGGACAAACAGGGAAATGATTAAGAAGCTAGATAAGATATCCAATACCATTAAATTTATGAGTGGGGGAAGATAATGTCTGATAGACCTCATTATATATTTGGTGGCGAGGTTATTGACGTTCTTCGCGGATCTGGGATATTTGCCAGTGGGGACAGTGTAAAGAAAAGAGCTGTCTCTATTAGTACTATGGACGTTAATTCGTTCATGCGTAATATTGGTGGTGGCGGAACCGGTGTTGATAACGAATATAGCAATCAAGCGGGCATGTCATTCGACGGAATGTTTTCACCCTATACAACAGCCCTTACTCACGGTAGACTACCCCATTTTGAATCTGGGTCGTCTAGTCCAAACGCCCAAACTTTAAATCCCTGGAATCCCAACAATATACTGCCAACAGGTGATAATCGTACTGAGTGGATGGCAAGTGGGCATAATATCAACTTTGCCGTTGTCGGGACTGGTGTAGGCGGAAGTGGAGACCCTGAAGATTTCGCCTTTGAAAAAGATTTCTTCCAAAGACAGAGGGTTGAGACTGAGAATATTAGAGGGATAGGGTTCCGGGCCCCTATGGTTCTTACTGGTTGGGGATACGATACGGCTGGAAACCCAGTCCCCGCAGACCCTAACGATTCTACGAAATTTCATACTAGTGGTTTCTCGGACCCTAGTCTGTGGAAAACCGGACCTATTGATTTAAGATGGAACGATACACGTAAAGTATGGCAGGGTCAGGAAGCTCATTATTTGGTTAAGACCACTAATATCTACACTCCCGCCGGATTCTCGTTTGAAGTGCAGAGATCCACCAATAGATCACAGTATGCCCGCCCCTCTCTTTCTTTAAAAGCAAACTCCCTGGCTGACACCACTATTCACGATCCTGAAAAAATCGCTTATGATGCCAATAGCAATAACGGTGGGACTTTTGAAAGGTTGGATTGGGCAGGTATTGAATATCCGCATTATGAAGCTTATATTATCAGGGATACTTCTAGCCCAACCGTGGGAGATTATTATAATTTATGGACAGACGATTGTGCTGATTGCGGCCATTTAGCTAATCCCTGTGCGAGTGGAACGAATATCGTTCACGGTTCATCTTCTGTGGGTAAAAAAGTGCTTATAGAAAACCCGTTGAGACAGGCGTTGGACGTTGGGGACTTAGGGATAACTATAAATACTGGTAAAACGAAGAAGGTGAATACCGGAGTGTTTAACGGCGGTTCCGGTTCCGGCGCGGCAGTGTCTCTATCTACTAATGCAAATGGGGTGCTGAGTGCTGTAATTGATGCCGCTGGAGCGGGATATACTTATGGGGCATTCGGGATAGTCTCCGGAAGTATTTGTACTAACGTTTCGTTGACTACTGGCGGTGCTGGGTCTGGTGTTACGAGTGTGACTTTGAGTCCGACGACAGGATTTGCTCCGTCCACCAGTTATGGATTAAGTATTTACCCTAATGATTCGGTGGCAGATACTGAGCTACTTCCTATCCATTGGCTTTTGGCTCAAGAGAAGAAAACAACACAGATAGTTAGCTTTGTTGGTGCAAACGGGGGAGTGCTGCAAACATGCACCAAATTGATCCAAACAGATTATGCTTCGTGTGAACACTGCGGCGAGGATTCCGCGTTAATAAACGCGTTTTTGTAAAATCTTACTATATAAAGACTTACGTCAATTCGTAAAAAATTTCCTCGCTGTGTAGTAAAACTATGCTCGGTCACTCCCTTTAGGCGTATAATAAGATGGAAGGAAGGACAAGGAACTCTTAATGGGCGATATCTATACTGGCTGTGCAAGCTGCTCTAGCACCTGTGTTAATACACAATTCTGTCTAGACAACTCATCCAACTTAAAACTGCCAAAATCTCTACATATCAAGGTTATCGCAAACCCTGATTTCTGGGGATTTGGTACGCTTGAATCTAATGTCATGGTCTCCGGTTGGGCAAGTTTTGCCAACGGGCACTATGACTTTTTTGATGGATATCAGCCAGATTATACAACGGATAAAGCTTGTGCTGGTGGGACGACTCTTGGGGTTAACGATGAAGTTAGACCCGATGTAGATTTCAGGTCTGTGTACGATCCGGAAAATGGGCATAAGCACTATAACGGAACGACGGAAGATGGTATAGATCGTGGTGGGGCAGAGATGTACCTCATTGATCGTGTCAGTCAAGGAAAGACGGATAAGTTCTCTTGTGCCGAGAATGATCCCGACGACGTCTTTAAAAGAAACCCCAATGCCTGGGGACTCGCACCCAAAATATTGACTCAGGGCGGAGTATTTAAGAATATCACCGGGGCCTGGAGATTAAACGGTTGTTCTTCCTGCTATGCTACCACCGTTACAAACGATCTAAGATTCTCCCCCTGTGTCACAGGCTGTCCGGATACCGGTAATCTAGATTGCAATCAAGCGATAACGGCTGGTGCTAAACAACACATCCTTTTTGATAGTCATTTTGGGGAAAAATACGATCCTGCTCAAACTAGGTGTCTCGCAGATGGATTCACTCTAGAAACCCAGTGTATACCAGACGGCGGAATGCCTATTGAGTATTCTGGATCTATCACGGGGATTCATAGGGACGTAGGAGTCTCGCCGTTCCTGACTGCAAACTTTACTTATAAAGGAGTAGCAGCATCAGGGTTAAGGAACGGACAAACGCTATCATTCGCTAATACGAGTGGGGCGACGTATGACGGAAATTACACGATCTTCGATGTGACGCATGGAGCGTCCTCTACAGACGTAAAATTGGTCGGGACGGTAGGAACTGGGAATCTGGATTTCAACCCTGTAAACGGTTCCTGGCTCGCCTACGGGACCTTTGACCCTCAGTCCTGTTGCGGTGGTGCCGCTTTCGGTATAGAGGATAGTACAAAATGCCGCACTAATCAGGTAGTCTACCATGTAGATATTGGTCGCGTATTTAACAACCCCAAAAACAAGCTATATTCTAATAGGGGAAAAACTCCGTCGACTGCCGGTAGACCGAGATCTGACCATAGGTATATCACAGTAAATAGTGATGGTTACGCCATAATGGTGCATTCGGGAGTTCTAAATGACCCCGAAAACGTACTCTGTTCTACAGGTATCTGGAGTCCCACAGCTACTGGTATATGGGTGAGTGGAAATACTCAGTCTATCTACCCAATCGCGGGCATTAACCCTATTGTCCCACAGTCCACTGGCCTATTCCCTTTTAAAGGTAAAGAGCTATCGTACTTTGGACCTTACTATGAAGTCAGTGGTTGCGACAAAGCTTTAAGGTTCATCCACGACGGAAATACGGAAAAGAATGCCAACGCTACGTGCTATACAAAACAGGCGGAACTCTCCCTGTTCCCTGACTGCCTTACACAATCCACTCTGTATCAGGTTTGTGGCGGAGCAAACACTCACTACCAAAATCTAGTCCCCAGACTATCACTAGTATATCGCCCTTGTAATTTCAACGATCCTTGCTCTTTTGACCCATCTGGACGCCCTTGGACCGCCGGGGCAAGTGGACACCCTTCTACTTTAGCAGATCTAAAATCGGGCTTCGGTGGCCAAGAGATATTCATGTATATCAATCTTGGCGATGCTAGGGGTAAGGAGATATTAAGAGATCCTTGCGATTGTATAGGTAATACCCCAGGAACAGACCCACCAGAGTTTGTCACGATAAAATCGCCGGTCACCTTCCCTTGTTTTCCTAAGTTTGACCTTGACCCAACAGGTTATGGATGTACTGACCCACAATGGTATCAATACGCCAAAAATCAGTTGGGGGTTATTGACTCGGGCACATTCACTCCCTGTACGGACACTGGAGTTTATCCTGCGTGTTATGTTAAGCAACCTTATACGACATACGGCTATATCAGGAACTTGTGTGGCTACGAAGGACATTCCAGAAGGGACGTAATAGACAGTCTAGCCACCAGTAATCATGCTGGTACATACATAGACACGGATCATACTGACCGCACCGTTGAACCCATGTACGTCGAGTTTGACACTCCCGTTCCGTCTACTGGAAATTGGCCGGTTGGTGGTGGAGCTGGGTGTACTACCGCTCCTGCGACTGGCAGCTTGCCTTTTATAAGTGGTGGGTTTGTCTACGAAGAAGGTTGTAGCATTTCCGGAGCTTTTCCATACTGGGGTTTGTCAGATGAGGAAGGTAGGCTCGCTTACCCATACTTCTACGCTAAGGCAGATGTTACCACTCCCAAGTGCGGTGGCGGAGACGCTTATGTAGACTTTGACTATCCGGCCTGGTTTGCGAGTGGATTTCCTACTGATAATGTCCCGTTCTTAGTAGAGATAGATCACGAGGATTATTGTTTAGGGTGTGCCGCGACTCAAATTCCAGTGGGAGATAAAACCTTAACGATTTCCAGTTTGGACACTAGCTACCTTCACAATTTTAAACATCCAAACGATAACACTCCCGGAAATATGTATGGGTTCAACCATTGCAGATATGGTGGTCCAGACTACGCCGTGATACCGGATTGGAATACTAGCGGCGATTACTGGAGTGCTACGATTGGTAGTGCCACGGGAACAACAGACGCCGCAGAGCTATCTAATTACGCATACGCTTATACAGGAGAGACCTGTAGTTGTGCCGATAGTACGCACACTATGAGAGCAACAGTTCTTAATGGAACAAATGTACCTTATGAATGGTCTACTGTAAATAGTTATGATAATGGTTATGTGCCACTAGGAACTTGCGGTAGTGGATACTATGCTCCAGGATTCGGCGTTGGTGCCGGGGATGTCTATGCTTTAGCCACCAGATTACTACCTGGATTCCAAGTCTACTTTAAAGCTAAGATGAGTTGTTTCCCTTCTACCTCAAATAGACTATACGACTCTTACCTACAATCGACCCTAGGGCTAGACCCTATCTTTCAGTGTGGTGGGTGTACCCATAGTTATCCCGCAACAAATTCAAAGCCCGGCATAGCTTTTGATTTTTGGGTTGTTAATAAGCAGTATAAAGACGCGTTTGAATCATTTCCCGATTACATACTTGATCAGAAACCGGACTGGCTGGGCGGCTCCTTGGTTTGGGACTTTGATGACGTATGCGGGTCTAAAACCGGTACTATTAGTATAGACAGTCCATGTTCCGGTGCTCAGGTCATTATTTACGGATGTAAGATTGGTAGTCAGTGGGTCTCCTGGGGATCCGCTCCGCCTTCAGGGGCTACCTCTGGCTGTATTCCATTAAATGCCTGTGGTACTCGTGATCCCGAGACGTCAACGCCGCCATTCGGATTTTGCGAGTGTGAAAATCCATCAGACATAATAGCTACTGCTAACTATATAGATGATCCCTGTAACCCCGGAAACCTTACTTGGGTATTCACGACATCGGCGTATGCCAGTGGTCAATATCCGGGAGATAATGGAACTCCTATTACTGCTGCGTGGCAGGCTAGTGGATTCTCTTTTGGTGCTATTCCTAAAGTAACTAATGACGGCGGAGCGGGAACCTACGGCGGATGGATAGCTTACCACGAAGATCAACTTTCTACCTTTTCCGCTCCAAGCAATCTTATTTCTTGCAACCCCACAACTTCAGTCTCTGAATGTACTTATCATACTGGACCAAACGCCATAGATAATATTGGGGCCAGATTCAGTATTCCAGCTAGAGACGTTTACAACACTACAATCGGCGGCTTACTACCCGACGTGTGTGACGGTAGTGACAGTCCAGGATCGCCGACTTATGGAACTTGCTCCACGCCTATCCCATTCGGGACCTACGCTGGTGGGTTTCAGACTTTCCCGGTAAGAAAGAGGGCTTGTCATCCGGAGATAATGACTGTACACAAAGTGGAGTGTATAGCTAGTGGTCAGTTTAAACTCCACGTGTCCAGGGAATACTATGAGCATGATAGAGTATGGATGGAGCGATACGGTAGTGACGGCACGGATTTTGTCGCCAATCTTGGATTCATAGACGGCGGCGGAATTGCGTATAAAACAGATAATGGTGGGGCTTGTCAGGTACTAGACGGGCCTTGGAACCCAGCCTCTAATCATCCGGTCCCAACTGGGGTAAGTAATACCGGGGCTTACTATATTGCCATCCCCTATGCTACTCCCACGGATACTGTTACTCCTTGTCACCCCGATGTGTGTGCTACAGGCACCAATGTTTTCCTGTGCTCTAGAGCTTATACATATCCATCAACTAATGCTTATGGCGTCGTCAACCTTAATCTGGACGCGGTAGACGGTAGCGGTAATAATGTTTATCCTAATGTAGCCGGTTGTGTATGGCATTATTACAACTTATTCTATGACTATAGTGATCCCAATTCTAACTATCTCACAGACGCCGGATATCCTGGCAGTCGTACAGTTCCCGACCCTGAACTACCGTGCAACGATTTCTTTCCGTTTGACGTCGTGATTCCGGGTACTACGGGGAACACCGACTCTCTTTATACCACGGGAACGCCATTAAGATGCCTACATTCCTGCCTGCAAGATCACGAGGCTTGTGGCGGCTTATTCTTCTGTAACAAGGAGTTTTTCCCACGGAGACCCTACGCTTCTGGCACTAAGGTTACCAGGTTTGGGGCGTTGAGTATTTGTGCTCAGAACGGGGAACTTGAGGGCGGCGACTGGTACGAAGGACACAATAGTACCACCTTGGACAGTAGTAATCCACTGAGTAAAGTGAATTCTACCGGGCCGTTTGTTGATCCCTGTGACACCAACTCAAGAGCTAATATCTTAACATCCGTAGGTATCGACGACAGTTACATTATTGTGGATGACCTTTTCCCTTTATTGGGAGCCCAACATCCAGGATTTGTTTCTAATGTAAATAACAAGACCTGTATCTATAACACGGGTGAGTGTAATTACTACCTGCCCGAACATAACAATCATAGTATTAGTATCTCGCAAGACCAAAACTTTGCAACACACGATGATTTTAACTATTACTTCGACGTTAGTGCTTCTAGTGGGGCCGATCTTTGTTTGCTGACACCATTCAGGATTATGGTTGATGTCGAATGCTGCGAAGAGAGACTGGGTCAAGTAGGGGATGGAGACCCTACAAATCTAAGCTGGGTCGTTCAGGGGATGAACGCGTTTCTATGCGAAGGATCGTGGAAAACTGCAATTAACGACTGCCTTGCCTGCGAGCAGGGGAATATGTTGGGAGTGGAACTAATAAATGCCAGTGGACACGCCTTTGTTCAGCTATCTTCTAGGGTTTGTTACATACAAGAGACCTTGTATGATCCGGACACTATGCAACCTACCGGGTGCTTAGAGACAGCGGTTACTGGCTACGCTCCTTATTTTGCAAATCCCGATCTTGTTCTTGTCAACATGGACAATCCTAGCGGACCACCTTGTATTTCATCCACTAGGACCGGATTTGAAATGACTTGTGGGGTTCCGGGAATATCCTGTGTTGGTAGTGGCATATCTACTACGGGAGCGGCATACGACATATACGATTATGGCGGAAACGAATACGCCAAATATACAACGGTTTGCAGACACTTCTATAAAAAGGATGGTAAGTATTACATACCGGCGAATGGTGACGCTATCCAGAAGGGCGATGGCGGATGTACTACGTGTGAGAATAACTTCTGTGACATATCTACGTCACTAGAAATATTCCTTCCTAGTACTGGTTGCGTAAATCTTCTTGATTACCTTCCGGCTACAGGCAACACTTTTTGTAATATTGTCCAGGGAAATAATTGTGGAGCAATGATGTCGTCTGGGTGCGGTTGTGCGACCTGTGCTGATCCGTGTGGATGTTCATCGTTAATCAAAGCAACGATTACGGAGTAAAAATGGAAGACAGGAAAACTGGGTGCAGTTGTGAAAAGCCTGGGTTTTGTACTAGACACCAGATAGTAAAAACGCCGCACTTTTTCAATCTATGTAAGAACCACCAAGGATATTATAACTCATGGGAAGCTTGCAAGGGGCCGTCACAGAGGTTTATTGACTGCAATAAGATGGGTACGGAAGAGGTGATTGCTCAAGCCGTGTCCGACGCTCCGGGGGAAGTGGAAGAGCCTGTAGTTTACCAGGCTCCGCCACCACTAATTAAGGCTCCTGGAATACTTACTAAAGCGGGGAACTTTATGGGGGCTATGGTCGATCACGCCAAAAATAGGTTCAAGATGTCGGATCCAGAGTTAAAGGCGGAGAGGTTGAAGATTTGTGAGGGGTGTCCGTTGCTTAATAGGGCGAGGATGACTTGTTCTAGATGTGGATGTGGCGTTCAAGCCAAAGCTAGTTTAGAGTCATCTAAATGCCCTATGGGATACTGGTAACAAAAAAGAGGGCCGGTAAAAACCGACCCTCTAGAGATAGGCGGGATGAGAGAGTGAACTCCGAGCTAGTCGGAATGACACCGTGAACCCCGTCGTATCCTACGCTTCCTTAAACGAATGACCATACCGCGTTACTCAAGCATCCTTGGCAGACAGAAGCTGTTGCAGATTCGTAATCCGGTTCCTGTCCTATTTGAACAACAGCATCCACCTCTTTGTCACATTCATGACAATATACAGACGCCCAACCAGGAATGATACTATTGACTTGTTTGGCTGTCGGTTTATCACCTAAACCTTTAAGTCTACCATATATTTCCTTGGTATCACCAAAGAGGTGAACCGGAAACTCTGGACCGTACCGATCTGCAAAATTCTCTATTGCTTCAATCGCGGCGGTATCACTTGTTATTAGACGCATTACTCCTCCTTACCAGTCTCTTTGTTATAAATCCGCCACCCATTATTACCCCAATATTCTCCCGTTGGGGTTTTGTTCTTACCTTTTCCTTCCATCACTCGTTTTTCGAAGTACATCTTACCACCTTCTTTATTACAGTTAAATGGTTTCTTGGCACGACATGAAGGGTTTTGACATTGTTTTTCGTGATACTTATCCCCTTCGACTTCACGCACCACATACGTAGTATGTTCATGCCCGCATTTACCGCAAACTTCATTGTTAAACACTTCGTCTGCCGCTGCAAGTGCTGCGAAAGTGTCCGTGTGCTTAGAAGTAACATCTACCGTGAAAACTACGTTCATAATTAATCTCTCCAATTGGGTTTATAACCCAGTAATGATTTCGGCACTTCTTTAGTACCATTAACAAATTCCGCGACTTTGATTATTCTCTTTTTTCCATCCTCGAATTCTACATCTGCAACCCTTTCATACTTAGTTCCCAGGATAAATTTCTTAGTATTTATATCGAGTCCCTTACATCTCAAGTCAATCAGATCTAGTTGAGACTCGGTAATAAACTTCCGCGATTCGGTCTCCGGTTTCACGTCAGCTTTTTCATTTCTATCTGGCGATCTATCCATCTCTTCTGCGGATGGACTGTGAATCATTAAGGCTTTACGCAAGCACCGCGATTCTGCCCTGGTTGAAGCCGAAGCAACGGCAAACGCGAGAAACGTCTGATCCGTGTTATCACCCGAAACATCCGCCACGTCCCCAAAAACCTCACCATTTTCAAAAACTAGCTGATAAAGGACAGTAGCTCTACCATCAGAGTATGGCCAAACCTGCACTGGCTGACTAACCACAACCTTACCGAGAATAATCCGGGCAACTCTGCGAAGTCCATTAACGTTTGGGTAATCCTTCCCGTCAATCTTGTTGATCTCTTTTTCGGTGAACAAGGCCATCACATCTTCAGACCAAGTATCCCGCAAGCGAGGATCCTCCATTAGCTCACTCTCAGAAATCGTCTCTTCAAAGATTTCGTCGTTCATGTAGTGACCTCAATCTCGATAATTCTATCGGTTTTACTAGGAAACTTATTACTAATCTTATCAAGCTCTGCAAGGATGGCGTTGAGAACATCGTCTTGATTTTTCATGGATAGAGTCTTCTTAATTTGCTTGACTCTAATCAGAACATATCCCGCTCCAACCAACAGGCCAGACTTTCTAGCGTCTGCCGTTTGGTGTTTTTGCAGCTTATCCTCACCCCAAATCGGCAGGAAGTGTGCGGGACCATCAATCTCAATTGCCGTTTTTAGACCTGGAACGAAAAGGTCGACCTCAAGCTCTGTGTTGGGAAGTAGAGTCTTTACATGGAATTGTACATCCCATCCAGCTTTTGTCAACCCCTTTCTCACATATTTTTCGGTTTTCGACCCTTCTTTTGAGGCCACTCTGACAGCCTCTGCCGCGAGTTGCCGCATAGACGCCTTGTCGGAGTCAGACATTGCGTCCCACTGCTCCCGGCTCATCTCTGTGCGTCTGTCACGCTCATCACTAGGCATCTCTGCCCAGACCTTAGCCATTCCTTCCGAAATCTTCTTGCGATGCTCTTGAGTTGGGGACTTGCCCGCCGTTGGATGCGAAGACCTACCAGTTTTTAGGGCTGATTTTTGTGCCGCCGTATAGTCTCGTCGTGGCACTTTTAGATAGTCCAAGGATCGCAATATCTTGTTAGAATACGTTCCCAAGGCTTCGGCAATCTCGTAAGAACTCTTACCTTCCTTATAAGCCTTAATAATAAAACCTTTATTCTGCTCTGCAAATTTCATTAATCTTCTCCATTGTAAATTCCTCTAGTAAATATTCGGGTTTTCTGCCAACCAAGTTCTCTATCACCCTAGCATACGCCTCGTTTCGAGTGATCAGCTTTATGTTCTTGTCCGTCAAAGTTTCATATAGAGTATTATACCCTAAGTTTCCGTAAATCCACTCTAAATTCCAGACAAAAAGCAGTTTTTTAGCAGGACAGTAGGCCCGCCTCAGAGTGAGTGCCCCAGACAGGTCAAAAGCGATTAAAACGCCTTCGGTAATTGAGGGGGCGAGAGCAGTATCCACGACAGCACAGCTAGGTTCTATCAGCCTATTACTAATATTGTCGCAAAGTATGGAAATGCCATCGGTAGTTGTTTGTACATACCTATTTATCTCCGATATCACTCTATAGTTAAGTTCGGAAAAAGATAGATGATTAAGTATAATTCCAATATTCATAAAGCGTATCCTAAAATGAAGTCACTACAAATTCCTACCAGATCTTTGTTTGACAAGTCTTCCGATAAACACGATTCGGGGTTCATTACGATGCTACCTGGAATCACGGCGGGACTAAACGACAATATGAAGCCGCGACTACTCACTGTGAAATCGTCGACCTCTCTCCAGTAACAGTGGATACCATTTTCGAGCATCCATTTTAACGCCTCAATATTCATAGCTCTACATAGCAACTTTTGTTTATTTTCACTTATAAAAGAGAATGGGATCTCTTCAAGTGGGTAATCAACGCCGACTGCCAGACTTTTGGGTAATTTCCAGAGGTTGATATGGGCACAGAATCCGTCAGTTATAGCCTTGGAGATTAACTCACCCCCACCCTCTTTTACTAGGTCTCTCCCTCTTAGGTTACCCAGATTAGAAATATAGAGCATTACGCACCGCCAATTCCGCCGTTCTAAATTTGGGGTCCCATCCGTGACTTCTAAGTTTCTTATTGCTGGGTCTCATACTTCTACTGTCACCCTTCCAAGGTTCTGTGTTATTAGGAAAATCAACAACGTTTATCTTGCCTAATTCCGTCAATATTGTGTTTGCGAGCTTAGCATTACTTATTTCGTTGTCGCTAGACACGTTAAATGTGCCCTGGATACTTTGTTCGTCAGCTAATAGGATAGCGTTGACAACATCGTCAATATGAACATATGGTCTAATAGATCCGGGGAACTTACCGTCTATGTTAAACTTATCGGTTACGGTTTTAGCTCGCTCAATAAAGTCCTTGACTATCCCATGTGTCTGCTCTTTACCAACCACTGGACACAGTCGTAAAATACAGTGATCAAACCCGAATGTCCTAGAGTAGGATCGCACCAGTTCTTCGGCGGCGACTTTAGAAACTCCGTACAGACAGTCAGGTCGCGGAATATCCTCTTCAAATGATTTGGCCACTCGGTCACCATAAATCTTGATAGAAGACAGAAAGGTGAAATTCTTGATCTGATTTCTATAGGTCGACAGCAGTCTATTAGTCAGAAACAGATTATCCTCGAATATCTCGTTTGGGTTATCATAGTCCGGTTTTGGGTTTGGGTTTGCGGCACAGTGGATTATTGAGTCGACCCCGTCTATCAATGGTATAGGGCCACCTCTAACAATCTCATAATGTGTACATTCTTCTTTAGGTGTACTCGTCCCCACAGAAACGAAGTGGTATCCCAAGGTCTTGAGTTTACGGGCTACCGCACCCCCAATAAATCCCGACGCCCCAGTCAATAATATCATACTATTTTACTTCTTTCAGATTCTATTTTAGATGCGATGCTTTTGAGACCAATCTTCTTCGCGATATCAGAGGCTACATTGTACCACGTATAGTCCTGAATTATCGTTTTTCTCACACCTTCCAGTTTGACCTTAATACCATCCAGGTTGGCTAGGACATGTTTAACGTCGGCGGCGAAAGTTTCTTGAATAAAACTAATCTCTGTCATTACGTCGCCAAACCGTCTGGATAGATTCTGATTTTCTTCGACCAGAGGAACTCCCCCAGCGAAAATACAATCCAAAACTCGAAAATCGTACTCCAGTTCGCTATTAAAGACTGGAACTATTTTCGAGGATCTATAGATATCCTTGATATCAGATTCCATTACCAATCCACAATATCGCCAATTGTGGTATCGATTTTCACCATAAATTTTCAGGTGAATATCCGAATCTATATCTAGTAAAGGAGTAAGGGTATCAACAGCTCTAGGAGAGGGCGGTCCTATGAATGATACGTCAGCCTTAAACCTGGGTCTCTCAGCGGCCCCTTCTAGGATGAAGGTATTACAAGGGGGCGGGAAGTAGGCTTCGTGCTTTACATCCGCCAGAGAGAACGTTGTGGCGGCTGTTTTGTTATTGGTTGACACAACTTGGTGTGCGATATTAGCACACTTAGAGTTATTCAGCAAGTCTGATACATTCTGGCTAATCAAGTCTTCGTGATAGAATATGAGGTCTGGCTTGAATTCTGAAAGTATAGCCTTGGGATCCACTTCGGTATTGAATATACCGGCCATAGAACCTCCGCCCAATGACTTAATTATGCAATTCATTAAGGGGACTAAGTTAACTTGCGGATGTTCTTGTATTAATATATTCATTCTAAATCCTTAATTGATCCTATCTCTTTTAGCACACACTTGTTGTTTTTGTAAGGAACGAATTTAACGCCTCGTTTTATCATCTTGTTTATGAATTCAAACGTGGAACTATTCTTGTCTATAATGGACAGGATTTTCTTAGCATCCTCAAAATGCTCGTATGTAATATAAGCTATTTGCCCCCACCCCTGTTTTAGGCCGTATGACAGATTAGTCACCGAGCCGTCTACAGAAACCGCCCCCACTTCTGTCTTCGGTATTCTGCCGCAGTCATCCACAAACACCCAACACTCTTCCTTTTTAGGTGATAAGGCTGCTGGAGAGAATATTATGTCCCCGTGTATAACGTAGACGTTTCCGGGAATACAGGCGTTGAGGGCGAGTCTTAAGCTTTCGACACTATTCGTTTCGTCGTACCTGACATTCTCTATTATTCTTATTCTATGATCCATCTTGCCTATGATTCGCCTGGCATGGAATCCGGCAACCACTATAATTTCGGCGTTTAAGTCAAAATTTCGTATCGTCTTAATCTGATAATCTAAAACCGTTTCATTCTGGTAAGTCAGTAAGCATTTTGGTCCATAACAAGCCATTCTCCTACCAGCACCAGCGGCCAAAATAATAAACGTATTGTTTTTTCTAATACGTCTTGTCTGTGTCGTGAATCTATTCTGATTCCCCATAAATTGTCACCAATCCATCTGGAATATGAAAACTTAATACATTTTGCGTTAATAATTGAGGAAGGTTAGAAGCGGCTTCTTTGAGAATATTACACCTAAAGGAGAAGAGGGGGTAGTTTTGAAGTGAGGACGGGGCGGAGTAGTGGTAATACGGTATTCTAACCCCATCCCTCTCCAGGATAAAATCGCAGTACGTCATATTTACGTCAGAATTAGCCATAGGCCCTGTTATCTTGGAAACGTATCCGGTAACCGGTTCCATCCGAGACCCTTCCAGTGATACTATGAGATCATAATTACTCTTGAGCTTATCGAAGAATAGAAAGTGATTAGCTATCTCTGAGAACTCAAGATTATGGTATAGTATTCGGCATTTTTCCGTGTGGTGTGCCGTGAACACATCATCAAAAAGGGTTTGAGGGAGCTTGCTGTGAGCCACCCCCTCTATTTTCTTTATATTTTGGTTAAAAACCTTGTCTCCAATACAGTAGTCGGCGAACAGAAGGTCTATCTCATGATCTTCAGTATCGCTAAAAGTCGCCTCTATAATAGGGGCAATATCTTGATCTTCTTTAAACGGTTTTACTACTAAGATTTTCATATATCTTATCCCAACTATGAAGCATGTGTCCAACCTTCTGATCTTCGCAAAGAGCCTCGATTTTAGATCTGAGGTCTACAAAACTACTACCTTTCAAAAACCTATGGATGACCGCCGACATACAGGTTCCTTCCACGCCATTCTCTGGCAGGATAGCAATGCACTGAAGACCGTCTCGGAATATGACATTATAGAGACCCTCATACATGTTAGCCGGAATTTTATATCCCGACTTGATGACATAATAATACCCATTACTACATCTATTAAAGACAGCGTCAACTATCTGATTTTCATCGCTGGGGTCGTTCAGTAGTTCGGAGATAAAGAAATTGGTGTGCCCGAGCTTGTCTTCGAGGAATTTCACACACTCCTTTATTACCCCCACCCCCTTTTTAAAAGCCAAAATTACGCGATGAGGCTTATTCGGAACTAGAGTTTGCTGTAAGATGGATTTTAGCGTAACACCCAGCTTCTTGAAATCGCCGTCGAATATCAATATATGGTTGACACACACGTCGCGGTCCTTGAATATGGCGATGTACGGTTCGTCTTCTTGCTCGTCTAACCATTTCTGATACCTCATGGAAAGACAAACGCCGTTCAGGATATGATAATCCCTATCTTCCAGGGGGGTGAGTCGCCCCTGTGCTTCGTAAGACTTGACGAGGTTCAGCGTACATTTCAGTCCATCTCTGAACACACAATTTTCGCAGGATGTTTGAATATTACTCATTTACATTCCAATCGTAAGAATTGTTTCCACACCCGGAACAGGGTTGGTGACACTCCTTTGAAGATCCACAATACGCACACCTATTAATAGCCGGTTTAGATGCGGAATTTGGATATCGCAAGTAGGGTGTCATGTCGATATACCCACTAACCGGGAAGTCAAAATGAGTTAATGATCCGCTACAAGCGATTGTCGTATTCCGGTAACATTTTTCACGAAATTTCGAGTTATCTAACTCGCTCATAGCCAATTCTCCTTGTCCAGTTTAATTTTCCCAACTCTCGCATCTTCCCAGAAATTCTTCTCCATAAGTTTTCCGTGTACGATTTTCAAGATTGTATCCTTACTCATGGGTTGATACTCCGTCCTACCAAACACCGAAGATTCGGAATAGTAGTGCCCACCAGGATTCGGCTTAAACATACCATTATTAAAATCGCGTAAAAGGCAATTAAAAGCGTGAGTCCCTATCTTCTCTGGGGATTTAAGGTAGTGAGTAAACATCCAGTCCAGGAAATTCTTATTATTAGGGTTTTCCGGGATATTTTCAGGCGGAATTGGGGCAGACGCTTTGCAGGGGGAACCCCAACTTAGATTATGAGGGACTGGGTCCAAACCGTCTATTACGTCCATCCATTTTTGGGCTGTAGTGTCCCATCCGCCAAGTGACTCAAAAGCCTTTCTTGATTTGAATCCTATGTTACGCCTTATAGCTTCCGGCTTCTTAAAGAAGTCAATCATGTACTGCGTAATGAATTCCACGTCTGGGACTGCTCTTAGACAACCGGTCTCCAGCTCTTTATAGGTAGACCGAACAGGCATTAAGTCGCCGTCAAACTTAGGGACTTCCGAGATCATTGCGGAGTGATCGGTGGCAAGCACTGGAACACCGCAAGCAGCAGCTTCAATGACCGGGATGCCGTACCCCTCGGCTGTACAGATCTGTAAGTACAGGTCCATACAATTGTAAATCTCTGCCAGCTTTGAAGCGGTCACCCCATTATTAACACTGCTCGTTTTAGCAGAAAATTCACCACATCCGATACAGGGTCTAACACAGTTACTAAAGAAGGAAGCGAATGTGTTATCGCATTTCTCGCAATGATAGGTCATTAAAACTCTAGAACCCAACCCTTTCTCTATAGTTAGCTGAGCAAGGTCCCATCCGGCGTCTGGAAAGCTAGTGTGCAGGTAAAGGTAAGTGTTGTCATCTCCAGTTTTATCCAAGTAAGCTTTAAAAGCATCCATAATATCCGGGAAGAGCTTACGTCGCTGGTTACGCATAACCGTTCCGACGATTTTACTGTCAGGCGACATACCTAGAGATTCGCGGCAGTATTTCTTGTTAAGGATCTGGAATTCCGGTTGAGCTGATGGTGGTGCTGACCCATGCAGCTTCATATACTCCCCGCCCTGCTCTTTTAACAGGTCATTGGCCCAATCGCTGTAAGTGAGCAAGGCATCACAATCGCCAAACTGACTAACCCATTCCAGGTTTTGGGGTGGACTATCTACAGTGGGCATCCAGATAAAGCGGAAGTAATCTCTATAGGGGGACGCGTTGATGAATGACGACATCCAGGTGTCGCGGATGTCGCAAATATGAGTAGGTTTAAAGTCCAGACACATTCTCTCAAACCGCCATGCACCAAACTGGTAAACCGGCGATTGACGATACTTATCAAGCAAATCCTTCTCACCGGGAGCTGGCATATTAGGATAGGTCTTCCAGGGAACATCCTTTCGCCGCTCATCCTCGTGGTGGCCATAAATAGAGAACTCGGCAAGTTCATATTTCCCAGAAGCGTGCAGTCTCTTCAAAACTTCCCGGCTGTAGGTAGCATAGCCGGTACTTAGGTAGCTTGCTTCAGATACGAATAAAACCCTCTTCTTATTCATTAAGGGATTTTCCTATTTTATTGTACGCACTATTGATAATCAGAGGGAGTGACTGCCTGGAAATTCCGGTGATTTCGGCTATCTCGTAATTACTATGACCCTCGATCTTTAATTCCGTAACGGTTCTTTCTCGGTTGCTAAGATTCGAAGGTAGAAGCTCCCACAATTCTTCGTGACGACAGGTCGATTCTTGTTTGAACGGATACGGTTCCCGCTTCACGGTTTTGAGGAATTTCAGTATCTCGTTCCTGGCACACACGGTAGCAAATGTTGAGAATTTAGTCTTTCTCGGTTTGTGATCTGGTTCATATCGTCTATAAGCCTTCGCTATTCCCATTAGGGCACACTGAATCAGATCCTCTAGTGAATAACTGTTTGATGGATAGAAATACCTATTCGCGACATCTACCGCCAAACCATAGTTTTCCTTAACAACTTCATTCTCTGTCATATTAATCCTGACATTTCCTGGAAGGTAGTGACGGCTTGTCCAAAGTTATGAAAAGTCTGACAATATTCTTTATCGCCCTTATTAGCTTTGTAAACCTGTATTACGGGTCTTTCAGACCCACGGTATTTATCCACAAACATACGCAAGTCGCAGATTTCTACGTCCTTGTTCTTTACCACGCATCCATCCATGAGAACCCGCTTGTAATAGTCTACATCCTGCAATAGATCAATTTCCCAGTGTTTCATATTTGCATTACCTTTTCCACTATGAATGAATCCTTATTCCCTTTGTCTGAACGTTTTCCGCACAACAGGATTGTTGCCCCGTCATAGATTATACCCTGATATTCGCCGTAGCAGTCTGGAAAAACCACGACATTCTCTATTTCCCCGGTTTCATCTTCTACAGTCGCGAAGCACATGGTTCCGCTCACAGCCTCGTGTTCCCTGTAAGAGCTAATCTCGCAGGCCACTATCAGATTTCCCCCTTTCCCATCGTTGTATTCTCGGCAAGTACAATTCGCCAGGTCAGCATCCGCACATGATTGCATCTTACTATAAGTAATAGGAACACCCAGCAGCTTAATCTCTTTTTTGACGTATACGTCTGGAGTATCCAGCATAGATCTGCCCGGATTCTCTATTCGCACAATAACTTCTTTGACAACATCCACCCGCTTTTCCGTATGGCACCCGCCGCCCTCTTTTTTAGTCTTGGCGAGTAAAAGGAGGTTGTCAGTCAGGGGAATGGGTTGTACGTTCTCCTGGAGCCACGCAATCTCCCCGTCAGATAGTCCGCGAATACAATCCAGGTCGTGGCTGATCTTAGTCCGGGATTTGCCCAGAGAGGTGAATACGCCCACCGCAATCATGTTTTCGGCGGATCTTTTGTTTAGCTTAAGCAGGACGTTGACCAGGAAGACCGCGTAATCCCTACCCCCTTCCTCTTTTAGAAGTTCGCCCAGCTTGTCGCAATCGCGTTTCCCAACATTTAATATATTGGACATGCCGAAGTAAATTCCGTCCTTTTGGATAGAAAACTCTTCCTCGACATGCTCCATTCTGGGGCCGAAGATTTCTATGTCGTCAACCTTGGCAGACATGATAAGTTCGCGGACCTCAATATCGGTCTCAGGTTTCTCGTGTGCTTCCTTGAGCCAGTTTAGATAAAATAGTTTTGGATGATATAGTTTAAGATAAGCGGACCAATAGGTCATTATACTGTATTCTACAGAATGGGAATTGGACGTAGCTATCCCATTTCCATAGAAGATGTGAGACGGGCTATCAATCTCTATGTCCATCACAGGCATCTTGCCAAGATGAGTAATGAGTTTTATCTTTGCCATATTTTTTCCTTAGTAGACTTTTTCTTGCTTGTATCGTTTTGTCAGATCTGTTTGGAAATAAATGAGTTATTCTTCTTATTACGACGTCTATATTCTCCAGCAATAGACCGTCTTCTTCTTCTGTCCAAGGTATCCATCTCTGTTCTATCTTTTTGAACTTATCATACTTTCTATACATAATAACGTTGTCGGGATTGGAATATATCAATTCGGCAAGTTTAAGCAGGTTCGCTTGGCTGAAGTCAAGAGAGAAATACTTCCCCTGATGAGTCTCTCTTACTCGGCCAAATCTCATAAGTTCTTGTATATCGACCAATACCTGTCTAGAAGCAGAGACTATAGATCCAGCATAAGACACGGGATTCTTTTTCGCTACCCATATCGACCCATCTCCGTCAAAATAACCCCTAACAAAATCACCTAGGTATTCTTTAGGTATGTTAAAATTTATTTTCAGGTTAAACGTTTTGTTGTTGTCTATACCAAAATTGTTCAAATCCTTCCATATACCCTCAGACTTTACACATATTTGCACCTGATTTTTATTAGGTCTAATTTTAGTGTCTGGGGATACATAGTTTCTTATATACTCTAAGACGTTTGAGTCTTGTTTATGTACAGATATAGTAATGTACGGTCTGTCCTTCCAAACATGGCCGTCTGCCGCGATAAACCCTAAGCAGTAAGCCATTTGGCATGACCACTTAGAAAAAGCGGTCTCGTTTGCAAAGTATTGCTGCTGACGACCCCTACCGCATTTCACACCCCTACCTCCACGCAACGGGATACCCCATTTTTTAATACTCTTATAGAGTAACCGCTGTGATATTCTAAACTTTTCACTTATTTTGGACACGGACTGTGTCTTATCAGCATATTCTTTTTCGAGATTTTCTTTCGTAAGCTTCATTTTGACGCCTTTCAGTTGGTTATTGTTTACTCCAACTGTCTATACGCCAAATTACTCACTAACTATCTCTTTTTCCGATGACATTATTTGCCAAAGTGGTAAAATTTCTCCGTTTGTACATAAAAACTTGTGTAAGATTGTGCATTCTATGATCCTGCCGTTATCAAGCTCAACCCTAAATACGTCTTGCGTACCGTGGTCAAGCTTATCGATAACCGTACTGTAACCATCAGGAGTTTTGATTTTTGTATTTACTTTAACGTCTTTTATTGATACGCTTACGCCGTCTTCAGTCTCTACTGTAGTGCTCAAGCCAACCGACTTATTAAAACTGTAGCGACTAGATTTCTCGATTATACCAAATATACGTTCAGCATCTTCTTTTGAATGACCGTTCTTAATACATCCATTAATAAAATCTACTTTAATAGAAGCCATCAATTCAGCTTGTTTTTTCCCAATAGCTTTTCTGAGGGCTTCTCCTTCTTCTTCAGTAAAACCGGCCATCTTAACGGCAATCTGGATACTCTGCTCTTGAAACAGAATAATCCCTTGCGTGCTCTTAACGATATCATCTATTGACGGGTGCAAGCTTTTAACCTCGTCAACCCCACTTTTCCTATCGGAGTAGTGCTGGGTCATAGACTTACCATCCTCTTTCGACTGAAGAGTTCCGGGCCGAATGGCGGATGTTAGATCAGAGAGTTCCTCGATGTTGCGGGGTTTCATCCGCCTACACCAGGCTTTCCCAAGCCTGGACTCAATCTGGAATACACCCTTAACGTGACCATCGCAGATAAGGTCCCAGACGGCTGGATCATCCAGCGGGATTTTGGTAATGTCTAACATGGTTTTCAACCCTCTGCAACAAGACGACTAGTCTCTTTGGTAACTTCAATCACTTCATACCAATCTCTATCATCTTCTAATGAATGCGTTCTCTTAAGACCCTCTGTGACCGCCTCACCTTTTGTCTCGTAGTTTCCGACATAATCATCAAAACTCGCCGGGTAATAATTATAGCCAGCAAACAACTGGTAAGTTATAGCTTCCATATTTTCCCATTCTCCACATTAACAACGGTAAAGTGAAAATTATATCCCCTACGACGTAAGTCTGTTATTACCGTAAGTGCGGCATTGAAGTACTCATCCTCACCCTTTTTTATCAGCAATACAAGCCCCGGATCCTTATTTGTGGCAATAGCATATCCCAGAGCCTGTCCTACCCCTTCCGGCCATTTCTTAACCCAATCTACCTCATAAGCTACCTTAGTCGTGAGTATATCAACACGTCTTCCGTCTGGTAGTTCCCACTCCCTGATCCCCATAAATATCGTGTTGTCGAGAGTTTTTTCTCCCTCTTCAAAAGTGAGATAGTCAGACCAGTCATTCTCATTTATTGGTAATGGAGCGGTTCCGGTTTGTAACAAAATAGCTGAAAGCAGTAAAAAACTTCTCATTCACCCCTCCCCTTGCAACTAAATGCCTCTAAAAAGAATATGATAGATGACAATAACGACAAAATAGATGTTAATACCGTAGATATAATCAGTCCAGGGGGCCACCGTATTTCCCCTTCAACGATTGTACATCTAAGAAATTCCGGACCTTCTTTGGATAGGAATTCAGCTAGTATAGGTGTCGCGACAGCGACAAACACCGACAGCAAACAACAAAATACATAGAGCAATCTCATAGACCTATCCCCCACCAAGTAGCATCTATCGTCAGATAATCCACAAACCACTGATTCACTGTGGTCACACCATATTTGTCTAAAGACCGACCAGCGAAGAAATCGGACCAGTATTGGTCTTCGTTTAATTTAGGAGACATAATGTCTCCATGTCCAGCCATGCTTAGCCATCCCCTCTGAGATTTTCTCGCTGACCTGTGCGTATGGACCAGAACAGTACCAGTCCAAATAACCACCTTCACCACGGATATCAGCTATGACTCCCCCCGCTTCTCGAAACGTGAGACCTTCATCTTCCTTGTCATCTTTGTAATACCATCGGATATTGGCCAAAGCAGACCACATCTCCACACAGAACTCTTTACTAGAGCGTATATCCGAACCGAATTCAGCTTCAATCGTGTCTTCTAGTGTCATTTAACACCCCCCAGGATGAACCGCATTTGCATGTATCAAATCCGCACTTTCTTAGTTGGTCAGCGACCCAGTCAGCCTTATCTTCGTTTGATTTATTTTTAAATATATCGACATTCTCTTTGTTTGTAATTGTCAACACTAACTCAAAAGCTATATCAATCAATTTTTGTTCTTTAGACCTTGATACTTGCATGATTGCCATCTCCCTCGAATAAATGAGCTACCATAGGATGGTCATGCCACATCGGATTGAGCTTATCGGGGTTTTCCATGTAATAATCGATAAGATTAACGTTTAGGTCGCCTTTAGTCTTAGCGTATTCCACCGGATCAAACCTCTCACCACAATCTTGGCATACATAGTCTCCAATAAGACTATACGTTCCTAAAAATACCACGTCTTCATGTTTACACGTCATATATCCCCTCTACGAAAGCGTCAGATCTTTCAGAACTCAGCGGCGTAGCGTACTTAACACGAGCCCTAGCTCTACCAGCAAGAGAACATAGTCCGTTCTCAAACACATACTCGGTGCCGTCAGAAGATGTGATTGTCAAATAAAACCTTTTCGCAATCTGACTCTCTGGACTATGACTGTTAAAGTCCATAACTTCCCCGGTATCAATGTCCACAGCCGCCGCCTGTATAACTTCGGATCCATATCTATGCACTGGCCATACTCCCCTGAAATTTCCTTTTACTAGCAATACCGCGAATCATTTTTTGAAATCGGCAAAATAGCTCGGCGGTCATAATCACATCATCTAGAGCATCATGACCCTTGCCTTTGTCATATCCCATGTGAGATCTGACGAGGTTGTCCATGCTCAATGAGCTGACAGCCTTGTCGTTCTCGAAGAACATGTGCGTCACCTGCATCATATCTATAGAGTAAATCGGGTGAAAAATGGTCCCACGAGGGAACTTATCACTCTTAGGTCCGTAATTCCAAGGCTCTTGCGAACATATACGTTCCACAATTACAGAGTCGAAGTTATTGATATTATACCCAACACTAACGGGAGCGGTGAAGTCATTTCCCCGGAAATTGTATTCGTTCACGTATTCAGTAAAATTAGCCCAGACAGTCTTCAGGGTTGGGGCGTCGGCCAGCTTTTCCTCGCTCAAACCGTGAACCTTAACAGCCCCTTCCTGCATCTTGTCTAGCCCCAACCTATCACACTCCTCTTGGTCTGTGACAACCTGGATTAGACTATTGAATTCGCTGTTTGGCTTGATCTCTAGCGTTCTGCCGTGAACCACAACCGCTGCTAGGCTCGCAGGTTGCGTCGATTTAGGTGTCGCACTCGTACTTTCCAGATCGTAGATTAAATAATCCCTGTAATTCATATAAAATTATCCTTCTTCAGGCGAATAAAAGAGTGACAGTCAGAAATAGATCCCCGAAACACCGGCTCGGGTATTTCGATTACTTCGTAATCACCATCACTATAGTATTGAACTCGGTAATTCATCCCACATCTCCTGTTCCACGACAGCCCGCAGGTCGTCTTCATTATTGACGGCGTAGGACTGGCCATTATTCATGGTGATGCTCCTAATATTATTGCCGAGATAGGCTATCATTTGGCTATCTGTGATAGCCATGAATTCTTCGTCTGTCATACGGTCTCCACTTCATTATATTTCAAGGACGCGATACAAAACGTCAGTCCAAAAAATTTCTTCACCCAGTTCTCTTGGCTTGGGCTGACCCTCGCGGTTTCTACGGGGCTTGATCTCCAGGCCTTAACCATATCCTCGTAATACCCTATCTTTTCGAAGGTCTTATTTTCATACCATTCCTCTGTCTGAAAACACAGCCAACTTTGAGTATATTTTTCATAACGAACCTTAACCTCAATTTCCTGTGGGAATTTTATCCGTCTTCTCATTTTCCCAATCTCGGACTCGTCCCCCTTTTCATAAAGATCTAACCAATGAGATATATCATTAGCAGCTTCACTATAAGCGAATTCCATTAATGGTTCAAGATTCCAGTTTGTTATCAGTTCTATATTTTTTATTTCACCAAACTCAATATCTTTTAGTTCTTTAGAATTCATTAATTACTCCTCTTACTAGCTTCCGCATAAGCCTGCTTGCTTGACGGGAGAACAACCCTAAGTTTTGAGGTAACAATAGTAATATCTAGCTGGTCTTTATTCTTCATTTCTCGAAAACTAAAGTCTTCGTCGTGCCAGTTAAACGCCTCAAGTTTCCATATATTTATTGTGTCACCGTTTCTTCTAAGACAGAGATGCGAATTATCTGTACGGTTTTTACAGAGTAGATACTCATACTCGTCGTCTGGGGCTATCTCAAGCTCTATACCAAGAACTCCGAAATCCGTTTGCTTAACACTCATTAGACATTCCTTCAAAAATATTCCCAACGACGGTTAGGTCTTTACTGAAACGGCTACTCATCGACCATTTAACATCATGCTGCGGCTGCACAAAAATATACTTACAGTCACTCCACTGTACTTCTCCGGTCATCTCGGGATACATCCAACCCTTTTTACAAAAGAGCGTATCCCCTTCGTATATCTCCTGGCCGTTCTGGTCCTTAAGTCCAGTATACTGCTGGATCACATAATCTTCCCGAGAACTCACTGGACCTCCATCGTCATACATTCCAGCCTGAATCAACGTTCCCGTTAGACCCACAGAAAGCTGGCCAACATACCTGTGTTCGCCAAGATAGAGTACGTCTTGATTCACAAATTGCTTGGTTGGCTTATGCCAGACCCGAAACTTAATTTCTCGTTGCATTGTCACCCCAAACTATAAAAGCATTTAAAAAGAGAAGGGTTATAAATATAGCTAGGAAATAAAATCTATAATTCTCAGTTGCAAAGACGTGCAAAAGGTCAGTCGTGACCATGCCAAGTGTAGCACCTATTACGGTCAGCCCCGGATACTTATAGGGTTGTTTTTCGGGGCTCATTCCTCACTCCTTATCCAAATTTTGGGAAAGTAGGTCCGGTGCGAACCACTATGCATTTCTGGATATCTTTAATCCGTATCCATGTCAAACTGTCGGCAAACCAAGTGATGTCTTGGCCATCTATCTGTGCATATGGATGAGTCTTAAGAACTATTCTACCAACATGGGAATAAGGTAGAGATTCGCTATTTGTCAATAATCGCAGATAGGTATTAATCGGAGCATCTTCAAAAGTGAGTTTATTCTCAGCTTCTTTTTTGTTAATTTCATCACACCACTTTTCGATAAGATCAATCATCTTTCATTACCCCTTGTAAAGCCCTAATCTCCACCACTTCATCGCCACAGGCGTACCTCTCGGCATCCTCGCGGGTTTCAAATACGGGACAGGCCCCGATCATGCCGGGAGACCAGGCGAGTGGGACCTCAATCGTCTTATTGAACGGGTGCGACGCGATTCCCAAGTTCTTGTGTAGTGACATAACTAAATACATGATGAGTTCCTCATATTAACCGGTCAGGTTAATCGTGTCCACGACACCCTGAATCTTCTTTAATAGGGCCAATCCCAAAATGTCTAGTTTAACCAGACCCACAGCTTCCAAATCGCCCATTTCAAATCCGCCAACCAGATCAAATCCCTTAGTAGGCTTAACCATAGGGCAGGCTTGGTCCAGAGGTTTAGAGGCAACGACCACGCCAGCCGCATGTATGCCTTGACTCTTAAATGTACCCTCGATTCTCATCGCCTGTTCGAAGTCTCCCGCGAACTCTCCCTGCAATTTCCCATCTTCGTCGAGATGACAAAAATCGCTCAGCAGTTTGGGCATGTTTTCAAGCGTCCACATGATCACTGAAGGCTTATCCATCTCAGACAACTTATCCGAGATTTTATCTTCTTTCGGCATTTTCTTGGTCATTAGGAATACCTGTCCAGGACTTGCCGAATCGTTAGCTTTCAGGACAGCCTGCAACGCTGATCGCCCCTGAAGACGGCCAAAAGTCACCATCTGGCACACTCTGTCGTGACCGTAGGTATCCTTGATGTAGCTGATGACATTATCGCGGATGTGAGGGGGAAAGTCAATGTCAATGTCGGGAAGTTGACCCATTTTCCCACGAGAAGAGTTGTAAAAACGGCTAAAAAGGAGTCCGTAAGGGATAGGGTCCACGAGGGTAATATTGATTAGGTAGGCGACTAAACTGCCTCCCACCGAGCCTCTTCCCGAACCGATCAAGTAGTTTTGCCGGAACTTATTAACGATATCTGCGACAATAAGAAAGTACCCAGCGATATTAGCCTCTTCAATAATCTTAAGCTCGTGCTCAACCCTTAACCTATACTCTTCCACTTTAGCGGGATCAGAAGCTATAGAAGTCCCGCGAACCTTAGCCTTCCACCCATCCCGACATAACACGCGGAGATAGTCAATCTCGGACAAATTATCGGGGCACTTAAAGTGAGGAAGTTGGGGGCGGTCCAGGATGTCAAACTCCTCACACTCACCCA